>LNFM01013177.1_pt1 | contig 12505 bp, 9 predicted proteins | sample 596031 | NCBI WGS metagenome assembly LNFM01 (sample SAMN04254537, study PRJNA301005) | activated carbon metagenome | isolation source: dual media filters at the Ann Arbor, Michigan drinking water treatment plant | place: USA: Ann Arbor
TGCCGCTGTGGCACTTCGGCAAGTGGCTCATCGCCCGCCCCAGCACGCAGTTCGGCCAGTGGGGCCGCGACGTGGCACTGTTCTTCGCCGCGCCTTTCCTGTGCCTGGCCTACATCGTGGCCGGCCCCTTCGTTGGGCTGGGCGCGATCGTCTGGTACGGCGCCAAGGCGCTGTTCGGGCGCCCCGTCAAGGCTGAACAGCCCGAGGTGAAGTGAACGCGGCGCGGGCCTGCCCAAAGGGACCGGCCCGCCGCAGCACTGTCCGGAATTGAGGCCTCAAGATGAATGCCGCTACCAGCTTTTTGAGTCGGACCACGCGCACCCTGGCGTTGGCCCTTGTGTTGTTGCCGGGCCCCGCGCTGGCCGCCAGCCCCGAGGACGCGCTGTCCGACACTGACCGGGCCTGCCTGGACTGCCACGGTTCGGCCGACAACGCCGCCAGCAAGGCCCGCGACGGGCGCCTGGCGCCGGTGATCAATGTGTCGGCGTACGCGCGCTCGGTGCACGCCGATGCGGGCTGCGACGGCTGCCACGACAGCATCGAGCTGCCAGCGCACCCCGGCAAGTCGCCCGCGGTCAAGCCCGTCAAGGCACCGGCCGTGGGCGAGACCTGCCGCAGCTGCCACGGCAAGGTGGTCAAGGCCTACGAGCGCAGCTTCCACGCCCAGCGCCTGCTGGCGGGCCGCAAGAAGGCCCCCGACTGCAACGACTGCCACACGCCGCACGCGGTGATGTCGGCGTCGGTGCAGGAAGGCCCGAACAACATCTGCCTGGACTGCCACGACGACCCGGCCGAGACGCACGAGGTCTGGCTGCCGAACGCCGCGCGCCACTTGCAGGCGGTGGCCTGCGTCGCCTGCCACTCGCCAGGGTCGCTGCCGCGGGTGGATTTGCGGCTGACCGCGGGCAGCGATCTGTCGGCCAACTTCGAGGAGCTGGCCAAGGCGGCCGATGCCAACCACGACGGGCTGGACGCGCACGAGTTCCGCACGCTGCTGCAGACCTTCGAGCGCCAGGGCACGCCGGCGGCGGTGCGCGGGCGCATCGAGCTGCGCAGCGGGGTGGCCGCGCATGCGATGCCCGACAAGACCACGGCGCTGCGCGACTGCTTCGGCTGCCACGACCCCGATGCGCCGCCGTACAAGAGCGTGACGGTGTCCACGCTGGACGCCCAGGGCACGCCCGTGCGCTACGACGCGCAGCGCGAGATCCTGACCTCGGCCGTCACGGTGGAGGCGCTCAAGGGCTTCTACGTGCTGGGCGGCACGCGGCTGGCACAGCTGGACTGGCTGCTGGCGGCGGGTCTGATCCTGGGCATCTCGGTGCCGGGGCTGCATTTCCTGGCGCGGCGCGTGTTGCGCCGCCTGGCCGGCAAGAAGGAGTGAACACCATGAGCACCCCCATGAGCACACGCCTGTACGTGCATCCGCTGCCCATCCGCATCTGGCACTGGGTGAACGCGGTCGGCTTCGTCGCGATGATCGCCACCGGGCTGCAGATCCGCTACCGGGTGTTCGACGCGCTGGCGCTGGGCCCGGTGATCGAGCTGCACAACCAGATCGGCTACGCGCTCATCGCCAACTACGCGGTGTGGCTGGTGTACTACCTGTTCTCGGACCGCATCACGGTCTACCACCCCGAGCTGTCGCCGCGGGCGCACTACAGCAGCATGCTCAAGCAGATGGCCTACTACGGCTACGGGCTGTTCAAGGGCCAGCCCAACCCGCACCACGTGAGCGTGTACCGCAAGTTCAACGCGCTGCAGAGCATGACCTACCAGATCGTGATGATGCTGCTGGTGCCGCTGATGCTGTACAGCGGCGTGGTGCTGGCCGACCTGCCGCGCTTCGCCGGCACGGTGGATCTGCTGGGCGGGCCGCGCGTGCTGAGCAGCCTGCACGTGGCGCTGTTCGTGGCCTTCGTGGTGTTCATGTTCGTGCACGTGTACCTCACCACGCTGGGCCATTCGGCCGGCGCGCACATCAAGGCAGGTCGAGGGGTCTGACACGGCTGCCGAAGCCCCTGAAGCGGCCCCGGTGCCGGCCCCGGCGCCGGCCCTGGTGCGTTAGGCCCCGACACCGGGCTCGGCGTCTTCGCCGGGCTCGGCCGCACCGCGCACCCGCACGTTGTACTTGCGCATCAGCGCCTGGAAGTTGGCCCGCAGCATGGCCGTGTCCAGCGCGCTGCGCGTCACGTTCCAGTCGTTGCGCTTGAGCGCCTCGATCACGAACTGACGCTCCAGTTCTTCCACCGACTTTTCGCGCAGCTGCTTCTTCAGCTGCTTGAGCTCTTCGCCGGTGCGCGGCACGTCCTGCGCATCGCCGGGCCGGGCATCGACCACGCCGTCCAGGTGGGCGGCGCGCAGCACCTTGTCGCTGCACAGGATGACCGCGCGCACCAGGGCGTTTTCGAGCTGGCGCACGTTGCCGGGCCAGTCGTGCGCCACCAGCGCGCTCATCGCGGCCTCTGAAATGGCCTCGGCGTCCTTGCCCAGTTCGCGCGCGGCGCGCTGCAGGAAGTGGTGGGCCAGCGCGGGGATGTCTTCGCGCCGCTCACGCAGCGGCGGCACGTGGATGGGAAACACCGCCAGGCGGTAGTACAGGTCGGAGGCGAAGCTGCCTTCGGCCGCCATCGCCGCCAGGTCCTTGTTGGTGGCGGCCACCAGGCGGAAGTTGGCCGGCTGCACGCGCGTGTCGCCGACGGCGCGGAACTCGTGTTCCTGGATCACGCGCAGCAGCTTGGTCTGGATCGACAGCGGGATGTTGCCGATCTCGTCCAGGAACAGCGTGCCGTCCTCGGCCACCTCGACCATGCCCTTCTTGCGCGCCACCGCGCCGCTGAAGGCGCCGCGCGCATGGCCGAAGAGCTCGCTTTCCAGCAGCGGCTCGGCCAGCGAACTGCAGTCCACGGTGACAAAGGGCCCGGCGCTGCGCAGGCTGTTGTGGTGGATGGCGCGCGCCACCAGCTCCTTGCCCGTGCCGCTTTCGCCGGTGATCAGCACCGTGGAATGGGTGGCCGCGCATTGCGCGATCAGGCGGTAGACCTGCTGCATGGCCGGGCTCTGGCCGACCATGCGGTCGAGCCGGTAGCGCTCGTCGCCGGGCGGCTTGAGTGTTTCGCCGGCCAGGCGCTGCGCGCGGTGCTCGAGCGCGCGCGCCACGGCCCGGCGCAGTTCGTCGGGCTCGAAGGGCTTGGAGATGTAGTCGAAGGCGCCGAACTTCATGCAGTTCACGGCCGTGGCCACCTGCGCCAGGCCGGTGAACATGATGACCTCGGTGTCGGGGTGCGCCTCCTTGATACGCCGCAGCAGCTCGACGCCGTCCATGCCCGGCATCATGACGTCGAGAATGGCCAGGTCGAAGTTGGTGCGCGCCACTTCGCGCAGCGCCTCGGTGGCGTCGCGCGCGGTGGCGAGCGCAAAGCCGCCGCCTTCGAGGATGCGCAGCGTGCTGCGGATGACGATGTCCTCGTCGTCGACGATCAGGATGCGCTGCTGCGCCGCAGCCGGCCGCGGGCCCGGTGCGTCGGCAGCTTCTTGTCCGTTGCGCTTCATCGTCCGCACGGCACCCATTTGCCGCGCCGTGCTCGCAGGGGGCGGGTCATCGGCTCACTCATGGGTTGTCGTCTCAGTGGACTGGGGCGCCGGCTCGGGCGCGTGCGCCAACGGCAGATAGATGCGCAATGTCGTCCCCTGGTCGACGCTGCTTTCGACTTTGATCATACCGCCGTGGGTCTTGACGACACCGTGGCTGACCGACAGGCCCAGCCCCGTGCCCTTGCCCACTTCCTTGGAGGTGAAGAAGGGGTCGAAGATGCGGTGCAGGTCTTGTTCGGGAATGCCGCAACCGGTGTCGGCAACGCTGATCTCCACCATCTCGACCGGCGCGCTGTCGGGCCCGGCGGCCATGGGCTCGGGCACGCGGCGTGTGCTCACGCAGATGCTGCCGCCGCGCTCGGTGGCGTGCTGCGCATTGACCAGCACGTTCATCACAACCTGCTTGACCTGGTTCTCGTCTATCCACACCGCCGGCAGGTCGCGATCCAGGTCCAGCGCGATGGCCGTGCCCTTGAGGCTGGCCGAGCGCTCGACGAAACGGGCGGTCTCGGCGATCAGCGCGTTCAGGTCGGCATAGTTGCGCTCGGGCGCCTTCTGCCGCGCAAAGTCGAGCAGGCGGCGGATGATGCCGGCGCAGCGCTTGGTCTCGCGGATCACCAGGTCCATGTCCTCGGCGTCCTGCGTGCCGTCCTTCATCTTCTGGCGCATCAGGCAAGAGAAGGTCAGCACGCCGGTGAGCGGGTTGTTCAGCTCGTGCGCGATGCCCGATGCCAGCAGCCCGGTGGCCGCCAGCTTCTGCTGCTGCACCGCCTGCGCCTCGGCCGCGCGCAGCTGCTGCGTGCGCTCTTCGACCTTTTGCTCCAGCAGGCGGGCCGCGTCGCTGAGCCCCTGCTGCGAATCACGCAGCCCGTTCATCATGCTGTTGAACGAGCGGGCCACCTGGCCGAACTCGTCGAGGCTGCGCACGGGGATGGGGTCTTCCAGGTTGCCGCCGGCCAGGCGCTTGGCGCCCTTTTCCAGGTCGCGCAATGGCCGGTAGACCAGCCGGTGCACGATCAGGCTGATGGCCACCGCGGCCAGCAGCACGAAGCCCACGGCCAGCAGCGCCGTCTGCAGGGCCGCACGGTTGACACGCTGCTCCACCGCGTGGATGGAGTACACGATGTCGACCACGCCCAGCACCGCCGGCGCCTTGCTGTGCGCGTGGCAGGCGGCGTTCTGGCACGAGGGCTCGTTGCGCAGCACCTGCATCATGCCCATCATGCGCCGGCCCTGGCTGTCTTCGAAGTAGCGCACGCGGTCGCGGTCGCTAAGGCTTTCGGGCGGCGAATCGCCGCGGTGGCAGGACACGCAACCCTCGGCCTTGGGGTCGAGCACCAGGCCGATCTCGCTGGCGAAGGTGGAGTCGATCACACGGCCGCCCTTGCTGAAGATGCGGATGCGGTCGATGTCTTTCTCGCGCGCCACGTCCATGATGATCTGGTGCACGTAGTCGGGCTTGTCCTCCATCATCATGAAGTTGGTGCTGTGCACCACGGCGTTGGACAACTGCAGGATGTGCGCGGCCGCGGTCTCCAGCAACTCGGCGCGGTGCTGCCGCGCCAGGCTCCAGGTGAACACGCTGAAGGCCACGACCAGCAGCGCCGACAGATAAACCGCGACCTTGAACTTGAGCGAAGCCGTCAAGGCCCGCCAGGAGGATCTGCTGACTTTGAATGCCATGGTGCGCCGTCACCGGCGGAACCGCGCGCGCAGCCAGCGCTGCCGCTGCGTCCGGCGGTGGGCTACAGCATCCTAGGCCGCGGTCGGCACGCCGCGCTTGATGCGGGTCAAGCGCGGAGCCGGGTTCTGGCGTGCTTGCCGCTCAGACCGTGACGTATGCCGGCGGCAGGCGCATCAAGGCCTGCCCCATGCGGATGCGCTGGCCATCGGCAATGCCCGGCGCCAGGCTGAAGCCCGGCGGCGCGAAGCAGATGATGGTGGAGCCGTGCTCGAACCAGCCCAGCTCCTGGCCCTTGGCCACGGCTGCATCGCAGGGCATCTCGTTGGGCCCTGGCCAGCGCAGTTGCAGCAGCACGTCCAGGAAGTGCAGCCGTATGCTGGCCACCAGCACCGCCGCCACCGGCACCAGCGCCAGCGGCGCGCCGTTGGACAGGCGCAGGCGGATGAGCGCGCGCTCGTTGCGGCAGAACAGGCGCTGCACGCGCTTCAGCGCGATGGGATTCACGTTCCAGGTGTCGCCGCTGATGTAGGTCACATGCTCCACGCGGCCATCGTGCGGCGCGTGGAAGCGGTGGTACATGGCCGAGGTGAGGCGCAGCGTGACGTAGCTGCCGCCCTCGAAGGGCGCGGCGCGCTCGGCCTGGCCGAACAGGTCTTCGATGCGGTAGCCCATGCCCTTGGCCTGCCACAGCTGTCCGGCCTGCACCGTACCGCAGGCGCCGACGATGGCGTCGCAAGGGCTGGCCAGCACGGCCGGATCGGGGTCCACGTGGCGCGCGCCGGGCTTCAGCTCGCGCGTGAAGCAGGCGTGCAGGCTGTCGAAACGTTGCTCTCTGGCGTCGCTGAGGTCGAGTTTGGTGAACAGCCGCCACACGGCGATGGACGCGCGGCACAGCCAGGGGCTGCGGATCTTGCTGTACCAGCCCATGAAGCGCGTCAGCGCCTGGCGCGGGATGCGGTTGGTGAGCAGGAAGTTGAGGTCCTCGCGCAGCAGCAGCCACGGGCTGCGCGCTGCGTCGGGCGGGGCGGCGGCGGCTGCTGCGGCTTCCGGGGAAGGGTGTTGAAGCGGTGTGTTCATGCGGCCATGGGCGGGATGGCGCGATGCTGTGTCGGCGCCATGACGCGGCGGTGACCTCCAGCGGTCACCTTCATGACAACGCCGCGACCGGGCGTTTCATCAAGCCGTCAAGGCCCGGACATACAACGCGTCAACCCCACTGAGACGCGCACGATGAACGAACCCACCGGCTTCACCGTACTGGCCATTGCGGCCCTGCTGGCCGGCCTGCCGCTGGCGCGCCGCAGGCTCGAGCTTTCGATGGCCAAGCACCCTTCGCTGACCGGCCATTCGCGCATGGCGCGGCGCGTGGCCGGGCTGATCCCCGGCTATGCCTACGACGAAGAGCGCTTCTTCGCATCCGACGGCGCCCCGGCCGAGGTGCAGGCGCAGCGGCGTGCCGGCTTCCAGCGCCTGGCGGCCACGCTGGCTGCACGCCACCCCAAGTCGGTGGCACTCACGCGGCAGGTGCGCGAATCGCTGTCGGACCTGCAGTTCACCAGCGCCTACCGCGTGCCCTTCCAGTACAGCCACTACCTGCGCCAGCACATCGCCGTGGGCGCCTTCGTGCAGCGCACCGACGGCGTGACCGTCACCGACCTGGACGGCCAGCGCTTCATCGACCTCACCGGCTGCTACGGCGTCAACGTCTTCGGCCACGACTTCTACAAATCCTGCATCCAGGAGGGCGGCGCGCGCGTGGCCGAGCTGGGCGCGGTGCTGGGCAGCTACCACCCGGCGCTGGCCTCCAACGTGGCCGAGCTGTGCCGCATCTCGGGGCTGGACGAGGTGTCGTTCCACATGTCGGGCACCGAAGCCGTGATGCAGGCCGTGCGCCTGGCGCGCTATCACACGCGGCGCAAGTGCCTGGTGCGCTTCTCGGGCGCGTACCACGGCTGGTGGGAAGACGTGCAGCCCGGCCCCGGCAACCCGCTGCCGCCGGCCAACACCTACACGCTGAAAGAGATGGACGAGGACACGCTGCGCGTGCTGCGCAAGCGCCGCGACATCGCCTGCGTGCTGGTCAACCCGCTGCAGGCGCTGCACCCCAACAAGGCCGCGCCGGGCGACAGCACGCTGGTGGACAGCGGGCGCAGCGCGCACTTCGACCGCGAGGCCTACACCGCCTGGCTGCGCCAGCTGCGCGAGGTCTGCACGGCGCGCGGCATCGTGCTCATCTTCGACGAGGTGTTCATGGGCTTCCGCCTGGCACCGGGCGGGGCGCAGCAGTACTTTGGCGTGCGCGCCGACATGGTGACCTACGGCAAGACCCTGGGCGGCGGCCTGCCGGTGGGCGCCGTGTGCGGCAAGCGCGCGCTGATGAAGCGCTTTCGCGAAGAGCGCCCGGCCGACATCTGCTTTGCGCGCGGCACCTTCAACTCACACCCCTGGGTGATGGGCGCGATGCAGGTCTTTCTGGAGCGCCTGCGCAGCGAGCCGGTGCAGGCGCTGTACGCCGGGCTGGACGAGACCTGGAACCGCCGCGCCCAGCAGCTCAACCTTCGCCTGCGCGAACGCGGCCTGCCGGTGCAGGTGTCCAACCTGCAAAGCATCTGGACGGTGTCGTACACCCTGCCCTCGCGCTACAACTGGATGCTGCAGTTCTACCTGCGCGAACAAGGCCTGGCGCTCAGCTGGGTGGGCACCGGGCGCCTGATCTTCAGCCTGGACTTCACGGCGCAGGACTTCGACGAGGTCTGCGCCCGCTTCGTGGCCGCGGCCGCGGCCATGCAGGCCGACGGCTGGTGGTGGCAGGCGCCGGCCCTCACCAACAAGAGCATCCGGCGCGGGCTGCTGCGCGAACTGTTGCGCCAGCGCTTCTGATCGTTCGAAACGCGCGGGTCCTTGTCGGACCCGCGCCTGCGGCCTCAGTGCCCGCGCACGTGGTGCATCGGGTCCAGCAGCTCACCGCGCAGCAGGTGCAGCGGCGCGCGCCAGTACAGCATGATGTCGTGGAAGGGGTCGGTCAGGATCTTGGTGGCCCAGGCCAGGCCGGCCATCACGCCCTGCAGGAAGAACAGGTGCACCGTGCGCAGCAGCACGCCGCCCACGCCCAGCGCCAGCCAGGCAATGCCCACGTCGTGCAGGTACTCCTGCATGCCCACCGCTGGCACGATCAGCCCGCCCATCGAAGGCGCGATCCACAGCAGCAGCGGCAGCGAAGCCCACACGCTCAGCAGCACGATCTTGCGGCGCAGGTTGTAGCCCACCTTGATGGCTTCCTTGTGCTCGTCGCTGGCCTGGTTGACGTGGTCGTAGCCGCGCGGCTCGAAGAAGAAGTGCCCGGCCTGGCGCGTGGTCATCGACACCGCCCAGGCGATCAGCGCCGCCAGCGCCGGGTCGAAGAACAGGATGACGTAGGCGCACAAGAAGCTCACCGCGCTGACGAAATGCAGCGACTGGTTGATGCGGCTCTGGTGGTAGTAGCGGTGGTCGTCCCAGCGCTGCTCCGCCAGCAGGTTCATGAAGTCCTTCACCATGGGTTCCTCTCCTCGGTTGCCGGGGTTCTCCGGTGACGGCATCGTGACCGGCGGGCGTGAACCGGGCGTGAAGCCGGTGTGACGCGGGCGTGTCAAGCGCGCACGCGGCCGCCCTGTCATCGAACTGTTGCGAAGCGCGGCGACCATGCAGCCATGCTGCCAAGTCAACGGGACGTGCTCATGGTCGACAACCTGCTGCCGCCGCAGCGTTCGCTGCGCGTGGCCATGGTCACCGAGACCTACCCGCCCGAGGTCAACGGCGTGGCCGCCACGGTGTCGCGCGTGGTCGAGGGCCTGCTGCAGCGCGGGCACGAGCTGCAACTGGTGCGGCCGCGCCAGGACAGTGCCGACAGCAGCAGCAGCAACGACAACGATGACGGCCGCTTTGCCGAGGTGCTGATGCGCGGCTTGCCCATCCCGCGCTACCCGCAGCTCAAGATGGGCCTGCCTTCGCGCCGCGCCCTGGTGCGGCTGTGGACGGCGCGCCGGCCGGACGTCGTGCACCTGGTCACCGAAGGCCCGCTGGGTTGGTCGGCGCTGCAGGCGGCGGCGCAGCTCAAGCTGCCGGTGGTCAGCGATTTCCGCACCAACTTCCACGCCTATAGCCAGCATTACGGCGTGGCCTGGATGCGCACGCCCATCATGGCCTACCTGCGCAAGTTCCATAACCGCTGTGCCAGCACCATGGTGCCCACCGAGGCGTTGCGGCAGGAGCTGCAGACCAGCGGCTTCCAGCGCGTGCGCGTGGTGGCGCGCGGCGTGGACACGCAGCGCTTCGACCCGGCCCGGCGCAGCCAGGCCCTGCGCGACAGCTGGGGCGCCGGGCCCGACACCCTGGTGGCGATGTGCGTGGGCCGCATCGCGCCCGAGAAGAACCTGCAGGCGGTGCTGGCCGCGGCGGCCGCCATGCGCGCCGCCGATCCCGGCATGCGCCTGGTGCTGGTGGGCGACGGGCCCGACAAGTCGCGCCTGGAACAGGCCCACCCCGAGGTGCTGTTCGCCGGCCTGAAGCGCGGCGACGACCTGGCCGCGCATTACGCGTCGGCCGATGTCTTCTTGTTCCCCAGTCTGACCGAAACCTTCGGCAACGTGGTGACCGAAGCCATGGCCAGTGGCCTGGCCGTGGTGGCCTACGACCAGGCCGCAGCGGGACAGCTGATACGCCAGGGCGACAACGGCCTGCTGGCGCCCAGCGGCGACGGCGCAGGCTTCAGCCGGCTGGCGCTGCAACTGGTGGGCGAGCTGCCGCGCGCACGCGCCATGGGCCAGCGCGCACGCGAGACGGCGCGCCGCATGGACTGGGGCCGCATCGTCGAGGCCGTGGAAGCGGCCTACGCGCAGGCCATCGAGCAGCCCGTCACGCAGCCGCGCGTGGCCTGGGCCGGGGCTATGCCCGCGGCTTGAGCGCTGCGGCCGCTGCGGCCTCGGGCCCGCGGCGGCGCACGCGCTCACGCAAGTACAGCGCGGCCACGCAAGCCGCCACCAGCAGGCCCAACACCACCATGATGCTGCGGATGCCGACGTCCAGCGCCAGCAGCGTGGCAAAGGCGGCCAGCATGATCAGCACGCTCAGGTTCTCGTTGAAGTTCTGTACGGCGATGGATCGGCCGGCGGTCAGCAACTGGTGGCCGCGGTGCTGCAGCAGCGCGTTCAGCGGCACCACCAGCGCGCCGCCCAGCGCGCCCACCGCGGCCAGCAGCGGCAGCGCCAGCGGCCAGCTGTCCACCAGCGCCACCAGCGGCACGAGCAGGCCCATGGCCACGCCCAGCGGCAGCACGCGCCAGGCGTTGTGCAGGCGCACGCGGTGGCCGGCCAGCGCCGCGCCGGCCACGATGCCCACCGCCACCATGGCCTGCAGGTAGGCGGCGCGGTCCAGCGACAGGCCCAGCAGGTCCACGGCCCAGCGCAGCACGGCGAACTGCATCACCGCGGCCACGCCCCAGAACAGCGTGGTCACGGCCATCGACAGCCCGCCCTCGGCGTCGTGCCACAGGCGGCGTTGCGCCCGGCCGAAGGCGCGCAGCAGCGCCAGCGGCGCCCGGTGCGCGCGGCGGTAGCGCGCACCGCTGTCGGGGATGCCCAGGTTCAGCAGCGCGGCCAGCGCGTACAGCGTCAGCAGCAGGGCCGTGGCGGCGTCCAGCGGTGGCAGCGCCGGCCACCACTGCAGCGCCGCCCGCGTGGCGGCCGGGCTGATGAGCGCGCCGCCCAGCACCGCGCCCAGCAGCACGGCGCAGACGGTGGACACCTCGATCCAGCCGTTGGCCGCCACCAGGCCGCGCGCCGGCACCAGCTCGGTCACCAGGCCGTACTTGGCCGGCGCATAGGCCGCGGCACCGACGCCGATGATGGCCATGGCCAGCAGCGGGTTCAGGCCGCACAGCAGCGCCAGCACGCCCAGCACCTTGAGCGCGTTCATGGCCATCATCAGCCGCGCCTTGACGAAGGCATCGGCCAGCGGCCCCACGAAGGGCGCCAGCACCACGTAGGCGATGGTGAAGCAGAACTTCAGCAGCGGCGCCCACCAGGGCGGGTGGCCCTGCTGCTGCAGCAGGGCGATGGCCACGATCAGCAGCGCGTTGTCGGCCAATGCCGAGACGAACTGCGCGGCGATGAGCAGGTGGAAACCGGGGGGCATGGGCACGCGTTGCAAGCGGCCGATTGCACCCCCGCGCCGTGCCAGGCGCGTGACCGATCCAAGACGGATCGATGACGCGCCGGCGCGGCCGTCCTTGCTTCAGGCCCTTACTTCAAACCCTTGCAGCTGGCGTAGAAGCTCACGCTGGCCGGCCAGTCGCTGAACACGCCGATCACGCCCACGTCCTGCGCCAGCACGTCCAGCACGCGCATCAGGTCGCCGTCGCGCGTGATGGCGCTGTCGAAGGTCTGGAAGTAGAAGCCGTTGTTGCCGTCGGCCAGGATGCCCGAACGCTCGACCGTCCAGGTGATGATGTCCAGCCCGGCGCGGCGCGCGTCACGCGCGTACTGCGACGGCAGGATGTTGCCGCCGGCATCGGCCGTGAGCAGCGCGAACACCGGCGGGGCGACGATGCGGATGCCCTCGGCACGGTAGCCGGCCAGCTCGGCCGCGGTGGGCAGGTCGGCCACGGTGTTGGCGTCGTCCAGGTACACGGCCTGGCGGCCGAAGGCGGGCTCGTTGCGCACCCAGTACTGCACGTCGCCCTTGTCGAAGGACTGCGGCCACACGTCGCGCGGCGACACGCCGGCACGCTTGTACTCGTCGATCATCTTCTGCGCATAGGCCTGCTGCGTGAAGCCGTCGAAGGGCATGGTCACGCTCGCGCTCTTGAGCTCGGGCGTCATCTTCACGCCCAGGCGCTTGAAGAGTTCGATGCTCTCGGCGTGCGTCAGCAGCGTGCCGCTGCTCGGGCCCGAATACAGGTCGGTGCGGAAGTTGGCGGTGCCGGCCAGGTATTCGGCCACGGTGCGGGCGTTGGGGTTGGCAGCGTCCATCTTGCCGCGCAGGGTCTTGAACTCGGCCAGGGTCAGCTCGCTGGTGCGGCACTCGGCATTGGCCGCGCTCAGGCGCCGGCCGGTGGCGTCGAAGGTGGCGGGCGTGAAGGGCTGGATGCACTTGGCCGCCAGCGGCGTGGCCAGGATGTTGGTGGTGGTGTGCAGGTCGTTCTGCGCGTGGCGGCAGACCAGTTCCTTGTCCTTGGTGAAGGTGACGTCG
>LNFM01010975.1_pt1 | contig 12504 bp, 14 predicted proteins | sample 596031 | NCBI WGS metagenome assembly LNFM01 (sample SAMN04254537, study PRJNA301005) | activated carbon metagenome | isolation source: dual media filters at the Ann Arbor, Michigan drinking water treatment plant | place: USA: Ann Arbor
GCGCGCATGTTCTCACCCCTGTCGGGCACCCTTGAGGACGCCGCCACGGGAAGTGCGGCGACACCGCTGGCGGCGCTGCTGTTGTCGAAGAGTGGCAGCAGCGAGTCGCGCTACGACATCATGCAGGGCGTCGAGATGGGACGGCCAAGCCTGCTGCGCGCCTCGGCACAACGGGCAGACGATGGCATCCGCGCCAGCGTCGGCGGCGGCTGTGTTGCCGTCCTGAAGGGCGAAGTCTCTCTCTAGCCAGGCCTTCTAACCGACCTGAACGATGAATCCCGCGCGCGGGAAATGGACGACGACGTCGCCCACCCGCGGATCGTTGCGGGCAATCGAGATGCGGTCGGCGGTCAGGCCGACCAGCGTGCCTGTGACAGGCACCTTGCCCGTGTCGTCGGGCGTGACGCTGAGCCTCTGGCCCGCCTTCAGCCCGCTGGGATCGTTGGCATCGACGCCGGTCGAACCGGGCGTGGCCGCCTTGGCGATCTCGAGCGCGTCGGTTGCCTTGATATCGGTGCGCTTGCCCTCGCCCAGCGCCTTCATGCGTTCCGACCAGGCAACGATCCCCGGCAGCCGGTCGAGCGGCGCGGCCGTCTTGCCCAGGTGCTGCTGGATAAACCACACCGGATTGTAGAGGGCGCAATCCGCCAGACAGGGTTCGCTGCCCAAGACGAATTTGCGGCCATCGGCCAGCATCGCCTCGGCGAGCGACAGTTGGGCGTAGGTCTGGTCACGCACCATCGGCAGGGCGGCACGCATCCGTTCGGGGTCGAACGAGCGGCCGGAGAATTCGCTGCGGTCCTTCTTGAATTCCTCACCGAACCTGTCAGCGACCTGGCTCATGACCACGCCCACCGCCGGCGAGAAGATCTGGCGATCCAGCCACATGGTGATCGCCCGCGCTTCGCCCTCGCGGCTCTTGGGCAGGAACGAGGGCGACGGCAGGCGTCGCTCGAGTTCCAGCATGATGAGCTGGGTGTCGCAGTAGATGTCGGCGCCGATCTGCATCACCGGCGTCTTGCGATAGCCGCCGGTCAGCGGCATCAGGTCGGGTTTGGGCATGACGTTGGGAATGTCGACTGACTTCCACGCCGCCTGCTTGAGGCCGAGGCCGATGCGCACCTTTTCCGCAAAAGGCGACAGGCCGTAGTGGTGCAGGATGATGTCGCTCATGATCTCAAAGCCTTTATGTTGGCCGCATATTTGTCGGGCCCGCCGCTAAAGACCGCGGTGCCGGCCACCAGCACATCGGCGCCGGCCTTGATGCAGCGCCTTGCCGTCTCCGGATTGATGCCGCCATCCACCTCGAGGTCGATCGGCTTGCCCAGCGCATCGATCGCCTTGCGCAAGGCCGCGATCTTGGCGAGCTGGCTTTCGATGAAGGCCTGGCCGCCGAAGCCGGGATTGACGCTCATGACCAGCACGAGATCGATATCGCCCAGCACCTGCTCGATGGCCGACAAAGGCGTGGCGGGGTTGAGTACGCAGCCCGCCTTCTTGCCCAGGCTCTTGATGAGCTGAACGGTGCGGTGCACGTGCGGCCCGGCCTCGGGATGGAACGAGATCACGTCGGCGCCGGCATCGACATAGGCCGGCACCATCGGATCAACCGGGGAGATCATGAGATGGCAATCGAAGGGCAGCCTGCTGTGCTTGCGCAACGCCTTCACGACCATCGGTCCGATGGTGATGTTGGGCACGAAGTGGCCATCCATCACGTCGACATGAATCCAGTCGGCACCGGCCGCCGTCACCGCTTCGATCTCCCGGCCGAGGGCTGCGAAATCGGCCGACAGGATGGAGGGCGCTATGCGGACGGGCTGTTGCGGCATGGTATTCCTCAGGTACCGGGACGGGTCGGCGCTTCCCAGCCCTTGCGCCGGAATGGATTGACCGGGAAGCTGCCGAGCATCTTGAGCTCGTCCTTCTCGGAGAAGAATTCCAGCTCCTCGAGCGCCAGATGCACGTTGCGCTGCTCGGGGTGGCCCTCGACCTCGGCATAGAACTGCGCCTGCTCGAAGCGCGCGCCCGACAGGTAGCTTTCCAGCTTCACGATGTTGACGCCGTTGGTGGCGAAGCCGCCCAGCGCCTTGTAGAGCGCGGCCGGCCGGCTCTTCACCCGGAACAGGAAGGCGGTCATGCAATGCACGGTACGCCAATCGAGCGTGGCTTCCTCGCGCGAGAATACCAGCATGCGCGTGGTGTTGTGGTCGGCGTCCTCGATGTTCTTGGCCAGGACCTTGAGATTGTAGATTCGGGCGGCCAGCGAGGAAGCGATGGCGCCGACGCTCTTGTCGCCGATGTCGGCGATCTCGCGGGCGGCGCCCGCCGTATCGGCATGGACCAACGGCTGGAAGCGATGCTCCTTCAGGAAGTTGCGGCACTGCGCCAGCGCCTGGACGTGGCTCTTGACCGTGCGGATGGTCTTGAGCGAGGCGCCCGGCAGGGCGACCAGGCAATGCTCGACTCGCTGGAAGTGCTCGGCCACGATCTTGAGCTTGGTGTGCGGCAGCAGGCTGTGCAGGTCGGCCACGCGGCCGGCAATCGAGTTCTCGACCGGGATGATGGCCAGTTCCGCCCGTCCCGCCTGGACCGCGGCCATGGCCGTGTCGAAGGTCGGACAGGGCAGTGTCGTCATGTAGGGAAAGGCCGCCCGGCAGGCCATGTCCGAGTTCGCCCCCGGCTCGCCCTGGAAGGCAATGATGTTGCTGCCCTTAGCCTTGCCGACCCGCGCTTTCGCCATGTCCCGATCTCTCCCCATGCCCCCACCCGAGGCTCGCCGACAGGCGAAAAAGCTCGCAAAATCCGAGGCTTGCGACGTTCCGCCGCGCGAGCCCGAGGCGGCGATCGGATACTACTGGCGACTGTCGGGGCGTGCTACAGCAACGTCCGAAAATACTGCCGCTTTGGGATCCGACTGATGGCCAATTTCAACACGGTTGCGGGCTGCGTTCTGGCCTCTGCCCTCTTCGCGATGGTGGTTGGCAAGGTTTCCAACGCCGTGGTTCATCCGCAAAAGCTCGACAAGCCCGCCCTCGCGGTCGTGGATGAAGCGCCGACGACGCAGACGGCCTCCGCCGCGCCCGTCGAACTGCCGCCGATCGGACCCAAGCTCGCTGGCGCCAATGTCGAGGCGGGCAAGGCAATCTTCATGAAGCAGTGCTTCACCTGCCACACCACCGACAAGGGCGGCGCCAACAAGGTCGGCCCCAATCTTTGGGACATCGTCGGCCGCAAGAAGGCGAGCCACGCTGGCTTTGGCTACTCCTCGGCGCTGTCGGCCAAGGGCGGCGACTGGAGCTACGAAGACATCGACCACCTGATCTTCAAGCCGACGGCGTATGTCCGCGGCACCAAGATGGCCTTTGCCGGCCTCGCCAAGGAGCAGGAGCGCGCCGACGTGATCGCCTACCTGCGCACCATGGCGGAAACGCCCAAGCCGCTGCCCTAGGTCGTTGGCCTAGGTGGTCGAGCCCCGCTTCGTCCAACTGGCCAACGCGCTGGCCGATGCTGCGCGGCCGATCGCGGCGCGATACTTTCGCACCCCTGTCGCGATCGACGACAAAACCGACAACAGCCCAGTCACCATCGCCGACCGCGAAGCCGAGACGGCGATGCGCGATCTGCTGACTCGCCATGTGCCGGAACACGGCGTGTTCGGCGAGGAGCATGGCGCCGTCAGGACCGACGCCGAATATGTCTGGGTGCTGGACCCGATCGACGGCACCAAGGCCTTCATCACCGGGCTGCCGATCTTCGGCACGCTGGTGGCTCTCCTTCACCGCGGCAAGCCGGTCCTCGGCATCATCGACCAGCCGATCCTGAAGGAACGCTGGCTGGGCGTCGACGGCGAGCGTTCGACGTTCAACGGCCAACCGATCTCCGTCCGCGCCTGCCCGTCGCTGGCCAATGCGTACATGTATTCGACCGCGCCGATCATGTTCCCGGGCGCCTACGAGAAGCCGCACGAGGCGCTGACAAAGGAGGTAAAGCTCTTCCGCTGGGGCGGCGACTGCTACGCCTACGGGCTGCTGGCGTCGGGCCATGTCGACCTGGTGGTCGAGGCGAGCCTGAAGCTCTACGACTTCGCGGCGCTGGTACCGGTCATCAAGGGCGCGGGCGGGCTGATCACCGACTGGCGTGGCGGCGAACTCGACATGAATTCCGATGGGTCGGTCCTGGCGGCGGGCGATGCGGCCGTTCACCGCGCGGCGATGGGCATACTCGCGGCATAGTCCGTCCGGTTCATGTCGAACCACACGATGTCTTTGAAGCCCCTGTAGTCCACGCGTTTGCGGTAGGCGAGGCCGATTCGCTTCATCACGGCCTGCGAGGCGAGATTGTCGGGCATCGTGATGGCGAAGATCAGCCCCAGGCCCAGCGTCTCGAAGCCATAAGAGAGCGACGCCCGCGCCACCTCGGTCGCATAGCCCCGGCCCCAGGCGTCGGGATGGAGCGCCCACAGCACCTCGGTCTCGCCAAATTCGGGCACATAATTCAGTCCGCCATGGCCGATCAGCCGGCCGCCCTGGAAGACGCCCCACGGCGCGTAGCGGCGCTCCTCCCACGAGGCGGCAAACCGCTCGATCACCCCAGGCAGGGGCTTCGGCACCCACTTCGCCACCTCGGGATGATGGCGGATCGCGAGATAGGCCTCGGCATCGTCGGGCAATAGCGGCCGCAAGGTCAGCCGTTCGGTCATCAATATCGTCATGGTTTCCCGACTTTACACAACTTTACGGCCGCGAGACGACGGCGAAACCGCAGACCTCCATATCGCTGGAACGGGGACAGTGACCCGACACAGATGGAGACAGACATGACGACCCTCAGCATGAAGACGATGCTCGCGACCCTCGTCGCTGGCAGCCTCGCGCTCGGCGCCGGCGCTCCCGCCTTTGCGCGCACCGACGGCGCCGGCTTCGATCCCGCCAAGTTCCAGCAGCGCATCGAGAAGCGCGTCGACAAGGCGCTCGACGGCACCACGGCCACTCAGGACCAGAAGAAGAAGATCACGGAGATCCTGCAGGCGGCCTTCGCCGACATGCAGAGCCTGCGCGGCCAGCGCGCCGAGATCCGCAAGGCGCTGACCGAGGCGATGAGCGCGCCCACGATCGATGCCGCCAAGGTCGAGGCCACCCGCGCCCAGCAGGTCAAGCTGATGGACGACGGTTCCAAGCGCTTCACCAAGGCCCTGATCGACGCCGGCAACGTGCTGAACGCCGAACAGCGCCAGGCTTTCTTCAAGAAGTGGAACGAGCGCCACGGCAAACGTGGCTAACGGTCGATGACATGAGGGTGAGCCGGACCGATACTGAAGCAATGGCCGAGCGCATCCTGATGATCGACGACGACAACCGCCTCGCCGGGATGGTCCAGGACTATCTCGGCGGGGCGGGCTTTCGTGTGACCGTGGCCGGCACCGGCCGCGAGGGCGAGGCGCTGCTGAAGCGCGAGACCTTTGACGCCGTCATCCTCGACCTCATGCTGCCCGACGCCGACGGCCTCGACCTCTGCCGCCGCCTGCGCGCCACCAGCGACGTGCCCATTCTGATGCTGACGGCGCGCGGCGAGCCGATGGACCGCGTCGTCGGCCTGGAAATCGGCGCCGACGACTATCTCGCCAAACCCTTCGAGCCGCGCGAGCTGCAGGCCCGGCTGCGCGCCATCCTGCGCCGCAAGGGAGGGCCTGCGAAATCCCAGACGCTGCGCTTCGGGCGCCTCGAAATCGACACGGGCGCCCGCGTCGTGCGCATCGACGGCGATGAACGCACCATCACCTCCTATCAGTTCGCGATCCTGCTGGCGCTGGCCGAACGCGCCGGCCGCGTGCTGTCGCGCGACGCGCTGATGGATGTGCTGAAGGGCGAGAAGCTCGAAGCCTTCGACCGCTCGGTCGACGTCCACATCAGCCGCATCCGCGCCGCCATCGAGGACGACCCCAAGAAGCCCCGCCGGATTCTGACCTTGCGCGGCACGGGCTACGTGTTCGCGAAGGATCAGGACCGCTAATCCGATGCAGCGCCTCTACCTACAGTTCTACGTCACCATCCTGGTCGTGCTGGCGGTGTTCGTAGGCGCGGCCGTGCTGTTGTGGCGGGTGGCCGACGACGACAACCGCACACCGCAGTATCTCGACGTCGCGGCCGAACTCACCGGCGCGCTGCTGCCCGAGAAGAGCGCGCCGCGGCCCGAACAGCAGCGCGCGATCGAAGCGCTGCAGCGCAAGTTGCGCTTCGATATCGCGCTCTACGAAGCCAACGGCGACCTGATCGCCATGGCGGGCAAGGTGCCGCCGCGCTTCAACATCGAGCGCGCGCGCACCGGCTGGCGGCGCGGACCGGGCGGACCAAACTTCACGCTGCAGCTGCCCGACGGCCGCTGGCTGGTCGCGCGCCAGGTGCGCGAGCGGCCCAACCCGATCTTCTGGATCGCCGCGGCGCTGGGCATGGTGGCCATCGCGGTGGCGATCGCGGCCTTCCCCGTTGTGCGCGGCCTCGGCCGGCGGCTGGAGCGGCTGCGCGCCGGCGTCGATCGCCTCGGCGGCGGCGACCTCGCCGCGCGCGTAAAGGTCGAAGGCCGCGACGAGGTGGCGGCGCTGGCCGAGAGCTTCAACCGCTCGGCGCAACGCATCGAAGAGCTGGTGGCGGCGCATCGCCTGCTGTTGGCCAACGCCAGCCACGAACTGCGCACGCCGCTTGCCCGTATCGCCATGGCCGCGGCGCTGCTGGGCCAGAACGCCGACGCCAAGACGCGACAGTCGCTCAAGGAGGACGTGGCCGAACTGGACCAGCTGATCGAGCAGATCCTGCTGGCGAGCCGCCTCGAGGCCGTGCCGACCCTGGAGCATCGCGAACCGGTCGACCTGCTGGCGCTGGCGGCCGAAGAGGCCGCGCACTACGACCTCGAAGCCGCCGGACAGCCCGTGACCGTTTTGGGCGACCGCACGCTGCTGCGCCGGCTGGTGCGCAACCTGGTGGAGAACGCGCGGCGCTATGGCGGCGCGGGGCCGGTCTCGGTCACCGTCGCGCACGACGGCAACAGGGCCGTGCTGGACGTGACCGACCGCGGCCCTGGCGTGCCGGAGGCCGAGCGGCGGCGCATCTTCGAGCCCTTTTATCGCCTGGCCGGCGGCGCCGAGACCGGCCGCGGCAGCGGTCTGGGCCTCGCCCTCGTCCTCGACATTGCGCGACGCCACGGCGGCGATGCGGCCTGCCTGGCAGCGGAGGGCGGCGGCAGCCGCTTCCGCGTCGACCTGCCGGCCGCGCCGTAGGCCCAGAGGAGAGGCTTTTCACAACGCCTCAGTGTCGGGAAATGCCTGTCGGGAAATTCAGGCCCCTGGCCGGCAAGGCTTTTTGCCCGTCGTTTCCCGACACCTGCGTGTCGGAAAATCCGGGTCTGTCGGAAAAATCCGGGCGGTGCGGCCGCGATCCCGCCGGCAGCACGACGAGGTCGCCGCGGCGCTCCAGCCGCCGGATGACGCTTTGCGACACCTGCAGCTCGGCGCCGAGGACGTCGGGATCGATCGTCCGCAGGGGCCGGCGCTCCAGGATCGGGCGGTTCCAGGTGTCGTCGCAGGCCGCGCATCGATAGATCAGCCAGGCGTCGACGAGCTTGCCGTTCGCATTGAGCCTGATCTTCCCGCCCGTTCGGAAGCGCCTGGTCCCGCCGCACCGGCGGCAGTGCCGCCAGGGCTGGGGCGCGGTTTGAGGAACGATCGTCCATCGGACGCGCAAAACAGGAGACATGCCGGCTTGCTCTTCCCATCGGGAAGCTCGGCAAGGCGGCGGCATGGGACGAATCCCATCGGGACGCGGCGCGGCAAGGACAGCGACTGAAAACGACGGAGTGGCGGCTGGAGGAGCCGGCACGGACGAGCCATGCCAAACCGGTCTCGGCGCCACCCTGAGGAACTTCCACGCCAAAGAAATCGACGACGCGCCTGGCGTTGTCGCGTGGAGTCGATGGACCTGCGAGACCGGGGTTTACTTAGGCAAGGGAACTCGACCGTCGGATGCTTGCGGACGATGTCTAGCCGAAGCCTCCGGGAATGAGAAGGCCCGCCGCCAGCATCGCTGGCGATCCCTCCGATGTCCTCGCCGTTGGGCGCGCGGCCTTTCTCGGGATGGTGCAACAGGTCGCGCACGCCCGAGGCGAACTCGGTGTCGAGCTGGCGCGCGAACATCTCGTCGACGCGGATCGACTGTTCGTCCGTCGGCCATGGCTCGGGCGGCGTGCCTTGGCCTTGCACCGGCACGGTCGGGTAGATCGTCATGGCCATGTTCGTTGTCTCCTTTCAGACAAAAGAAAACCGGCGGGGTTGACCCCGCCGGCGTTCAGACATGAAAAAGCCCGCCGCGGCGGTTGCCGGGCGGGCGCTAAGCCGACGGCGTTGCCGTCAGGCCTGGGGTTTCAGCAGATCGAGGAACTTCTTCGCTGCTTCGCGCACCTTGACCGCGGCTACATCATCAGAATGTAGCCACGGAAAACCAGGAACAGGTACGTGAACAGAAGCAGGAGGATCGCGGCCGAAATCAGTAGCGGCACGCCGAGCAGAATGCCGATGCCCTTGACGACCTTCCGTATCGACATGGCCCTCCCCCTATGGGGTGAGCCGCGAGGGTCCCGGCGCGAGCATATACCACCCCTCGCGAAGGCGTCGCTGGCCTTCCGGATCCATGATTGCTGGGGGCCGTCGATTCGGCGAACGCCAGACCGGCGCCATTTCTATTTGCCCATGCCATGTGGTCCGACGAGTTGTTGCCGATACCAAAGGTTCGAAGAACGACTTTGTCGCCTTCCACGACGATGCGGCGTTGGACGAGGCCGTCGTGAAACTCATGGTCGGGTTGCGTGACATTGATGATGGAGAACGCTGCCGCTATCGTCCAATGTGAAACGTCAGCCCAGGCCGTGGGACTCGCCCGACGCCCAGCCAATGGACTAGGCGAGCTTCTTGTGAGTGGCGATGTCGAAGCCCTCCGTCCAGCTCGTCTTGTCAATCGTGCGCCGACGGATGCTCCAGCGTTCCGGATAGTCGCAGAAGCCGGCGACATCACGGAGCTGGCGGATCGCCTCCCGCGCCTTTTCGGCGGTCGAGAAGAGTCCAAGTCGCTTGCCGTTGTGATACTCACCCGGTTCGCAATGCTCGTTGATGTGATAAAGAATGTAGACTGACGTCATCGACGTTCTCCTGCGATGTATGGCGGGGATCGGCGCGCTCTAGTAGTCCTCCGGGCGCAGCGACACGAAACCGTCTTTCCATTCGAAAATTTCGTCGAGTTTCATCTCGACTATTTGCCAGAATTCTTCCGGGCAATCGCGAAAGCCCGGCTTGTCGCGCAGCGTCGCGATAGCCTGCTCCGCAAGCTCCAGAGTCGAATAGACTCCAATCAGCTTGTCGTGTTCCTCGTCTTCCAGTGTCTCGGTGTCGTGATGATCGACAAGATAAAGTGTCGTCATGGAGTTCTCCTTCTGGTGTCAAAGATTGCAGCACGCCTACGAACCCGAGAAGCACGCCTGGGTTGTCTTTTTTTGAAGTCACGCCGCCACTCCGGATTTGTGCAGACGTCTCCGGTTGCTTCTCCTAGGCTTCCATGTCGAGCAGGATGCCGGGCTTCGGATCGCGAAAACTACGATCGAAGTACTTCTTGAGCCGCTGGTATTCCCGGCCGATCGTCGTCCAGTTGCCTGGGCCGTACCGCTCATCCATGACCCGCTTTGCCGCGTCCTTGCCGCTTTCCCCGACGAGGGGCCGGTGGCCTTTTGCCCAGCTGGGGGCGTCTTTGGCGCCGTCCTTGCCGCTCTTGCCCGGGATCGGCTCCTTGTATCGTGGTACCGCCCCGGACCGGGGCGGCAGGACTCTCGGAACGAAGAACGGCGGCCTTCCGGCGATGTCCACTTCATCGTCAACCGATTCGGAGGCTTGCCCGAGTACCGGCAACCCGTCGCGCGCCACCTCGTCGTCGACGATGTCGTCGATGTCCCGCCCGTTGGGCGCGCGGCCTTCGATGATTTCGAAGCTTTCCAGCCAGCCACGCGCGTCGGCGCGAGTCTTCGCCGCAACGGGACCGTCGAGATCGTTGCCCAGACCCTCGAGGCCTCGGTCGATGCCGAGTCTCAGCCGGTCATAGCGGGCGAGGTCGGGGTCGATCCGGCCCTCGGCGATGGCCTTCTGCGCGGCGGCGAAGCGGGCGTGGTCGGCCTCGCCGAGCGACAGGCGATGGCGGTCGAGGTCCACCGCGGCGAAGCTCGCGGGATCGTGGACCATCTGGCGGTCGAGACGCTCGAACAGATCGCCGTCGGTTTTGAGACGGCCTTCGATCGCCAGAGTTTCGAGGCCCTGCCACTGATCCGGCGCCAGCCAGTCGCGGACCTCCGGCGGGATCGCCAGGAACGACGCCTCGGGGTTCTTCCGGAACCAGTCGAGCGCGGCGACGCCGGCCTCGGCCTGCCGCCTGTGCCACTGCCGTTCGGCAAAGCGGTGGGCGTGGTCGGCCACCTGGGCGATGCCGGCGCGCACGGTGTCGGGCGCGTCCTCCGGCGTGAGGTCGGCGGCGCGCTGCTCGAAGAGGTCGAGGCCCGGCGGTCCCGCCGGTTCGATCGGAATACCGGCCAGGTCGCGGTCGACGTCGCGATAGAGAGCAACCTCGCGGGCGCGCACGAAGCGCCGGTCGATCGCGGCCTGGCGCTCCGGATCGAGGACCGGGCGGGCGTGCTCGTAGAGCGCCGCCGCGCCGTCGAGATCGTCCTGGCCGATGGCCGCCTCGACCGCGCCGGCGTAGAGGTCGCCGAGGCCCGCGCGAACGCGCGTGTCGGTCTCGGCCGGATCCCAGCCGCGGCGTTCGCCCTGGTAGCGCAGTTCTTCGACCGCCGTCCGGCCGAGCATGCGCAGATGGCCGCGGTCGCGCCATGCCGTCGCCGCGTCCTGGCCGAGGCCGGCCAGGCGCTCGGCGACGCTGGCGTCGTCGACTTCTATCGTGGCGCGATGGGCCAGCCGGCCGATGGTGCCGGCGGCCCAGTCGAGGCGGGTGTCGATCATCGGTTCCAGGATGCTGCGCTGGCGCGGGCCGATGTCCTGGGCGAGCGTGCGGTCCTTCAGGTCCTGGAGCGCCGGCGTCGCCCCGGCGATGGCCTGCAGCGCCGCCTCGCCCTTCAGGGCGGAGAGTCCGGTCTCGGGATGGTGCAAGAGGTCGCGCACGCCGGCCGAAAACTCGGTGTCGAGCTGGCGGGCGAACATCTCGTCGACGCGGATCGAGTGCTCGTCGCCATCGTCGAAGAGAGGCGGCCACGGCTCGGGCGACGTGCTCTCGCCTTGTACGGGCACGGTCGGGTAGATCGTTGTTGCCATGTCGGATGCCTCCTTTGCGGCAAAAGAAAGCCGGCGGGGTTTCCCCCACCGGCTGCTGGTCTCGTCCTGCTCCCGGAGTCCGGGCCTGAAAAACCCGCCGCGGCGCCCTCGATGGGAGGGGCCGGGCGGGCGGGGACCGGCGGACAGGGTCCACCAGAGTCGTCTTTTTCTTATCGTTTTCCTGTAGAACCTGCAAATTCTCCTTTGAATGGCTGCCATGCGGCCAGCGCAATCCTATCGGCGGCAGGCCGATCCCGGCGCCTGTGCGGCACCGGGTCCTGTGGTATCTGGTGAACGATCGTTTACCGGAGGACGCGCGCCATGGATTTCAACATTCCCGCCGACATCGCGGCCTATCTCGTCGAGCTCGACCAGTTCATCGAGCGCGAGATCCGGCCGCTGGAGCGGCAGGACGATAACATCCGCTTCTTCGACCATCGCCGCGAGCACGCGCGCACCGACTGGGACAATGACGGACAGCCGCGGCACGAATGGGAAGAGCTTTTGGCCGAGATGAAGCGCCGCGCCGACAAGGCCGGGCACCTGCGCTTCGGACTGCCCAAGGCGCTGGGCGGCAAGGACGGCTCCAACCTCGCCATGGCGCTGATCCGCGAGCACCTCGCGCACAAGGGGCTGGGGCTGCACAACGACCTGCAGAACGAGAGTTCGATCGTCGGCAATTTTCCGGTGGCCCTGCTGCTGCATCGCTTCGGCACGCAAGAGCAGAAGGACCGCTACATCGAGGGCATGTTCCGCGGCACCGAGCGCATCGGCTTCGGCCTCACCGAGCCGCTGCACGGCTCCGACGCGACCTTCATGGAAACGACGGCCGTGAAGAAGGGCTCGGACTGGACGATCAACGGCATGAAGCGGTTCAACACCGGCATGCACACCGCCACCGTCGATCTCGTGTTTGCGCGGACCTCGGGCAAGGTGGGCGAGCCGCGCGGCATCAGCGCGTTCTTGGTGCCGGTGAAGACGCCGGGCTTCAAGATCGAATACATGTGGTGGACCTTCAACATGCCCTCGGACCATGCCGAAGTGTCGCTCACCGACGTGACGGTGCCGGGCTCGACCATGCTGGGCGAGGAAGGCCGCGGCCTCGACGTGGCGCAGACCTTCGTGCACGAGAACCGCATCCGCCAGGCCGCCTC
>LNFM01010976.1_pt1 | contig 12504 bp, 11 predicted proteins | sample 596031 | NCBI WGS metagenome assembly LNFM01 (sample SAMN04254537, study PRJNA301005) | activated carbon metagenome | isolation source: dual media filters at the Ann Arbor, Michigan drinking water treatment plant | place: USA: Ann Arbor
CGAAGGCCCCGACGAGGAAGACGACCAGGCTGATGCCTGGGGACATCGCGCGGGCGATGCCAGTGGTCACGCCGATCCAGGCGCCCAGCACGGTGGGCACCATCGACAGCGCCAGCAGCCAATAGGTGTTGCGCAGCACGCGGTTGCGCTCGGCCGCGACAGCCGGGCTGGTGGAGTGAAGCGATGAGGGGTGAATGGCGGAGTTCATGTTGAGTCCTTCAAGCTGAAAATCGGATGGGAGACGATGCCAACAGCACGCTGCCGAGCGCGCAGTGCGCGGGCGGCGTCAAGGGGCACTGCGAGACAAGAGGTACCGCGGCATCAGCCGCGGCGGCGCTCACGCAAGGTGTTGCGCGAGGCGCGGCGGACGCTGCGGCCCGTCGAGGTAAGGCGGGATGCGAGCCAGGGCGGCGTACGCCCTGGGCAATCCCATCGAGAGTGCGGACGCCGACGCGTCAGGGGCCGGGGGCAACAAACCCACCAGGTCCACCACCGCCTCCTCGGCCATGGGCAAGGCTTGCATAGCAGTCGTGAAATCACCAGCCGGGCCTGGGCCGGGCTGTGTCGATGTCGCGGGCAGGTCTAGGGCATCCTGATGTGCGAAGGTCGACGCCGCCGCGCTGGCAGGCCGCTCCCCGGCGTGGCCTGACCAGACCATCACGAGTGCCATCAACAGAAAAAGGACGCGCCAATTCATAGAGCCCCGATTCTAGAAGGCGTGGCTCGCCCAGCGAAACAAACGGTTGCTCTGGGCAAGGCGTCAGCCCACGGTCACGGGAATTTTCCCTATCTTGGCCTGCCATTCTTTCGGCCCGGTCTCGTGAACCGAGGTCCCGTTGGAATCGACGGCCACGGTGACGGGCATGTCGGTGATGTCGAACTCGTAAATCGCTTCCATGCCCAGATCCGCAAAGCCAACGACCTTCGCCTGCTTGATCGCCTTGCTGACCAGGTAGGCCGCGCCGCCGACGGCCATCAGATAGGCGCTCTGGTGCTTCTTGATCGCGGCGATGCCGGCCGGGCCTCGCTCTGCCTTGCCGATCATGCCGATCAGGCCGGTCTGGGCGAGCATCATCTCGGTGAACTTGTCCATGCGCGTCGCGGTGGTGGGCCCCGCCGGGCCGACCACCTCATCGCGCACCGGATCGACCGGGCCGACGTAGTAGATGACCCGGTCGGTGAAATCGACCGGCAGCGTCTCGCCCTGGACCAGCATGTCCTGAATGCGTTTGTGCGCGGCGTCGCGGCCGGTGAGCATCTTGCCGGAGAGCAGCAGCGTGTCGCCCGGCTTCCAGCTGGCGACTTCGGCTTTGGTCAGCGTGTTCAGATCGACTCGCTTGCTCTTGTTGTAGTCGGGCTGCCAGTGCACGTCGGGCCACAAATCCAGGCTCGGCGGATCGATGTAAGCCGGGCCAGAGCCGTCGAGCACGAAGTGCGCGTGGCGTGTGGCGGCACAGTTTGGGATCATCGCGACGGGCTTGCTGGCCGCATGCGTCGGGTACATCGCGATCTTCACGTCGAGCACCGTGGTCAGGCCACCCAGACCCTGCGCGCCGATGCCCAAGGCGTTGATCTGGTCGCACAACTGGATGCGCAATTCCTCGGTCTTGTTGTTCGGGCCGCGCGCCTTCAATTCGTACATGTCGATCGGATCCATCAGGATCTCTTTGGCCATCAGCATGGCTTTTTCGGCGGTACCGCCAATGCCGATGCCCAGCATGCCGGGCGGGCACCAGCCCGCGCCCATGGTCGGCACCGTCTTCATCACCCAGTCGACCAGGCTGTCGCTGGGGTTGAGCATCACGAACTTGCTCTTGTTCTCGCTGCCACCGCCTTTGGCTGCGACCTGCACATCGACCGTGTTGCCAGGGACCACCGTCATGTGCACCACGGCAGGCGTGTTGTCCTTGGTGTTCTTGCGCTCGAAATGCGGGTCCGCCACGATGCTGGCACGCAGCACGTTGTCGGGGTTCAGGTAGCCACGGCGCACGCCTGCGTTGACGGCGTCCTCGACGCTGCCGCTGAATCCCTCGAAGCGCACGTCCATGCCGATCTTCAGGAACACGTTGACGATGCCTGTGTCCTGGCAGATGGGGCGCCGGCCTTCGGCACACATCTTCGAGTTGGTCAGGATCTGCGCGATGGCGTCCTTCGCGGCCGGGCTTTGCTCGGTCTCATAGGCGCGCGCCAGATGGGCGATGTAATCAGCCGGGTGGTAGTAGCTGATGTACTGCAACGCAGCGGCGATCGATTCGACGAGGTCGTCTTGGCGGATGGTGGTCATGGTGAGAGTCTGTGTTGGCTGTGGGAGCGCCGCGGAACCATTCTGGCGTCAGGAACTCAGGCCCCATAGGGGCAACAATCGCGCAGTGGTTGCCATCAAGAACAGTTTAGCGAATGGGGAGGAAGCACCTTGATCTCTGGCATTCGTCGGTTCATCGCGTCCGAGTCCGCTGGCGGCGTCGTGTTGGCGATTGCTGCGGTGGTGGCGCTGATCATGAGCAACTCGGTGCTGGGACCGCTCTACGAGCGATTCACGCAACTGCCAGGCGAGGTCCGAATCGGCACCGCTCTGCAGTTGTCGAAGCCGCTGGTGGTCTGGGTCAACGATCTCTGGATGGCCGTGTTCTTCTTTCTGGTCGGCCTGGAGATCAAGCGCGAATTGCTGGCCGGCGAACTGGCTTCAGCCCGGCAGGCGCTTCTGCCGGCCGGCGCTGCGCTGGGCGGCATGGTGGTGCCGGCGCTGATCTATGCGGCCATCAACGCCGCCGATCCGGTTGCCTTGCGCGGCTGGGCCATTCCGGCTGCGACCGACATCGCGTTCGCCCTCGGCATCTTGATGCTGCTGGGCTCGCGCGTGCCGCCCTCGCTCAAGATCTTTCTGACTGCCGTGGCAATCATCGACGACCTCGGTGCGATCGTCGTGATTGCGCTCTTCTACACGGCCGATCTCTCGCTGCCGATGTTGGGCGGTGCGTTGATCGGCGTTCTGTTGCTGATTGCGCTGAACCGCGCGCGCGTGTTTTCGCTCGCGCCGTACGTTCTGATCGGGATGGTGATCTGGCTCTTCGTGCTCAAGTCGGGCGTGCATGCGACGCTGGCTGGCGTGATCACCGCGTTGGCCATTCCGTTGCGCGGCGCTGATGGGCGTTCGCCGCTCGAGACGGCAGAGCACGCACTGCACCCTTGGGTGGCGTTTCTGGTGCTGCCTTTGTTCGCCTTCGTCAACGCCGGCGTGGTCCTCGAAGGCGTGGGCTGGTCAACGCTGATGCAGAGCGTTCCGCTCGGCATCGCGGCTGGCCTGGTTCTCGGCAAGGCCATCGGTGTGTTTGGCGCCTCGATGCTGCTGATTCGATTCGCGGGTGCAGAGCTGCCGGCGGGGGCGTCACGCATGCAGTTCCTGGGCGTGTGCATGCTGTGTGGCGTCGGCTTCACGATGAGCCTGTTCATCGGCGGCCTCGCCTTCGCCGGGCAGGGCGCGGACTATGACACCCAGGTCAAGCTGGGGGTGCTGGGGGGATCCTTGATTGCCGGGACGATCGGTACGCTGATCCTGTTGCGTGCTCGGCGTCCTGAATCCTTGAATGCGCCGATCGCTGCGGTCGCACGCGGCTAAGAAGACTTCGGCTGTTTGCGCCAGAACAGCGCCACGAGGACGTAACCCGCCAAGGCGGCTCCCGTCGCCATCAATGCCAGACCAACGATCAGCGGTGTTCCGGCGGTCTGAAGCGTGGCCCAGAGCCCTTCCAACGGAGCAGCTTGCTCAGCAAGCGCTCGGGCCTCGGATTCGAGCTGACTGGCGGCCGACTCATCGTCTTGCCGGTCGAGGACCGCGTTACCGAGCTTGAACGCGGCCCAGTACAGGGGCGCAAATGTCAACGGGTTGGTCACGAGCGTGCACGCTGCAGCGATGGCGACATGCGCCCGAAAAGCGATGGCCGTCCCGACGGCAAACAAGAATTGGGCGAAGAGAATCAATAACCCGAAGAACAAGCCGATGGCCACCGCGCGCGCCACGCTCTCGCGCTCAATTCGCCACAGCCTGTCGTCATCCAGCCGATGGGCCAGAGGCCCGAGCCAGCGTGATCGGCGCAACATCTCTCGCGTGGGGATGAATCGCTTCATGTGGACGTGCGCCGGGCTCAGTGCGGGGTGTTCGACGACGAACTGCTGGACATGAGGCGGTCGGTCATCGCGATGGCCATTGCCGACAACAAGAAGGCGATGTGGATGACCGTTTGCCAGAGCAAGACCTTGTCGGTGTAGTTCGCCGCGTTGATGAATGTCTTGAGCAGGTGGATGGAGCTGATGCCGATGATCGCGGTGGCCAGTTTCACCTTCAGTACCGAGGCGTTCACATGGCTCAACCACTCAGGCTGATCGGGGTGATCCTCGAGGCCCATGCGCGACACGAAGGTCTCGTAGCCGCCGACGATGACCATGATCAGCAGGTTGGAGATCATGACCACATCGATCAATGCCAGCACCACGAGCATGATCACTGTCTCATTGAGTTTCGGCGCCTCGTAGCCAATCACCGCACCGGCTGCGTCCTTGATAGGCGCAAGCTGATACCCGATGCTCTGCACCAGTGCAGCAAGCGCTTTCTCGCTGCCGAACACCGCCTCGATCAGGTGGACGAGTTCGACCCAGAAATGGAAGACGTATACCGCCTGTGCCAAGATCAAACCGAGGTACAGCGGCAGCTGCAACCAGCGGGTGGCGAAGATCGCCGCGGGCAGCGGCCTCAGCCGACGTGTCGAATTCGGCGGGGTCGTGGGGCTCATGATGGGACTCGGTAGGAGGCGCTTGTACGCTTCGCCGTCGACATGAGGCGGGGGACCGGCAGGCGCAGGAAGATTCTAGGCAGTGCTGGGGTATCGGGCATTCGACAGCTGATCGGCCGCAGAGTAAGCGCTTCGTAAGAGCCAGCCGATAAGGTTCAGAGGCGAGAAAATGACGCCCTCAAGGGCGCAAGGCGCGGGCGCAGTATCGCTGCGACGTGAACAACACAGAGCAGGAGACAACGATGAGTGATTCCAGGTCCGCGAAGCAATACCTTCCTCCGGCCGATCTGGCGCGCGATGCCCACGTGTCGGGCATGGCGCACTACCAGGCGCTGTGCGCCGAAGCCGAAGCGGACTACGCCGGCTACTGGGCCCGCCTGGCGCGCGAGACCGTGATTTGGAAGACCCCGTTCACGCGCTCACTTGACGACAGCGCAGCGCCGTTCTTCAAGTGGTTTGAAGACGGCACGCTGAACGCGTCGTACAACTGCTTGGACCGTCAGGTCGACGCAGGGCTGGGCGACAAGATCGCGATCATCTTCGAAGCCGATGGTGGCGACGTCACCCAGGTTTCTTACAGCGAGCTCCTGGCACGCACCTGCCAACTGGCCAACGCGTTGAGAGCACGCGGCATCCAGAAGGGCGATCGCGTCGTCATCTACATGTCGATGAGTGTCGAGGGTGTCATCGCGATGCAGGCCTGCGCGCGCATCGGCGCCACCCACTCAGTGGTGTTCGGCGGCTTCTCAGCGCAGAGTCTGCAGGACCGTATCAAGGACACTGGCGCGGTGCTGGTCATCACGGCCGACGAGCAACAGCGCGGCGGCAAGTCGTTGCCGCTCAAGGCCATCGTCGACGAGGCGTTGGCGTCAGGCGAATGCGAGACGGTGAATGACGTCATCGTTTACCGCCGAACCGGTGGCAAGATCACCTGGCACCCACGTGACCTGTGGATGCATGAAGTGATGGCTGCGCAGCCCGGTACCTGCGAGCCCGAATGGGTGGGCGCCGAGCACCCGTTGTTCCTGCTTTACACCTCGGGCTCGACCGGCAAGCCCAAGGGGGTGCAGCACTCGACGGGTGGCTACTTGCTGCATGCGATGCTGACCACGAAGTGGACCTTTGACCTGAAGCCAGGGGACATTTTCTGGTGCACCGCCGACATCGGCTGGGTCACCGGCCACACCTACATCGCCTATGGTCCACTGGCACTCGGGGCCACCCAGATCGTGTTCGAGGGCGTGCCCACTTATCCGGATGCGGGTCGCTTCTGGAAAACCATTCAGGACCACCAGGTCAGCATTTTTTATACGGCACCAACGGCGATCCGTTCGCTGATCAAGGCCGCCGAAAGCAATCCTGCCGTGCATCCCGACCGCTACAACCTGAGCAGCCTGCGCATCCTGGGCTCGGTTGGCGAACCCATCAACCCCGCGGCATGGGAGTGGTATCACAAGCACATCGGTGGTGGTCGCTGCCCGATCGTCGACACCTTTTGGCAAACCGAAACCGGTGGCCACATGATCACGCCCTTGCCTGGCGCCACGCCGCTGGTGCCGGGTTCGTGCACCTTGCCGTTTCCGGGCATCACGGCTGCCATCGTCGACGAGATGGGCAGGGATGTACCGAACGGGCAGGGCGGCATCCTGGTCGTCAAGAAGCCATGGCCCAGCATGATCCGCACGATCTGGGGTGATCCGAAGCGCTTTGCGAAAAGCTACTACCCGGATGACTTCCAGGGCAAGTACTACTTGGCCGGCGACGGCGCCATTCGCGACGCTCAAAACGGCTACTTCACCATCACCGGTCGTATCGACGATGTGCTGAACGTCTCGGGTCACCGCATGGGCACGATGGAAATCGAGTCTGCGCTGGTCAGTTGCACCGACCTGGTCGCGGAGGCGGCGGTCGTAGGCCGGCCAGACGACACCACCGGTGAGGCGATCTGTGCGTTCGTGGTGTTGAAACGTTCACGTCCGACAGGCGACGAAGCCAAGGCGATTGCGAAGCAGCTGCGCGACTGGGTCGGCAAGGAGATTGGCCCGATCGCCAAACCCAAGGACATTCGATTTGGTGACAACCTGCCGAAGACCCGTTCTGGCAAGATCATGCGCCGCCTGCTGCGCTCAGTGGCCAAAGGCGAAGTGGTCACGCAGGACACCAGCACGTTGGAAAACCCGGCAATCCTGGACCAGCTGGGGCAAGCTTACTGAATGCCGTTGTTGCGCCGAGAAACTAAAAAGCCCCGCATGCGGGGCTTTTTTGAGCGTTGACGAGAGTGTGTCGTTGCGCTTTACACGCCTTCACTTCGTCGCCAGGATCCACTCCACCAACTGCTTGGATTCAGCCTCGGTCACCTGTGGATTGGCGGGCATAGGAATCGAGCCCCAAGCGCCGCCACCGCCCTTGCGCACCTTGGCGGCGAGCACTGCAACGGCCTTTTTGTCGGTGGCGTATTTCGCTGCGATTTCCTTGAAGTTTGGGCCGATGCGCTTGGCGTCGACCGCATGGCAGGCCAAACAGCCTTTTTTCTCAGCCAGTTCAGGATTGGCAAATGCCGACGCGCTCATCAGCAGGGTGGTGGTCAGAATCAGAGCAGTCTTCATGGGGTTCTCTTTAGTCAAGTTCCGCTCTAACGTGAGTGCGATTGGCCTCGTTGACAGAGCGTGCTGAGATACATTCTCACAGTGGATTCTAGGGCAGCCGGTTGGACGGCTCCTCTCAGCATCGCCTTGCCAAATCGAGGAGATCGCCGTGTACATGGTCGTGTTGGGCGTGTTGCTGCTCATCTTGAAACTCGCCGAGTTCGGGCCGGTGGGCCAGTGGTCATACTGGGCGGTGCTGTGGCCGTTTGCGCTGGCGGTGATCTGGTGGTCCTACGCCGACAGTTCCGGGTGGAACAAGCGCCGCGAGATCGAGAAGATGGAAGAGCGCAAAAAAAAGCGCCGCCAGGACAACCTGGAGGCGCTCGGGATGGATCCACGAAGCCGGCGCAAACGCTGAGCGAGCCAGCGATCGAGCCGCGCTTTCACTCAATTCACTCGAATTTGTCGAGCACGGCTCCGGAACTCGCGCTCGATGCATTGCGCGCGAATTTGGCCAGCACACCACGGGTGTAGCGCGGGGCAGGCGGCTTCCAGGCCGCGCGGCGACGAGCGATCTCCTCATCGCTGACGTTGAGTTGCAAGGTGAGGGTGTGTGCATCGATGGTGATCGAGTCACCTTCTTGCACCAGGGCGATCAGCCCGCCAGCGTAAGCCTCAGGCGCCACGTGGCCGACCACCATGCCCCAGGTGCCACCGGAGAAGCGGCCATCGGTGATCAGGCCCACCGATTCACCCAGGCCTTGACCGATCAAGGCGCCGGTGGGGGCCAGCATTTCGGGCATGCCAGGCGCGCCCTTTGGGCCCAGGTAGCGCAGCACCATCACGTCACCCGCCACGATCTTCTTGGCCATGATCGCCGCCAGCGCCGATTGCTCATCGTCAAACACCCGTGCAGGTCCGGTGATGACCGGATTTTTCAGGCCCGTGATCTTGGCGACGCATCCTTCCGGCGACAGATTGCCCTTCAGGATGGCCAGGTGTCCGTCGGCGTACATCGGGTTGCCGATCGGGCGGATCACGTCTTGGTCCGTACGCGGCGCGTCGGGAATGTCAGCCAGGTTCTCAGCGACCGTCTTGCCGGTAATGGTCATGCAATCACCGTGCAAAAGGCCGGCGGTCAGCAGCGTCTTCATCACCTGCGGAATGCCGCCGGCGCGGTGCAGATCGATCGCGAGGTAACGACCGCTGGGTTTCAGATCGCACAGCACCGGCACCTTGCGGCGCACGCGTTCGAAGTCGTCGATGGTCCATTCGACCTCGGCGGCGTGGGCGATCGCGAGGAAGTGCAGAACTGCGTTGGTGGAGCCGCCGGTGGCCATGATGACTGCGACTGCGTTCTCGATGCTGCGTCGGGTGACGATGTCGCGCGGTTTCAGGTCCGCCTTCACCGCCTCGACCAGCACGCGAGCAGCCTCCTTGGTGTGCTCGACGATCGGATCCTCCACGTTGGCCATCGTCGATGAAAACGGCAAGCTCATGCCCAATGCCTCGAAAGACGAGCTCATCGTGTTGGCGGTGTACATGCCGCCGCACGAACCGCTGCCAGGAATAGCGCGCCGCTCGATCTGGCAGAAGTCTTCCTCGCTCATATTGCCAGCGCTGAACTGGCCAACGGCTTCGAACACGCTGACGATGTTCAGGTCTTGGCCCTTGTACTTTCCAGGCAGGATGGTGCCGCCATACACATAAATCGCCGGCACGTTGGCGCGCAGCATGCCCATCATCCCGCCGGGCATGTTTTTGTCGCAGCCGCCCACCACCAGCACGCCATCCATCCACTGGCCACCGACACAGGTCTCGATGCAATCGGAAATGACTTCGCGCGACACCAGGCTGTACTTCATGCCCTCGGTGCCCATGGCCATGCCGTCGGAGATGGTCGGCGTGCCAAAGATCTGGGCATTGCCGCCGGCCGCCTTGATTCCCGCGACGGCCGCATCGGCCAGCTTTTGCAGGCCTGAGTTGCATGGCGTGATGGTCGAGTGTCCGTTGGCCACGCCGATCATCGGCTTCTTGAAGTCACCTTCTTCGTAGCCAAGCGCGTAATACATGGACCGGTTCGGTGCGCGCGCGACGCCTTCGGTGATGTTTTTTGAGCGGCGATTGATGGTCATCGGAGCCTCCTGACGATGTTGGATGGCAAAGTATCTCTATGGCTTGTCTGCCAGTCCAATATATTATTTATAGTTGAATGATCTATTGGAAATATCAATGATCGAGATGCGAGCTTGGCGTCAGTTCGCTGTCTTGGCAGAAGAGCTTCACTTTGGACGCGCCGCGCAGCGGCTTCACATCACGCAGCCACCGCTGACGATGGCGATCCAGTCCCTGGAGCGCAAGCTGGGTACGCCGCTGTTCGAGCGCACGCAACGTTCTGTGGCCTTGACACCCGCGGGCCAGGCGCTGCTGCCTGAAGTCCAGCGCCTGCTGCAAGCGGCCGACGACCTGCCGCGCCAAGCAAGGGCGGCGGCGGATGGGTTGGCTGGCCGCCTCAGGCTGGCCTTTGTATCCAGCATCACCTACGGTCCGTTGCCTGAATGGCTGCGTTCGTTTCGTCAGGCCAACCCGGATGTCGTGCTGGCCCTGCGCGAGGCGACACTCGATGTCCAACTCGATGCTTTTGCGTCCGGCGATATTGACGCTGGTTTCGTGTTGCATGCGCCGGGTGCCGCACCGCAGGGTCTGCAAGCGTGGCGTGCCTTGAATGAACCGCTGGTGATGGCGCTGCCCGATCGTCATCCGCTGACGACAGGCCGCCCACTGACATTTGATCGCTTGGCACCCGAACCGCTGGTCATCTTTCCGCGCTCGATGGCGCCCTCGCTGTTCGATGCCATCGTGGGTCATTACCGCGCGCGTGGTGTGACACCTCAGATTGCGCAGGAAGCCAATCAGCTGCAGACCATCGTCAACCTGGTCTCCGCCGGCATGGGCGTCGCGTGGGTGCCCGCGTCGCTGATGCAGCTGCAGCGACCGGGCGTGGTGTACCGGGCGCTCAGCGATGCGCCGCTGTCGTGCGACACCAGCCTGGTTTGGCGCGCAGAGGCCTTGCCTGTGGTCCGACGCTTCGTCGATCACGTGCAAGCTGCGGAGGCCATGCACCCACAATTGGCAACCTGACATGCGGACCACCCGAAGAAAGTGACCTGATGCTCGTGCATCCCCAGTTCGACCCCGTGGCGATCTCCCTCGGGCCTTTGCAGATCCATTGGTATGGCCTGACCTATTTGGTCGCCTTCGGGCTGTTTCTCTGGCTGGCCTCGCTGCGTACGAAGCAGGCTCCGTTCGCCAGTGTGGGCTGGACCCAACGCGACGTCGAGGATCTGTTGTTCTACGGCGTGATCGGCGTTGTGATCGGGGGCCGGCTGGGCTATGTCCTCTTTTACAAGCCGGGCCATTACCTGGCCAATCCGTTGGAGATTTTCGCGGTCTGGAAGGGCGGCATGGCCTTTCATGGCGGGCTGCTGGGGGTGCTGGCGGCCATGTGGGTATTTGCACGCACACGTGGGCGACACTTTCTCGAAGTGACCGACCTGATCGCGCCCTGCGTGCCGCTCGGACTGGCGTCGGGTCGAGCGGGCAATTTCATCAATGGTGAGTTGTGGGGGCGCGCAGCGGACCCGTCATTGCCCTGGGCGATGGTGTTTCCTCAGTCGGGCGACAACCTGACTCGGCACCCCTCACAGCTCTACCAGTTCTGCCTCGAAGGGCTGCTGTTGTTTGTGTTGCTGTGGATTTACGCGCGCCAACCGCGGCGGCTCGGCGTCGTCTCGGGCATGTTTCTGATCGGCTACGGCAGCCTGCGTTTCACGGCTGAATACTTTCGCGAACCGGACAGTTTTCTGGGCTTGCTAGCGCTCGACATGAGCATGGGCCAGTGGCTGTGCGTGCCGATGGTGCTCGCAGGCGCCGGGTTGGCTTGGATGGGTTGCCAGCGACGCTTCAAAACGCCAGACCGTCCGGCCGTCAAAGCCTGATGTCCCAAATCTCAAATTCTTGCTGAAAGGCTTCCGATGAGGCTCGTTTTCCTGGACACCGAAACCACGGGACTGAGTCCTGCATCCGGCGACCGCATCGTCGAGATCGGCTGCGTCGAACTGGTCGACCGGCGCGCCACCGGCCGGAGCTTGCATCTGTATCTCAATCCGCAGCGATCGAGCCATCCTGATGCGTTGCGCGTTCATGGACTCACCGATGAGTTTCTGCGTGACAAGCCACTCTTTGCATCGGTTGCTGATCAATTGCTGGAGTTCGTCAACGGTGCCGAAGTGGTGATCCACAACGCCAGCTTTGACATGAGCTTCCTCGACCACGAGCTGGATCGGCTGAACCTACCGCGGTTTGCGAACTGCGTCGAGAAAGTCACGGACAGCTTGACCCTGGCACGCGAGCTCTTCCCAGGGAAGGCCAATTCGCTCGATGCGCTTTGCAAGCGACTGGACGTTGATAACAGCAACCGCACTTTGCACGGCGCGCTGCTCGATGCCGGCCTGCTGGCAGAGGTGTACATCCGCATGACGCGCGGCCAGAAGTCGCTGGTCATAGAGACAGACGACGCCCCCGTGGTCGCAGAGCTTGTCGACACCACGGATCTGAGCCAGTTCGCGCTGCCAGTGATCGCTGCCGGCGAGGACGAACTAAGGGCGCACTACATCCTGATTGCCGAGTTTGAAAAAGCGGCGAAGGCAGGTGCCATTTGGACGAGGGCTGTGGCACACTAGAGGGCTCGTCTGCTGACGGACTTTGGCGTTCATTCGCGGTCCCAAGCAGCTGGGGCGGTTAACTCAGCGGTAGAGTGCCACCTTCACACGGTGGAAGTCGCAGGTTCGAACCCTGCACCGCCCACCAGTTGTCAGGCCATCGTGTCGTGTGCTACAGTCGAGGGCTTCGCTGTTAGGTGGCGGGGCGGTGTGGGAGTTGGTTGTTGTGCTGAGTTAATGACTTGGCTGCGATTGACTGAGATACCGAAGGCGATGTATAGTCGCTGACTCGGCTGAATTTCCAAGTGAGATTCAGGCGGAGCTGAAAAGCTCAAATTCTTTAAAAATCAACAGCCGATAAGCGTGGGCGTTTGAAGGCGAGTGCCAAGATGAATTGAGCGAGTTTAGGCT
>LNFM01017105.1_pt1 | contig 12504 bp, 12 predicted proteins | sample 596031 | NCBI WGS metagenome assembly LNFM01 (sample SAMN04254537, study PRJNA301005) | activated carbon metagenome | isolation source: dual media filters at the Ann Arbor, Michigan drinking water treatment plant | place: USA: Ann Arbor
CTTCTTTTGCGCAAGGGGCGGGCTCTGGGGGCATCGAACCCCCTTCGCCCGCTGACGCGAGCATCGCGATCCCTGAGTTTACCAGCTGCGCTTGGGCTCCACGGTTCGAAGGCAACGTGCTCGCCATTGCTGAGGGCATGGAGGATGCGGCGAGCTATGCTCAGGTCAGGAAAATCCCGTGTTGGGCAGCGCTTGGGAATGAGCGCCTCGCGCTGATCGAGGTGCCAGAGCATGTTGGCATACTTTACATTGCCGCAGACAACGATGACCCAGGACGATCCGCTGCAATGGCGGCAGCTGAAGTTCACAGCGCTCAAGGAAGAAAGGCCATACGGGATGCGCCGCCAAGCCAATACCGGGACTGGGCGGAAGTTCGAAGCGATAGCCGTTGAATAAACATCATGATAAGTATCGGCTGCCAACCAGCTTAAGACGTTCGTTGATCACTCGGAAACCTCCGTCTCGGCAACGTTCTGCAAAGTGTGCAGGCTTGCCTCGCGTGAAACCGATGTTGATTGCCTCACGCAGCCCTGTAAAATGGGGCGGCGTCGAAGGGTGTTCGCAACGTTGCAGCTGCGGTCTGAGCCAGCTTGGATGACCCTGCGGCAACAATCGCGCTTCAAATTTCAAGAAGCATGACGTATCGCTAGCGGCGTTACCGGTCTGCGATGCGAGGGGATGGAAAGTAGAATAGATGTCAAACGCCAAGCAAATACTGGCGATGTTACGCAGTCGCGCGGAAGGTGACGACGCGCAATTTTATTCTATTGCCTTGCAAGTTGCCGCTTCGGAAGCCCGTCAAGGGCACCGTGACACTGCGAATGAACTTCGTTCCGCAGTCGATTCCGCGCGCGGCGCGGGCGGGGTCAAGGCGTCTATTCCCGTATCTTTTGCTGCCCCGCGCGGCGATCTCGAAGGACTGCTCGACTTTCGCGATCCTGTGGTTGATCTTCAGGACGTTGTTTTGAGCGCGTCGGTGACCGAGCGGCTCAATGGGATGCTCTTGCAGCAGCGCAAACGCGATTGGCTGCGCGAACACGGCAAGGTTCCGTCTAGAAGCCTGCTGTTCGTCGGCCCCCCGGGATCCGGCAAGACCATGACGGCCGAGGCGATCGCCGGTGAGCTTAAGCTTCCGCTATTCATCATTCGGCTCGAAACACTGATCACCCGCTATATGGGCGAGACCGCCGCAAAGCTGCGTCTGGTTTTCGATGAAACCCGACGTCGGCGCGGGGTCTACCTATTCGATGAATTTGACGCTGTCGGCGGTCATCGCACCGCGACCAACGACGTCGCTGAAATGCGTCGCGTCCTCAACAGCTTCCTCCAGTTCATGGAAGAGAAGGCCTCGACGGACAGCCCGATCATCGCAGCCACCAATCATCCGGAGCTGCTGGACCGGGCGCTCCTCCGCAGGTTCGACGACGTGCTCGAATTTGAGATGCCGACCGCAGCGCAGATTCGCGCGGTGATCAAGGCAAACCTCAAACCCCTCAAGTTCCAGCGCGCAGGATGGGCCGCGATCGAGCAGGCGGCGCGCGGGCTTAGCCAGGCCGAAGTCGCCCGCGCTGCGGATGAAGTCGTCAAGACCGCGATCCTCGAGCAGAGGAAGCAGACGACCACCCAAGAGGTCGTCGCCAAGCTTACTGAGCGCCAAGCCATGCGAACGGCGTTTGCGGTGAAGCTCTGAGCCCTGTGAGCGAACACAACCGACCGCACATCGATATCACTCCGCTTGCCCAGCGACGTACCTTCAAGTCGCCGGGCAGCAACGCACGGCAGCGCGCGCTAAACAGAGTGCGTGCGGATCACGGTCTCCGCCTCATCGCGGAAATTGGCAATGCCTTTGTGGAAGCTGAGGCCGGACAGCGTGGCCTGCCCGAACAGCCAGTGGACCTTGAGCCTGCTGGCGGCGTTTTCATTGAGGTTGAACTCAATCGGGGCACCGGCGCCACCAACCTTGAACGGCAAAGGGAAGGCACACGGCAAGCGGCCGAAATCGTCGACGAAAACGGCGTACGCCGCATTGCCCTGTTTGTCCCGGATGACATGCGCGATGCCTTTTCCCAAGTCTTTGAGGACTACACAAACGGGGAACTGAGCGAAAAGGGATCGCCGCCCAAGAAGACCCGGGTCGAACCGATCGAGCACATTCGCGCGGCACGCCTGCAAAGTTTCTGGCGCGATGCTCCCGAGGCATTGCCGGAAGACCCCCAGGCGCAGATGTGGTGGGCGATCTGGTGCTTCAATGATCGCATCGACAGAGTTCTGGCCAGCGCCGCGGTTTTGGGGCTTCATGTCGGCAACCCCGACACCTTTCTGCGTTTTCCGGAGACGACGGTGATCCCGGCATACGGACGGCGCGCATCAATCGAGATGTTGCTGTTCGCAACCGCAGGCATTTCGGAGCTGCGTCGCGCGAGCGACAGCCCGCTGGTGTTTACCAGGGACCTGAAGGACGACGTTCGGGAATTTATAGATGATCTCGCAGAGCGTGTAACCTGGCCCGGCAACGACGCGCCGGCAGTCTGTCTGCTCGACACAGGGGTCAATCGGGCGCATCCCCTGATAGAACCCGCTCTGTCGACAGAAGATCTAATGGCGATCGACACGGCCTGGGGCGGGGACGATCACGAACACGGCGCTGGCCATGGGACCGGCATGGCGGGTCTTGCCTTGCATGGGGATCTTGTCGGTCCACTCGCGAGCGATCAGCCAATCGAGCTCACCCACCGTTTGGAATCAGTCAAGATTCTGCCCCCTCCCGGTGTGCCGGACAATGATCCCCATTCCTATGGACCGATCACCCAGAGCGCCATTCTGCTCGCGGAGATCAACAACCCGGATCGTGACCGTGTTTTCTGCATGGCGGTCACCAACGAGGGGCGCAGCGGATCAGACGCGACGGCGTGGAGCGCGGCCATCGACCAGGCGGCGGCCGGAGCGGAATCGGACGATGCTGAAAATCCGTCGCCTCGGCGGCTGATACTGCTCTCTGCTGGCAATATTCCCGACAATTCCATTGCCGCCGAAATCGCAGATGCTGATGCTTTCCCGGCAGAAGACCCGTCTCAGGCGTGGAATGCCCTTACGATCGGCGGATATACGGACAAGACCGGGATCGGCGAGGCAGGCTACGACGGTTGGACCACGATTGCACCGGTTGGTGCCGCCAGCCCTTACAGCCGGACATCCTTCCTCTGGGACACCAGGCAATCTCCGTTCAAACCCGAACTCGTCTTCGAGGCTGGGAACAGGGCGCTCAGCCCGTGCGGTGCAGAAGCCGTAGCGGGACTCGATTCCCTTTCCCTCCTTACGGCCTCCCGCCTCGTTGCCCAGAAGCCGCTGGACGCATTCTGGGCGACAAGTGCCGCAACCGCTCAGGCAGCCCGAATGGCGGCTCAGTTGACTGCTGCCTACCCGCATTACTGGCCGGAAACGATCCGTGCGCTGATGGTGCATAGTGCCCGTTGGACTGGGCACATGGATCAACTCGTCGCGCAGTGCGCGACAAAGCGAGAAAAGGCCGACTGCCTGAGACGGTTCGGTTACGGTATCCCCGATCTGGGGCGTGCGATGGCGTCGGCCATCGATGATCTCGCCCTGGTCGCACAAAACACGATTCGTCCGTTCCGAATAGAAGGCGGCAGCGTACGATTCAACGAGTCGCATATCTATCAGCTTCCCTGGCCCCAGGACGTGCTTGAGGCACTCGACAACACTCGGGTGAGATTAAAAGTTGCCCTCTCCTATTTCGTGGAACCCAACCCCAGCTTTGCCACCAATCTGGACCCGGCACGCTACCAGTCCTTCGGCCTACGGTTCGATCTCAAGCGCTCACGTGAGACGATTGGGAACTTCAATCGCCGCAACAATGCCGAAGGATACGACAAAGACGCTCCGCGCGCGGTCAATGAAACGAACGACGGCTGGCTATTTGGCGAAAAGCATATCTCGTCGGGTTCGTTGCATGTCGACATCTGGGAGGGGCCTGCTGTCGAACTTGCCGCCCGCAATGCTCTATATGTCCATCCGATCTCGGGATGGTGGCGCGAGCGCAAATCGCTGGGAAGATATGACCAAGAGGCGCGCTACGCGCTTGTGATCAGCCTTGAGACGCCGGGCGTTGAAGTCGACCTTCACACGCCAATTTCCGCATTGGTCCCCGTGCTGGTCGAGGTCCCCATCGAGATTTGAATTGCGAGCAAGGCCAATGCCGAAGCCTTCGATCCGGGCCATTCAACGCCTCTACGCCATGTCGGGCAATCGCTGTGCCTTTTGATGGCGGGCATCAACATGGGCGAAATCTGCCATATTCGCGCCAGCAAACCAGGTGGTGAACGGTATGATCCCGAACAAACCGATGCGGAGCGGCACGGCTACGAGAACCTCATTCTGCTCTGCCGGCGGCACCACAAGCTGATCGACTCCGACGGAATTGAATTTTCCGTGACCAAGCTCCTGGCGATGAAGCAGGCGCACGAGCAGTTGGTTGGCCGCCCTGAGGGCACAGCGGACAGGTTTATAGCAAAACGTCTTCTTGAGGCGATGGACCGCATCACGATCCCCGACAACAAGGGCACTGTCGTTATTGCCGGCGCTGGCTCCAACATCAGCATCCGTCAGCCGCGATCCCGGGTCACTGTGGCACCGCTTGCCGGGACCATCGGCGCCGATCGCGATATGTTGCGCTACACAAAGTACCTCGCGAAGCAGTATAACGAATTCGCCTCGTGGGCTCCGCATCGTACCGAAAAATTTCGGCCCGCGGTGATCTATGCAAACATCACGAAAGAGTTTGGCTCGAAGCTCGAACTCATCCCAAATGATCGTTTCGGCAGCGTCTGCGCCTACCTTCAGCAAAGAATTACGCGCACCCGGCTGGGCCGGATGCGGAGTGCGGAGGGACATCGCTGCTACGCGTCATTCGATGAGTTCTTGGACAAAGGTAAACAGCGTCACTGAGGTTCAGGCATGCCTGATGACCGGCCCACCGCCACGGCGACTAGAGGTCGAGCTCAACGCCGGTGTGCTGCTCAATCTTCTTCTTGATCAGCCCTTTGGCGAGCGCCTTCAGGAGGTCGATGCTGAAACCGCCAGCCTGTTTGGCCCCGGCCTTTGTCTCGCGCCAGATGGCAGGGTCGCGGATGGTGTCAAGGAAGTCATGGCCGGCCCAAGTGATCTGACCGATCTGCCAGACCGCACCGGACAGCTTGGCCTGGATCGTGATGAGCCCTGCACCATCAAGCAAAGCCAGATGGTATTCGATCTGCTCAACCTGCTCGCGAGGCATTTTGCCTGCACCATCTTCGCCCAATACTTCGGCAATCTCGGAGGTAAGAAGATCAAAGGAGCGCTGCCCACCTTCAATCTTCAAGAGCAAACCCCGTATCAGGTCCATGTCGCGTTTCATGGTGCAGACCGTATTACAGGTTCGATAGAATGAAAGCGATCAATTCGCGTGCCGGTCGCCATGGCCCATATGAACGCCTGGAATGTCCCAAAGCGAGGCGGTCTACATCTTGGCAGCTGCCGACCCAAACTCAGGACATTCGGTGATTCCCCCCTGAACGTCGGCTTCTTCCAAGAGCCGTCGTTCAGGGCTTGAGATCGGCCAGTCAGCTTCTGCGCCTCATTTTGGCCGTTTGCTTGATCAGCGAACGCGCTCGAAAGCCGCCGTATGTTCATTAGGGGTGATTGGTTGGGCAAAAAGCGGACTGCCGCTTTCCGGATACTACTCCTGATAGAACGACAATCAGAGGGAGGGCTTTTTACTGAACGCGATTGTCGGAAGGACCAGATCAGGGCCGTCCGGAGTCTTTGGTTGCCTTCAGGACGGGGGTGGGCCAGCTAGAAGGCTCGGTTGCGCGTCTATCAGGGAGAGAACGTCCATGAGCGCGAGGGATGGGCTCGTCGCCACTTCATCGGCGACTCTGGGCGGCAACGCCGCGAGCACGGCCATGACGTCGTCCGCCGCCTCCAGATCATTGGATTGCGGCCCTAAGCTGTCGACGAGCGCCGGCAGGTATCTGAAAAGCGTCAGCTGATGCGCGCGTCGCAAGCGAACCGCTTCAGGCTCGCCGCCGCGCATTACACGCTCGGCGAAGGCGTCGATGTCCGAGGCTGTCGTCTGCGCCCAATGACCGCAGCCCCGCAGCCACGAAGCCTCCCGGGGGAATCCCGCGGTGGCATAGTGCAACCAGGGATCTTCTGCGACCCGCCGCCGCGACGAAGCGGCGCCGGCTGGATTAACGCGGATTTTCTGAGCCGAATGGCGCAGTTTGGCGCGTATGAACATCCGCGTCGTCTCGGCGTGGATCCGGTCGCCCGACGGGGCGACCTCCTCGAACAGCCCGCCCCAAAGGACATAGTCCGCGAGGAGGAAGCCGCAGACCTTATCGTCAACGACGACCTCGTCCTCGTCTGCGGCCTGCAGGGGCTCGACCTCCGCGTCGACAAGGCGCTCTGCCGCCACGTAGCCGGGATGCGCCGCCTCGAAGTCGGGCGGCCGGCGCGTGGCGCCCTCGAGCATCACTCCGCGCTTGATCGCGGCGCGCATCGCCGCCACGTAGCCGGCCTTGTAGATCGTGTCAGCATCGGCCTGGAGAATGAGCACGTTGGCCGGATCGACCCCCGCGGCGCTCGCCAGCTCGAGCGCTGCCGCAACGCCGCGGCGGCGAGGGGGCACGAAGCCCCGTTCGCGCTCGTGGAACAGGTAGACTCGGGAAGGGTCGCGGTCATGGAGCCTTGTGAGGATGTCGAGGGTGCCATCCGACGAGCCGTTGTCGACGGCGACGAAGTGGGCGTCCGGGATCGCAGCGCCACTGCCGAACCCCAGTGAGGCGATCGCGTCCTTAATCAGGTCGGCCTCGTCGAGGCACGGCATGACTACGTAGGTCAGCATCATTGCGAAAGCATGGCCATCCTGAGCGAAGGCTGGCAACAAGTAGAACATGGGACGTGGGAGATCCGCGCGCTACCGTCGGCGTATCCGCTGGGATTGATCGCGCGGAAGCGGCCGTGGAACCGTCGCTTCGCCATGGCCGCGTGCAGCTGGTCTATGCCCTCGTCCCCCACGCGAGCGGCGGCTCGGCTGCAGCAGGGCGGGTAGCCGAGCATCGTGCCGAGCGCGAGAGTGTGCCGGCCCGGTCGGCGGTCGAGGTCGATCACCCTGCGTGCGGTCGCTGGATTTCGCGAGATCGCCGCGAAGCCGTCGGCATCGATACTCGTGAAAAGGCCGTGCCGCCTCGCCCAGCGACGCAAGTCGCCGCCACGGGGGCCGACAGTTATGCGAGCGGCCGGCTTGTGGCCCCGCAGGACGAGCGTGACGTCGATGACCGCAGACGGCGGCAGCCAGCCAGGAAGGTAGACCACTAGTCCGATCCCTTCGTCCGCTTGAGGATGAGCTGGGCGATGCCCGGTAGTGCGGCTTCCCTGAAGCCCGCCGCCTCCGCCGCCAGCCGCGAGGCGTGGTTGGACTTGCGCATGTGGAGATAGAGCGGATCGTGCGAGCTGGCCCCAGCCGCTTTGAGGTAAGCGGCGCGGCCGACGCCCTTGCCCTGATCGGGGCCGTTCAGGAAAATCTGCATAGAGGCGTGCTCTCCAAGCGGCGCCTCGTCGATCACGTTGACGAACACCTCGCCCGCACGGGTCCCCTCGACCATCACGTCCCAGTATTCGCCACCCGCGCCGTCGCCCTTGTCCTTCGGCCCCGGACGCTGGACGAGCTCGACCTTTGACGGGTCGATCTTTGGCCCTCCCTTGAGCGGCCTCGCAACCTTCGGCTTGGGCGTAGGGCGCGTGGGCTTTCGACGCTTGGCCGGTGCCTTCTGGGCGGGTGGCTTACTCATAGAGGCTCGCGAGGTTCTCGCGGAGGCGCACGTCGGCCGCCGCCCACATCTCGGCCGGGAAGAAGCCGGGCGAGAAGGCGACGGCGGCGTCCTCGATGCGATCGACGAGCCCCTTGTCTCTCATCCCGGCGCAGACCTCGTCGATCCGCCGCAGCACCTTCTCCAGCGAAGGGTCCAGCGCGCGCGTGCGGTCCATCCAGTCACCGTCGCCGTCGTATCGGTTGTTGAAGTAGTCCATGTCCAAGTGGAGGAGTATCGGACCGCCTTCGATGTCGGCGAGCCAGGCGTCTATGTCGCTGGTGGCGCGATAGCGTCCCGGGCCGGTGCCATGCGTGCCCTCGAGCGCGATCGCGGGCCGCGCGACGCCGGGCCGCAGCAGGTCGTCGCGCTCCACCGCCGCGCGGAATGCCCAGTCCTGCGTCCCATCGATCTTAGGCGGCTGGCAGAGCTGCCGCACGTCACAGTTGGGGAATGCGCGGAGGAAGGGTGTCAGGAAGCTCCCCATGCCGATTGCTCCGCTGTTGCAGGCGGAAAGGACCGAGGAGGGATTCATCACGTCGAATGGATCGTCAGTGATCATATCGACGAGCTCGTCGCCTTCGATCGCCAGCCGCGGGGACATCAGGTCGCGATGGTCGTCAACGTGGAGGATCGTGATCTGGTCCGTCGGCGATGGCTTAGACCGCGCTGCCCACTCGCACCACGTGAGGAGCGACCAGGTGTCGTATAGGGAGGTGAGGACCCGGCCCGAGCGGCACCGTGCCGTGGCCATCGCGTCGAGCCCGATGCCGCCCCATGCGGAAAGGGCGTCGCGGATCCTGACGTCGACATGGCGCTCGGGATCGGAAGGCCACGCGAGGTCGAGCTGCCATCCTCCATCGATTGGCGAGACATGCGCATCTATGTCGCAGAAATAGGTCCTGAGGCGCCCATGGCGGGCGTGGGCTTCGCTCGGCAGCAGGTGGGAGGCGACGCGGAGCGTCATGCGACGAGCGGCAGGCGCTGTGCTCGGGTCTCGAGCAGGTCGGCGAGCGCGCGGCCCGCCTTCGTGAGCTCGCAGCCGCGGATCGTCTCGAACGCCTTGGCGAGGTTGCGCTTGGTGTCGTCGAGCTGCGCCAGCGCGCGGTTGTGCAGGCGGGCAGGCCCGTGGTCCCTGACGTATTCCCAAAACCGCTGCAGTTCGACGAACACGAAAATCGCGTGCAGGAGTCCTGACGCCGGGCGCAGATCTTCCCGCCAGGGGGAGACCACGAGCGAGCCGGGATGGGTTGTCGGATGGCGGCGTTCGAAAAGGTAGAGCTTCTGGTGCCGGTATTCGTGGATTAGAGAGTCCGCCAGGTCGTATGGGTCAATGAGTCTCCCGCTCTGGCTGATCGACACGTATAGTGCGCCCGGAACTGAGTTGTCGCTGAACGAGACGATCTTGTCGGGATGCGCCGAGGGGTCTCGGACGAACTGGACGGCGGAGCAGATCGTCCGCAACTCGCGCGCGAGTGCCGGCCTCCACGCCTCTATGATGTCGAGGGCGTCCGCGACGATGACGCGGCCCTTTGCCGCTATCGTTTCGTCTTCGAATTCTATTGTCTCGCCGAACGGCATCCGCAGCCAATCGTCGTGCTCGCCTATCTCAAGGTCGCTACGCCCCACCCGGCTAAGTACGACGCGTGCGTAATTGGCATCGATCAGTACCGGTCGTCCGTTGACGTCGTGGACGGCGCGGCCAGCCCGGGATGCTAGCAGCGCGCGGTGCCAGGCGACGGTGCCGGCGTGGCGTGCGAGCGAACGAAGAGCCGGCGGTTCGAGCGACGAGGCTCCTCGTGCCTCGCCGACCTCGACGAGAGCCTTCACGAGACCCGCTGAATCCTCGTCTATGGCGTCGGCATGAAGGTCGGCCACGATGCGTGCGCTGGCCTCGGCGAGTTCGAATGCGTCTAGGTCGAAGTCAGGCAGCTCGTCCGCGAGCGGCTCAGGGGTTACGAAGATCTCCGCCAGACTTGTCCGGACATGCCGGATGAGCGCCTTCATCTCTCCGCAGTAAACTGTCGGATTGTCGAAGCCTCCGGCTCGATGCCGGTGGGGAACGGAGCCTCCTCCGCAAACATCGACCACGTCGCACGCCCTGCAAACGTCGCTCAGTCCGGACTTGGTCAGAAGTCGACGGTGCATTGCGATCGCGGTCGAGGAGGCCAGCCGTTCGACGGGCGTGTCCATGACCGAGCCGACTAGCCGCGTGGCGCCTTCGCCAGCGACCTTGAGCACGTCCAGATCGTGCCAAGTGCCATCAGTCTCGACCGACAGAAGGCTCACGTCACCGAAGCCGAAAGCGTCGGTACCGGATGGCAGGCCTGCCGCCACGTCGAGCAGAGCTTCGAAAGTGCGAACGGGCAGCTGTGGGTAGCAGTCGAGCCAGGTGTCGAACGCCTCTATGAGCCAGCGCTCGTACACGGCGGGGTCTGTGTCGCGTCCGGGCGGCGGCCTGTCGTGATGCGAGTCCGGAAGGAGGAAGTCGAGCTTGGGAACCTCGTGGTCCGCGAAGAAGGACAGCAGCTGCTCGGGCCGCACCGAGGTGTCGATGACGGCGATCACGCCCGCAAAGACGGCGGGCCGCCGTTTCAGGCGTTCAAGCGCCGCCTCAACCTTGTCGAAGCTCGATCGACCCTTACGGGTGGTCCGGTGGAGATCGTGTGCTTCGCGCGGCCCGTCCATGCTCAGCGAGACGGAAATGGCTTCTGCTTCAAGCTCGTCGAGGACTGCGTCGGTCAGCAGTAGGCCGTTGGTTTGAAGGCCGAAGTCCACTTCAACGTCAGGCGCGGCCGCCCGAACTTTCCGAGCAAAGTTGACAAGACGACCAGCTCCAGCGAGCAGCGGTTCGCCGCCATGGAATATGACCGCTACGCGCCGGAGGGCGACTGCCGAGGCGTACTCCGCCAGCCGTTCGGCGAACGCGTCCCTATGGGCATCGCTGAGCAGGCGCGGCATGCTGCGCCAGCTCTGGTCGGCGTGGTGGTAGACGTAGCAGTAATCGCAATCGAGATTGCACCTCGAAGCCACCTTGACGAGGAACGACGTGATCCTCGCCGCAGACATCGAATGCGCCCCCTCTTACGAGCGGCTATGGCGGTGATGCATGCGGTCATAGCTGGTTATGACCTCGCTTGCTTGTGCGCCGGCGAGCACGCGACCTTGCAGGCGCTGGAGCGCCGGGTTCGTCGTCGACGATTTCAGGACGCGTCCACGGACGGTGTTGGTGTCTTCGACAGTCTGCATCAGTGTTCTCCTTACGTCCCTGCAATAATCGAATAGGCCCAGGGGCGCAACTACTTCGCTATGCGCCTCGATGCGAAATATGTGGACGGCTACCTCAGAAGTTGGCTGAGCGCAGAACCGCTTCTGACGACATCGGACACTCACTTCAGTCGCAGCGAACAGCGGACAAGTCCCACTTGAAGACATTGCGACGCAGCGCCGGTCGTCGTGAAGGAAGCATGCGTTCTTAGAATTCGAGCATTCCCGCTACAGAAAGCTCTCACCGGCATGGTTGTCGAATAGCGCTGCATCGCGGACATAACCAAGCAACACTTCGACCTTCTTCTGCCGCGAAACCTCCTGCATCTTCGGCAGTGACGCACCCGCCTTGGCCGCTTCGGTTAGGAATCCGGATCGCAGCGAGTGCGCACCGATCGCGGCGGGGTCGAGCCCGACCTTCTCGGCGTAGCGCTGAATCAGGCGCGCAACTGATCGATCAGACATCGGCTCTTTGGTCATCATGCCTTGTGCTTCAGTCCTGTAGAACAGCGGACCGGCCTCCCCACCCCTGACGCCGAGCCATTCGTTGAGGCGGGGGCCGGGCTTGAGCATTTTGCCGGAGGGCACTGCGATGACCTGCCCTGCCCCCTCCTGGTCGGTTTTGGAATGCCGGATCGTCAGCTTGAGCCCCTCGCGCACCAAATCGAGGTCAGCGAGCTGCAGCGCCACCAATTCAGAACGCCGCAGCGCCGCCGCCAGCCCGAGCGCCATCACTGCACGGTCGCGGATCGCCCGCGGACTGTGACCTTCAACAGCGGCGATCATCCGAGCCAGATCAGCTGCCAGAATTGCGCTCTTCTTGCGCGCCGGCCGTGCGCGCTGCTCGCGCCGGATCCCGGCAAGTGTATCAGCAATCACATCGCGCGGGTCGCGGTGCTGGGGTGCGACCTGTCCCGCCTGTCTGTGGTGCCAAGCGATGGCGGCAAGGTGCCGCCCGATGGTGCTGTCCGCCCTCCCCGCCTGCGCCAGCGAGGCAAGGTATGTGGCCACTGCTTCCGGCATGGCGGGCATAGGCTCTAGATCACGCGCACAGCACCATTCTTCGAACTGCCGCCAGTCGCTGTCATAGGCCCGGACAGTGTTGGCCGCCTTGGACCGCGCCCGGTACGAGCGCGCCGCCTCGATCTCAGCCGCGAGCTGCGGCGGGATCGCATTCCCCAGCGGCGCGAGCGCAGCGTCATCTGAAAGCCCCAAGGCCCTGCTGCTGTCATCATCCAAGGCGACACTCCTCCAGCTTCAATCCCGCTGCTGTGCCCTCCCCTTGCCTTCCGGTCGGGGCGGGATCGCAGCGAATTTCGCCTCCTTTATATAGATAAACTCATTGTCCGTGAAGGGCTCTTATCGGACA
>LNFM01010981.1_pt1 | contig 12502 bp, 18 predicted proteins | sample 596031 | NCBI WGS metagenome assembly LNFM01 (sample SAMN04254537, study PRJNA301005) | activated carbon metagenome | isolation source: dual media filters at the Ann Arbor, Michigan drinking water treatment plant | place: USA: Ann Arbor
TAAGGCGCAGATTCGGGGGTGGCGCGCCCCGGCTGCGGCGCTGGGACTGCCTCGGGCGGTGCGTTGTTGGGGCCCGGAGGCGTTTCCGGGGGCGCTTCCTCTGCCGGCGGCCCATCATCCTCGGCCGCGTTCTGGCTGGCGCCGCCGCCACACGCCTGACGGACGAGTGTCCACTCGCGCTCATCCATCGAGGGCGGCAGGTCTGGGCGCGCCCGTGCGCGGGCCGCCGCCGCGCGTTCACGGTTGGCCGGGTGTGACGAGAGGATCGTCGGGAACTCGCCGCGCTCGCGCTCCTCCATCATCTCCGAGAGGCGCTCGAACAGATCGGCGATCGGCCCGGCATTGATGCCCGAGGCGTCGAGATACGCAAGACCGCGGCCGTCGGCTTCGGCTTCATCGTCGCGTGTGTAGCGGAGGCCGGAGAGGTTCATCGATGCAAGCGCCAGCGCCTGGCCTGCGCCTGCGCCGCCGAACACGACGTCGAAGAAGATGCCCGCGCCGATCTGGCGGACGATGCCCTGCATGACGTGGTTTTCTTCAATGTGCGCAATCTCGTGCGCGATAACCCCTGTGACCTCGTCCGGATGCTCCGCCATGGCGATCAAATCGTCGGTGACGATGATCGAGTTGTCCGGCAGCGCGAACGCGTTTGGCATCGGCGCGTCGACGATCGAAATCCAAATCTCGTCGCGCTGTGGAACGCCGGAGGCCTCTATCATGCGATAGGCGACGCCGTTCAAGATTGCTTCGGCTTCGTCGCTGTCGTCGCAGATCTCCGATATGGCGTTGACCTGCGCCCAGGCCACATCGCCGATCTGTTCGCGGTATTGGGCCGGCATGTAGCGCGCGATCGGATCGGCGGCGAATGGCACGCCAACCAGGAAAAGCGCCGCGAGCGACCAAGCGCCCGCCATGACGCCGCCAACGACGCCCGGATGCTCGACGCCCTGCGCACGCGCCTTGAACAAATGCGGGGCCGCTAAACGCAGAGCCCCCGCGGCGTCCATCTCCAGCGTGAGGCGTTCGCCATTGTCTTGCTTGCGCTGGCGCAGAATGATGCGGCGGTTGCCGTCGTCGGCGCGGCGTAGCTCGCTGTACACCCAGCTATGGCGCGCGCCGGCTGCGTCGATCGTCAGCGCCTCTTGGCCGAGTTCGACCTCCGCCGTGTGCACGAGCGCTGTCCGCCCGTCGATATAGCGTCCCTGGATCATATCAGTCCCACGCCCATGTCGAGGTCGAAGGCATCTGCCAAGCTTTCGCCAGCGCCTGGCGCCGCTATGGTTGGTTGATTGATGTCGGCGAACTTTGGCGTGCCGATCATCACCAAACGATTTGAGATGTACCGCACCTGCATGTAGCCCGCGAGCGGGGCCAGCAAGCCCAGCGAAAGAATGATCATCGCCCATCCGGCAAGCTGGATGAGCAGAAATGGGATCGTCTTCACACGCAGTTTAAAGCGCGCGCCGTCGAGCAGAATGAGCGAGGCGATGCGGTTCATGGCGGCCGCGCGATAGGGCGCCCAGAGCGAGTATGCGAGTACGATGGCGGTTAGAAGCGTGATGCCGACTGTCACGAACATCAGCCACTCATTCGTCTCGCCATCCTCGTTCGTTGGCGAAAAGATGCCGTACTGGGCCAGCAACGCGATCAGGAAGCCGGCAATGAGGAGCGACACGATGTACGCGATGACGAAGCCGAACCAACCAAGCGCAAACGGCAACCAAAGGCCGTGTGTTGGCGACCGGCCATCATCGATGAACTCGAACGGTTGATCGCCGAAGCGCGTGTTGTTCCACATAAGCCGCGCGCGGTTGATGCGCGCGACGGGCGTGTACCAGCCGAGCGACAGCTGCTGGAGCCACCACCACCCCCACGAGGCGGCGGCAAATCCCCAAGCGGAGCCGTCGAGCCCCATGCGGATGCCGCGCCAGCGCGTACGCGAAAGTTGGTAACGCCGCATCCAATACCGCGCCGCCGCAAAGAGCGGCACGAGGATCACGTAGAAGGCGAACGTCAGCCAAGCCGCCGAAGTCGGCTCCATCACCAGTGGTGCGATGTAGAGAACAAAGGTTGCGGGGATAAAGAAGAAGATGAGCGAGATCAGGAAGCCCCGGAAAAGCTCCCAGCCCGTGCCGGTATACTCAAACGAGTCACCCATCACCCAGGCGTGCGACCAGATCCGCCGGCGCATGGAGGTGCGCGCCCAAAAGCGGTAGAGCGTGAGCGTCACGATTGTCAGTCCGGCGTTTTTGAGCGCCAGACCGACTGCGTTGAAGAACTTGCCGGTGTGCGAGAAGGGATGCACGTCCGGTGGTTCAGTCGTCATGATGGTCCCCCGCGGGCCAGACTAGCCTCCAGATTGCACCGGGTCGATTCGTCCATGCAGGCCAAAACACCACCGCCGCCGCCGAGTTCGCGCGAAAAGCGCCTCGCTGACGCTCTAAAGCGCAATATTCAGAGGCGCAAAGCCGCGCAAAAGCCTGGCGAAAAGAAATAGTTTGCTACGGCCATCGGGCCGCCGGGGGCTCGCCTTGCTTACGCCGGGCCGCCACCCCATAACCGGCCCGGGCGGGGCGCGAGGGCCACGAAAGACGTTTATGGACCGCATTAGCATCACTGGCGGCGCGCCGCTGAACGGCGTTATTCCGATCTATGGGGCGAAGAATTCGGCGCTGAAGCTTCAGGCGGCGTCGCTGCTCTCGGCTGAGCCTTTGATGCTCGAAAACATGCCGGATCTCGCCGACACGCGGTTCATGACCCAGCTGCTGAAGACGCTGGGCGTTGAGATCACCTGGATCAAGGAAACCCGGACGCTGCGCATGCATGCAGCGGAAATCCAATCGACCATCGCGCCGTACGACCAGGTCCGGAAGATGCGCGCCTCGTTCAATGTGCTCGGGCCCCTGCTGGCGCGTGCGGGCCATGCGACCGTCTCGCTGCCCGGCGGCTGCGCTATCGGTGCGCGTCCCGTCGATCTGCACTTGAAGGCGTTCGAAGCGATGGGCGCTGACATCCATATCGAGCAAGGCTACGTCAAAGCCGCAGCGCTTCGTGGTCTGAAGGGTGCTGCGATCGAGTTTCCCTTCGTCTCCGTCGGCGCCACCGAGCATGCGATGCTCGCCGCCGTGCTGGCCAATGGTGAGACGGTTCTAAAGAACGCCGCGCGCGAGCCGGAAATCGCTGACCTCGCTGATTGCTTGAACGCGATGGGCGCGAAGGTCGAAGGCGCAGGCACGGGCGAGATCCATATTCAAGGCGTGACGTCCCTGAAGGGCACGAAACACGCCGTCGTCGCGGACCGCATCGAAGCGGGCACGTACGCGATGGCTGCAGCCGCTGCGGGCGGCAACGTGCTGCTCCAGGGCGCGCGCTTCGAGCATCTGGGCGCGATGATCAAGTTCATGCGCGGCGCCGGTGTTCAGGTCGATGCCGAGGGCCGCGGTTTGCGCATTGTGCGCCCGCGCAATGCGCCGATCAAAGCGGTTGATTTCGAAACCGAAGCGTTCCCCGGTTTCCCGACTGACCTGCAAGCGCAGGCGATGGCGCTGATGTGCCTTGCCGATGGTCAGTCACGGATCAAGGAAACCATCTTCGAGAACCGCTTCATGCACGCGCCGGAACTGGCGCGCCTAGGCGCCAAGATCGAAGTGCACGGCAACGAAGCGGTGGTCACAGGCGTTCCAAAGTTGATCGGCGCGCCAGTGATGGCGACGGATCTGCGCGCTTCGGTAAGCCTTGTGATCGCGGGTCTCGCCGCGGAGGGCGAAACCATCGTCAACCGGGTGTATCACCTGGATCGCGGATTCGAGAGCTTGGAACCCAAGCTCGCCGCGTGTGGCGCTAGAATCGAGCGCCAGCGAGGAGAAGACTAGAGCGTATGTCCGGCTTGCTGAAACTGATGGCCGAGGACGCTGCCGACCTCGAGATCATCGGGGCTGCGGCGCAGGATGCGTTGGTGCGCGTCGGCGACATCAGCGTCGACAAGCGCGCGCGGCGCTTTGCGTTGATGATGCACCGTTTTCGCTGGGAAGCGGCGGGCGAACAGGGCCCTTATGAGCGCATTCGTTCGGCGCTGTCGTTCGAGAGCGTGCTGAGCGTCAAGAGCCGGAAGATACGCACTGAAGCGCCCGATGCGCTGGCGGCGTTGCTCGCTGTGCAGTTCGTGCCCGACGCAGAGCCGCCAAGCGGCGTCGTCCGCCTTGTGCTTGCCGGCGGCGGTGAGTTCGAGATCAACGTCGAGTGTCTCGACGCTACGCTTTTCGATTTCGGCGAACCTTGGCGCACGCCGCGTCGGCCTGACCACGAACAGCAATGAGCGAGCGCAATCGCCTCATTGATGTCATTCTTGACGAAGGTTCGCTCGCGCCTGCCTCAACCAATGCCGAACACGAACGCCGCATCGCGCTGTTCGATTTGAAGGAAACCAACTCGTTTGGCGTAAAAGGTGAGGATCGCGGGCCATACCAGCTCAGCATCGCGCACATTGAAGGCCGCTTGGCCTTCGATGTGCTGAACGAATGCGGCGAGCGTGTCGTGCTCCACTATCTCGCGATGTCTGTGATGCGAAAGCTGGTGAAGGACTATGTCATCATCTGCGAGAGCTATCACTCCGCCATCCGCACGGCCTCGCCCAGTCAGATCGAAGCGATCGATATGGGCCGGCGCGGGCTGCACAACGAAGCGGCCGAAGTGCTGCAGGACGCGCTCAACGAGCGCTTCGATATCGATCTTGAAACCGCGCGGCGTCTCTTCACGCTCGTATGCGCTCTGCAGACGCGGGCGTGACGCACAATGGCGGAGGGCCCGCCCGCTTCGGTGCTGTTTGCCTGCACCCATAACGTGATCCGCTCGCCGATGGCCGCGGAGCTGATGCGCATGCAGTTCGGGTCGCTGGTTCGGGTGGATAGTGTCGGCCTGCGGCCTGGGGACGAGGTGTCGGCGATGGCGGCCTTCGTGGTCGATGAAGCCGGCGGCGACATCTCGAAATACGAGCCCAAGGGCTTTGACTATTTCGAGAGCGATTATTTCGAGCATGGCCCGTTTGACTTGATCGTCTCGCTCAGCCCCGAAGCTCACCACACCGCCTTGGGCCTCATCCCAGTCTTGACCGGTGCGGCCGAGTACTGGCCCACCTTCGACCCCTCCCTGACGGAAGGCTCGCGCGATCAAGTGCTTATGGAGTACCGGGCGGTGCGGGATGGGCTCGCGAAAAGGATCGCTGCCCGCTTCGCCCGCCCATCGACGGGATAGAGTCGGGAGCCTATAAGGCCCCGCCGCCAAGAATCTGGAGACCGAATGGCAAAGGAAGAACTACTGGAATTCGCGGGAACCGTGATTGAGCTTTTGCCCAACGCGACGTTCCTGGTGAAGCTCGAGAACGATCACGAGATCATCGCCCACACCGCAGGCAAGATGCGCAAGAACCGCATCCGCGTGCTGGCCGGCGACAAGGTCCTAGTCGAGATGACGCCGTATGATCTGACCAAGGGTCGGATCACGTATCGTTTCAAATGAGAAAAGCCTCGCTCGATCGCGCAGTCGTCGTCACCGGCGCATCAACCGGCATCGGCCGCGCCGCTGTGGCGAGCGCTGTCGGCCAGGGCAGCCACGTCTTCGCTAGCGTACGCAAGCAGGCCGACGCGGACAGTTTAACGACTGAGTTCGGCGAAGCCGTTACCCCGCTGATCTTCGATGTTGCTGACGAGGTCGCCGTACGCGCGGGCGCAGCCCAGGTCGCGCAGGCGCTCGGCAATCGCAAGCTCTTCGGGCTTGTGAACAATGCCGGCATCGCCGTGCCTGGCCCGTTGCTGCATTTGGACACTGACGATCTGCGCCGGCAATTCGAAGTGAATCTCTTCGGCGTGCACAATGTCACGCGCGCATTCGCTGACCTTCTGGGCGCGGATCGCGAGCGCATCGGCAGGCCTGGGCGCATCGTGATGATCTCGTCGGTGGGCGGTCAGAACGGCGCGCCGTTCGTCGGGCCGTATTCGTCGTCGAAGTTTGCGCTCGAAGGCTACTCGCAGTCGCTCCGCCGCGAGCTGATGCTCTACGGCATCGACGTCATCGTCATCGGCCCCGGCGCAATCGCCACGCCCATCTGGGATAAGGCCGAGCAGAACGATTTGAAGCGGTTTTCCAACACGCCCTATGCGAAGGCGACAGAGCGGGTGGCGGATTACATGCTGAAGCAAGGCCGCGAAGGCCTGCCAGCTTCGCAAGTCGGCGATCTCATCTGGCGCTGCTTGGCCGATGCCAACCCGAAGGTGCGCTATCCCATTCTTCGCCGCCCCTTCATGGACCGCACGCTGCCGCGTCTCATGAACCCGCGTACGGTTGATCGCATCATCGCCAAACGCTTGGGGCTAACGAAGCGTTGAAGCTTATCCTTGCCAGCGCGAGCCCGCGCAGGCTGGCGCTTCTGGCGCAAATCGGCATCGCGCCGGACGAAATTCGCGCCGCCAACATTGATGAAACGCCGCTGAAGGGTGAAACGCCGCGCTTGCATGCATTGCGTCTCGCACGCGGTAAGGCTGAAGCCGTGAGCGCGGACGACGCGCTTGTGTTAGCGGCCGACACTGTCGTCGCGGTAGGGCGGCGCATTTTGCCAAAAGCGGAGACCGAGCAACAAGCGCGCGATTGTTTGGCGCTTCTCTCGGGCCGCACGCATCGGGTCTATACCGCGGTCGCGTTGAAGCGTGCTGATCAAGTGACCACGCGGCTCGTTGAGGCGCGTGTCTCGTTCAAGCCGCTCACGAAGGCGGACACCGAAGCCTACATCGCCAGCGGCGAATGGCAGGGCAAGGCGGGAGGTTACGCGATCCAGGGCCTCGCCGCACGCTACATCACCAACATCATCGGCTCCTACTCCGCGATCGTCGGCCTCCCGCTCTATGAGACGGCGAACCTGATCGAGGGGGCGCGTCGTGGCTGAGCCGCTTGAGACCTGGATAGATGCCGCGATCGGCGAAACGCGCGAAGCTTTGGTACGCGATGGCAGGCCGATCGCATTGCGCGTCATGCGCGCCAGCGACGAGGGTCGGCGGGCCCGTTGGGGTGAAATCTACTGCGCGCGCGTTCGCGAGATCGACCGCCGCCGTCGTGGCGCATTTCTCGATCTGGGCTTAAGCGCGCAGCAAGGCTTCCTGCCGCTTGGCGACGATGGCCGTGCGCGACTGCGCCGCGAGCGCGTGGCGCTGCGCGAAGGTCAAGGCGTTATCGTCTCGGTCACGCGCGAGGCGGCGCGCGAGAAAAATCCGGTCGTTGAACTCAGCGAAGTCGGGCACGACGGCGAGGCGCCGCATCGCATCGCCCAGCACGAGGTTGATGAGGAATTACTATTGGCGCGCCCCGCCGATGCGTCGCTTCGCGGCAAGCTCGACGGCGTGATCGAAGATGCGCTTGCGCGCGCGGCGCCAATCCCCGGCGGCGGTGTCCTAACGATCGAACCCACTGCGGCGCTGGTGGCGATCGATGTCGACGCCGGTGGCCGCGCTGGTTCGGGCGACCCGGAGCGCTTTGCGCTTGATCTCAATATCGCCGCCGCGCACGAGGCCGCGCGGCAGATAAGGCTGCGCAATCTGGCAGGCATTATCGCTATTGATTTCGTGTCGCTCCGCGCCAAGTCGCACGCCAAGCAATTGGAGGAAGCAGTGAAGCAGGCGTTCGCTGGTGATCCGTGGAGCGTACAGCTGGGCGGCTTGTCGCGCTTCGGCGTCTTTGACATGGCGCGCTCGCAACTCCGCGCGCCGCTGCATGAACAACTGCGCGATCCGGATGGGCGGCTGTCGGTTGAGACCGTGGCGTTGATGGCGTTGCGTGCGATCGAGCGTGAAGGGCGCGCCCAAGCGGGTCGTCAGATTGCCTGCACGGTGTCGCCGGAGGTCAAGGCTTGGCTGGACGCCGCCGAGATCGATTGGCGCACGCAGCTCTCCAATTCGCTGGGCATGCGCTGGACGCTGGATAGCGCGCCCAAAGAGGCCCCATGGCTGCGCGACAGGATTGATGCGAGGGCGCTATGAGTAAGTGCGCTATCTGCGGCAAGGAACAGGACCCGAAGTTCAAGCCTTTCTGTTCGAAGCGTTGTGCCGATGTGGATTTGAATCGCTGGTTTTCGGGCGGTTACGCTATTCCCGCGGTCGAAGAAGATGATCCAGACCAAGGCGAGGAGCGAGAGCAATGAGGAAATTTCTAATCGCCGCTTTCGTGCTGGGGCTCGCCGCCTGCGCGCCGGTTGATCCAGCGCCGACGCCCGGGGCATCAGCTGGCAGCGCCCAGACCGATTGCACCGCGCGCGGCGGCACGATGCAACGCGTCGGCCGTGCGCAGACGCTGCAATGCGTGGTGCCGTACGCGGATGCAGGCGAGGCTTGCCGGAGCGGTAGCGAATGCGATTCCGGTAATTGCATCGGCCCCGTAGACGCGGCCGGCCAGACCAATGTCACAGGCCAGTGCCAAGCGTCGAACATGCGTTTCGGTTGCTACTCGCATGTAAACAACGGCCGCGCCGAACAAGCGATCTGTGTGGACTAGGCTGTCAGCGCACCACGCGTCCTTGCTCTTCCAAATGGCGAAGCAGCAAGCGCACGTTTCTGGTGTTTGAGCGGAAGGCGAAGTCAAAGACGTCGCCGAGCAGCGGAACGGCGCCGAGTAGCGTGTCGAGTACGACGTTGCCGCCCATGCGCGCGAGCAACAGAGGCGGGGCGCCGAGCTCTCGCGCGCGATGCATAATGTAAAGGCTCATGAGCGCGGTGACGCCATCACCCACGCCGGGGACGAGGCCGATAACGGAATCCAATCCGAAACGGAGATTCGTGCCAGGTATGACGAAGCGCGTATCGAGCCAATCGGCGAGTTTACGAATATCCGAAATGTCCGCGATCTCGCGGGCTTGGAGTGGTTCGATGATCTCTATGCGCGTAGTCATGCGGCGCTAACGATGAGTGCCGCGCGCCGGTTCCTTAAGCGAATGTTGCAACGATCGGGACGTGATCTGACGCCTTCTCCAGGCTGCGCGCTTTCTTGAAGATTTCCACGTCCTGCAAGCGGTCCGCCGCCTGCGGTGACAGCAGCAAGTGGTCGATGCGGATGCCGTGATCCTTTTGCCAGGCGCCGGCTTGGTAGTCCCAGAATGTGTATTTGTGCGCAGCGCCATCGACGGCCATGAACGCGTCGGTCAGGCCGAGGTTTTGCAGGGCGCGATAGGCGGCGCGTGTTTCGGGCTGGAAGAGTGCATCGCCCGTCCAGACGCGAGGATCGTGACAATCGACGTCGCGCGGGATGACGTTGTAGTCGCCCGCAATGATGAAGCGCTCCTCCTGCTTCAGCAGCTCCGACAGGTGCGCGTGCAGCGCCTCCATGAACTGCAGTTTGAACTGGAATTTCTCGGTGGCGATTGGATTGCCGTTAGGTGCGTAGATCGACCCAACGCGCACCGGACCATCGGGTGCTGCGATCACGGCCTCAATGTAACGAGATTGCTCGTGCTCAAGGCCGGGGATGCCGCGGACGAATTCTTCAATGCGATGCTTCGACAGGATCGCGACGCCATTATAGCTCTTCTGGCCGAACGTCTCGATATTGTAGCCGAGCGCCTCGAACTCGAGCCGCGGGAAGCGCGGGTCCTCGCATTTGATTTCCTGCAGACACCAAACGTCGGCGTTCACTTCCTCGAACACCTTTAGCGCCGTAGGCAGGCGCGCGAGGATGGAATTGACGTTCCAGGCAGCGATCTTCAGAGCCATACGCCGGGCTTAGCCGGGCGCGCAGGCGGCATCAACCGAACCAGCCGAGGCCAACGGCCGCGAAGCCGATAATGACGAGGGCGATGCCTCCCGCCAGGACGTAGCGGAGGTGGTGGCCAGTCTCGCCGGCCCGGGCTTCGTCTTTGTTCAGTTCGACGTGGTCTCCGACGCGGCGAGCCATGTAAGCCTCCTGTTGCTTGTCCGGGTTGATTTGTAGGTGCGCCGGGAAGCGTTTATGCTGCGGCCCTGAGGCGCGTATGATTGTAATCCTTTGGGCGTTCACATTGTTCCACCTCGTCGTGGGGCTCGCGAGCTTGGGCATGGCGGTGCGTCTGCTCGGGCCGGTTGAGCGCTCGCACTGGCGCTCGAAGGTGGCGCTGCTTGTGGCTGAACTGCTGTGCTGGATTTATCCGGTGGCGGCTGTGGTTGCGGTGAAGTCCGCGTGGTCGGCGCATGATGCGGGGCATCCGATGGCGCTCGCCATGCTGCTCGCGCCGATTCTGTGGCTCGTCATGATGGGGCTGGCGTTCGCCATCGTCGACTTCGCCGAGGACGGCGTGCTGGGCAACGCTAGAACCCCTTGAACGTCGCAAACTCGTCCACGCTCGCGCGATCAGCCCGCAGTGTGTTCACAGCTTTCGTCTCGTCGGCATAACCGAGCGCCATGCCGCAATAGATCATCTCTTCGTCGGGTAGCGCGAAGTGCGATGCGAGCGGGACGCGCATGCGCGCCCAGGCTTCCTGCATGCAAGAGCCGACGCCGCGCTCGATCGCGGCGAGCGCCACCGATTGCATGAACATCCCCATGTGCGCCCACTGGCCGTGGCCCATGGCTTTTTCGATGACGAAGAAGAGACCAACAGGCGCGCCGAAGAATTCGTAATTCTGCATCAGATGCATCAGCCGCGCGCCTTTGTTTTCGCGCGGGATATCGAGCAATGCGTACATGTCTTCGCCGAGCTTGTAGCGGCGCGAGCGGTAGGGCTCCCAGAGATTGGCGGGATAGACCGGGCGATCATCTTCGGCGCCGGGCAGGTTCGCTTTCGCAAGTGCTACCACCTCGTCGCGCTCCGCGCCGCTGACGGCGATGACTTTCCACGGCTGCAGGTTTCCGCCGGATGGCGCGAAGCGAGCGATGTCGAGGATCTCGCGCACGAGCGTTTCAGGCAGCGGATCGGGTTTGAAGGCGCGCACGGAAATGCGGGCCTTAAGCGCTTCGGTGACGTTCATGCAGCGATATGAACCTCTCGCACGCGCTCTGCCAACGGCGCCCTAGGGGCGCCCTTCGCGGACGCGCTGTTGAATATCCTTGGCGTAAGCGCGCCCAGCCTTTTGTGCGGCCTCGATTTCTTTCGCCGACATTTCGCTCGCTAACGCTTTCGCCCGTTCGCGCGCCGCATCGTCTCCCGCGAGCGATACGCTGGCGTAGAGCCATGAGAGCGCTTCAACGGGATCCCGGTCCATCAACATATCGGAGAGGTGCAGAATCGCGGGCGCGTGGCCGAGTTCGGACGCGCGCAACAACCAGCGGCGCGCGTCGTCTGGATCACTCATGGTCGCTAGTTGAATCATTGCATCGCGATCACCCGCGCCGGCGGCGGAGCGGAACAACGCATAGGCGCGCTCGTCATCCTTCGGCGTGCCAACACCGGAGCGGAGCGCGATGCCGTAGGCGACTTCAGCGCCGACGTGACCAAGATCGGCGGCGCGTGCAAAGCAATCGACGCCCGCTTCCTTTTCAACCGGCCCGCCGAGGCCGCGCCAATAGAGTTGGCCGAGGTGATAGAAGCCAGCGGCGCGATCGTCGTCTTGCAGGCCTTCTTCGAGAAGGCGGCGCGCGCGCTTCCAATCCTTCTTGCCGAACGCCTCGATGCCCCGGTCAATCTTGGAGCCGCCGAACATTGGCGTCAGACCGCGAAGCTCACGCCGCAGCCGCAGGCGGAGGTGGCGTTTGGATTTTTGATTTTGAACGAGGCGCCGATCAGTTCGTCGACCCAATCGACCTGCGAGCCGAGCAGAAATGGCAGCGACACCGGATCGACAAAGAGCCGCGCGCCGTCGCGTTCGATCACGACGTCATCGGCATTGGCGCTGGGCGCGACGCCGATTTCGTACTGAAAGCCGGAGCATCCCCCACCCTCGACGGCGACGCGCAGACCGGCGCCTGCCGGCTCGGCGGCGACGATCGACTTGATGCGCTCGGCGGCGGTGGCGGTGAGGGCGATGTCAGTCATGCGTTAACGATACCGTGGTGGCGGTTTCTCAAAGGGTCAGCGTCCATATATGGTCTCATTCGGACAAAGAGGAGAAGCCAGTTCGTGGCTGACGGGCAGAAAGCTGTGAAACGCGCCAAAGTGAAGGCGGCGGGCGGCTATGAGCGGCCGCCGCGGGCGGTTTATGCCACCGATCCGGCGCGTTCGCGCGGGCGTCTCCATGCGGAACCCGAGAGCCGGACGCGCAATCCTTTCGAACGCGATAAGGATCGGATCGTCCATGCCAGCGCCTTTAGGCGCCTCAAGGGCAAGACGCAGGTGTTCGTCGCCCACGAGGGCGATCATTACCGCACCCGGCTCACACACTCGCTCGAAGTGGCGCAGATCGCGCGCAGCGTCGCGCGTGTGATGGGCCTTGATGACGATCTCGCCGACGCTTTGGGCATTGCCCACGATCTCGGCCACCCGCCGTTCGGGCATACGGGCGAGGACGTGCTCGATCTCTGCATGGATGGCTATGGCGGCTTCGATCACAACGCGCAGACT
>LNFM01010982.1_pt1 | contig 12502 bp, 7 predicted proteins | sample 596031 | NCBI WGS metagenome assembly LNFM01 (sample SAMN04254537, study PRJNA301005) | activated carbon metagenome | isolation source: dual media filters at the Ann Arbor, Michigan drinking water treatment plant | place: USA: Ann Arbor
CGCTGGTCCTGGGCTTCCTCGAACTGCAGGCGAGCCAGGCGCAGGGCCGCTTCCATATCGAACTCGAGGAGTGGCTGGCCGGCGCCACCCATCTTTCCAGCGGCAGCCTGCACAGCGACGGCGAGCAGGGCGTGTCGGCCTATGTCGAGGCGCTGCTCGAACGCACCGCCGACGGGCTCGATGATCTCACCCGCACGCTCCGGCGCAGCGAGGAGAGCCGCGAGGCAACGGCCAACGCCAGCGCCACCCTGGTCGAGCGTCTTGCCGCCCTGGCCGAGACCATGCGCGCCCAGCAAACCCTGCTTGCCCGCTTGGCCGAGCATTCAATCGAACTGCGCGGCACGGTAAACCGCCTGTCCGAACGGTCGCCGGAGGGCGACCGCGAAGCGCTGCAGATTCATCAGCGCAACATCGAGACCAATCTCGCCCGCCTCGTTGAGGAAAGCGTACGCAGCCGGACCGCCCTGGCCGACGAGTTGCGCGGCGAGTTCCGTCTTCTTGCCCGCACCATCGCTTCGACACGCGGTCAAAGCCTGCCTCCGGGCGAAGGCTAGCCGGACATGGCGGGCGCCTCGTCTCGCCGCCGTGCTGGGGCCGCCGACTATACGTGGCCGGGCTACGTCGACGCGCTCACGACGTTGCTGATGGTGCTGATCTTCCTGCTGTCGCTGTTCAGCGTCGCGCAATTCACGCTGTCCGATACTCTGAACAACCGCGACAGCTCCATCGCCTCCCTCAACAAGCAGATTGGCGACCTCGCGAGCCAGTTGTCGATCGAGAAGACGGCGAGCCAGGGGCTTCAGCAGGATATCGAGAAGCTCACCCTGCAACTTCGTCAGTCAACTGCCGAACGCGACCGGCTGAGCGCCGACCTCGCCACCGAACGCCGGACAGCCGACGGGCTCAAGATCGAGCGCGACCAGCTCACCGAACGCCTGACCTCGATGCTCGCCGAACGCGACCGGCTTGCCGGGGTGCTCAAGCAGACCACCAGCGACGCCGAGACCAAGAGCGCCGACCTGCAGAAGGAAATCGAACGCCAGAGGCTCGAGCTCACGCGGCTCGCGGCGTCGCTTGCCGCGGCCAACGACGAGAAAGGCAAGTTCTTCGCCGATCTCACCGAGGAGCAGAAGCTCTCGGCCGAGCAGAAAGCCGCCGTCGTGCGGCTCACCGCCGAACTGTCCGGGCTCAAGGATGAACTCGCCCGCCTCAACGTCGCGCTCGAGTCCGCCGACGCCAAGGCCAAGGAGCAGCAGGTCCAGATCGTCGATCTCGGCCAGAAGCTCAACCGGGCACTCGCCTCCAGGGTCGAGGAACTGGCGCGCTATCGTTCCGAATTCTTCGGCAGGCTGCGCGAGGCGCTGGCCGGCCAGCGCGACGTGCAGATCGTGGGCGACCGCTTCGTCTTCCAGTCGGAAGTGCTCTTCCCCTCGGGATCGGCGGTCCTGCAGCCCGGCGGCGAGAAGCAGCTCGCCAGCGTCGCCCAGCGGCTGGTCGATATTTCCTCGCGGATTCCCAAGAACATCAACTGGGTGCTTCAGGTCGACGGTCACACCGACAGCACGCCGATCAGCAATGCGATCTTCCCGTCCAACTGGGAGCTGTCGGCTGCCCGGGCCATAGCGGTGGTAAAATTCCTGCACAAGGAAGGCATCCCGAACGATCGCCTCGTGGCCGCCGGCTACGGCCAGTACCAGCCGCTGTCGACCATCGACACCGCCCGCAACCGGCGCATCGAGCTCAAGCTCACGAGTCGCTGAAATCGAGGGTAGCTAGGGTAGCTAAAGCAATCCAAGTCGCTTCAGTTCGGCTGCCATTTCCGCCGGCATGTCGGCGGTGTCGCCTTGCGAGAGGTCCGGTGGCGCGCTGTCCGGGGCAAGATAGCGCCATCCCTGAAAGGCCTTGCAGGCCTGCGGCGCGGTAGGCACCAGGGTCCGCCGGACCTTGATTCGGCAGTACTTCCGGGCCTCTTCCTTGTCGAAATCCTGCTCGAAGCCGACCAGTTCCTGGCGGCAGCGGATGACCCCGCGGACCACCCAATAGAGCGAACCGCCCGCGAGCAACTCCTCGGCCCGCCGCGGAGAGTTCCGAGTATAGACCCAATGGGGAGAGCGAGGGCTTTGTCGCCGCTGCTTGCGGCGCGCCGACTGGACCACCTTCATATGGGCGAGGTCGTCGACACCGACCGCGAGCTTGATGAGATGCAACACCATCGCTTGCGCTTAGAACGCAATGCGGGGGCACTCAAGCGGCGCCTATCCACAGCGTGTCGATGGCGCCACAGCCCGGAAACATTCACAACGCCCCCGAGAGTCTCCACAGTGTCTTCACAATCGGCGGCTTAGACTGTGCTCAGTCGCTGTGGGGGTTCTCATGAATAAGTCGACGCTGACTGCCTTGGTCGTGGCTCTGATGCTGGGATCGGGCATCGCGGGCTATCTCATCGGAACGCCGGGCGAGCAGTTCGACCGCGCCTCGCCATCGCCCCGCACGACTTCGGTCACACCCACTCCGGCTGCGCCGGCCGCCACGGCTTCGGGCAGCCTGGCACCGACGCCGATCGCCCAGCCGGCCGCCGCCCCCAATGAGCCTTTCGCCTACCGCCGCCTCGGCATCGACAGCTCGCGCGCCGACGGCGAGGCCTGCCTTGCCTTCAACAAGCCGCTGGCCATCGGCGACGTGAAGTACGCCGACTATGTCCGCATCGAGCCGGAGGTGAAGTCGGCGTTGCGCGTGGTCGACGACCGCCTGTGCGTAGGCGGCCTCACCTACGGCCAGGACTACAAGGTCAAGCTGCTCCAGGGCTTCCCCGGCCGCGACGGCGCCAAGCTCGATGTCGAACGGACGGTGGATGTCGCGATGGGCGCGCGCCCGGCCGTTGTCACCTTGCCCGGCAAGGGGTTCATCCTGCCGCGCGGCTCTGCCGCCGGCCTTCCCGTCACCACCATCAACGTCTCCAAGGTCGGCTTCGCCGTCTATCGCGTCAACGAACGCGCCATCGAGCGTTTCGCCGGCGACCGCTACGACGCCACCTTCCCCGGCTCGGAGCCGATCACCGAATCGTGGTCGCTGCGCTCGTGGCTGAACGGCTCCAACGGTGTCCGGCTGTGGCGCGGCACCATGGAGGTGCGCAACGTTCCCAACCAGCCGGTGATCACCGCCTTCCCGATCCGCGAGACGATCAAGGACTGGAAACCCGGCGCCTATTTCGTCGTGGCCTGGAATTCGGCGCGCCCGCCGTCGCAGAACGACGACGAGGAGGAGGACGAATCCAGTTCCAGCGCTTCGGGCCTCTGGGTGATCGACACCGACATCGCGCTCACCACCTTCAGCGGCGACGACGGCCTCAACGTCTTCGCCCGCTCGCTGCAGAGCGCCCAGCCGCTGGCCGGCCTCGAAGTCGTCCTGCTGTCGCGCGGCAACGAACCCATCGCCAAGGCCGTCACCACCTCCGACGGACGCGCGAGCTTTGCCGCCGGCTTGATGAAGGGCCGGGGGGCAGCGGAGCCCGCCGCTGTCATGGCCTCGGACGCGGCCAAGCAGGAATTCTCCCGAATCGAGCTCAGCAAGGCCGCGTTCGATCTCTCGGACCGCGGCATCGACGGCCGTGCCCAACCCGGGCCAGTCGATGCGTTTCTTTACGCTGAACGCGGCATCTATCGTCCGGGCGAGACCGTCCAGCTCATGACGCTGCTGCGCGACCAAGGAGCCACGGCGCTTGCCGACATGCCGTTAACCCTGATCGTGAAGCGGCCCGACGGCACCGAGTTCGCGCGCTTTACCCATGCGCTGCAAGCGGCCGGCGCCGTGCACCAGGCGATCGCGCTGCCGAAGTCGTCGCGCCGCGGGCGCTGGTCGGTGGCCGCCCACATCGATCCGCGGGCCGCGCCGGTCGGCCGCGTCGATTTCTCGGTCGAGGATTTCGTGCCTGAGAAGCTCAAGGTCGAGCTCACCTCCGACCAGCCGATCCTCCGCCTCGGCCAGGGAAACGGTTTTGCCGTGTCGGCCGACTTCCTCTACGGCGCGCCGGCGTCGGGCCTGTCAGTCGAGGCCGACATGCGCGTCACCGTCGACGAGCAGCCCTTCCCCGCCTTCGCCAAATATAGATTCGGGCCGGAGTCCGAGCGCGAGAAATTCGAACCACCGTTCATCACACTCACCGCGCCTGAAACCGACGACGCCGGCAAGTCGCGCCTCGAGTGGGTCGGCGAGCAGGTAAAAGACACCGTCCTGCCGCTCAAGGCGCAGCTCACGGCACGCGTGTTCGAGCCCGGCGGCGGACGCGCCACCAAGGCCGACAAGGTCGTGCCGGTGCGCAGCCGGGACGCCTATCTCGGCATCAAGCCCGCGTTCGAGGGCCGCTATGCGCGCGAAGGCATCGACACCGAATTCGACATCGTGGCCATCGATGGCTTGGGCGCGCAGACCGCCCGGCCGAACGTCGAATACCGCATCGACCGGATCGAGTATGCCTACCAGTGGTACCAGGTCGATGGCCGCTGGCGCTGGCAGGCGATCCCCAACGAACGACCGGTGATCGTCGACACGATCGCCCTCAAGGCCGACGCGCCGGTGCGCCTCGCGCGCCGCCTGGCCTGGGGTGGCCATCGCCTCACGATCATCGACAAGGAAAAGGATACATCCAGCAGCATGACGTTCTACGTCGGCTGGTATGGCGGCGGCGCAGCCGAGGAGACGCCCGACACGCTCCGAGTGGCAAGCGACAAGCAGAACTACGCGCCGGGCGATACCGCACGGCTGCGCATCGAGGCGCCGTTTGCCGGCGAGGCGCTGATCGCCATCGCCACCGACCGCATCATCACGACCTACACCGCCCAGGTTCCCGCTGGCGGCACCACCATCGACGTGCCGATGAAGGCCGAATGGGGCGCCGGCGCCTATGCGCTGGTGACGGCGTGGCGCCCGCTGTCGGAACCGGCCGACCGCACGCCGACGCGCGCCATCGGCGCCGTCTGGCTCGCCCTCGATCCGGCGCTGCGCACCCTGGGAGTCCAGATCGGCGCGCCTGAGAAAGTGACGCCGCGCCAGCGCATCGAGGTGCCGGTACGTGTCGCCAACCTCAAGGGCGAGGAAGCCTTCATCACCCTGGCGGCGGTCGATGAGGGCATCCTGCAGCTCACGCGGTTCCGCACGCCCAATCCGGCCGATTTCTACTTCGGCAAGCGCCAGCTCGGTGTCGCCATGCGCGACGACTACGGCCGCCTGCTCGACGGCCGCGCCGACGATCTCGGCCGCATCCGGACCGGCGGCGATTCGGGCGACATCGGCGGCCTCGACATCGTGCCGACCCGGACCGTCGCCCTGTTCAGCGGACCGGTGAAGCTCGACGATAAGGGCGAGGCCAAGATCGCGCTCGATATCCCCGACTTCATCGGCCAGCTCCGGCTGATGGCGGTCGCCTACGGCAAGACCCGTGTCGGCTCGTCCGAGCATCGCCTGTTCGTGCGCGATGCCGTCACCGCCGACGTCGTGCTGCCGCGCTTCCTGGCGCCGGGAGACACCGGCCGCGTGGCGCTGTCGCTGCACAATGTCGAAGGCCAGGCCGGCGACTATCGCGTGACGATGGAAGCCACCGGCGCGGTGGCGCTCGAACGGCCGGTGGCCGAGACGCGGCGGCTCGCCGCCAACCAGCGCGACCTGCTGTCGTGGAGCCTCAAGGCCGGTGATCCCGGCTTCGGCAAGGTCGTGGTCTCCGTGGCCGGACCGGGCAACTTCGCGGTCAAGCGCGAATGGGATATTCAAGTGCGGGCGGCCCAGACACCGACCGCCATCGACACCGTTTCCCAGCTCGAACCCACGCGCGAGCTGACGCTCGACCGCAATGTAACGGCGCCCTTCGCAGCCGGCACGGCGGTGGTGAGCGTGGCGCTGTCGCGCACACCGGGCATCGACGTGCCGGCCCTGCTGCGCGCGCTCGACAAGTATCCCTACGGCTGCATCGAGCAGACCACCAGCCGGGCCCTGCCGTTGCTCTACTACAACGATGTGGCCTTGCTCGGTTACGGGCCGGCCGATCCCCGCATCGGCGATCGCGTCCAGGACGCGGTCTACCGAATCGTCGACATGCAGCTCTACGACGGCTCGTTCGGCATGTGGGGCCCGTTCGGCAACGCCGCCGCCGAATGGCTGCAGAGCTATGCCCTCGATTTCCTGCTGCGCGCCCGCGACCAGCAGATGGCGGTGCCGGCGGCGTCGCTGCAGCGCGGCCTCACCTGGCTCAACCGCACGGCCGATCGCCTGTCGCCCAACGCCCAGGCCTATGCCTGGTACGTGCTGGCCAAGGCCGGCCTCGCCGATCCCGGCCGTGTCCGCTACTTCCAGGACACGAAGGGATCCGAGATCAAGGGCGGCCTCGCCTGGGCTCAGCTCGCCGCGGCGCTGAACCAGGTCGGCGAACCCGGACGCGCACGACTGGCCTTCGGCCTCGCCCGCCGGAACATCGACGAGCGCGACCCCAACGACTATTACGGCTCGCCGCTGCGCAACCGCGCCGCTCTTCTCGCGCTCGCCTCGGAAGCCGGTGGCCGCGAGGGCGTGACCCAGGTCGTGGCCGCAGTGCGCGAACGCCTTACCGCCCGGATCGACGATACGACCACACAGGAACAGGCCTGGCTGGTGCTGGCCGCGCGCGCGCTGGCCGGCGGTGGCGACTTCGCCTACTCGGTCGACGGCGTCAGCGCCAAGTCGGCCAGCGAACCGGTCGTGATCAATCCCGACCAGGCCACGATCAACCGCAGTCTCCGCGTCAGGAACGACGGCGACAAGGCCGTCTGGATGCAGGTGACGGCACGCGGTGTGCCACGCGATCCGCAGCCGGCCGGCGCCAACGGCCTCAGCGTCACGCGGCGCCACCTGACGTTCACCGGCGAGCCGGCGAACCTCTCTCAGGTCCGCCAGAACGATCGCCTGATCGTGTCGGTGAGCGGCCGCAACCTGGAGGGCGGCTACCATGAGGTGGCGCTACTCGACCTGCTGCCGGCCGGTTTCGAGATCGAATCGGTGCTGAACGAGGAGACGGCGAAGTCCTTCCCGTTCCTTTCCAAGCTCACCGTGCCCCGGATCGCCGAAGGCCGCGACGATCGCTTCTTCGCGTCCTTCAACCTGGGCGACCGGCTCTACCGGACCTGGTGGGACAACGAGAACCGCTTCGGCAACTCTTACCACGTGGCCTACATCGTCCGCGCCGTCACCCCGGGCACCTTCGCGCTGCCGGCGGTGAACGTCTCCGACATGTATGCCCCGCGCGTCTATGCCCGCAGCGCCATGGGCAGCGTCACGGTGGCACCGCGCTGATCCCATGATCGGTCGGCGCCTCTTCGTCGGACTTGCCCTTGCCGCCACTTTCCTGGCGGCGGGGCTGCTGACGTTCGACCGGCTGTTCCCGCCCGACCTCACGCGCTACCAGGAACGCTCAACCGAGATCGTCGACGCCAATGGCCGTCTGTTGCGCGCCTTCACCACGCCCGACGGCAAGTGGCGGCTCAAGACGACGGCCGACGATGTCGATCCGGTCTACTTGGCATTGCTGAAAGCCTACGAGGATCGCCGCTTCGACCAGCACTGGGGCGTCGATCCTCTGGCCGCCGCGCGCGCGGCCGGGCAATGGATCGGCCGCGGGCGCATCGTCTCAGGCGCCTCGACCCTCTCGATGCAGGCCGCCCGCCTGCTCGAGCCGCGGCCCCGCAGCCTGCTCACCAAGACCATCCAGTCGGCCCGCGCGCTGCAACTCGAGTGGCGCTACTCCAAGCTCGAGGTGCTGGCGATCTATCTCACGCTGGCGCCGATGGGCGGCAATCTCGAAGGCGTGCGCGCTGCCTCCTTCGCCTATTTCGGCAAGGAGCCGAAGCTGCTCAGTGCGGCGGAAGCGGCCCTGCTGGTCGCCATTCCACAATCGCCGGAGCGCCGACGGCCCGACCGCGCCGCCGACAGGGCCCAGGCCGCGCGGGATCGCGTGCTGGTGCGTGGCCTGGAACACGGCGTCGTCGATCAGGCTGCCTACGACAGGGCGATCAGCCGCCCCGCGCCGGCCCGCCGGTTGGCGCTGCCGATGCAGGCACCGCATCTGTCGGCGTGGCTTGCCGGCCAGTCGCCGGGCGCGGTGGTGCCAACGACGCTGCGCTTCGAGCTCCAGACCGCGCTGGCCCAGCTCGCGACCGAGGAGCGCGGCCAGTTCACGGACAAGGCCGAGATCGCCATGGTCGTGCTCGACAATCGCACCGGCGGGGTCGTGGCCTGGCTGGGCGGCTCCGATTTCTTCGGCCGTACCGGTCAGGTCGATCTGGTGCGCGCCCACCGCTCACCGGGCTCGGCGCTAAAACCTTTGATCTACGCCATGGCCTTCGATGATCGCACGCTGCACCCCGAGTCACTGGTCGAGGATGTGCCGGTGCGCTTCCGCGACTGGCTGCCGCGCAATTTCGACCGCGATCACCAGGGCGCCGTCACCGTGCGCCGCGCGCTGCAGCAATCCCTGAACGTGCCGGCCGTGCTGGCGATGGAAAAGGTCGGCCCGCAGCGCTTCCTCTCGACCTTGCGCACCGCGGGCGTCGCACCGGGCCTGCCGCCGGGCGATTCAGGCAATTCGCTGGGCATCGCGCTCGGCAGCGCCACCGTGTCGCCACTGGAAATGGCCGGGCTCTACGCCGGTCTCGCCAACGGTGGCACTTTCGCCCCGCCCATCGTGCGCCGCGACCGGCCGGCACCCACTCCGGTGCGCCTGCTCGGCCCGACCGCCGCCTGGTATGTCGCCGAGGTGCTGGCCGATGCGCCGCTGCCCGAAGGTTTCGCCTCGTTGCCGGTGGCGTTGCGCGACCGACGCATCGCCTACAAGACCGGCACCTCGGCCGGCTTCCGCGACGCCTGGGCCGCCGCCTACAGCGCCAACTGGACGGTCGTCGTCTGGGTCGGCCATGCCGACGGCACGCCGCGGCCCGGTCAGCTCGGCCGCATCGCGGCGTTGCCGATCGCCCTTAAGGCATTCAGCCGCCTGCCCGCCGAGGACAATCGCACCCTTCCGCCACCGGCCGATGTGCTGCGCGTCGCCTCCCACCGCGAGCTGCCGCTGCGCATGCGCACGCTCGCACCGGCAGTCGAAGGCCCAAGCGAGAACCGGGGCGGGCCGCGCATCGCCTATCCGCCGGCCGATGCCCGCATCGAACTGGGCGCCCGCGAGGCCGTGCCGCTCAGCGCCATGGGGGGCGAAGGTCGCCTGCGCTGGCTGGTCGATGGCCGCCCGCTCGACAGCCCCAGATGGGTGCCCGACGGCCCCGGCCAGGCGCGCGTGGCCGTCGTCGACGAGGCGGGCCGCTCGACCTCGGTGACAGTGCGGATCGTCGAACGGCGCTGATCATCTATGCTCTTGTCACGCAGCCCGAAGTCCTGATCTATGGGCTTGGCCGCCCACCAGCCGGGACAGGAGCCTTTCCAGGAATGGCGTTAAAGAGCCTCGTTCTTATTTTTGCAGCGACAATCGCTCTCGGCCCTCCGGCCCAGGCGCAGGAGGCCGCTCCGGGCGCCTGGCGGGTCGAATGCGTCGGCGACGGCAAGACTCTCGACTGCCGCGCCCTGCAGCAGATGTTCAACCAGGCGGACAAGCAACTTGTCGTGCAGCTTGCCGCTCGCATCGCCCCGGACACCAAGGCACCGGCGCTCGCCCTGCAACTGCCGCTCGGGATCAACCTGGCCGAGCCGATCCAGATCAAAGTCGACGATGGAACGGCCGAGAAAGTTCCGGTGCAGACCTGCACCGCCGCCGGATGCTTCGTCACCTTGCCGCTGAAGGATCCGCTGATGGCGGCCATGCGCACCGGCAAGACGCTCAGGGTCACCGTCTATGACGCGACCAAACGGGCGATCACGATCGAGGTGCCGCTCCTTGGCTTCGGCCTCGCCTTCGACAAGGCCACGAAGTAAGGCGGACGACCTAGGCCGCCGCTTTGGCCTTTAGTGCTTGCGCCACCTTGGACGCCGGCTCTCTCCCCAGCGCGACGCAAATCTCGCGGCCCGCTTTGGCGATGGCGTCGAGATCGACGCCGTGGGCGATACCGAGCCCGTTCATCAGGTAGAGCACGTCCTCGGTGCCGACATTGCCCGAGGCGCCCTTGGCATAGGGACAGCCGCCGAGACCGGCAACGGCGGTGTCGAACACGGTGATGCCGCGTTCCATGACGGCCATGATATTTGCCAGCGACTGTCCATAGGTATCGTGGAAATGTGCCGCGATTTTTTCCCGCGGCATCCTTGCCGCGACGGCATCGATCATGTCGACGCACTCGCCCGGCGTGCCAACGCCGATCGTGTCGCCGAGTGAGACTTCGTAGCAGCCCATCCTGAACAGCCGCTCCGACACTTCGGCCACCTTCGCGGGCGCCACCTTGCCGTCGTAAGGACAGGCGATCACGGTCGAGACGTAGCCGCGCACCTTCATGCCGTGCTTAAGCGCTGCCTCCATCACCGGGGCAAACCGCTCGAAGCTCTCGTCGATCGAGCAGTTGGTGTTCTTCCTGCAGAAGGCTTCCGACGCCGCCGTGAAGATCGCGATCTCCTCGCATTTGGCCTCGACCGCGCCGTTCATGCCCTGCTTGTTGGGCACCAGCACAGGATAGCTGACGCCCGGCTTGCGTTTGATGCGGGCCATCACCTCGTCGGTGCTGGCCATCTGCGGCACCCACTTGGGCGACACGAAGCTGCCGGCCTCGACGGCGGAATGGCCGGCGGCCGACAGGGCGTCGATCAGCGCGACCTTGGCCTCGACCGGCACGGGCCTGGCCTCGTTCTGCAGGCCGTCGCGCGGGCCCACCTCAACCAGTCGCACGCGCTTGGGATGATTCATCTCCGCCTCCGGGTTCCTTTTATTCCGGGCGAGTCAATGCTTCGCCAGTCTTGCCATCGCACGGTCGGCCGCCGCCAAGGTCTCGTCGATGACGTCGTCGTCGTGCGCCGTCGAGAGGAACCAGGTCGCGCGCTGGTTAATGCGGACGCCTTCCTCCTGAAGGGCCATGTGGAAGGCCATCGCCATGTCGCGATCGCAGGCGGCCGACTCGCGGTAGTTCCGGGGCGCCCGCTCACGCGTGAAGAATGTCTGGAAGATCGCCGGCATGCCTTGCACCAGAACCGGCAGCCGGTGCCTGGCGCCCAGGCCCGCCAATCCGTCCATCAGGCGCGTTCCAAGTGTTTCCATCTGCCGGTAGACGGCACCGTCGTCGCGTTCCAGCGCGTCGAGCGCCGCCAGCGCCGCGGCCATGCTCTGGACATTGCCGTTGTAGGTGCCGCCATGCATCACACCCTTGTCGAGCAGGATGTTCATGACATCGCGGCGACCCGCGACCATCGCCAACGGGAAGCCGGCGGCCACCGCTTTGGCATAGACCGTGAGGTCGGCCGACACGCCCAGCCGAGCCTGGGCGCCACCGAGACCGACGCGGAACCCGGTGATTACTTCGTCGCAGATGAACAGCGCGCCCTCAGCACGACAGAGGTCGCGGACGCCGGCGAGATAGCCGGGTTGCGGCAGGATGGCGCCGCCGTTCACCATGATCGGCTCCATGATCACACCGGCGATCTGGCCGGGATAGCGCTCGAACGCCTGCGCAAGGGCTTTTAGATCGTTCCAGCCGGCAACGGCCACGTCGTCCAGAACGCTGGGCGGCATGCCGGGAGACCCGGCCACCGGCACCGGCGCATCGGCAGGACCGGCCTCGTTCAACGACGGTCTGGTACTGATGTAGGCTTGGTCGCTCCAGCCGTGATAATGGCCCTCGAATTTGAGAATTTTGTTCCGCCCGGTGAAGGCGCGGGCCAGCCGCATCGCCATCAAAACCGCTTCGGTGCCCGAGGTGGCGAAGCGGACGACCTCGGCGCTCGGCAACAGGCGGCAAAGCCGCTCCGCCAACTCTGTTTCGCGTGGATTTTGCGCCGCGAACAGCTGCCCGTCGGCCAGGGAGGCAGCCACCGCATCGATCACGGACTTCGGCGCGTGCCCCAGGATGGCCGGGCCGTTGCCCAGGACATAGTCGATATGGACATTGCCATCGACGTCGTACAGCCGGGCGCCCTCGCCACGGGTGAAGAACAGTGGAACCGGCGTGCTCGCATAGCGGACGTTGCTGCTGACACCACCGGCCAGATGTTTTCTTGTCCGCTCGTAGAGCGCGATCGACTTCGCGTAGCTCCGCATGGCCCCCACCCGGCAAGAACGATGCTTCCCCCCTACGGACTTCGCCCATATTGGTGCCCGCCCATCCTATGCTAGATTTCCAGAATATGGAGGACAGAATGACAGCAGCTCTCGGCAATCAACGCATCGCCTGGTTCAACGGCAAGTTCGTGCCCGAAGGCGACGTGGTGATCCCGTTCCGCGACAGGAGCTGGAAGTATGGCGACGGCGCTTTCGACATGACGCGCACCTTCAACGGCCAGCCGTTCCGCCTGAAGGAGCATATCGACCGCTTCTACCGCTCGCTGCGCTACCTCGAGATCGATC
>LNFM01010983.1_pt1 | contig 12502 bp, 8 predicted proteins | sample 596031 | NCBI WGS metagenome assembly LNFM01 (sample SAMN04254537, study PRJNA301005) | activated carbon metagenome | isolation source: dual media filters at the Ann Arbor, Michigan drinking water treatment plant | place: USA: Ann Arbor
GATGCAGGACCTAATATCAAATCGAAATCAAAGTATAAAAATTGTTGAATCAAATTTATCGGAAATTCGTGCGGGCTTGAACAACTCTGACTTGGTGTCAATTCGCAAGACACTTCTACAATCTGAAAACGGCTTTGTGAATACCATGATTTTCACGCCGATCACTCGTTCTGCGCCGCTCAAGTCAATTTTAACTACTTACCACGATGAAAACAGACTTCATGTTTCCCATTCAGTACCATTATATTTTAACGGTGTCTTGTTTGGACAGATGGCTTTTATTACCTATGTTTCGGAGGCTTCCAGACTCTTGTTTGCAAAAAATTGGGTTGCGTTTCTTTTTGGTTGGTTCGCATTTTTTTCGGTACTTTCTTTTGGTTCTTTTCGCATTGGCAGGTCCTTGCAGTTTCTTGAAGAACTGATAGCACATATTCCATCGATCAATAAAACAGGCAGCAGTCTAGCTGATACAATCTTAAAAGACGAAGAATCGTTCGTTAATTCAAACTTTAGAAACCAACCGACTTCGCTCAAGTATTTGATTGATAAATTTGAAAGTGCATTAAAAGACTTAATCAAGCTACATCGCTCTGTTGCAGTGGAATTGGTACTGGTTGAGGTCTCGAGAAAGCTAGCCCATGATATTCGCTCCCCCTTGTCGGCACTCAATTTAGCTCTAGGGAGCGGAAGTGGCGTATCAACGGAGCAGGCGGAAATTGCTAAAATGGCAGTAGCTAGAATTAACGCAATTGCCGACGACCTTTTAGATTCTGATAGAGAAAGTTTTCGCACTGTTTTACAATTTAAAGGTGGACTAAATTTACCAAACGGAGAATTTAGTGCAGTATCCGATTTGGTGGGTCAATTGCAAAATGTCACCGAAGAAACAAAGTTTCGTTATCAAAACGAAAGTTTACTCAATCTAGAACTCCGTGCAGAAAATTGTGATTCAACGGGAATGGTACCGCTGCGTACGGCAACGTTGGGAAGAATCTTTTCTAACATCCTTAACAATGCAGTCGAGGCAAGATTGAACAAGGATCGGCCCCATGATGTAAAAATTGTAGTGAAAGTAGCAAACAGCGAACTGATAGTTTGTGTCTCAGATAATGGTACAGGGATTTCTAGCGATCGATTGAATAAAATTAGTCATACACGCATCTTGTCTTTGAAAAAAGATAAGCAAAATAAAGGCGGATCTGGTATCGGGTTGCTTGCTGCGCGGCAAACGTTGGAGCAAATCGGCGGTAGGCTGCAAATCTTTTCAAATATTGATCAAGGTACGCAAGTTCAAATGTGGTTACCGATCGATGCTTAGTCTGCTTGAGAATTCAAAATTAATTTGTACGTAAGATGTGAACAAATTAATCACGCAAAATCTTTCGACAGAAAAGGAAGTGGCATAGTCCACGTCCATCGACCAATGGTCCGCGATATACTTTCAGTGGTTAACTGTTAGAAATCTTCACAAATGCTGTTCATAGCTCGATGATTTGAAAAAATCGAAATCCCTTAAAATGCTATCGCCAATAACATTTATACTAACAGCAAAAATCTTCTTTCTAAGTTAAGATTTCGCTCCATAAATCAGCTGGGTCGCACGGCGTGCAATGGAACACACCAAAGAGTCCCAATGGCGGAAAAACCAAGATTTGGTAATATCGACTCTCGCATGATGGGGTTATGACTGTATGTATAGAGTGGCCGAATACTCATTTTCGCAGCGTAGGCTATTATTTCTTTTGCAATTCCACCCCCCTGCATCGACGGATGGGTAGCCACATTAAACATAAAAGAGGAACAGTTGTCGGTTGTGAAGACCGAACATCCACCAACGATCTGCGCGTTGAGTTTCATTATATAGAACTTCGTTCCTGGCCTGTTCTGGAGCATCGCCATCTTTTTCCTAAAGTATGAAACAGTTCGATCTTCCAGTGAAAAGCTAATTTGTATTAAATCGCAAAATTGATCAAGTTCTGATTCAACATGCGTCATCAAATTAACTTTCGAATCAGGTTCGATGATTGGTGAACTATTAATAGCAAAATATTCTGATTCTTCTGAAAATTTGCTAGCGAATCTCTGGTCTATCACGGCTAAGTGTCCACTCAAGTTTTTACCTTTAAAGTATGATTTCAATTTTGCTAAATCTTGGGAATTTGGAATAAGTTTCTGTAAATTGATTGGATAAGCTAGGTTCCAATGTGGAATTTCATCTGACCCCGGACTATGAAATACCTGGAAGTCGCCAAGATCGGAGTAGGAATTAAAATTACGAAATATTGATCGTTCTTCGCTGAGACATGTGAAAAAATCTTCAGTCATTGTTAGCGCTTCCTAGCGACATATCTAAGTCTTTAGCGAAGCGGACAGAATGATTCGCAAGCCAAAAATAATCATTACTAGTATTTAAACCTTTTTTGCATTAACTACTCCAACCAAGTTAGAACATCAGGATTGCCGCCCTGAATTTTTTCAGGTTTTACTTCTGCACTTTTACTAGTTTCTGCCTTAGAGTCTGCCGGAGCTGTAGTCATCTTGTCGGTTGTAAATCCCTCTTTGGTTGAAAGCGTTAAATGCTTTTCCAATTTATCCTGATCTACCCATCCACCATTGTGCTTTTTTTGCCAGCCGTCACCCCATGAATTTAAAAAGCGGATCAATGTCTTCTCATCATAAGGGCTATTTTTATTTCTTACTTTTTTGAAGCCGGTCATCAGCATGCAGTGGTTGCCACATTCTTTTGTCTCGACATTTCGAGCAATACAAATACCACTAACACGAATGGGAGCTTTTCTTTTTTTCAACTCTTCTTTTGCCCGGTCCATAATTTGATTTGTTGAGATCTTTTCGAAATCGCCAGGGTAGCGGCCAAGAGAGAGTTCGCGTTTAAATTGAATATACTTGCAATTTGGATCAGTTTTTCTGAAGGCACTTTTACGCAATGTCCGACCTAGTTTCACTTCACCCAAAAATTCTTCATAGCTTTCAAGATTTAGGGCATTTGCTATTGTTGCTAGATCTAGTATTTTCGGAAAGTTCTTAGCTAACTGTTCGCGGACTTCGTCGCACTTTTTGCAACTACCCAAAAAGTCAGCTTCGGTTGCCTCGCGACCTAGTGTTTTTAATTCTTCCTTGGCCTTTTGATATTTCAAGTGAAGTTCATCATAGAACTGAAGAAGTGCAGCACTGTTAGATCCGATATTTTTATTTTTTACAAATTGATCAAATGGAAAACATGATTCGGAATAAAATGCTTTTGGATTCCGAAGATTGAAGTTTTTAAAGTCATCATAGTTTTCGGGTGAGCCACTACTTAATGGAATTGGATGGTAGAATTTTGCACTGGCATCGCCAGTAATCGGGTCTTTTGAACCCAACATTCGAACAAAAACTGTTGAGATTAAACCATTCCCATTGTCATTCAAAGATGAGCAATCCTCTGTCTTTCCACTTTCTTGGCACAATCGATACTGAATCAGACCTGTGTTGCAGTGATCGCGGCAAGTATTGGCGCCATCTTGCGTACGTGCGGCTGGGAGTGAACCTGGTGACAGTTCGAAAGACTCATCAATTATAGTCTCGTAATCTTCTCTGATAGTTTCTTCAATTGGTTTAGCGAAGTATTTAGAATCCGCTTGGAGGTCGGTAGCATAGAATTTCGCAGAACTGAATGAAGGCAATGTGTAGCATTGGACTAACGCCCAGAGCCCAAAGACCAGAGTTTTCTTTTGAAATTTCGTCCCGATTAGCCAACGTACCATCATGTGATATTTTAAGGTAAGCAAAGGCAACATGACAAAGCTTAGATTCAAACACGCCAAATTCTATACCATAGTTAGAAATATTTTGAATTTCACAGCATTGTTTTGTTTTTTTGTAGTTCAGATGTCGGTTTCGCATGTGTTTGGAAGTGTGAAGACTTTTAATGGGCCCCGCACGGATTTAATGTTACAAAAAAATGATGGCGGAATTGACATTAATTTTTTTTCAGCAGGCAGTGAAATTCGTGCGTATCGGCAGTCCGGATCGGAATACGTGCAAAGTCGTTTTCAAAAAGGCCAATTGATTTACACAGTTCAAACCATCCGCGATCGTTTGCGCAATGAACGAACCCGACTTCGACTAACGGTTGCAACGCAACCATCACGGTTTTCAGATCAAAAAATGCGAAATTTATTTTGTGGCCCTAGCCCACCTGATGCTAGCGACAATATTTTAAGATTTTCGGAGGCAGTGCAGGTTAAACGATTTACATCAGCATTTGATCCTAAATCATGTGGTGGCAAATATTTGCCGCAGTACGCGAGTATCCTGTCCAAAGCAGCTGAGCGAATTGTTGAGGACGCAAGGAATTGTTCAGCGAAGCTCGATACTGGCGCAGGGGCTACAGATCAGGCAATAGTGCGGCGTTACTTGGCTTTTTATCAATCAGGCATTGTGCGACTAATGACACGAATTGATCAAGATCCATTACCATTAGTCGTCGATTGTAGTCCGAGGCGCAAGGGCTCGGCCGAAAAACCCCCTGCAGAAGTTCAGTTGCAGAATAGTGGCGATAGCATAGCTAGAATTCCTGCCTGGCGAATGGATGTCAGCGCAGAACTGGAAGAAGATGATTCTGAATTAGAAATTGCTGAAGCACGAAAGCAGTTGGGAAAACTTATCGGACATGAGCTCGGAAAGCACATTGTTCCCGGTTATTCACCGGCACGTACTCAAAGCATTTGCGAACATGAAATCGGTGCCGCGCTCGAGAAAAATTGTCGACTTGATAGATTTAGCGCAACCGAATTTTTTTCAAAATTTAAATCCCCCGATTGTAGTTTTGAGAATGATTCTGAATTGGCAAAAAGACAACGACCTATTGAAATAGCCGATGTCCTAGCACAAGATCAAGCAAACATCACCCAAGCCGACATCGCTAGCGTCACCGCAGACCCACCATCGCAAGTTGCCGGCACCGAAGTTCCGCGCACATTCGCGGCGACAGTCGCTGCGACATCGCCAGCACCAGACAAAGTACTTCCGACAATTGCGGCAGCGGATAATTCAGGAGGCTCATCGGGTGGAGGTGATCGCGGGGGCGGTCGATCGCCAGCGCCAGAGCTGAATACAGGATACGCAAGACCAATTGAGCCGCCCACATTCCGAGAGCCAACGGCGGCAACCCAGGACGCATTTCGTGGAGCTGCAGCCGAAAGTAGTCGAGTTCATGAAAGTGTGTTCGGAAGTCGCGAGTCTGATCGATCGGATCGCTCCGATCGCCGCGGTCCATCTGTTCAATCTATGGCGGCTGCGCTGCTAGCGGGAAATAATACAAGTGGTTCGACGACAACTGCGGGACTGTCAGACCGAATCTCTGATCAGCTTACTGTCGCTGGTAGCAAGTTAACGGCTTTGGCAAATTCAATTGTTCCACCAGCTGTCGCAGCGACCCTTGAAGACAACCAAATAATTGCGTTTGAAGGATCGATTTCAACTGATGGATCTGTTCAAGTCGCTTCAGGGCCAGCAGTCGCAGACGCCGCTGCAAGGGATTGGGTGGGGCTGGGTGCGATGAATTCAGGATCCGTATCTTCAATGGCAACTGCGTCACAGAATCGTGGCGGAAAGAATGAAAATTCACCTGATTCTGCAACTGCAAACGGAGTTGGTACAAGTCTTAATTCGTTAACATTCAACGCAACTGCTGGCTACAAGTCGGCGAATGGATCTCGTGCTCAATCCGCTGCAAATCGAAAATTGAATGGAAGTCCAATTGGAAAACCAAAACAAGTCGCAGGGCTTGCAGCCAGCGGCGGCGTTGATGGAATAACGGGTGCTGAGTCGGATCCTGACGGATCAGCGAGCGGTCCAACAAGCTTAGAACCTGGAAGAAATCAAAATGCAGATTCCAAAGCAAGTGCAAAAAGCACCGGGGCCAATGCTGGAAAAATGAAAGGCACCGACGCGGACAATCCAGATTCAACGACTTCGCAGAAAATCACAGCCATCAAGCTTACGCCAGCAGAACAACGACAAATGACAGCACTTTTTGCTGTTGATGAATTTTCCGATGCGCGCTATGCCGCCTTGAAAAAGAGCTTTTCAAAATCTGATTTTCAAACTGCGCTGCTGCAAAAGGGAATTTGTATTCAGGTTGAAACTCCAAGTGGTTTGAAACTGTTAGGTGCAAAAGATCAATGCGGAACTAACGGAAAAACAAACGGGCGAACTCCAGCAGCGGCATCCAACGATCCGCAAGAACTCATGCGGAATTTGCAAAATCGCCGACGGGGCGATGCTCCCGCTGTGATTATTTTCAGAGATAACGGAACTGTACTGAAGAGGGTGAGATGATTTTATGAAGATGAAAAATCACCTCACATTCGTAGCTTTGGCGCTCGCTTTACTTTTTTCTGTAAGTGCTTGGTCTAAAATAGAGTCGCAAACTCAGTTAAAAAGAACTCAAAAGAAAGTTTCGAATTCAACCTCGAATCGAATCATCGCACAGGTGAATAGTCCCGTGCCGACAAAGCTGCAGCCTACGGCAAATGCTAAATTAAAGAGTAGGACTGACACGCAAGCAAAACCCGTCGCGATTGTTCCGCGACCGAAGGTTCCTAAAGATCATGTAGCCATATTTAAAGGCGGAAAATATCTGCTGATCAAAACTAAAAAAATTGCTGGTCTGGAGCTATCCGCGAACTGCTTCAAAGATGCGGTTAAAAACTCACAGCCAAAATGCACAGCAGCTGATGTTGCGACAGTAAAGCTCGATGGCATCACCAGCAGCGGACCAATTTCAAATCCTGCCTCCAGTCTTTGCGAGCAGCTTTTAGGAAAAAACTATATCGCATTAAGCCCGCAAGGCAGTGAATTTGATTATTGTGGCTTTTCAGACAATTCATTTATTGATTCTTGGACCTTGTATGAAAAGGTTATGAAAAAATGAAATACACAAAAGACATAGCCAAAATTATTGTCTTTGTTCTCATTATCTACGTCCCGTTGTTGTGGTGGAACACGCAACGTGCCGTAGAAATTATGAATGTGTCCCGAATGCAAGAGTATGCGTACCGAATAAAGTACACAGCACATAATTACAAGCAGCTTCTGCAACAAAATCGAATCGAAGAAGCTTGCATACGCTTGATGGCAGACTATGAAGGTCTTTACATAGAAAGTTTTTTTCTAACTGGTGATGGCCTGGTCTGCCACCAGCCCGCACAATTCGATCAAAATGAAGTTGCGGCCTTTGGAACTGAGCTCCAAGCGATGGACTTAAATTTGGACAAGCAGTCTAACAGCTTGCTTCTCACAAAAAAAGTTGAACGCAAAAATGATAGCGGCATTGTAACAGATCAAGAAGAAGTCTTCTCCCGCTACAAACTGAACGACATCGACTGGATCTATTCGGTAAAAAATTACCAACCACTAACTTACTTCGAATGGCTCAAAAAAGATCAGCTCATACGCCAGTCCCTTTTCGAACAAATTGCAATTGTCAGCTACATCATTTTCATGTTCATCTTTTTCAGCGTCTTAATCCGAATTGATTCGATCAAGCAGAACTTAAGTCAACGCGGGCAAATTCCCTTGTGGCTCAAATTTTTCAACAAAACCTTCGCGATGCTTCAATTGCAAGACCTAGGATCAATCGATCGAGCCAGTGCCAAAGTTGTCGAGGAAAATTCTAGGCTGCAAGTCGATAAAGAGCTTCTAGAGCGTTCACTAGAGCACACGCTTTTACAAGAAATTCAAAATTCGAATCAAAAAGTTCCCTACAGCTTTCGCGGCACGGTTGCTAAAGTCGATATCAATGGATTCAGCCAGGTTGTTGCCATTGGCAGTGCCACAACATCGCATGAATTAGCAATCGAACTTGAAAAGATCGGCTGCGAAATACTTCAACGTTACGGTGGACTGTTTGAAAAGACCATCGGCGACGAAATTGTCGTTGTCTTTCGCGGCGACGATTCGGAACTGAAAGCTGTCGCTTTCATGCGAGACCTCATGACGAGCTTTTCAAAATTAGAATTCGAATTTGATGGCAAGAAGCGTTCCTTTTTTCTAAAGGGATCCTTTGCTTCATCGGAAATCATATTTACCAAGCGTGCGGCCGGGTACGGTTTTCTAGGCGATGCATTTACTCTGACAACCCGACTGATGGAATCCATCACGAATCGTGAACGAAATTCGATTAGCTTTTTGTCGAATGATTTTGAGAAAATCGATCTGCTTTGTAAAACTCTTGAACCTTCTAAAGAAGTTCAGTTTAAGAACATGCAAAAATACCAAGTACGCCAGTGTTATGAATTTGCGACATTTGCGGACGTGGTTCGTGGCCCAGTCCTGCAGAATGATCAAATTCTTTTCGATTGGAGAAAGCTAAATCTATTTCGATCTGACACTGATTTGGCAGAGCAAGTCGAATGGGCTTTGCAAACATCGAATCACTTTGTATCCGATTCAATTTTTAATCATATGACTCGTTTCGAAGTGCGGGACGCAACTCAGAAATTGGTTCAAGTGCTTTCAGATGGCTTCAAACTCCTGACAACCAACTCTGAGGTTCTTGAACGCAGTCGAAAACTTTCGCGTTTACTAGCCGCAACCTTAAAATTTATTCCTCAGGCGCAATGGTCGCCTGATTTAACAAACGTGATTCTAACCCTACCAACAAATCTTGAGGGTCGCATCAACTCCGGTATCATCGAGCTTTTGATGGAAAAAGATCCCGAAAGCTTACAAGCCTTGGACTTAGGGCAGTTGATTATAGACGGGGACAAATCGTATCGGACCCAGGGACAGATCCTTGTGGCGCAAGCCCGCAAAGAATTAACGAAGCAGACCCTATCAAGGATCATCCGCATGATTGAATCTGATATCGAAAATGAATCGGCGACTGGGTTGTTCGTCGCCAGTGCTGTGATTAATTTCTATTGGGAACGAAGAGCGGCAGAACTGGTCTTAGATCAACAGTTCAGTAACCTGACGCGGCTTATTTCAGAAAAATTACGATCGGGAAAACCAAAGCTTTCAGATCGACTGCGAGAATTTGTTCAAATCACACACCGTAAAGTGAACCGATTTAGTGACTCCAAGGAACTGGCATCGTGAAAAGAATCGAAAATGAATGGAATCAAAATGAACAGGGACGGCGATAGAGATTAATGAGGCCGCCAAAATGCAAGTAAAAATGGATATTGGTATTGAAAATGACAGCAAAGAAGCCATGAAATTGATGTCACCCGGAAAAGGAAAGCGCAAATGAAAATCGAAAAACTAAAAATTCAATTTCACACTCAGGCAGACTTTAATAAGCTGAGTCTTTCAATCCTTCAGCAGCAATACTTAGCTGACATGCAAATGGGCTCATCGATTTACGACTTGGTCGCGACAACTGCAAATCGCGGCTGGCTTGTGAATTTTCGAGAATTGTACGAACTCGTTGTACAGCTGATACAGCATCGATTCATCGAAAATGAAGAATTCTATCACTACTTCAATCTTATTCGTTTGGCTGAGACCAAAGAAAAATCGCCTCGTGATAATCGGCATTTTGCGCAAATTGCTTCTCATGAACCCATCGATAAAAAGACTGAAAAAATTCTGCGCGAGGCCAGTTTTTTTCGATCGATCGATGCCGAGATATTAGATGAATTGCTGATTGGTGCGCAAACCATTCGAGTTAAGCCAGATCAAATCATCTGCACGGAAAAGTCAGGTGATCGAGATTTATACTATCTGGTCAGTGGAAATCTTGCCGTCTTTAAAACGGTAGGGAGCTCGAAAAAGTTTGTTAGCATCCTGGATCCCGGCGTTGTTTTCGGAGAGACAGCTTATTTCTTAAGTCATCCACGCACTGCAGATGTTGTTGCGATGCAAGAATCCATTGTCGTTCAGATTCCATTTCGATCAGATTTTGTAAACCAGTGTTTGAACCAGGAAAGTGCTGCGAAAATCGTCGAGCGTTTTTGGGTGCAACACGCGTTGATTCATTCAGAAATCTTCAAAAAGATTCCGGCTGATTGCTTTGATGGGCTTTCTAACATTGGTACCATCGTAAAGTTTAAGAATCAGTCGGTGATTTTTTCTCAGAATGATCTGGGTGATCGCGCCTACTGCGTGATTCAGGGGAATCTTGTTGTTCTTCAGAATAATAAAAAAATTCAGACTTTGTCCCAAGGATCTTTATTTGGAGAAATCGCACTGATTGTGTCTGGGGGGCGAAGAACGGCCACGATTGTCTGTACAACCGATGTCGTTCTGTTAGAAATTACACAGCTTCATTTTTATCAATTATTGGCTGCAAATTTATATTTGGCGCAACAAATTCAATCCATTGCTGAATCCAGAATGAAGCAAGATTTTTTAAGAAAAGCGAACTAAATACTTTTGATTCTACCAAGTAAATCTGGAAAATCGATGAATGGATTTCGATTCCCCTGCATTTGTTCGATGAGCTCATTACGCTTTTCTTCCTCTGCATCCACAGGGTCGCTGTTGTGCCATAGAAGTAAGGTTGCTTTTTCTGCAGGGGTCAGTTTCATCTGATATCGAACAGCAAAGTAGAAAATAGCTCGTGCCACGTTTCCTTTGTGTCGTGCAGGTGCTTCGAAAACGATGTCACTATTTTCTTCCGGAATTCCAAGTCGAGCGGTCTTGCACTTTAATTGACCCTTTTCCTTGTATACGTTTCCGAAACGAAAAGCACTTCGAGAAGAATTCATCTTTGTATCAGTAGGGAAAAGATGATGAAGGTCCGCCTTTTGCATCCCTTTTTCAAACTTCCCGGTGAACTTGCTTTGAGGCCAGGTGTGTTCCGTATTAACGTGATCTGCATTGGCAGGCTTCCACCCAGGATAGATTGTTTTTTTACCGCCGAAGTCTTCGTCTGTGTAGTCTTTCTCGCAGTAGACTTCACCTAACGAATAACTTCCACCATGGTCTTTCAAAAACAAAGTTCCGAATATTTTTTGCTTTGCTTGTTCATACCCAAGGGATCGGTGTTGCTGGCATTTTGCCGGAGAGTCGCTTAATTTTTGCAATTCAGATTTCGCGCAAGAAGAAACAATTCTATCTGGCTGATCCGCTTGCTTGATGTGGCCACTTTTAAGAATTTCATGGAGTCGGTCTGCTATTTCGTCTTCGCTTAAGTTTCCGGCATTGTAGTCATTTAGAAATTCAGCACCGTAGTAATTTAGATTTTTTTGATTTTGATCAACTTCTGCTGCAGCGGCAGGAAGTGATAAAGAAAGGAGCAAAGCGATGAACGTACTGAACCAATTAAACCTAATAACCAAGTGAGCCATGGATTCCCCTCAGATAATGACCGATTTATTCAAGCTGTGCGTTAAACCTACTTAACTTCATGCGATGATTCACCAAAAGATTTGTCAGATTTCAGTTGTGACATCGTGTTTCAAAACCAATTTATATTTTCAATTGAACTTGTCGTGAAATCAAGAGTTGAGTCGATGTTGAATTTTGACTAGGCCTTGAACCGAAGATACTCACGCCATGCGATCGGCGCTGTTTCGCGGGGGCATTCGTGTTCAAAAACGGGTAACCACGTAGGTGCCCGAGGCGGCTTTAAGAGAGGCATGCGAGCTTTTTCAGGAGTGCGATTTGCCTTTCGCTGATTACAAGTTCGGCACGCAGTCACGACGTTGGTCCATGTCTTGGGTCCTTTTTGCGATGCTGGGACGACGTGATCAATCGTTAATTCTTTTGCAGGTAGCTTGATCGAACAATACTGACATGTATGAAGATCGCGTATGTAAACATTTTCGCGGCAGAATCGGACGCCATCAATCCGCTTGGGTCGGATGTAGGATTTCAAACGAAGAACACTTGGTAGCGTAAAACTTGTGCTGACGGATCGCACTTGTGCGGAATGGTATTCTAAAACTTCGACTTTATCTTGGAACCACATGAGTAAAGCTTTTTGCCAGGAAACGATTCGAAGAGGTTCGTAACTAGAATTGAGAACCAAAGCCTTAAGTGAGGCGGTGAGTGTTTGTGTACCGATCTGGGCACCTGCTGTAGCACTAACCATGCTCTTAGTATACGGCAGTCCCTTAGAGAGACAACATTGAAAACTTTTATGTCTTCAATAAGCCCGTTTTTTTCTTGCGTGGGTGGCTTAAAGCAGTTTACAAACGGCTCGGGATATCGATTTAAGACGAAAGGCAGGACCTATGTCCAGTACTCCAGATTCAAACGGGCTTCATATTTTCGGACAACCGCGAGTGATCGCATTCAATTACATTTTGAAAAATGCTCAAGGAGAACTCCTTGATAAGAGCGAACCGAATCAACCAATGCCATTTCTTGAAGGCAAAATGCAAATCATTCCAAAGCTAGAAGAAAAGCTTGTGAAGATGGCTGAAGGCGACAAACAAAAAATCGAATTAAAAGCAGTCGACGCGTATGGGGAATTCAATTCGAAGATGGTCATGGACGTTGAGAAGCAAGAGTTGGCTCACATCAAGATCGAACTTGGGAGTCACCT
>LNFM01010984.1_pt1 | contig 12501 bp, 13 predicted proteins | sample 596031 | NCBI WGS metagenome assembly LNFM01 (sample SAMN04254537, study PRJNA301005) | activated carbon metagenome | isolation source: dual media filters at the Ann Arbor, Michigan drinking water treatment plant | place: USA: Ann Arbor
ACTTATCACTTATCACTTATCACTTGGCACCAATCACCCGTCGCCGAGATAAACCGTGGGTGTGGCGCCACCGCCGGCCTGGTAGCTCCAGCTGCCGGACCAGGCGCGCAGCACCAGATTCGGGTAATGCGGCTTTCCCAGCGAGCCGTTGTAGCGGCCGAGCGCGCGGAACAGGTTGCCGCGTTCGATGTCGAGGTAGTGGCGCAGGATGGTGCAGCCGTAACGCAGGTTGGTGCGCAGGTTGAACAGATTGTGATCTTCCGAGCCGATCAGCTTGGCCCAGAACGGCATCACCTGCATGAAGCCGCGGGCACCGGCCTTCGATACCGCGTACTTGCGGAAAGCGCTCTCGACCTGGATCACGCCGAGCACCATTTGCGGGTCGAGTCCGGCACGGGTGGCTTCGTAATGCACCGTGGTGAGGAAGTCTTCGCGTTCGCCGCGGTCCGGGATGCGTTTCTCCAGGCGCCGGGACATTGCCTCAAGCCAGGCGGCACCTTCGGTCGGGGATTCGAACGCCAGGCGCGGGCTGGCCTGGTCGGCCACCGAACGGTGCAGGGCCGCCTGCACGCTCGCGGACAGCGGTTCGTAGCGCTGGTCTCCGGCAACTGCAGCGCTGATTGCGAGCGCGCCGCTTGCCGCGACCAGGAGGCCTCCGGCGAGCTTGAAGTATCTTGAAACGACGATCGTAACTACCTGAACTACCGACATACACGGGATTTTAGGTGGTCTGCGGCCGATTGCAACTCCACGGCCGTCGGTGCGGTGTCGGTGCGCGCCTGGATTTCCAGCTTGCCTTCCTTGAGGCCGCGATCGCCGATGGTGACCCGGTATGGCACGCCGATCAGTTCCAGGTCGGCGAACATCACTCCCGGCCGCTCATCGCGGTCGTCCAGCAGCACGTCGATTCCGGCGGCCTGCAGTTCGTCGTGCAGCCGGTCGGCCACCGCTTTGACTTCGGCGCTCTTGCGGTAGCCGATCGGCGCAATCGCCACGTCGAAAGGCGCCATCGGCAGTGGCCAGACGATGCCACGCTGGTCGTTACCTTGTTCGATTGCGGCGGCGACGATGCGCGACACGCCGATGCCGTAGCAGCCCATTTCCAGCGGCTGCGCCTTGCCGCCTTCGTCGAGATAAGTCGCTTTCATCGCCTCTGAATACTTGGTGCGCAGCTGGAAGATGTGGCCGACTTCGATGCCGCGGCAGAGTTCCAGCTTGCCCCTGCCGTCCGGGCTCGGGTCGCCGGCGACCGCATTGCGGATGTCGGCGACGAAGGCCGGCTCCGGCAGGTCGCGCCCGAAATTGACCCCGGTGAAGTGGAAGCCGGCTTCATTCGCGCCGCAGACGAAGTCGCTCATCGCCGCGACCGTGCGGTCGGCGATCACCGTGATGCCATTGGGCAAACCCACCGGGCCGATATAGCCGGGACGGCAGCCGATGCGCGCCTCGATCTCCTTTTCGGTGGCGAAACGGAATGGGTTGAGGCCGGGCAGCTTCGCGGCTTTCACTTCGTTCAACTGATGGTCGCCGCGCACCAGCAGCATGAACATCTCGTCTTCGTGCATCAGCGCCAGGGCCTTGACCGATTGCGCCAGCGGCAGCTTGAGCAGCGCCGTGACTTCCTCGCAGGTAGTCATGCCGGGCGTGGGAGCCTTCTCCATTTTCTTGCCCGCAGCGTTGCGCGGTGCGGCAGGGGCAACCGCTTCGGCCAGCTCCACGTTGGCGGCGTAATCCGAATCCGGTGCGTAGGCGATCGCGTCCTCGCCGGAGTCGGCCAACACGTGGAACTCGTGCGAACCGGTGCCGCCGATGGCGCCGGTGTCGGCCGCTACCGCGCGGAATTGCAGGCCGAGGCGTTCGAAAATGCGCGAGTAGGCGTCGAACATGTTGCGGTACTCGCGCTCCAGGTCGGCGTAGCCGGCATGGAATGAGTAGGCGTCCTTCATCATGAATTCGCGCGCCCGCATCACGCCGAAGCGCGGCCGGATCTCGTCGCGAAACTTGGTCTGGATCTGGTATAGGTTCAGCGGCAACTGGCGGTAGGAGCGGATCTCCTTGCGGGCGATGTCGGTGATGACTTCCTCGTGGGTCGGGCCGAAACAGAAGTCGCGATCGTGTCGATCCTTGATCTTGAGCATCTGCGGGCCAAACACGTCCCAGCGTCCGCTTTCCTGCCAAAGCTCCGCGGGTTGCACGGCGGGCAGCAGCAGTTCGATGGCGCCCGCGCGATTCATTTCCTCGCGTACCACCTGCTCGACCTTGCGCAGCACTCGCAGCCCCAGCGGCATCCAGGAGTAAAGCCCTGCGCCGAGCTTGCGGATCAGTCCGGCCCTGAGCATCAGCTTGTGGCTGACCAGTTCGGCCTCGCCGGGAGCTTCCTTCTGCGTTGAAATGAGAAACTGCGAAGTGCGCATGCGCCTGATTCCGTTGTCGAAAAGCCGCTATTCTACGGCAGTGCGCAACGCCCAAGTGAACTGGAGGCCATAGTTGTTAGGGAAACGGTTGTTCGGAAAACGCAAGATTCATCGCAAGGTCGATGACGATGTCAGCGTCGAGGTAAGTGAGATCGACGGTATCCGCTCGCTGCACCTGGGCAGCGAAACTGTGCAGAGCTCGATGCGGCTCTCCGATCCTGTCGAACTGGTGCTGTCCTATACCCGGGCGATGATGGCGTTCCAGTTGTTCCTGCCGCGGCCGCGGCATGTGGCCATGATCGGACTGGGCGGCGGGTCGCTCGCCAAGCATGTCTATCACCGCATGCCCTGGACCCGCACCACGGTGATCGAGCAGCAACCGCAGGTGATCGCCGCCGCGCGCCAGTATTTCCATGTGCCCGGCGACGACGAGCGCTTCAGCATCGAGTTGGGCGAGGGCAGCACCTGGGTGGCGGCGCATCCGCGCTGCTGCGATGTGCTTATGGTGGACGGCTACGACGGCAATGCCCAGGTCGAAGAGCTGTGCTCGGAGGGTTTTTACGCCGACGCGCGCGACGCACTTTCGGACCCCGGGATCCTGGTGGTGAACCTGTGGAGTTCCGATATCCGCTTCGATGCCTACCTGCAGCGCATCGAGCGGGTGTTCGAGGCGGTGCTCTGCGTGCCGGCCGAGAAGCGCGGAAATGTTGCGGTGCTCGCGTTTACCCGTGCGCCGGGGAGGCCGCGCTGGGACGATCTGCGCGCCGGCGCGCGCCAGTTGCAGGACCAGTACGGCCTGGAATTTCTCAGGTTTGTCGAGGGTTTACGCGAACTCAACCCGCACTCCGCCAGCCGCCTGGAGGTGTGAGCGCCGCGTCCGCCGCCTTTCCTTAAGCGGACACTTGTGGAAAAATCAGCCCAAGTGAACTGTTAACAGGGTGGCTGACATGATTGACCGTGACGGCTATCGCCCGAATGTAGGAATTGTTCTTTGCAACGGCAGGAACGAGGTGTTCTGGGGCAAGCGTGTCAAGGAGCATGCCTGGCAGTTTCCGCAGGGCGGCATCAAACCCGGCGAAACGCCTGAGCAGGCCATGTACCGTGAGCTGAAGGAAGAAGTCGGGCTGGATGCCTGCCATGTGAAGATCCTCGGGCGGACCCGGGAGTGGTTGCGTTACGACGTGCCGCAAACCTGGGTGAGGCGCGAGAGCCGCGGCCTGTACCGCGGACAGAAGCAGATCTGGTTCCTGCTGCGGCTGGTGGGCCGGGATTGCGACGTCTGCCTGCGCCATTCCGATCGCCCGGAATTCGACGCCTGGCGCTGGAACGCCTATTGGGTGCCGCTCGACAGCGTGATCGAGTTCAAGCGCGACGTTTACGGCCGGGCATTGCAGGAACTGGCGCGGTTTCTGGGCAGTCCCGGCGGCAACGCCGACTCGCGGCGTATGCGGCGGCACCCGACCGCGCCGGTGGCCCCCTAGTGTAGTGCTTCGTACTTGCCGGCACAAAAGACGACGAGAATCGACGCCATACTGCGTTACAAATCCTCGCCAGGTGTCCAACCCGGCTGCGGTTTGCGCCTTGTCTGACGCCAATTTCGTCGCTTTTGAGGTGCGTGCGACTGTGGCAAGAGTCAAACGTTGGAGCCACCAAGTACGAAGCACTACACTAGGCTCATTCGGCGCCTCGGTTGTGCCACGGTTGAATCGGTGCCTCGGCTGAATCGGCGATCGGGTTCCGACCGCCGCCGCGATGCTCAGGGCCCGCTGATTTCGGGTAGTTCCGGCGCCAGCACGGCCTGGTCGAGTTCGATCACGGCGAGCAAGCTCTTGCCCTGCGCCTTCCAGTAGTCCGCCGCATCGATCAGCACGTCCACCGCGGCGCCGAATTCTTCCGGCTCGCCGCGGGCGAATCCGGACGCGCTTCTCAGCACCAGCACCAGTCCCTTGTCGCAACTGCCGGCCAGATCCGCAAGGCAGTCGTAGAACGCGTCGAGGTTGTGGCCGAAATGCGCCGGAAACGCCAGTGCCTCAGCCATCTTCTGGAAGAATACCTTCCTCTCGTGCACCGTTTCGAGGCCAACCTCCACCACGCTGAAGCCGGGGAGCTCCGCGGCAAGCACGGGATCGAGTTGGCGCGGATGCCGGCGGAAAACCCCGCTGCGTCCGGATGCGATCAGCGTGTGCAGGCTGTCGGTCATGGTTCGATGCGCCTGAAACTGCGGTAGTGGTCGTCGGTGTAATAGTAGGTGCCGTCGCGATGCGCCACGATCCGGCGCGCACCGCGGTGATTCATTCCCGGCGTGGGCACGGTGAACTCGCGATAGCTCCCGCGCGGCGCTTCGGGTAGCAGCTGCTCCCGGTTGAAAAACACGGTGCCGTCCCGGTCATGGGGAAACGGCCCGCCGCGGCGGATCAGTGCCAGTGTGGCAGCGGCCTCCGGCGGCAGATTCGCAAGGCGCACCACTCGGCTACCGTCGGCTTCGGCGTCTCCGGGCACCAGTGTCGGGGCCAGTCCTGCCGCCAGCGCCAGCAGCAGTGCCAGGGCAATGGCCGCAAGGGTGCGCAAAGCCTTCGGCTTGTCGGTCATCATCCCTGCATCAGGGTGCTTGCGTCGCGCATTGCCCGGGACGCCGCCAGATAGAGCGAAGCCATAAGATTCAGTAAATTAGGTGTCGCGTTCGGGACGTCCTTGGTGCCTGATACCGGGTTGGGCTGACGGCTGAAAAAGTGCCTTGGACAGGCCTTTGCCCAGAGGTTAACATGCTTGAAATAATGCAGGCCGCAAGGCTCGGGATCCGCCTAGGAAATGGAACGTCGCAACGACTTTGATGTGACCAATAAGGTCAACACCACCGAGCCCGCTTCAGTCGAGACTGAAGTCAGCCGCATCTTCCTCGAACTTTACCCAAGTTCGCCCACCGAGATCCTGCAGCGTTCCTTTACCGATTTCGCCAGGCTATACAGCGGCGAGTATCCGGGTTACCACGCCTGCGATACCGGGTATCACAATGTCCAGCATTCCCTCGACGTCACCCTGGCGATGGCCCGGTTGATGGATGGCTACGAGCGAGTGCGCGAGCACTCCGAGGCGCTGGGGGCGAAGCTGTTCTCCTTCGGGGTGGTCACGGCGCTGTTCCACGACATCGGTTATCTGCGTCGCATCAATGACATGCGGCACAAGAACGGTGCCGAGTACACCTTGACCCATGTCACCCGCGGCGCCAAATTTCTCGAGGAGTACATGGCGTCACTGGGCATGGCGGAACTGGCGCCGGTAGCATCGCAGATCGTGCATTTCACCGGCTACGAGCGCCCGATCGCCAAGTTACAGGTGCCCAGCCTCACGTTCAGGCTGCTCGGCAACATGCTCGGCACCGCCGACATCATCGCCCAGATGGCGGATCGTTGTTATCTTGAGAAATGCCGCGACCGGCTTTACCCCGAGTTCGTGGAGGGCGGACTGGCGGCGCGCGACGAAGCCGATCGCCGTGCCAGCGTCATGTTCAAGTCTCCCGAGGAACTGGTGGTCAAGACCCCGAGTTTCTACCGGACCGCCACCGTGCGCCTGGACCAGCAACTGGGCAGCGCCTACGGCTATGCCGAGCAGCATTTCGGCGGGCAGAACCTCTACCTCGACGAAATCGACAAGAACATCCAGTACGCGGTGGCGGTGGCCGAGAATCGCGACTTGTCGCTGCTGCGCCGCGAACCGCCGCAGCCGGGCGAAGCCGACTTCAACCCGTTCTAGTCCCCCGGGTCAGGCGTTCCTGACCTTCAGCATGATCTTGCCGACGTGCGCGCTGGATTCCATCAGCGCATGCGCGGCGGCAGCGTCCTCCAGCGCGAATATCCGGTAGATCACCGGCCTGATCTTGCCGGCCTCGATCAGCGGCCAAACCTTTTGTCGCAACGCCTGCGCGATCCTTGCCTTGACTTCGATAGGGCGGGGCCGCAGCGTCGAGCCGGTGATGGTGAGGCGCCGGCGCAGGATGTCGCTCATGTCGAGCGTGGTCCGGGTGCCGCCGAGAAAGGCGATCAGCGACAGCCTGCCGTCATCGGCAAGGCAGCCAAGTTCCCGCGGCACGTAGTCGCCGCCGACCATGTCCAGGATCACGTCCACGCCCCGGCCGCCGGTGGCTTCCTTCACCACTGCGGCAAAGTCCTCGGTGCGATAATTGATTGCCCGCTCGGCGCCGAGTTTTACGCATTCCGCGCATTTCTCATCGGAGCCGGCTGTGGCGAACACGCGATGCCCGAACGCATGCGCCATCTGGATCGCTGTGACGCCGATACCGCTCGACCCGCCCTGGACCAGCAGCGTTTCGTCACCCTTCAGGGCGGCCCGGTCGAAGACGTTGACCCAGACCGTGAAAAAGGTTTCCGGAAGCCCGGCCGATTCGATCAGCGTCAGCCCTCGTGGTACCGGAAGGCACTGTGCCGCCGGGGCGCAGACATACTCCGCATAGCCGCCTCCGGTCACCAACGCGCACACCTTGTCGCCGTTTTTCCAATGCGTGACGCCTTTGCCGGTGGCGACCACGGTTCCGGCAATCTCGAGTCCGGGAATGTCGGACGCGCCCGGCGGCGGCGGGTAGCCGCCTTTGCGCTGCAGGACATCCGGGCGGTTCACGCCCGCGGCGCTGATCTCGATCAGCACTTCGCCTTCGGACGGAGCGGGCACCGGGCGTTGCGTGATGCGCAGCACGTCCGGCTCGCCGGGCCTGGAGATCTCGATCGCGCGCATGGTCTGGGGAAGCGTTGCGGACATGTCGGGTTCCTGGGAGCGTGGAAACCGGTCTTATAGCATCGGCATGCGGGCCGCCTCAAGCGGGTTTGCGCCATGCGGGCGCTTGCGGCATCATCGCCGCCAGACAAAACAAACGATTTGGGAGGGGAAATGGAATATCGCAGACTCGGCAGGAGCGGGCTGGAAGTCTCGCCGCTGTGCCTCGGCACCATGATGTTCGGCGACCGTACCGACGAGAAGGAAGCGGCGCGCATCGTCGGCGCCGCCTTCGATGCCGGCGTGAATTTCGTCGACACCGCCGACCAGTACGCCAAGGGCGAGTCGGAGCGCATGGTCGGCCGGCTGATCGCGGCCAATCGCGACTACTGGGTGCTCGCCACCAAGGGCGGCAACCGCATGGGCGAGGGTCCGAATTGCGCCGGCCTCGGCCGCAAGTGGCTCTCGCATGCGGTCGATGCCAGCCTGAAGCGTCTCGGTACCGATTACATCGACATCTATTACCTGCATCGCGATTTCGACGATGCGGTACTCGAAGAGACGGTCGCAACCATTGGCGACATTCTGCGCGCCGGCAAGGCCCGCTATTTTGGCCTGTCCAATTTTCGCGGCTGGCGCATCGCCGAGATCATGCACCTGTGCCGCTCGATGAACATTCCCGCGCCGGTGGTGTGCCAGCCCTACTACAACGCCATGAACCGCCAACCGGAGGTCGAGATCCTGCCGGCCTGCCGGCACTACGGTATCGGCGTTGTACCCTACAGTCCGCTGGCGCGCGGCGTGCTCACCGCCAAGTACCGGCCCGGCGAAACGCCGGCCGAAGGTTCCCGCGCGGGCCGCGCCGACAAGCGCATGATGGAAACCGAGTTCCGCAAGGAGTCGCTGGTGATCGCGCAGAAGATCCGCGCCTTCGCCGAGAAGAAGGGCATGAGCCCGGGACATTTCGCCATCAACTGGGTGCTCAACAACAGCATCATCGACAGCGTGATCGGCGGCCCGCGCACACTGGAGCAATGGCAGGACTACCTCAAGGCGCTGGAGTTCTCGATTGACGCCAAGGGTGAGGCGCTGGTGAACAATCTCGTCGCGTCCGGTCATCCCTCGACCCCGGGATTCAATGATCCGCAATACCCGCTGTCGGGGCGGTTACCGCGCATCGGGTAGGCAGTCGTGCTGCCCCTGATTCGCGAAGAGCGTTCCGAGGACGAGGCGGCAGTCGCCGCGATAGTGGAGCAGGCATTCGGTCGTTCGCTCGAGGCGGACCTGGTGGCGTCTCTGCGTCGCGCCGGCGCTGCGGCTCTGTCCCTGGTGGCGGAGCAGGAAGGCAGGGTGCTCGGGCACATCCTGTTCAGCGCTGTAATCATCGAGGGCGATGCCGAAGGATTCGCGGCTGTCGGACTTGCGCCGCTGGCGGTGTTGCCGGCATTCCAGCGTCTGGGCATCGGCAGCGCGCTGGTGAGTGCGGGGCTGGAGCGCTGTCGCGAGATTGGTTTTTCCCGCGTGCTGGTGCTGGGCGATCCCGCCTACTACCAGCGCTTCGGTTTCACGCCCGCGGCTGCGGCCGGCATCCGCTTTCCCGGCGAGGTGCCGGAGGAAGCCTTTATGGCCATAGCGCTGGAACCTGGCGCTCTCGAGGGCTGCGCCGGCACCGTGCGCTATGCGCCTGAATTCGATGCCGTCTAGAGCCGCGGCGCGAACGTCCCTGTGCCGGCGTCCTGCGCATGCGCACGTGGAGCCGGTAATGCGGCGATCCGCCTGCGCGCCGGACCTTCCGTCGCCACAGGTTCACACTTGCGGGCGCGACGACCCGCAACCTTGAACATGCATTCCACTGGAGAAGCGATGTTTCCGAACAGCAGTGACGTAGTGATTGTCGGCGCTGGCAATGCCGCCATGTGCGCCGCCCTCGCGGCGCGGGAGCGAGGAGCTAGCGTGGTGGTGCTGGAGCGCGCGCCTGAAGAAGAATCGGGCGGCAACACGCGCTTCACTGCCGGCGCGATCCGCTTCGCCTACAACGGTACCGACGACCTGCGTGACCTGATGCCGGATCTCACCGACGAGGAGATTGCGCGTACCGATTTCGGCGCCTATACCGAGGACCAGTTTTTTGATGACATGGCAAGGGTCACAGAGAGCCGCGCCGATCCGGACCTGGTTGAGTTGCTGGTTCGACGAAGCAAGTCGACCATGATGTGGTTGCGGTCTAAAGGATTCCGCTTCGTGCCGATCTATGGTCGCCAGGCTTTCAAAATCGACGGGCGATTCAAATTCTGGGGTGGCTTGACCGTGGAGGCCTGGGGCGGTGGCCCCGGCCTGGTCGAGGCCCACAGGAAGGCGGCGGAGGCGAACGGCATCCGCATTTTCTACGAAGCGCGTGCGATGTCGCTTGTACACGGGGACGACGGCGTCCATGGATTGAACGTACGCTACCAAGGGAAGACGCGCGTGATGCGCTGCAAGGCGGTGGTCCTTGCGGCGGGCGGTTTCGAATCCAACCCGGAATGGCGTACGCGTTATCTCGGACCGGGCTGGGACCTGGCCAAGGTTCGCGGCACCCGCTTCAATACCGGTGACGGCATCCGTATGGCGCTTGATGCGGGTGCTGCCCCTTGCGGCAACTGGTCCGGCTGTCATGCGGTGGGCTGGGACCGCAACGCGCCCGAGTTTGGAGATCTCTCAGTTGGTGACGGTTTCCAGAAGCACTCGTACCCATTCGGCATCATGATTAATGCCAACGGCGAGCGCTTCGTCGACGAGGGCGCCGACTTCCGAAACTACACCTACGCCAAGTACGGCGCGGTGATCCTGCGGCAGCCCGGGCAATTCGCCTGGCAGATATTCGACAAGAAAGTCACGCACCTGCTGCGCGACGAGTACCGTATCCGCCAGGTCACAAGGGTCGCTGCGGACACGCTCGAAGAACTGGTGGGAAAGCTCGACGATGTCAACGCGCCCAGGGCACTCGAGACCATTCGCGCCTACAACGCGGCGGTGCGAACCGATATTGCCTTCGACCCGAACGTCAAGGACGGCCGGTGCACGCAAGGCCTGGTGGTGCCCAAGTCGAACTGGGCCAACCTGCTCGACGCGCCGCCGTTCGAGGCTTATGCGGTGTCCTGCGGAATTACCTTCACCTTCGGCGGGTTACGCATCACTCCGGACGCGCAGGCCGTGGACACCGACGGCCGCCCGATGCCCGGCCTGTACGCCGCGGGCGAACTGGTCGGTGGCTTGTTCTATTTTAACTATCCGGGTGGTACCGGCCTGATGTCCGGCTCGGTGTTCGGCCGGATCGCCGGCAACAGTGCGGGGGGCTTTGCGAAGGGAGGGTGAGGGCGCATGGCTAGTTGCCGGATCCGAGGATTCGTTCCAGCGCGGCACGCAGGTCCGCCGGCAGCGCGGTCGAGCGGCGTGAGGCACGGTCGACGTAGACGTGGATGAAGTGCCCCTGGGCGGATGCCGCCTCATCGTTATTCCGGAACAGCCCCACCTCGTAGCGCACGCTGCTGTTGCCGAGCTTCGCCACCCGTAACCCGGCATGCACCGTGTCGGGGAAAACGATCGGGGAGAAATACCGGCAGCCGGTTTCCACTACCAGGCCGATGACCGGGCTCAATTCGATTTGCAGCGCACCCTGTTCGATCAGGTACTGGTTCACCACGGTGTCGAAGTAACTGTAGTAGACGACATTGTTGACGTGCCCGTAGACGTCATTGTCGATCCAGCGGGTCGGGATCGCCTGGAAATGGCAGTAGGCGCTGCGCGTGTCGGGTTTGGGTCTGCTCATGGCCGGAGAATGATGATCTGAAAGCTCAGTGCGTTCCTGACTGGTCGGAGGCGTCGCTCAATCGTCGCATCTGCTGCCAGTTCACCGCAAGCAGTCCGGCGGCAACGATCACCAGCATGCCGATCAGGGTGACCTTGTCGGGAAAATCGCCGAACACCAGGTAAGCCAGCAGGGTCGACCATAACAGCTGCGAATAGATGTAGGGCGCCAGCGTGGAAGGGGAGGCGTGTTCCATGGCGCGGATCAGGAGCAGGTGGCCGAAGCCGCCGAGCAGGCCGATGCAGAGCATCAGCACCGCTTGCAGCGGGCTGGGTTCGATCCAGTGCAGCGGTGCGGCGAAGCTGGTGATCGCGGCGCCGACGATGGCGGTGTAGAACAGCGTGGTGTAGGGGTGCTCCCTGCCGGAAAGCTTGCGGGTGACAATCTGGTAGACGCTGAACAGCACTGCGGTGGCCAGCGGAAAAATCGCCGCCAGTGACAGCACGCCGCCGCCCGGACGCATGATGATGATCACGCCGGCGAAGCCGAGCGTCACCGCGAGCCATTGCCGGCCGCTGACCTTGTCCCCGAGCATCGGTCCGGACAGCAGTGCGGTGAGTACCGGGCCGATGAAGCTGATCGCCGCGGCTTCCGCCAGCGGCATGTAGCGCAGCGCGAAATAGAAAAACATGGTGCTGCCCACCAGCAGCACGCCGCGCAGAAGCTGCAGCCAGGGGTGGCCGGTGCGCAGCAGGCGCAAGCCCATCCGCGGCCACAGCAAAAGCATCATCACCACCACATGCACCAGATAGCGCGCCCACATCAGCGCCGACATCGGGTAAGACTGCAGCATATATTTTGCGAGCGTGTCCATTGCCGAGAACATGAACACCGCCGACATGATCAGGGCGATGCCGCGCAGGGTCTTGCGGTGGTGGGCGTGGTCCGTGGTCATCTAAAATGCCGTGAATATTGTGAATATCGTGATTCGTAAACCCGAAAGGAACGTCCCGCAGGCAACGTCCTAGCGGCATTCACGATATTCACGGCCTTCACGGCCTCACCGTCCCGGCAACACCGACCGACCGGCGAAGCGGGTATTCCTGCCCAGCGCTTCCTCGATGCGCAGCGCCTCGTTCCACTTGGCCATGCGTTCTGAACGGGCGAAGGAGCCGACCTTGAGTTGTCCGGCGTCCCAGCCGACCGCGAGGTGGGCGATGGTGACATCCTCAGACTCCCCGGAACGGGCGGAAACGATGGTGCCCCAGCCGGTGCGTTTTCCCGCATCCAGCGCAGCCTTGGTTTCGGTCACGGTACCGGCCTGGTTCGGCTTGATCAGCACCGCATTGCAGGCGCCAGCAGCGGCGGCGGCACGCACCCGGTCCGCGTTGGTAACCAGGAAATCGTCGCCGATGATCTGCACCCGGGTGCCGGCGGCGGCAGTGAATATTTTCATGCCCTCGGCATCGTCCTCGGCCAGCGGATCCTCGATCGAGACGATCGGGTAGCGATCGAGCCAGCCGAGCAGCAATTCGCACAGGCCGTCGCTGTCGAGCTCGCGGCTTTCCAGTCCGA
>LNFM01010985.1_pt1 | contig 12500 bp, 8 predicted proteins | sample 596031 | NCBI WGS metagenome assembly LNFM01 (sample SAMN04254537, study PRJNA301005) | activated carbon metagenome | isolation source: dual media filters at the Ann Arbor, Michigan drinking water treatment plant | place: USA: Ann Arbor
TTGTAAATAAAAACTCCCGCATCATTGTTCAGGGATTCACAGGTTCTGAGGGAACCTTCCACGCGGGTCAGATGATCGAGTATGGAACCAATGTTGTGGGTGGAGTAACACCGGCTAAGGGGGGGCAGGTACATTTAGGTCGTCCGGTATTTAATACTGTTAAAGAAGCCGTTGAAAAAACCGGTGCTGATGTAAGTATAATTTTTGTACCTCCGGCATTCGCTGCTGATTCTATCATGGAGGCGGCTGAAGGTGGGATTAAAGTTATTGTTGCAATCACGGAAGGCATCCCTGTCAAGGATATGATGATTGCCAAAAAGTATGTGAAAGAAAAGGGAGCAACTCTGGTAGGACCAAATTGCCCAGGGGTGATTACACCAGGCGAAGCCAAGGTGGGGATTATGCCGGGCTTTGTATTTAAGAAGGGCAGAATCGGTATCGTTTCAAAATCAGGAACACTTACCTACGAAGCTGCTGATCAAATTGTAAAGGCAGGATTGGGAGTTTCTACTGCGATTGGCATTGGAGGAGATCCTATTATAGGAACGCCAACAAAAGATGCGGTAGAATTACTAATGAATGATCCGGAAACTGATGCAATTGTGATGATTGGTGAAATTGGTGGAAACTATGAGCCCGTTGCAGCTCGTTGGATAAAAGACAATGGAAACAAAAAGCCGGTGGTTGGTTTCATAGCTGGTCAGACTGCGCCTCCCGGAAGGAGAATGGGACATGCCGGTGCCATTATCGGTGGTGCGGATGATACAGCAGATGCCAAGATGAAGATTATGCGCGAGTGTGGCATTCATGTAGTCGAGTCTCCTGCATTAATAGGAGAAACCATGTTAAAAGCGTTAGGAAAATAATATAGAGAAAGAATAAAATAGCCACAGATTCACTGATTAATTCTGTGAATCTGTGGCTTCTGTATTTTATAGAAGTTCGTTGGCAAGATTAGCCAACTCAGATCGCTCACCTTTCTCTAGTGTTACGTGAGCATATAATTCGTGATCTTTTAAACGATCAATCAAATAAGACAGTCCATTACTTTGTGAGTCAAGATAGGGAGTATCAATCTGATGAATATCTCCGGTGAAAATGATTTTAGTGTTTTCGCCAGCACGGGTGATAATTGTTTTCACCTCGTGGGGAGTCAGGTTCTGTGCCTCATCAACTATAAAGCAAATGTTAGACAAGCTCCTTCCACGTATATAAGCCAGCGGGGTGATTACTAACTTTTCATTCGTAACCATTTCCGTGATTTTTGAATACTCCTTATCGGATTCGCTGTATTGATTCTGGATAAACTTCAGATTATCCCACAACGGTTCCATGTAGGGATTGAGTTTTGATTTAATGTCGCCCGGTAAATAGCCAATATCTTTGTTACTCAGCGGAACAATGGGCCTTGCGAGATAGATTTGTTTGTACTCACGTTTTTGTTCGAGGGCAGCGGCCAGCGCAATCAATGTTTTTCCGGTTCCCGCTACTCCTTGCATCGAAACCAGTTTGATTTCAGGTTTTAATACAGCATGAATCGCAAAGGCTTGCTCAGCATTTCGGGGCTTTATGCCGTAGGCATTTCTTTTTTCAACCTGCTCCACCATCCCGTTGGCCGAATTATAAAAAGCCAACACAGATTTTTTTCCACTCTTTAAAATGTAGTAGTGGTTTTTCATGGGTTTATCCTTACCCAGCACTTCTCCGGGTGGGCAGTACCCTTTCTCATACATAAGGTTAATGATCGAAGGATCTACTTCTTCTATCACCGTGCGCCCCGTATGTAGTGAGCTGATGTTTTGTACTTTACCCGTTGTATAATCTTCAGCCTGCAGGCCAAGCGCCTTGGCTTTTAGTCGAAGGTTTATGTCTTTCGAAACAAGAATTACTTTTCGACCCTTCTCTTCTTTTTGTAGTAACAAAGCCGAGTTAAGAATCCGGTGATCGGGTTTGTCCTCATTAAAAACTTTATTCGCATCCAGCAGACTGGTTCCGCCCGTATCCATCACCACCTTAAAATTTCCCTTGCCTTTTCCGTTGATCGGATGCCAATGGTGAAGCATTTGATCTTTTGCCAGTTTGTCAATTAAGCGAATAAACTCCCGAGCCTCAAAATTTTTAGTGTCATTACCTTTTTTGAAGTTATCCAGCTCTTCTAATACCGTTATCGGAATGCCGATATCGTGTTCATCAAAATTGAGGATGCTGTTATGTTCGTAAATAATAACTGAGGTGTCGAGTACGAAAATCTTCTTTTCCTTGTCTTTCTTGCTCATAATATCAGGTTAAAAAAAAGCGAAGACACGTTTCTTACAATGGTGTAATTAAACCCTGCAAGTATGAAACGTATCTTCGCGACATCAATTCTATAAGCGAAATCTAACGAAAGCAGATCAGAAAATGCAAATGATTGAGGTAATCTTTTTATTATGAATGATCAATTGATTCAACCCGATAAGGCTAAACCCTTGAATATAAATCTCCTTTTTCAGAAGCGGTAATTTTTAGCACGTTAGCCAAAACCAACAAAATAAGTTTGCGACTGGCCTGAAAACGATTTAGTCCGGAAAATTTCCGGTAGTCAGCGAGCGTTGTGGAAGGCTGTAACTCGAGGTATTCCATTAATTTTTTTTCAGCTTCACCAAAGATAAAACGAGTATCACGCTTTTTTTTGGATCTTCGTAAAATCTCCTCCATCTCGGGACTCGCTTTTATACTCATGTCATTAACACGAACAAACGTCTCGCGAGTAGACTTACCCAATACAAGATAATGTGGTCGCTGAGCGCTGGGTGGAATATCAAACCGAACCACAAACCTATTTTCAGAAATAGCAATTGAAGTTTCATGATATAGGAGTGACGGCCTGCAATGCTTATTCAAAGATTCAACAACAACGTGCGATTCCTCATCAGGGTATTTTATACCGGGTATACTTCCATCATCGTCAACGCCAATAAGTAGTGTGCCCCCGTGTGTGTTGGCAAAGGCGATTAATTCCCGAACGATTTTCTCCGGGTAGGCTGCCTTTCTTTTAAACTCAAGTTGAAGCCCTTCTCCTTCGGATACCAGTTTTTTTAAGTCGCGCAGGTGTAGAACATCAGCGCTTGCTGTTGCCAAAGGCTTCATCGTCTTCCGATTCATCGTCTCCATCTTTTGGCAAGCTAAACATACTGCTTAGTAAATCTTTGAACTGAAGCCCAGAAGTAAGATTGTGCTTACTGATTAAACTAAATTCAGCCAAACCATGTAACGCAAATTCCATGAAGAACAATTTTAGACTATTGTCCTGCCCTTTGTGAAATTCGTTCACCAGGTCAAGCAGACCTGGTACGGAACGAAGAGTTTTTTCATATTCCACATTACTCATGTCATGCAACAGGTCAATCGTATTCCCATCGCCAAACCAATTGCTGATTTTCTTGTACGGACTTTTATCTTTTTGTTTTCGGAATTTATCAGGGTCTGGAAAATAATTTAAAAACTGGGTGCGGATGGCTTTGCCTACCAGATTATAAGCAACAATGCCCGGCCCTTCCTGCTGACCTTCATACACCAACTCTACTTTACCGGTAACAGAGGGCACAACCCCGGCAAAGTCAGAAAGACGAACAGAAGTATTTTTCTCATTGTTTAACAATGTCCTGCGTTCGGCTGCAGCCAGTAAGTTTTCATAAGCGGAAATTGTTAGTCGGGCTGAAACACCACTCTTTGCATCAACAAATTCACTTTTACGGGCTTCAAAAGCAATTTGCTCAACCAGATCTTTGGCAATTTCCGGAACGGTTACCAGATTTTTTTGCTCTTGTCGGATCAGCGCTTCTTGTTGTGTTATTTTCTTGCTTATCTCCATCGATTTTGGATAGTGGGTGATGATCTGGCTATCGATGCGATCCTTCAAAGGAGTAACTATACTCCCACGATTGGTATAATCTTCGGGGTTGGCTGTAAATACAAACTGAATGTCCAGCGGCAAGCGAATTTTAAAACCCCGAATCTGAATATCACCTTCTTGCAAAATATTGAAGAGGGCAACCTGAATGCGCGCCTGCAAATCGGGTAACTCATTGATAACAAAAAGGCATCGGTGCGATCGTGGTATTAGTCCAAAATGTATAACACGGTCATCAGAGTAAGGTAACTTCAATGAAGCTGCTTTAATGGGATCTACATCTCCGATTAAATCGGCAATGGATACATCTGGGGTGGCAAGTTTTTCGGAATAGCGGTCATTGCGATGAAGCCATGTAATAGGGGTTTCATCACCCAACTCCTGAATCTTATCTTTTCCATACCGGGAGATGGGATGAAGCGGGTCATCATTTAATTCAGAACCTTCAATTACTGGAATAAATTCATCCAACAGATTGGTCATTAATCTCGCCAGACGTGTCTTTGCCTGACCACGTAAACCCAAAAGATTAATATCATGGCCAGCCAGAATAGCACGTTCCAGATCGGGTATTACAGTTTCCTCATAGCCCCAAATTCCCTCAAATACATTTTCTTTTTTCTTGAGTTTGGCGATCAGGTTTACCCTTAACTCATCTTTGATAGTTTTAAATTTATAGCCGGCACTTTTAAGTTGGGCCAAATTTTTAATTTTCTTGTAGTCCATAATAAGGTTCAGATAAAACAGAGGTGAGATGATTAAAGATTTTTTGTCCGGTTTTTCTTAAAGTCTTCAAACACCAGATTGCCGAGGCCCTGCAAGCTGCTATAGTACGCTTGCCCGTTGTTAGCTTGCGTAAACTCTCTTACAAAAGCTTTCAGGTAGGGATCGGTGGCAATCATGAAGGTTGTAACCGGAATTTTAATTTTTCGTAATTGTGTGGCGAGTTCAAGTGTTTTGTTTAGGATTTTTTGATCTAAACCGAAGCTGTTTTTATAATACTTTATTCCTTGTTTAATACACGTAGGCTTGCCATCGGTGATCATGAAAATCTGTTTGTTGGTATTTTTTCTCCGCCTTAAAATATCCATCGCCAGCTCAAGTCCGGCAACGGTGTTGGTGTGATAAGGTCCTACCTGCAAATAGGGTAAGTCTTTAATTTCTATTTGTTTGGCGTCATCGCCAAAAACCAGAATATCAAGTGTGTCCTTGGGGTATTTTTTAGTGATCAATTCTGCCAGCGCCATAGCAACTTTTTTCGCTGGCGTAATCCGATCTTCACCATATAAAATCATGGAGTGTGAGATATCAATCATGAGCACGGTGGAGGTCTGTGTTTTAAATTCACTTTCTATCACCTCAAGATCCTCTTCAGTCATGAAAAAATCTTCTAACCCATGATTGATCTGAGCATTGCGTAACGAATCGGTCATGGAGATTTGCTCCAGCGTGTCGCCAAATTCATAGTCGCGTCTGTCGGTCGTGGGTTCATCTCCTCGTCCACTATGGTTTGTTTTATGTTCTCCGGTTTTTGATTTCTTTAGTTTTCCGAAAATCTCCTCCAGGGCAGATTGCCTCAGATTTTGCTCCGACTTTGGCTTTAGCTTAAATTCTCCATCAGGCCCTTCATCAGTGATGTAACCATTTTTCTTCAGGTCTTCAATAAAATCACCCATTCCATATTGGTCGGTAGTAAGCTTATATTGCTTGTCAACCTCTGTTAGCCATTGTAATGCTTCTGAAACGTTGCCCGAAGTAATCAATATCAGTTGCATGAAAATTTTAAGCAGACGCTCAAAATCGCTTTTCTCGCTGTCGGGTGGTAGTGTGTATTTAGAAAAACGATGCCCTATCATGGAAGATTTTTATGATATCCCCTATTAACCAAATTTATCGGCTTTCTGTTCAAGTTGATTTCCGCTTCGGTGGAAATGATTTATGAAGATATAGCATCTCAAGAAAAGAAGCTCTTGATTGTCATAGTTAATCTCGATTGTTTGAGGATCCAGAAGATCCAAGATTCAATTTCACGTTTCCTTGAGTTCCAGTGTGCCGTAAATGTAGTCCCAAAGTGGGGAGGACACCCCAAAAACAACTTCACCATCTTTGTAATGATGCACACTGTGATTAACCCAGAGTGCCTTGAAGAAATTTTTGGGTGGTGGGTAAGCGTGAACTAAATAATGGACACTCAGGTACGAAGCATAACCAACCATAAATCCGGGCAGGAAAGCGAATACAAAGTCACCCATAATTACTCTAAACAATAAGAGCAGTATTGTACCAAGGGTAATGCTCAACAAGGGTGGCATAGCCAGCCTATCTTTGTCTTTAGGAAATTCATGATGCACACCATGAATCATATACTGAATTTTATTCCGCAATTCAGTATACGTCTTCATGTGAAATACATATCGATGTACATTGTATTCTACCCAGGTAAAGGCAATGAATCCAACAAAGAATAATACAATTGTGGTTACTGCGCTTAGATTAGTGTAAGAAATATTCCAATATAAAAGACCCGCAGCATAAGAAAAGAAAATTAAGAGGGGCACAGAGATGTGGGTGCGACTTAATGTTTCTAAAACAGGGCTGTTAAAAAGTTGTTTGGTTCCCTTGTTCTGTGGTTTAATCTCGGTTTTCATAAACTCCTGAAATTCGATTTAATTTCAAAATTAATTATGTTACCAAAAAGTTCATTGCGTTAATTAGTCGATTCTATCGATCGGATAGCCGCGGCTTTCTTCAAAACTTTTTCATAGTATCGTTCATACAACGGCAAGATATTGGTAATATCAAACTCCTTAGCTCGAGCCAGGGCATTCTCTTTGAATTTGGGTAAGTTATTCTTATCCAATACAAACAAAGATTTGCGGGTCATGTCTTCCACATCGCCAACATTGCTCATAAAACCAGTAACTCCTTGAACAATGAGTTCCGGAATTCCACCCGTATTGCTCGAAATCACAGGCACTTCACAAGCCATCGCTTCCAGCGCAGCTAATCCAAAACTTTCTTTTTCTGAAGGCATCAAAAACAGGTCAGCAACAGATAAAACTTCTTCTACTGCTTCCTGCTTTCCTAAAAAACGAACGGCATCGTTAATACCAAATTCCCGCGCCATTGTTTCTGCAGGGCTACGTTCGGGTCCATCACCAATCATTAAAAGTTTGGAGGGAATTTCTTTATGAATATTATTAAAAATGGTCATTACATCGCCAATTCTTTTTACCCTACGGAAATTGGAAGTATGCACAATCAGCGATTCCCCATTTGGGCAAATTGCTTTTTTGAAATGATCCTTCTTTTGTTTTTTAAATTTTTCAAGATCGATGAAGTTTGGAATCACTTCAATTTCTCGGGTGATTTTGAAGGACTGATAAGTTTCCCGTTTCAGATCTTCCGACACAGACGTAACGCCATCGGATTGATTTATGCTAAAGGTTACTACGGGTTCGTAGGAGGCATCCTTTCCAACCAGTGTAATATCCGTGCCATGAAGTGTGGTAACAACGGGAATATAAATGCCATGGGTTTTTAAAATTTGCTTGGCCATGTAAGCAGCACTAGCGTGTGGGATAGCATAGTGAACATGTAACAGATCCAGACCTTCATTTCTTACTACACTCACCATTTTACTGGCCAAGGCTAGTTCGTAGGGCGGATATTCGAACAAAGGGTAGGAGCGGAACTCAACTTCATGATAGAAAAGATTCTCATTCAAAAAATCTAACCGGCTGGGCTGGCTATAGGTTATAAAGTGTACCTGATGGCCCTCCTTGGCTAATGCCTTTCCTAATTCTGTGGCCACTACACCACTTCCCCCAAAGGTTGGATAACATACTATGCCGATTTTCATGCTTTGTTTTTGTGTCCTTTAAGAAAATGCCCAGAACTAATATTACTGTCTAAACTCACATTGGGTGCCTTTAGTTTCGAATTTTATATGAATATGGGTGATTTAGAGATTATTTTTAATACTGACGGTAGTTAAAAATCGCCCGATAAATAACCTCCTGAATACGAGGACGAATATTGCCAGTTAATAGTCTATTGTTAGTCATGTCAGGATGCACTCTATTGGACAAATAGACATATACAAGGTTGAACTCAGGATCTATCCAAATACAAGTGCCAGTAAATCCTGTATGACCATAGGTCTTTTGTGAGGCGTATAAGGTTGTCGGGCCGGCCCATTCGCTTAGGGTGGGTTTGTCCCAACCCAATCCACGCCTGCTCGTTTCATATTGTTTAGTAGTAAATCTTTCAATGGTTTCAGGTTTAAAGAATTGTTGACCGCCATAGTTTCCTTTTTGCAGAAGCATCTGCCCGAGTTTGGCCAGGTCGTTGGCATTACTAAAAAGCCCGGCATGCCCGGCAATGTTTCCATACATGGCTGCTCCCTGATCGTGCACATAGCCTGTCAGCAATTTCTTTCTGAACAATTTATCATCTTCCGTTGGGGCTATCTGGTTGATAGGAAATTTCTGAAGGGGAAGATACCCCAGCGTAGATGCTCCCAGGGGTTCGTAAATATTCTGTTCCAGAAAATCTTCCATGGGTTGATTCAATAATTTTTCGGCCAGCCGCTGCAAAATATAGAAGCCCATGTCGCTATAGCGGTAGTCATAAACAGTGCGGGGCGGTTTTTCCCGGACTTTTGCCTTAATGATCCAATGCCAGAGACTGTCTTTCATGGCTTTTGTAGCAAATAACCCCTCCGCCACAGGGTAGGGGTAAGTGCTGCTTTCTTCATTGCTGTAATATTCGGGTAAAAGCGTTCCGTTTTTTACAGTCTCTGCCCAAAAAGGTAGAAATGGCCATAACCCAGCCTGGTGGGTCAGGATGTCTTTGATGGTAAAATCTTTTTTGTTGGAGTCCTTTAATTCGGGTAGGTAGACGGAGATTTTTTTGTTGACATCGATAAGACCTTTTTCATGCATGAACATTACCGTTTGCAGGGTGGCCGACACCTTCGTTACGGAAGCAAGGTCATAAATGGTTTGTTCCGTTACCGGGATTTTATTTTCATAGGTGAGCCAACCAGCCGAATGCTCATAAATCACTTTGCCATCTTTCGCTATCAGCAAATGACTTCCTGGTGTTGCTCCACTATCAATGGCTTCGTAGGCGATAGCTTCTATTTGCGCTAATGTTTTACTGTCGATGCCAACCGCTTCGGGAAGACTATAGGAAAAACGATTCGTAGTTGTACTCTTCAGACCCTGACCTTCCGTAAAACCATCGGTCAACGAAATCGGAAATACACCTTGTGCGGCCATTCCTCCAAATATTATCTGGGCAGCGATTTTTGGAATCCAGTCTTCATCGGTATATCCCGCCAAAACAGTGGGCATGTCTGTCCAGGAAATGAGTTGGGTAGGATCCCCAAAATGACACAGGATAATTTCTTTTTTTGATGCGAGCTTTTTAATTGTTGGAATTACATCTTTTATAAAAGAAGTTGAGAGTGGAAAAACTCCTACCACAATCACATCAATGGCCGCCAATTTTTTTTTGAGCCCCGTTGTGTCAATAGCCTGTCGAACTGAATGATGTTGAAAGGATGCGTACTTCGATAAGTATTGGGTAAATTCGTTTTGTTCTTCTTTTCCAATACTGATCGAAGCGAATCTTTTTCCTTCAAGGAGCGATATGGGAATTGAATTTTTTGCATTAGCCAACAGGGTGACGGCTGCTTCTGAAATCTGATGTTTCATGAGTTTGCCGGAAGGAGAATTTAACCGGCTCACGAGATTATCAGTATTGATGGATGGGTTGTTGAATAAACCGGCTTTGTATTTGGCCCCAAGAATTTTTTTCACTGCTTCATTCAACCTGGCTTCCAATGCCTTGTCTTTTCTTAGCGCGCGGTTAATTTTTTTCACGGCACCAGCAATATCTTCCGGATTGATTAACATATCGTGGCCCATTTGTAGTGCCAGCTTTTCGATTTCCCCATCCGGTTGCTTTCCAGCGATTTTTTGTAGTTCAGGAATCTCTCCAAAAACAAGTCCTTTGAAGTTGAGTTTGGTTTTTAAGATATCACCTGTGAAAAGCGATATCGGATCCATCGCCAAAGCGGGGCTCGTAAAATGAATGTTTGAAGTTAGAATTCCATCGACTCCTTCTTTTGAAATCTGATTAAGTACCAAGAGATTTAACGAGTCAAGGATGTTTTTATCAACGAACAAAGAAGTGTCAGTAGTTACGTGAACAGTCGGTGTGGAATGCTCATGAAAATACTTCAAGCAAGTAAGCACACCCGCATCCTCAAGACCTTTTGCAAATGAGATTGCTTTCTTGGTGGTTCGTAAACTATTGTCACTAAAAAAACGAAGCGAGTTGGGGTAAGTCACTTCCAGAAATTCATAGTCAGCACTGGGAGCAAAGTTTATGTGAATGCCAAGCTGGCGCATTTCGTTGGCAATTTCTTTACCGAGATGATAAACAATCTCATCGTTCGATGTAGCCCCGAGCAAGAGAGGTTTTTGAAAACTGATAACACTATCGATCGATTGTGCAAGGCCCCATTCGGCATGAGTGCCAATCAGCAAAGGTACTTGTGATAGACTTTGCAATTTATTTATTAGTGCAGCGTGACTTAGCGGTCCCCCATGCGTTATTAATATGCCACCGGGGTGATGTGATTTAACCAAGTCCATAAGATTGTCCAACTGTTCACCTTGGGCATAAGAAGAAGTGGAAATCATGAAAAGCTGGCCAATTTTTTCCTCCGCATTTAGCGTTTGGAAAACGCTGTCAACCCAACGGCTTTTAAGATCCTGTGCAGGAAGTGATAACTGGATGACTATGAATAGAATACCGAAGAAAACTTTTTTCACCATCTGGCCGTTCGATTTTTGTAGCTTTACCTTTCTTTTACCCTGATACAGAACATAACGAAGGAGAAAGCTAAATCAGATGCGAAACTACATTTAGAATAAAAGAAAAACTATGAAGATTTTTTCCTTATTCACAAAGGCACCGAACTACCAGCGCTTCAGCTATACCCCACGATTTTATGATGCGCAAAAAGAGGAAATGCAGGAACGTGAAAGGCGTATTAAGTATGATCTTGATCGTGAACGTGGAATTGCGAAAGAGGAGCCAGGCCAGCATCGCTCGAGAATTGCAGGATCTTTTCAGGCTGCCCGCAAACGGAGCAAACCAACCATTGGTGCAAACGCTACTATGATGCGTTTAGGAATTATATTATTTCTTGTGCTACTGATCATTGCTTTTTTTGAGTGGGGAAAACCTGCACTGTACTCCTTATTTCTTGTTATTCCGGTTTATCTCTATCTGAAATTCAAGGGCAACTAATTTTTCTTGCCATAGCATGCCTGATATTATTTACCTGCTTCCGGATTCTATTGCCAACCAGATTGCTGCTGGGGAGGTAGTGCAACGTCCGGCTTCGGCAGTAAAGGAGTTGATGGAAAATGCGTTGGACGCTAAGGCTACTATCGTTAAATTATTTGTCAAAGAAGCGGGTAAAACACTCATCCAGGTAATTGATAATGGATCGGGAATGAGTGATACCGATGCCCGCATGAGTCTGGAGCGGCATGCCACCTCCAAGATCCGCACTGCAGATGACCTCTTTCGGTTACGAACGATGGGATTTCGAGGGGAGGCGCTGGCATCCATCGCGGCTGTATCGCAATTTGAAATGAAAACAAGGCAGGCTCAGTCTGATTTGGGTACGCACATTCTTGTTGAGGCATCGGAAGTTAAAAGCCAGACACCCGTAGCCTGCGATATAGGAACCAGCATTATCGTAAAAAATCTATTTTATAATATTCCGGCCCGTAGAAATTTCTTGAAATCCAACCCGGTTGAAATGCGCCATATCATTGACGAGTTTCAACGGCTGGCATTGGCCCACCCGGAAATCGCCTTTAGTTTGCAACACGATGATGAATTGATTTACGAGGTATCACCTTCCAAGTTAAGTCAACGGGTGGTAGCCTTATTTGGTAAATCATTCCAGGAACAACTTGCACCATGCCAGGAGGAAACTACACTTGTTAAAATTACGGGTTACATTGGCAGACCTACATCGGCAAGAAAAACCCGTGGTGAGCAATTCATTTTTGTCAATCATCGATACATCCGCAACAATTATCTTAATCATGCAGTAACCAGCGCCTTCGAAGGCCTGCTGCCCGAAGGAAATTTTCCTTTTTATGTATTGTTCATAGAGATTGATCCCAAACACATTGATGTAAATGTGCATCCAACTAAAACAGAAATAAAATTCGATGATGAACGGGCTGTCTATGGAGTTGTTTGGGCAGCTGTTAAGCAAGCGTTAGGCGCTCATAATCTGGCCCCCGCTATCGATTTTAAATCTGATATAAATATCGTTAGCAAGTTTAACCAAAATCTTAACAAGGATCAGTATATCGATGAGCAGTTCTCAACCTCTTTACATCGATCAAACCTTCAGAACTGGGATAAGTTGTTTGACACCCAGGCTCCTGAGTCGCGATTGTTTCAAAAGTCAGATGGAGAAGGCACCGTGCTCCGATTTGAAAGCGCTCTCAATAGTTCAGAAGCTACTGAGAAGAGTGATCTTGATCTGGGTATTTTTCAATTT
>LNFM01010986.1_pt1 | contig 12500 bp, 13 predicted proteins | sample 596031 | NCBI WGS metagenome assembly LNFM01 (sample SAMN04254537, study PRJNA301005) | activated carbon metagenome | isolation source: dual media filters at the Ann Arbor, Michigan drinking water treatment plant | place: USA: Ann Arbor
CCGACCGGTCCAAGCGCGAACAGGAACTCGCCCGCCTGACGCAGCAGTTCCAGCGCCTGCAGCGCGAGTTCCGGGAAGACCTGAACATCCGGCGCAACGAGGAAATGGCGACAGTGCTGGAGCGGGTCAACACCGTGATCAAGCGCATTGCCGAGACCGACAAGCTCGACCTGGTGTTCCAGGAGGCGGTCTATCGCAGCCCGCGCATCGACATCACGGAAAAGGTCCTGAAGGCCTTGGCCGCGTCCGACAAGTAGTCGTGATCGACTGACAGCGCCAGCCGCGTGCCCTGTCAGATGGCGCTGAGACTGTCCGAACTGGTTGCTGAACTTGGCGGTGAGCAGGTCGGCGGCGATCCGCTGATCGACACGGTCGGATCCCTGGCCGAAGCCGGGCCGGGCGCGCTGGCGTTCCTGTCGAACCCGCGCTACCGGGCGCAACTCGCCACGACCCGCGCCGGTGCCGTGATCCTGTCCGAGTCGGAACGGGAGGCAACCTGCCTGCCCCGGGTCGTCGTCAGCAATCCGTATGCGTATTACGCGCGGGCGGCCCAACGGCTGAACCCGCCCGCACCGGTGCAGCCAGGGATCCACCCCTCGGCCTGGGTGGATCCGAGTGCATCCGTCGACCCTGCCGCTGCCATCGGGCCCGGCGCAACCATCGGTGCGCACTCGACGATCGGTGCAGGCGCCTCGGTGGGGCCGGGGTGCCGGGTGATGCAAGGCGTCCGGATAGGCAGCGGCACCGTGCTGGCTGCGAACGTGACGGTCTACGAGGGATGCTGCATCGGCGCGCGCTGCATCGTGCACGCCGGGGCGGTCATCGGCGCCGACGGATTCGGCTTCGCACCGGACCAGGGGCGGTGGGTCAAGATCCCGCAACTCGGCTCGGTCGTGATCGGCGACGATGTCGAGGTCGGCGCCAACACCACGATCGATCGCGGGGCGCTGGACGACACGGTGATCGGCGAGGGTTGCAAGCTCGACAACCTGGTGCAGATCGGGCACAACGTGCGCATCGGACCATTCACGGTCATCGCCGGGTGCGTGGGCATCGCCGGCAGCGCCCGCATCGGCAGCGGGTGCCGCATCGGCGGCGCCGCCGGCATCCTCGGCCACCTCGAGATCGCCGATGGGGTAGAGGTATCGCCGTTCACGCTGGTCACCCGTTCCTTGCACGAGCCGGGCAAGGTGACCGGCTACATGCCGGTGCAGGCGCATGACCGCTGGCTGCAGAATGCGGCACAGGTGCGCCACCTCGCGCGCATGGCGGATCGAATCAAGGAACTCGAGGCACGGCTGATCGCCCTCGAGTCGGATGTGCAGCACGGCCGACCGGCCGGGGGGAAGGCTTCTGAGGGGGAGTGAAGTGACCGAATCGATGGACATACACGCGATACTGCAGTACCTGCCGCATCGCTTTCCGTTCCTGCTGGTGGATCGCGTGCTCGAATGCGAACCGGGAAAACGCATCCATGCGCTGAAGAACGTATCGATCAACGAGCCGTTCTTTCCGGGGCATTTTCCGCACCATCCGGTGATGCCGGGCGTGCTGATCATCGAAAGCCTGGCACAGGCCGCCGCGATCCTCTCGTTCCGGACCGCCGATGCGCGTCCCGACGACGGCTCCGTCTACTACCTGGCAGGCGTCGACGGCGCGCGTTTCAAGCGTCCCGTGCACGCGGGCGACCAGTTGCATCTCGAGGTCGAACTGTCCCGGCACATGCGCGACGTGTACAAGTTCAAGGGTGTCGCGAAGGTCGACGGGCTGCTCACGGCCGAATGCGAGATCACCTGCGTGCGGCGCGCGATCGCCTGAACCTCGCGGGGAGCGGAACATGAGCGTACGCATCCATCCCACCGCGATCGTCGAAGCCGGCGCCGAGCTGGCCGACGATGTCGAGGTGGGTCCCTACTCGCTGATCGGTCCGGGCGTGAAGATCAGCGCAGGCTCGAGCGTCGGTCCGCATTGCGTGATCAAGGGCCTCACGGAAATCGGCCGCGACAACCGGATCTTCCAGTTCTGTTCGATCGGAGAGGTCCCGCAGGACAAGAAGTACGCTGGCGAACCCACCCGGCTGGTCATCGGCGACCGCAACACGATCCGCGAGTTCTGCACCTTCAACTGCGGCACGGTGCAGGACGGCGGTGTCACGCGCATCGGCAGCGACAACTGGATCATGGCCTACGTCCATGTCGCGCACGACTGCGTGATCGGCGAACAGGTGATCATCGCCAACAGCACGCAGCTGGCCGGCCATGTATCGATCGGAGACCATGCGATCCTCGGCGGCTTCACGGGGGTGCACCAGTTCTGCAGCATCGGCGCGCACTGCATCACGTCGGTGGGCAGCGTCGTGCTGCAGGACATCGCCCCGTTCGTGATGGCCGCCGGCAACCCGGCGGCGCCCAAGGGCATCAACAGCGAGGGACTGCGGCGGCGCGGGCACGACGCGAAGACCGTCCAGGCGGTGAAGCGGGCCTACCGCACGCTGTACCGTTCGGGCCTGCCGCTCGAAGAGGCCCGCGCTGAACTGGCGCGCCAGGCGGCCGATGTCCCGTTGCTTGGCCTGCTGACCGACTTCATCGCCAGCCAGCGCCGCGGGCTCGCGCGTTGACGACGGTCGCGCTGGTCGCCGGCGAGCCTTCGGGAGACCTGCTCGGCGCGGAACTGATCGCAGCCGTGCGGGCGCGACGGCCGGACATCGCCTTCTGCGGCATCGGCGGGCCGAAGATGCGCGCCGCGGGCCTGGACTGCTGGCATCCGATGGAACTGCTGGCCGTGCGCGGCTACGTGGAGGTGCTTCGCCGCTATCGCGAGATCCTGTCCGTGCGGCGCAAGCTGGTCGGGCGGCTCAGGCGCGAGCCGCCCGACCTGTTCATCGGCATCGACGCGCCCGATTTCAACCTCGAAGTCGAGCGGCGCCTGCGTTCGAGCGGGGTGCGCACCATCCATTACGTGTGTCCCTCGATCTGGGCCTGGCGCGGCGAGCGCGTGAAGCTGCTGAGGGACGCAGCCGACCGCGTGCTGGCGCTGTTCCCGTTCGAAAAGGCGCTGCTCGAGGACAACGGCGTGCCCGCGACCTATGTCGGCCACCCGCTGGCCGACCTGCTGCCGGAGTTCCCGGACCGTGCGGGGACGCGCGACCGCCTGCGACTGGCGGCGTCCGCGCCCGTGATCGCGTTGCTGCCCGGCAGCCGTGATGGTGAACTCGAGTACATGGCCGACCTGTTCGTCGACACGGCGCGCCGCGTGCATGCGCGGTTGCCGGACGTGCAGTTCCTCGTGCCGCTGGTCAGCCGCGAGACGCGCCTGCGCTTCGAACGCGCACTCTACGATCGCGATGCGCAGGACCTGCCGTTGCAGATCCTGTTCGGGCATGCGCATGCTGCGCTGACAGCGGCCGATGCAGCCCTGGTCGCCTCCGGCACCGCGACGCTCGAAGCAGCGTTGCTGCGCTGCCCGATGGTCATCACCTACCGCATGGCCGACTGGTCCTGGCGGCTGATGCGTGGCAAGGGCTACCTGCCTTATGGCGGCCTGCCGAACATCCTGGCCGGCCGTTTCGTCGTCCCTGAACTGATCCAGGAGCATGCCACGGCGGAAAACCTGGCGCAGGCCCTGGCCAACCTGATCGCGGATCCGCCCGTGCGGCGCGACCTGGCCGAGGTGTTCGCCCGGATGCACCGCGACCTGCGCCAGGGCAGTGCGGCGCGCACGTCCAGCGCAGTGCTCGAGGTCCTGGACGCCTAGATGGGGCAGAAGGGCAGCGCATCCCGTCCCATCCGGCCACCCGGACCCGTGGGCCGGATGCCGCCACGTGCGGGCTTCGAACCGCTCGGGCCGCTGCCCGAGCGCCTGTGCGGGGTGGATGAGGCCGGGCGTGGTCCACTGGCCGGGCCGGTGTATGCAGCCGCCGTGGTGCTCGATCCCGACCGGCCGATCCTGGGCCTTGCCGATTCGAAGGTGCTGACCCCGGCGCGCCGGGAGGCCCTGGCGGCGCAGATCCGCCAACGGGCGCTGTGCTGGTCGGTGGTGGCGGTCGAAGCGACCGAGATCGACCGGATCAACATCCTCCAGGCCAGCCTGCAGGCGATGCGGCGGGCGGTACTGGGACTGGATCCACTGCCGCAGGTGGTCTGGGTCGACGGCAACCAGTTGCCCGATCTCGACGCGAGCCTGTTCACGCTGCGTGCCGTGGTGTCCGGAGACGCCCGCGTGGCCGCGATCTCGGCGGCCTCGGTCCTGGCCAAGACCGATCGCGACGCCCGGATGCGGGCGCTTGCCCTCGACTATCCCGGCTACGGCTTCGAGCGCCACATGGGCTATCCGACGGCGGCGCATTTCGAGGCGCTGGCCCGCCTCGGACCCTGTCCGGCACATCGCCGGTCGTTCGCCCCGGTGGCCAGGGCTTACGAGCGGTAGCGCGGCGCCGCGTCCGCTCAAGTTCGATCCGAAACCGTCCGTTAACGGAAAGCCGCGTCGGCCATGCCGACCAGGGCACCTACCTGTCGTAACGGACATATCGGAGCGCGAATGCTGGTCATAGGCGGCTGGATCGGAGTCATAGCGTGCATTCTGGGCGGCTTCGTGGCGGCCGGGGGCAAGCTCGGTCCCCTCTGGCACCCACTGGAGCTCGTGATCATCGGCGGCGCGGCCTTCTGCGCGTTCCTGGTGAGCAATTCGTCGAAGGTGATCAAGGCGACCTTCGCCACCCTGCCGACCTGTTTCAAGGGCTCCAGGTATTCGAAGGCCATGTACCTCGAGCTGCTGTCGCTGCTCTACGACCTGCTGGCCAAGGTGCGCAAGGAAGGCCTGATGTCGATCGAGTCGGACGTGGAGACGCCGGACCAGTCACCGATCTTCACCAAGTATCCGATGATCCTCGAGGACCATCACGCGATGGACTTCCTGGTCGACTATCTGCGGCTGATGGTCGGCGGGAACCTGAACGCGTTCGAGATCGAGAACCTGATGGACAACGAGATCGAGACCCATCACCACGAAGGCGAGGCGCCGATCAGTGCGGTTACCCGCGTGGGCGACGGGTTGCCTGCGTTCGGCATCATCGCGGCGGTGCTGGGCGTCATCAAGACCATGAGTTCGGTCGGCGAACCTCCTGAAATCCTCGGCGGCAAGATCGGCGCCGCGCTGGTCGGCACCTTCCTGGGCATCCTGATGGCCTATGGTTTCGTCACCCCGCTGTCCAGCCTGCTCGAGCAGAAGCTGGCCGAGCAGACCAAGATGCTCCAGTGCATCAAGGTCACGCTGCTCGCCAGCCTCAACGGCTATCCGCCGCAGGTCGCGGTCGAGTTCGGTCGCAAGGTGCTGTACTCGACCGAACGGCCGAGCTTCAGCGAACTCGAGGAGGAAGTGAAGCAGCGCAAGGGCAAGTAACGCCCGCCCGCTGCTCCACGCCGAAACCCCGGGGACACCATGGCCGAAGAATCGCAGCGTCCGATCATCGTCAAGCGCATCAAGAAGGGCGGCCACGGCCATCATGGCGGTGCCTGGAAGATCGCCTATGCCGACTTCGTGACCGCCATGATGGCCTTCTTCCTGCTCATGTGGCTGCTCGGGTCGGTCAGCAAGGGAGACCTCAAGGGCATCTCGGACTATTTCAACACGCCGTTGAAGACCGCCCTGATGGGTGGCTCCTCCACCGGCGAGGCGAAGAGCGTGATCCCGGGCGGTGGCACCGACCTCACCGCCAGCGCCGGCCAGGTGCACAAGGGCGAGAACGAGCCGCGCCAGCTGGACGAGAAGGAACTCGAGGCCGAGATGGAGGCACGCGAGGCCGCGCGCCTGGCGGAGCTCAAGGAGAAGGTGGAAAAGGCCATCGAGGCGAATCCCCAGCTCGCGCCGTTCCGCAAGCAGATCATGGTCGACCTGACGCCCGAGGGCCTGCGCATCCAGATCGTCGACGAACAGAACCGGCCGATGTTCCCGACCGGCAGCAGCAACCTGGCCAACTACACCCGGGACCTGCTGCGCGAGATCGGCACCATCCTGAACGACGTGCCCAACCGGGTGAGCCTGTCGGGCCATACCGACGCGGCGAGTTTCGGCAGCGGCGACCGCGGGTTCAGCAACTGGGAGCTTTCCGCCGAGCGCGCCAACACGGCGCGCCGCGAGATGATCGCCGGCGGCATGGCGGATTCCAAGGTGCTGCGCGTGGTGGGCCTCGCGTCGGCCGTCGGGTTCCCGGGCGCCTCGCCGCTCGATGCGGTGAACCGGCGGATCAGCATCATCGTGCTCAATCGCAAGACCGAGAAGGCGATCACCGCCGAGTCGGCGGCGGCCGCGCCGGCACCCGCGACGCCGCCGGGCGGCACCCGCCCGACGGTGCCCGGGCCCGCGTCGGACGCAGGACAGGGCTCCGCGCCGCCCGTTGCGTCCGCAGCCGCCGGGCCGGTGCCGGCCGTGGCAGGCTCGACCGGCCCGACCGTCCCCGCCCAGCCCCCAGCCACCGGGCCCGCGCCGGCGACGGCGCGCTCCCCGGTGGCGCTGAGCACGCCTCCGGTCGCCCCCGGTGGTCCGGCCGCGCGATGAGCATGCCGCCGGCACCCGCTTTCCGGAGCGATTCGCGGGCAACCGTGGCGTCCACCTCCGAGGTGTCTTCCGCTGGCCGGCTGCGCCCCGTGCGCACCGGCTTCGCACCGCACCCCATGATCGCCCGGGGCATGGATCGCCTTCCTCCGGCCCTCGGCGGCCTGCTGGTGCAGGTCGTCGCAACCGCCAGCACGCTGGCGCTCTATTGCGTCGCCGGCCTTGCCTCGCTGGAGGCACCCTGGACCTTCTGGGCACTGGTACAGGCCGCGCTGGCCGTGCTGCTGGCCACGGCAGGCGGGCAGGCGCCCTGGTGGGTGCTGATGCACAGCGTGTTCGCACCGGCGGCGTTCCTGCTCGACCAGTTCTCGCCGCCGCCGTGGATGTATCTCGGCGGCGCCGCGCTGCTCGCGGTGACCAACGGCAATGCGCTGCGTGAAAGGGTGCCGCTGTTCCTGACCAGCCGGGCGGCGCGCGCCCGGTTGCTGGACATCCTGCCGCCGGACGAACCGGTGCGCTTCGTCGATGTCGGTTGCGGCTTCGGTGGCGTGGTGGCGAGCGTCGGCCGCGAGCGACCGACGCTTGAATGCCTGGGGCTCGAGACTGCGTGGCTACCTTACGTGGTCAGCCGCATGCGCTGCGCCCTGTCGCCCAACCATGTGACCGTCGCCCGGCGCGACCTGTGGCGACACGACCTGTCGGAGGTGGACGTCGTCTACGCCTACCTGTCGCCGGTGCCGATGGCACGACTGTGGCGCAAGGTGGTGGCCGAGATGAAGCCGGGCGCGTTGCTCATCAGCAACAGCTTCGCCGTGCCCGGCGTCGAGGCCTCGGCCAGCTTCGCGATCGAGGATGCCACCGGCTCCGTGCTGTACGTGTACCGGCTTCCCTGCGCGGACGCGCCGGCCGGGGGGCGTCACGCCGCGGCGACGGCGGCGGCAGAAGCCACGGCAGCGCGGATCGCGGCGTCGAGCGCAGCCCGTTCCTGATCGGGATCGGCGATCGCGGCCCGGGCGCGGATCGCAGCCTGCAGCATGGCGAGGAAGGACGGGTCCGACGAGACCCGGGCCACCAGCGCGGCCAGGGCCGGGGCATCCCCGACCGGAAAAGTCGCCGGCCAGTCGCTGCCGAGCAGGCCCAGGTTGCCCGGGATGCGCGAGGCGATCACCGGCGTGCCGGCGGCGATCGCCTCCGACACGACGTTGGCACCGCCCTCCATGCGGGAACTGATGATCATCGCGCGCGAACGGGCGATCAGGCGGCGCGCCTGTCCCGGCGGGACTTCACCGAGCCAGCGGTAGCGGTGGTCGGCTGCCATCGCGGCGCTTGCCTCGTGTGCCAGCGCGGGATCGAGCGAGCGCCCGACCTGCGTCACGCGCAGCGGCAGGCTGCCGCCAGGGCCCCGCGGCAGCAGCGCCAGCGCGCGGGCGGTGAGCAGCGGGTCCTTCTCTTCACGCAGGTGGCCGACGACGCACAGTTCGAAACATCGACGCAACGCGGGCGCGTTGCGCGCCGCGGTCGCGGACTGATGGACGACGAAGGTGCGCGCATGCAGCGCCTGCGGCAACTCGTCGATCGCGCAGCGTTGCAGCACCACGAGGCTGTCGGCCAGTTGCAGTGAACGCTGGGCATCGAGGTCGTCGACGATGTCGCGATAGACATCCGTCCCGGTCAACGTGAGCACCAGCGGCCGTCCGGGGCAGGCCTGGCGGAAGCGCAGGACCGACGGATGGCTGCGCCGCGCGTGCAAGGCCAGCATGAGTCCGGCGGGCGCGCGTGCCTCGGCCGGATCCTCGCTGGCCGGGTGCCACTCGGTGCACACGCGTACCCGATGCCCTGACTGGCGCAGCAGCCGTGCCCAGCGCATGGCCGTGTTGCGGTTTCCGGCACGGGAGGCCGGTGGGGCGGGCGTGACCAGGACGATCTGCAAGGGAAGACTCTCCACTCAAACGCGTAAACTCACGAGTGTAAGGGCGCCGGGCCGGACGGGCGGGCAGCCCCAGATCGACTGTCCAGGGAACCGTTCCAGCATGCAAAGCCAGCACACCGCAGAAGGGTCGACGCCTGCGGCGTCCAGCCCGGCCGACGGCCCCGGAGGCGCCTGCGCGACAGGCGGGCGGCCGGCCGCGGCGGCGGCACGCGCGGCCGGCAGTGGTGGCGACGGTGCTTTCGCGGCCTGCATCGATGCATTGCAGGAAGCACGAGAGCGGACGCTCGCGCTGTTCGACAGCCTGCCGTTCGATGCGTTGCTCGGCCCGCGCCTGCCGATCGTGAACCCGCCGCTGTGGGAACTCGGACACCTCGGCTGGTTCCAGGAGCGCTGGCTGCTGCGCCCGCGGCCCGGCGGTACGCTTGCTCCGTCCCGGATGCAGGGTGCCGACGCGCTCTACGACTCGTCCGTGGTCGCCCATTCGACGCGTTGGGACCTTCCGCTGCCGACGGTCGAGGCGACCCGTGCCTACCTGTCACGGGTACTGGCGCAGGTGCTCGACGCGCTCGGCGAGGCGCGCCCGGGCGGCGCCGGATCCCGCCTCGTGTTCCATGCGACAGTCTGTGCCCAGCATGAGCAGATGCATGCCGAAGCGTTCAGCTACAGCCGGCAGACGCTGGGGTATCCGGCGCAGTCGGCCGATGGCGCCGGGGCCGGGGCGGTGCCGGCAGGCCGCCCGGCCGATGGCGACGTGCTTCTCGGCGGGGGAACCTTCCTGCTCGGTGCCGCGCCCGGAGAGGGATTCGTGTTCGACAACGAGAAATGGGCGCATCCGGTCACGGTCGAGCCGTTTTCGATCGCGCGCACGGCCACCACCTGCGCAGCGTTCGCGGCATTCGTGGACGCCGGCGGATACCGGACGCGGCGCTGGTGGAGCGAGGCTGGCTGGGCATGGCGCCAGGCGGCAGGCGCGTCCGGGCCGGCGTACTGGCGCCCGATGCTCGGGCGGCAGGGATGGGAGGTCCGTCGCAACGACGCCTGGTACGCCCTGCGTGCCGATGATCCGATGTTGCATGTCAATGCCCATGAGGCCGAGGCATGGTGCCGCTGGGCGGGGCGACGCCTGCCGTCCGAGGCCGAATGGGAATGCGCGGCATCGGTTCCTGCCGAGGGTCTGCCGGGCCCGAGGCGGCGCCATCCCTGGGGCGATGCAGCGCCGGATGCGCAGCGCGCCAACCTCTGGTATGCCGGAACGGCAGGCGCCCTGTCCGATGTCGCTGCGTTCGAAGCGGGTGACAGCTCGCACGGGTGCCGGCAGATGACGGGCAACGTCTGGGAGTGGACGGCCAGTCCCTTCGAGGCCTACCCTGGCTTCGTGCCCGATCCCTACCGGGAGTACTCCCAGCCCTGGTTCGGCAGCCATCGCGTGCTGCGCGGCGGATGCTTCGCCACGGCGTCCACGCTCATCCGGAACACCTGGCGAAACTTCTTCACGCCGGACCGGCGCGACGTCTACGCCGGCTTCCGCACCTGCGCCGTGGGTGATCGATGAAGCACCAGCCGCTCTGGTACGTGCGGCGCGACGGGAAACTGCTCGGGCCCCATCCGAGGCAGGTGGTCGTCGACTGCCTGCTGCTCGGACGCTTCGGCTGGGACGATCCGGCGAGCCAGGATGGGAAGGCCTGGCAGCCGCTGAAGATGCATCCGGAGATCCTGGCCGCGATCGAACCGTTGTCGCGCGAGGCGCGGCCGGTCGCGGGCGAGCCGCTGCCGGTGAGCTGGCACAACGAGCGACTTGCTGCAGCCCGGCGCTGGGCGGACGAGCGCACCGGCATCGACCGCCGCACCGGCGAGGAAGCCAAGACGGTCGAGGAACTCACGAGTGCCGACGAACGCCGGTCCCTGGACGAGCGGCGCCGCCAGCGGGAACTGCTGCAGGTGGTTCTCTGGCGCCGGCTTCGGCGTGACCTGGCCGGTGCCTACGGGCGCTCCGGGGCATCGCGCTGGTGGTGGATCCCGATCGCGGCTTTCGCGACGCTGGCGATCGGCATCGCCGTCTGGCAGCGTGAACCCAGCACCATCGCCGTGTCCCTGGCGTCGCGCGCCGCCGACTGCACCGCGCCGGCTGGCCCCGGCGTCAACTGGGTGGGGTGCGACCGCACGGACGCTGCGCTGGCCGGCGCGCCCCTGCGGTCGGCTCGACTGGCAGGCGCGCGCCTTGCCGGAGCCGACCTGCGCCGCGCGGAGCTGTCCTACGCAGACCTGTCGGGTGCGATCCTCTCGGGGGCCCGTCTCGGCGATGCGCGGTTGTTCGGCGCAAGCCTGACCGGCACCGACCTTGCCGCGGCATCCCTGGAAGGCGCCGACCTCGGTTTCGCGGACCTTCGCAACGCCCGGATCGAGGGCGCGCGCCTCGATCGGGCGCGCCTGGGCAACGCGATCTGGACCGATGGCCGCCGCTGCGCGCCGACCTCGGTCGGGCGTTGCGACTGAGCGGCCGGCCCTGGTCCGGTTACTGCGGGCGGGGGGCCGAGCCGCCCGCCCCGAGCAGGGCGGACACGCGCAGGAAGACCTTGCGCAGCCCCCGCCACAGGCGCGGGAGCAGCCATACCGTGACGACCACGAACAGCAGCAGCAGGCCGAGGAAAACGGCTGGATGGAACAGCGCCGCCCACAGGCCGCCGATCACCAGCGCGTCCTCCGTGGTGGAAGCGGCCACGTTGCTGAACGGCTCGGGCGAAGTGTTGATCAGTGCGCGGCTGGCGGCCTTGGTCAGGTGGGCGCCCGAGGCGAGGGTGCCGCCGAGCAGGGCGGCAGCCAGCGCGACGGCGGGGTCATGCTGGCCCAGCGCCGCGGCGGCGAGCAGGGCGCCCGCCGGGATGCGGATGAAGGTGTGGATGGCATCCCAGAGTGAATCCAGCCCCGGAACCTTGTCGGCGGCGAACTCGAACACGAACAGCAGGCCGCTCGCCCCGATCACCAGGGGATGGGCAAGCACCTGCAGGTCGGGGGGCAGGTCGATGTAGCCGAACCGCCCCAGGGCGCCGACGAAGAAGAGCACGGCATACAGGCGTATGCCGCTGCCCCAGGCCAGGCCGGCGGCAAGCGCGAGCGTTTCGATCAGGTCGGGCGATTCCATGGTGGGCGCCGGTCAGAATACATGCCTCGTGAGGTTAGCATCATGCAGGATGGTGGAGGCCAGTTCCTCGATCGATTTCGCCGTCGCATCGAGGAACTTGATGCCTGCCTGGCGCATCAGGGCCTCGGCCTCCCGGATCTCGTAGGCACAGTTGTCGAGTGACGCATAGTGGCTGTCGGGCTTGCGTTCGGTGCGGATGCGATGCAGCCGCTGCGGCGAGATGGTCAGCCCGTACAGCCGGCTGCGGAACCCGTGCAGGCTCTCCGGCAGGCCGCCGCCACGGGAGAAGTCCTCGGGGATCAGCGGATAGTTCGCCGCGCGCACGCCGTACTGCAGGGCGAGGTACAGGCAGGTCGGGGTCTTGCCCGAGCGCGAGACGCCGACCAGGATGATGTCCGCATCCTTGAAGTCGCGGGTGGAGCTGCCGTCGTCGTGCATCAGCGAATAGTTCACCGCCTCGATGCGCCGGGTGTAGCTCACGACGTCCTCGACGCTGTGGGTGCCGCCGACCCGGTGGCTGGACTTCGTGCCGAGTTCCGCCTCGAGCGGGGCGATGAAGGTCTCGAAGCAGTTGATCACCATCGCATCCGTGGAGGCACGCAGCGCACCGGCCAGTTCGTCGCGCACCAGCGTGCTGAACACGATCGGGCGCGCGCCGTCGCGCTGCCCGGCTTCATTGATCTGCCGGGCGAGCTGGCGTGTCTTCTCGATGGTGTCGATGAAGGGCACCGTCACCTCGGCAAAGGCGACCTTCTCGAACTGGGTCAGCAGGCTGTGGCCCAGGGCCTCGACCGTGATGCCGGTGCGGTCGGACACGAAAAACGCGGTTCGGCGTGAAATCATCGATATGGCGCCTGTAGGTGATCGGCTACCATACGTGTT
>LNFM01010987.1_pt1 | contig 12499 bp, 7 predicted proteins | sample 596031 | NCBI WGS metagenome assembly LNFM01 (sample SAMN04254537, study PRJNA301005) | activated carbon metagenome | isolation source: dual media filters at the Ann Arbor, Michigan drinking water treatment plant | place: USA: Ann Arbor
CCTCGGGCATCAGCACCGCGGTCACGCTGTCCGACCAGCGCTCGGGGTTCTGGCAGAAGAGCTGCGGGCCGTTATTGCCCGACCAATGCTGCACGCAGGCGCGCACCGCCTTGGCGAGGCGGGCATGTCGGGCGAAGACATTGTCCAGCCCCTCCTCCACCAGCATCAGGCGCAGCGCTTCCTGCAGGCCGTAGAACAGCGTGGTCGGCACCGTGCCGACGAAGCTCTTCTGGCGGCGGGTGAGCATCTCGGTCCAGTCGAAGTAATGGCGCGGATGGGTGCTGGCGCGATGCGCCTCCATCGCCTTCTCGGAGGCACCGGTGAAGCTGAAGCCGGTGGGCAGCATCAGTCCCTTCTGGCTGCCGCCGACGCAGACATCCACGCCCCACTCATCCATGCGGAAATCATAGCATCCGAGCGAGGAGATGGTGTCGCTCATCAGCAGCGCCGGATGCTTCACGCGGTCCATCGCGGCGCGCACCTGGTCGAGCGGCATGCGCGTGCCGGCCGCCGTCTCATTGTGGACGCAGCAGACGGCCTTGATCTTGTGGCCGGTATCGGCGGCCAGCGCGGCCTCGATCGCCGCGATCTCGACGCCACGGCGCCAGTCGGCCGCCACCATCTGCACCTCGAAGCCCAAGGTGCCGCACATCTTGGCCCAGCTGTCGGAGAAATGCCCCGTCTCCGGGATCAGCACGAGGTCGCCGGGCGAGAGCGTGTTGACGAGCGAGGCCTCCCAGGCGCCATGGCCCGAGGCCGTGTACATGAAGAGGTGGTGCCTTGTCTTCAGCACCTTCTTCAGCCCCTCGAAGCAGGCGTCATAGACGGCGAGGAAGGCCGGGTCGTTGAAGTCGATGCTGGCGCGCGCCGTGGCGGCGAGGACGGAATCCGGGATGTTCGTCGGCCCCGGATTGGCGAAGAAGAGGCGGCCGCGCGCCATGGGGCGCGCGGGCTTGGGGCTGATCGAACCGTCCATCGTGTCTGGCTTTCCTGAGCGTCGTTCAGGCCAGTATCAGGCGGAATTGCGCCCGCATCAACGCTCCAGGCGAATTCCCGTCCGCGCCACAACTTGGCGGTACTTCTCGACCTCGCTGGTCAGGAAGGCGCGCGTCGTCTCGGGCGTGTTCTCGGTGGACCAGGGCAGCACCCCGGCCTGGAGCAGGCGCTCGCGCAGGGGCGCATCGGCCACCGTCGCCACCAGGGCGCGGTTGAGCTGCGCGACCAGGGCCGGCGCCATGTTGGGCGGGCCGATGATCATGTTCCAGGTCGTGAGCTCGAAGCCCGGCATGGCCCCTTCGTTCAGGGTGGGAAGGTCGGGGAAGGAGGGGAAGCGCTCACGGCTTGTCACCGCGAGGCCCCGGACCAGCCCCCCGCGGATCTGCCCGGCGGCGGAGGCCAGCACGGCGATGCCGAACTGCCCCTCGCCCTGGTGGATCGCCGTCAGCATCAGCCCGCCGCTGCGATAGGGCACATGGGTGAAGCGCGCGCCGAGCTGGAGCGCCAGCATTTCCACCCCCAGATGCGGGATGGAGCCGACGCCCGAGGTCGCATAGGCATATTGCTCGGGGCGCGAGGCGCGCAGCACCGCGATGGCCTGCTGTGCCGTCGTCGCCGGGAAGCTGGGTGCGGCGATCAGCACCATGGGTGCGGTGCCGATCATCGCGATCTGCGTCGCATCGGAGAGCGGGTTGAAGGGCGTGCCGCCCTCCAGCGCGGCCGGCGCGATGGCGTGGGAACTGACCTCGATCAGCATCAGCGCATGGCCGTCCGGCGTCTGGCGCCGCAGCCAATCGCCCGCCACCACGCCCGAGGCGCCAGGCCGGTTCTCCACCACGACTCGCGCATCCGTGCCGAGATTGGCGGCGAAGCGCTCGGAGATGAGACGGGAGGCGATGTCGGTGCTGCCACCCGGGGCGAAGCCCACGGTGAGCGTGACCGGGCGCTGCGGGAAACTCTGGGCCTGGGCAAGGACTGGGGCGAGCAATCCCATCGCGGCAAGCGCGAAGCGACGAATCATGACGAACCTCCGGTTTTTTTCTGGAACGAGCTTAAGCCCCAGCCCGGGCGGCCGCGCAAGGGATCAGGGGCGCTCCAGCCGCAGGCCCGCGCCCTCGGCGATGGCGCGGAACTTCCGCACTTCGGCCGTGATGAATTGCGCGGTGGCCGCCGGGCCCATCGGCTCCGGCACGCCCACGCCAAGCCCGGCCAGGCGCTGCGCCAGCGCAGGTTCGGCCAGCGCCGCATGGACGCCCTGTGCCAGCGCCGCCACACGCTCCGGCGGCGTGCCGCGCGGGGCGAGCAAGGCGTTCCAGGTGGAGAGGTCGAAAGGTGCGACGCCCTGCTCCTCCAGCGTCGGCAGATCGGGCAGGGTGACGGCGCGGTGGGCGGTGCCGGTCGCGATCAGGCGGATGCGACGGGCTTCGGCCAGGGCGTTCAGCCCGGCCAGCGTGTCGAGCGCGAAGCTCACCTCGCCCCGCGCCAGCGCCTCCAGCGCGGGCGCGCCGCCGCGATAGGGGATGTGCTCGGCGCTCAGGCCGGTGCGGGCCAGGAACAAGGCGCCGGCCAGATGCGTGATGCTGCCCGCCCCGGCCGAGCCATAGCTGCCCCGCCCATCAGCGAGCGCGGCGCGCAGCCCGGCCACATCGGCCGGGCCGCCAGGCGGCACGGCGAGGGCGAGCGGCGTCACGCCGGTCAGCGCCACGGCGGCGAAATCCTCCACGGCGTCATAGGGCAAGTCCCGAAACACGGCCGGGTTGGCACCATGCGAAGAAGCCGAAGCCATGAGCAGCGTGTGCCCATCGGCAGGTGCCCGTTTCACCGCCTCGCTGCCGATGGCGCCGCCGGCGCCGGCGCGGTTCTCCACCACGAAGCGGCCGCCGGTCAGCGCCGAAAGCCGCTCGGCGATCAGCCGCGCCGCGATGTCGGTGGAACCACCGGCCGCGAAGGGGACGATGATGGTGACCGCGCGGTCGGGGAAGGCGAGCGCGGGAACCGGGAGGAGGGCGGCGAGGAGGAGGCGGCGTTGCATCCGCACTCCATGCGCCGCTCCGGTTGCGCCCGCGTGACGGGCGCGTGGCGAATCCGCGTCAGATGGCGGTGCCGCCCACCGTCAGCCCGGTCATCTTGAGCGTGGGCTGCCCCACCCCCACCGGCACGCCCTGGCCATTCTTGCCGCAGGTGCCGATGCCCGGGTCCATCGCGCTGTCATTGCCGATCATGCTGACCTTGGTCAGCGCGTCGGGCCCGTTGCCGATGAGGGTCGCGCCCTTCACCGGTGCGCCGATGCGCCCATTCTCGATGATGTAGGCCTCGCTCATCGAAAAGACGAACTTGCCCGAGGTGATGTCCACCTGCCCGCCGCCGAAATTGACGGCGTAGATGCCCTTCTTCACGCTGCCGATGATCTCGGCCGGGGTCTGCGCCCCGCCCAGCATGATGGTGTTGGTCATGCGCGGCATGGGGCTGTGGGCGTAGCTCTGGCGGCGGCCATTGCCCGTGGGGAGGACACCCATGAGGCGGGCATTCTGCCGATCCTGGATGAAGCCGCGCAGATAGCCATCCTCGATCATCACGGTGCGGCCGGAGGGCGTCCCCTCGTCATCCACGGTGAGCGAGCCGCGCCGATCGGCGATGGTGCCGTCATCCACCACGGTCACGCCGGGGGCGGCGATGCGCGTGCCCAGCAGGCCCGCGAAGGCCGAGGTCTTCTTGCGGTTGAAATCGCCCTCCAGCCCGTGGCCGATCGCCTCATGCAGCAGGATGCCGGGCCAGCCCGGGCCAAGCACCACCTCCGTCTCGCCGGCCGGGGCCGGGATGCTCTGCAGGTTCACCAAAGCCTGGCGCAGCGCCTCCGCGACGCCCGCCTGCCAGCCACCATCGCCGATGATGCGCGAATAGGCGAAGCGCCCGCCGGTGCCGAAGCTGCCCGTCTCGCGCCGCCCATTCTCCTCGACGACGACCGAGACATTGAAGCGCACCAGCGGCCGCAGGTCGGCCACGCGCAGCCCGTCCGGGCGCAGGATCTGCACCGCCTGCCATTCGCCGGTGAGGGACGCCATCACCTGCGTCACCCGTGGATCCAGCGCGCGGGCATGCGCGTCGATCTCCATGAGCAGCTCGGTCTTCTCCGCGAAGCCCATGGCGGTCAGCGGGTTCGCCGCCTCATAGAGCTGCGTGTTGGTCGCGCGCGGGCCGACATCGAGGCTGCCGCTGCGGCCCTGCCGCACTGCGCCCACCGTCGCCACGGCGCGCGCCAGTGCCGCGTCGCTGATCTCGCCCGCATGGGCATAGCCCGCCGCCTCGCCCTGGATGGCGCGCAGGCCGAAGCCGCGCTGCGTGTCGTAGCTGGCCGAGCGGATGCGGCCATCCTCAAGGCTGATCGCCTCGCTCTCACGGTACTCGAAGAAGAGCTCGCCATCCTCGGCGCCCGCGGTCGCCTCGCGCAGGCGGCGTTCGGCGGCGGCGGGGTCCAGCTCGGTGTAGAACAGGCGGTCCGTGACGGCGAGGGGCGTGTCCAGGGGCATGGGAATTCCGTTCAGGGGATCAGGCAGGCAGGTGGGAAGGTCAGGCGGGCGGTGGTGCCCAGGCCGGGCGTGCTGTCCAGCACCAGGCTCGCACCCTGTGCCTCGGCCAGGGCGCGGCACAGATGCAGACCCAGGCCGGAGCCCGGAAAGCGACGGGAGAGCGTGTTGTCCAGCTGGGTGAAGGGCTCAAAGGCGCGCTCGATATCATGCGCCGCGATCCCGATGCCGGTGTCCTGCACCTCGATGATGACGCCGCCTTCGGCGTGGCGTGCGCGCAGCGTGACTCGCCCGCCCGCCTCGGTGAACTTGGTGGCGTTGCTGAGCAGGTTCAGCAGTATCTGCCGCAGCCGGCGTGCATCGGCGCGCAGGGCCGGAAGTCCCGGCGGGATGTCCTGCACCAATTGCAGCTGACCCTGCAGGATGGCCGGGCCGATCATGCGCGCGGCCCCTTCCATCAGCGGCGCCAGCGGCACCTCCTCGAGCGTCAGGGGGGCCTGGCCCGATTCCGCGCGGGTGATGTCGAGGATATCGTCGATCAACGAGAGCAGATGCCGCCCCGCCTCCTGGATCGCGGTGGCGAATTCCAGCGTCTGCTCGGGCGAGGTGCGGCCGCGCAGCACCTCGGAGAAACCGATCACGGCGTTCAGCGGCGTACGCAGCTCATGGCTCATGGTCGCGAGGAAGCGGGACTTGGCGCGGCTCGCGGCTTCCGCGGCCTCGCGCGCCGCTTCCAGCTCGGTGCGGATCTTCCGGTCCTCGGTGACATCGGTATAGGTCACCACCCAGCCGCCCTCGGGCGTCGGATCGGAGACGACTTCAAGGATGCTGCCATCCGGCCGCGGCCGCAAAGAGCGGATCGGGGCGAAGCGCGGGCGCGTCTTGATCGCCTCGGCCACGCGCAGGGCGTCCTCGCCCTCGCCATATTCGCCGTGCACCTGCAGCGCATTGACCATCTCATGCATATGGGTGCCCGGCACCAGGGCGTCTTCCCCGAGGCCGAGCAATTCCCGCAGCTTCGCGTTGGAAGCGACGAGCCGGCCCTCGGCGTCGAACAGCACGATGCCATGCCGGATATTCCCCAGCATCACGCCCAGGATCTCCGCGCGCCGCTTGGCCTCGGCCTCGGCCCGTGCGAGCGGCGTGACATCGGTGAGCGAAACGACGAAACCGCCATCGGGCGTGGGGTCGGAGGCGTAGTTGAGCACGCGACCCTCGGCGGTGACACGTTGCGAGCGGGAGGGCTTGCTGCGGTCCAGGGCGAGGAGCTCCTGGCGGCGCCCCGTTGCCACCTCGGCCTTGCCCAGATTGCCCGTCCGCTCCTGTGCGGCCAGCAGGTCCTCCAGGCGCATGCCGATGCAGTTGGGCAGTTCCGGCATGGCCGTCAGCGTGACCGCGAGGCTGTTATAGGCACGCAACCGGCGCTCATGGTCATAGAGCAGCACGCCGGAGGTGTTGTTCTCCAGCATGGTCCGCAGCAGGCCCGAGCGTTGCTCCGCCGCTGCCTCGGCCCGCACCAGCGGCGTCACATCCGCCACCGAGATCACGAAGCCGCCATCGGGCGTGGGATCGGAGGCCACGTCATAGCGTCGGCCATCCGGGAGGTCCCGCTGCATGCGGTGCGGCTTGCTGCGGTCAATTCCCAGGAAAAGGGCCTCCTGGGCGGCGCCGCCATCCTCGCCGCCATAGAGGCCGCGGGCCCGCTGCGCCGCCAGGATGTCGCGCTGCGGCGTGCCCGGCCTGGCCAGCAGGTCGGGCACGCCCATCATCTCGCCCGCCAGCGCATTGGCGGCGACCAGGCGGTGCTGCGCGTCATAGAGCACCATGCCCTGGCGGCTGTTCTCCAGCATCACCTGCAGGATGCCGGCGCGGCGCTGCGCCTCCTCCTGCGCATCCACGAGCGGCGTCACATCGGAGATGGAGACGACGAAGCCACCCTCCGGCGTCGGGTCGGAGGCGACGTCGAAAACCTCGCCCGTCGCGCGGCGGCGCTGATAGCGCACGGGCTTGCTGCGATCGAGCGCCAGGGCCTGCTGCATGAAGGCCTCCTCCGCCGCCTGTGCCCCGAGCTTCTCCAGCGGCGCCTGCTTGCGCATCACCTGCTCATAGGTCTGGCCCACCATCTCCTCGGGCGTTGCGTAGCCGGCGATGGCCATGCTGATGCGGTTGGTGGCGATGACGCGCTGATCGGGGCCGTACAGCGTGATGCCGTGGCGCGAGGCGTCGAGCGTGGCGGCCAGCGCGGCCGCCTGCGCCTGGGCCTGCTCACGCGCGCGGACCAGCTCGGTCACGTCCGAGATGCAGACGACGTAGCCGCCCTCGGGCATCGGGTCGGAGGTGACGTCAAAGACCTGCCCATCGGCCCGCTGGCGCTGGTAGCGATGCGGGCGCGTGCGGTCCATCTCCGCGAAGCGCCGCTCCTGCAGCGCCCGCTGCTCCGCCGAGGCGCCCTCATGGTCCCGCTGCGTCCGCACGATCTCGGCATGGCTTCGCCCGATCAGCGCCGAGCCATCCGGCAGCCCGGCCAGCTGTGCCGCGATGTCATTGGCCGCGAGGACGATGCCCTGCGCATCGAATAGCGTGATGCCCTGGCGCGCGGCGTTCAGCGTAGCGGAGAGCAGCGCCGCGCGGGCCTGCGCCTGTTCCCGCGCCCGTACCAGCTCCGTGACATCCGAGAAGCAGACGACGTAGCCGCCTTCGGGCATCGGGTCCGAGCTGATGTCGAGGACCAGGCCGTCCCGCCGCAAGCGCTGGTAGCGATGTGGCTGGCGGCGATCCACTGCCTCCACGCGCTGTATCGCCTCGCGGACTTCCTCTTCGCTCGCGCCCTCGAAGCGGTGCTGCCCGCCGACGATCTCGGCATGTGTCTGGCCGATCAGCGCGGCCGCATCGGCGCGGGTGGTGAGCTGGACGGCGATGTCATTCGCCGCCACGGCGCGGCCACTCGCATCGAAGAGGATGATGCCCTGTCGGGCGGCGTTCAGCGTGGCACCAAGCACCTCGGCGCGGCGTTCGACTTCCCGCTCGGCCATTACCCGTGCGGTGATGTCGGTGATGGTGAGCACGAATCCGCCATGGGGCACGGGGCTTGCCGTCACCTCCAGCTCCGCGCCATCGGGCCGGCGGCGGCGCAGCGTGCGTGTCTCCCGCATGTCATGGCTGCGCAAAAGGGCGAGGCGCTGGGCCGCCTGGGCCGGCGGGCCGAATTCGCCGCGTTCGAACTGGGCCTCGATGATCTCCGGATAGGTCACGTCGGGGCGCAGCCAGCCCTGCAGGCCCATCAGTTCGGCGCACAAGGCATTGGCTGTCAGCAGCCTTTGCCGCGCATCGAACAGCGCGATGCCGTGACGCATGTTGTCCAGCATCGCCTGGACGATCGCCGCCCGCGAGGCGGCCGCGGCCTGCGCCTCGGTGAGGGCGGTGACGTCGGTGAAGGAGCGCACGCAGCCGCCGCCGGGGATCAGATCCGTGCGGACCTCGATGATGGTGCCGTCCGGCCGCTTGCGGGTGTAGGTGCTCTCACCTTTCCAGGGTTCGCGCACGCGATCCTGTTGCCATCGGGTCGCGGCGTCACCCGTGCCATGTTCCCCCTGCACCGCCTGCAGGTCTCGCAGTTCGTCGAAATGGACGCCTGGCTTCAATTGTCCCGGGCGCAAGCCGGCCAGGCGTTCGCCCAGCGCATTGCCCGTGCGCACATAGCCCTCAGCATCATAGAGGATGATGCCGTGCCGCATGTGGTCCAGCACGGCTTGCAGTGAGGCTGCCCGATGATTGGCCTCGGCCTCGGCCTGCACCTGCGCGGTGACGTCGGTGAAGGAGCGCACATAGCCGCCTTCGGGCAGCTTGTCGGTGATGATTTCCACCACCGTGCCCTCGGCGCTTGTGCGCCGGTAGCGGTCCGGCCCCTTCAGCGGCTCATTCATTCGTTCCGCGAGGAACCGGTCGGTGGCGAGGCGGTCGCCATGCACGCCGAGGGCGATCTGCATGGCGCGCAATTCGCGGATATTCATGCCACGCGCGAAGGCCTCAGCCGGCAGCCCGCAGAAATGCGCGGCGAGGCGATTGGCGGCCATCACATTCCCGGCGGCGTCGAACATCGCCATGCCGTGCCGCGTGGTTTCCAGCATGTGGTTCAGCACCTCGGCGCGGTCGCGCGCTTCGGCCTGCGCGGCCTGGAGCTGGGTGACATCCGCCACCACCATCGCATGCCCGCCATCCGGCAGCGGGACGCTGCGGTGGCTGCTGGCCACCCCGGTCGGGCTGCGCTGCTCGAAGCCATGCGCGATGTTGACCTTGGCGAGGCGCTGCGCGACCTCCCCTTCGGGATCGCAAGGTCCGAACTCCCCGGCGAGGGCGCGGCGCATCAGGATGTCCCGCAAATTCTCGCCCGGTCGGATCGGGCTGTGCGACATGATCCGGTTATAGGCGGGGTTCACCTGGGTCAGCACCCGGTCGGGCCCGTAGACGGCGACGCCGATGGGCAGCGCCTCCATCAGTGCATCCTGCAGCGCCACGCGGCGGCGCGCATTCTGCTCGGCCTGCCGGGCCTCGCTGATATCGGTAATTTCGGTGAGCCAGCCGCCATCGGGCATCGGCTGGTTGTCGAAGCGGAGCGTCTGCCCGTCGGGTCGCGTGCGCTCATGCTGCCAGGGCATCGCAAGGGAGCGCGTCGTCAGGTCGGCTGTCACTGCGGCGGCGTGGGTGGTGTCGAACTCGCCCGCCTCGCGCTGCCTGGCGACAATCTCGCTGATGCCCATGCCGGGTTGCAGCGCGTGCGGGGGCAGGCCGAGCAGGCGTGCATAGGCGGGGTTGCTGCGGGCCAGCCGGCGCTCCGCGTCGTACTGCGCAATACCGTTGCTCAGCCGCGCCAGCAGGGCAGCCAGGGCGCGCCCCTCGCGCTCCGCCGCGTCACGCGCCTGGAGAAACTCACTGACATCGCTCAGCGTCAGCAGGTGCCCGCCATCGGGCAGCGGGGCCAGCCTTAGCTCCAGGCCGCGCCCATCCACATCACGCAGCATGCGCCGATGGGCGATGCTGAAATCCAGATCCAGCATCTCTCGCAGGCGCTCGGCCGGGTCACCGGGGCCGAGCGCGCCGCGGAAGGCCAGCAGGCGCAGCACATCGCGCAGGGCGGCGCCTTCCTTCAGCGCGGCCATGTCGACGCGCAGCAGCGTGCGCATCTCGGCGTTCACGAAGACCAGCGCACCCGCCTCGGAGAAGCCCATCAAGGCCACCGGCAGGGCGGCCAGGACATTGGGTCGGGCTTCGCCGGGCGTGTCCATGGTCACGCGCCGGGCCGGGGTTGGGCGCGCAGGGCGTGCCAGGCGCAGAGCCCGGCAGCCAGGACGCCCACCGCCAGGGCCTGGTGGAGCGTCCCGAGCGAGACCGGCACCACATGCAGCAGCGTGACGACCCCCAGCGCATATTGCGCCAGGATGGCGGCCGCCATGGTCCAGACCGCACGGCGGGCGAAGCCGTCCGGCAGGCGCCGCGCCGCCACCGCCGCGCCGATGGCGGCGAGCAGGGTCAGGCTGGCCAGCAGGCGATGGTTGAACTGCACCGCGGCGACATTGGCCGTCCAGTTGCGCCAGAAGGGCGCAAGGTCGAGATAGCCGGCCGGGACCAGCTGGCCATCCATCAGCGGAAAGCTGTTGTAGGAGAAGCCGGCGCGGATGCCGGCGACGAAGCCGCCCGCCAGCATGGTGGCGGCCGCCAGCCAGAAGGCGGCCACGACCTGGCGCCGCAGCTTCGGATGATCGGCCTCCGACCTCGGCCGCAGCAGGCCGAGCGCCGTCCAGAGGATCACGCCAAACAGCACGAAGGCCATGGAGAGATGCAGCACCAGGCGATAGGGCGAGACCGCCGTGCGATCCGCATCGAACCCTGAGGCGACCATGAACCAGCCAATGGCGCCCTGCATGCCGCCCAGCACAAAAAGCAGCACGAGGCGCGGCATGAGCCCCTTCGGAATGGCGCCGCGCCACCAGAACCACAGGAAGGGCAGCAGATAGGCCAGGCCGATCAGCCGGCCCCAGAAGCGATGCCCCCATTCCAGCCAGAAGATGCGCTGGAAGCCTTCCATCCCGAAGCCGGCATTCTGCAGCTGGTATTGCGGAATCGTGCGGTAGAGATCGTAGAGTCTTTGCCATTCCGCCTGGCTGAGCGGCGGCAGGGTGCCCGCCAGCGGCGCCCATTCCATGATGGACAGGCCGGAGCCGGTCAGCCGCGTGGCGCCGCCCAGCGCGACCATGATCCAGATGAGGCCTGCCACGCTGAGCAGCCAAAAGGCCACGGCGCGCGGGTTGGCGTGATCGCCGCCCGGGGTGGCGGGGGACAGGGCGGGAAAGCTGCGGGCATCTAGGGGCATGGGCCCAACATAATAGCCCAAACCCAGGGTTGTAGCCCATGGCCACGACGAAGAATTGCGCCGCGAACGGCTTGTAGCCCCCGCCGCGCGCTGGTAACGCCGGGAGATGTCCGCCGCACCGCTGGTTTCGGTCGTCATTCCCGTGCGGAACGAGGCCCCGAACATCGCCCCCCTGGTCGCTGAGATCACGGCCGCGCTGGCGGAAACCCCGCATGAAATCATCTACGTGGATGATGGCTCCACTGACGGCACGCCCGCCGAACTAGCGCGCCTCCCCGCGGTCCGGCATCTGCGCCACCGCGAGAGCTGCGGGCAATCGGCCGCCATCATCACGGGCGTGAAGGCCGCCCGCGGCACCTGGATCGCGACGCTGGACGGCGACGGCCAGAATGACCCGGCCGATATCCCCCACCTGCTGGCCCGCGCCGAGGCGGCGGGTGGCCGGGTGATGGTTGCGGGCCATCGGGTGAAGCGGCAGGATTCCTGGGTGAAGCGGCGCTCCTCGCGCCTGGCCAACGGCATCCGCTCGGCCCTGCTGCGCGATGCGACGCCGGATACGGGCTGCGGGCTGAAGCTGTTCCCGCGCACACTCTTTCTCGACATGCCGCATTTCGACCACATGCACCGCTTCCTGCCCGCGCTGGCCTTGCGCGCGGGGGCCACGGTGCTGAGCGAACCCGTGAATCACCGCCCGCGCACGCGCGGCGTCTCCAACTACGGCACGCTCGACCGGCTGGCCGTGAGCGTCTTCGACCTGTTCGGCGTTGCCTGGCTGCAACGGCGCGGCAAGCGCCCCGAGATCGAGGAGCCGTGAGCGGCAGTGGCCAGGCACCGGCGCCCGCCGGGCCGGCGCGCCGTAATCGCCCGCTGGGCCTCGTGAAGCTGCTGCTGATGGTGCTGGGCCTGGCCCTCGGCGGGCTGCTGCTGCGCCTGCTGGGCGCGGCCCCCGGGACTGAATGGGTGGACCTCTATATCCGTGACCAGGGGCTGCTGGGGGAGACGCTGTTCCTCGTTGGCGGCGCGTTGGCCACGGCAGTGGGGGTGCCGCGCCAGGCCGTGGCCTTCCTGGCCGGCTATGCCTTCGGGACGGTGATCGGCGTCGCCGTCGCGCTGGGCGCCCAATTGCTGGGCTGCGCCCTGGCCTATGGCTGGGCGCGGGCCGTGGCGCGCGGCTGGGCCGAGCGTCGGCTGGCCGGTCGCTTCGGTCCCCGGCTGCGCCCGGTGGTCGAGACCCTGCGCGACAACCCCTTCGGCGCGGCGCTGGCGCTGCGGCTGTTTCCCGTGGGCAATAATCTGGCGCTGAACCTTTTGGCCGGCATGTCGGCGTTGCCGGCTTTGCCTTTCCTGCTCGCCTCGGGGCTGGGCTATCTGCCTCAAACGCTGGTCTTTGCGCTGCTGGGCAAGGGCGTGCGGGTGGATGGCGTGGCGCAGCTCGGGCTCTCGGGCGCACTCCTGGCCGTCAGTATCGCATTGGGCGTTTGGCTGATGCGGCGGCATCGCGCGGGACGCGCGTTGGACGGGTGAACGAAGAAGGCCGCGGACCCAAACCATGGAAGGCACCTCAAACGCCTGGCGCCGCGTGAGAAATTCTCGGGGCCTGGGGCCTTTCGGC
>LNFM01010988.1_pt1 | contig 12498 bp, 12 predicted proteins | sample 596031 | NCBI WGS metagenome assembly LNFM01 (sample SAMN04254537, study PRJNA301005) | activated carbon metagenome | isolation source: dual media filters at the Ann Arbor, Michigan drinking water treatment plant | place: USA: Ann Arbor
AGCGCCCACGAGCCGCTCTCGGTCGTCAAGGTTCAGGGGATAGACCGCAATCGCATCGGCCGGAGCTACGTGGAGCCGCGCACCGTCCCTGGCGACTCGGGCCCGGCGCTCACAACACCCGGATATCAGCCTCGTGCGACGCCGCGGGCGAACTCGCGACCAGCGGCGCGGCCTTCCACAGGCATGCCGCCCACCGCCTCCGATTGTGCAGCGGGCTACAGCGCCCGCTCACGATGGACCAGGGGTGAGTTCAACCGCATGTGTGGTCAAGGATCGTGAGGAAATGCCGGATCGCCGGCCGAGCCGAATATCGCCACCCCATCGGCGCCCGCCTGCCTTCACAACCATCCGCTACAGGACGAACTCGATGACCCGCTCGAAGCCAGGTAGCACCGGCGCTTCTGCATCGAACAAGGGCCGCCGGTCGAAATTCATTGCGTAGCGGCGCCACTCGAAAGCTTTGCCGACACCATTCACGTCGAGAATGGCGATGAGGCGGCCGCCATCTTTGAGCTGGTTGAGCAGCGTCGGCGGCACGTCGGACACCTTGCCGTTTATGAGAATGCCGTCGTAGGGCCCGTGTCCCCGGTACCCGTCAGTGAAGGCTCCGACGTAGACCTCGGCGTTCGTCACCTTCTGTGCCGCCAACTCGCGCTGAATCTGTTCCGCGAAACTGGCCTCGGATTCGAGTGCAACGACACGCTTCGCAATGAGCGCAAGAACCGCCGTTGAATAGCCCGTCGCTGGTCCGACATCGAGGATGGAGGCATCAGCGTCTGGCGCGAGATGCTGGATCATCTTCGCCAAGGTCCGCGGGGCCAGCAGCACGCGCCGCCCATCCGCGGACACCTCGAGATTGCCGTCCATGTAAGCGATCGCCCGTTGTGCCACTGGCACGAACATCTCCCGAGGTACCGCGAGCATGGCCCGGATCAGGCGCCGATCCGTGACGTCGCTTGGCCGCACTTGGGAATCGACCATGTTCTTGCGCTGCACGACGCTGTCCATCCTGCTTCCTTCCGCGGTGCGCGGCGGCCGTGGCGGTGGGCCAAGGACCGGCGCAGAAGTCCAATCGTCATTGTCATGCCTGCCACGACCATTGACCACGACATGGCACGATGAAGCACCCCGCCGTTCGGAGCAGCCTCAATCTCGAGAGTTGCGCTGCGCGAAGAGCCGAGGCGCCAAGACGGGCATCTTACGCCGACACGCTTGCAACCCGCCATCCGCGAGACCACCGTCTCACCAGTGCGACGGCACGCCGCAACAGCTGATCAGATGAGCCGAGACTAGCCAAATTGCACACACACCGTTCACTTCCCCCGGCAATCGCATTGCACCCAGTCACACCCTTGTGATACAGGCTTCGCGGTCTCGTGGTGACAAAGCGAGACGGAGGGCCACGTGGCGGAGTGGTTACGCAGCGGACTGCAAATCCGTGTACATCGGTTCGAACCCGGTCGTGGCCTCCACACCAGTTTAATACTGATAATCCGCGCTGAGGCACTGAGGACGACTTTCCGAAGCCTCCCGGAGCAGACCGCCTCAGTACCAGCTGCGACCAGCCTCGTTGGCCCGCTTTGGCCAACTCGGAATCAGACCAGCAGCGCTCCTGAAGCTTCGACATCCGCGGGTGTTCCGACCGCCTGCGTCTTCAGGCTCTTGTCGATCCGCCCGGCGAGGCCGGTCAGCACCCTGCCCGAGCCGACCTCGATCAGTGTGGTAACCCCCGCCGAAGCCATGGCGAGCACACACTCGCGCCAGCGCACCGTCCCCGTCACCTGCTCGACCAGACGTCGCTTGATCTCATCCGGATCGCTGATCGGGGCCGCCAGGACGTTTGCGATCACAGGCACAACCGGCCTGCGCACCTCGACCTTCGCCAGCGCCTCGGCCATGGCGTCGGCGGCCGGTTGTAGGAGCCGGCAATGGAACGGCGCTGACACTGGCAATGGGATAGCCCGTCGCAATCCGTAGGCCTTGCCTACCTCCGGGACGCGGTCGATGGCCGTCTTATGGCCGGAAAGCACGACCTGCGTCGGCTCATTGTCGTTGGCGATGTCACAGACATCGCCTTGGGCCGCATCCGCCGCGATTTTCCGGGCAACATCGAGCCCGACGCCCAGCAGCGCGGCCATGGCGCCCTGCCCCACAGGAACCGCCTTCTGCATCGATTGACCGCGCAGCTTCAAGAGGCGCGCCGCATCCCCGATCGTAAAGGCGCCCGCAGCGGCGAGAGCCGAATACTCGCCGAGCGAGTGGCCCGCCACGAACGCCACCTGTTCGGCGATATTCAGGCCTTTTTCCATCTCTAGCACCCGGATCACGGCCATCGAATGGGCCATCAAAGCCGGCTGCGCATTCTCGGTCAGCGTAAGTGTCTCCTGCGGCCCCTCCCACATGATGTGCGAGAGCTTCTGGCCGAGCGCATCGTCGACCTCTTGGAACACGGCCCTTGCCGCGGGGAAGGCCTCCGCCAGATCCCGGCCCATCCCGACCGCCTGGCTGCCTTGTCCGGGAAAAATCAACGCGAGGCTCATGCCCGTCGCTCCTCATGGCTCGTGTCCGTCGCTTGGCGTGAAGCATGTAGCGCTTTACCGTGTCAAGCGAGCTGAGACTGTGCCCGACATCCCCCTTGCCAGTCCGACACGGCTCCGGCATAAGCCTGAACTTCACCCGTTCCGGCTGGAGGCTGAACGGGAGCATGGTCCAGGCGAGGTCCAAACTCGCTGCAACCGAATAGGCATGATGCCCGGCTCCCCGTGTCTCCGCTCTTTGGGTCGCAATTGGGCCTTCCCGTGTTGCATGGGCGGTCCGATAGAGGCTTGGCGCCGGAGCGGACAACCGAGGAAGGAAGGCCAAGGCATGCCGCTTTACGAGCATGTGTTCCTTGCCCGTCAGGACGTCTCGCAAACGCAGGTCGAGGCGCTGACCAAGGAATTCACCGATCTAATCGAAGGGCTTGAGGGCAAGGTCACGAAGTCCGAGTACTGGGGCTTGCGATCGCTCACCTTCAAGATCAAGAAGAACCGCAAGGCGCACTACTCCTTGCTCAACATCGAGGGCCCGCCGGCCGCCATCAACGAGATGGAGCGGCGTATGGGCATTTCGACAGATATCCTGCGGTTCCTGACGATCCGCGTCGACGAGCACGAGACCGAGCCCTCGATCCAGATGCGCAAGAGCGACCGCGACGAGCGCGGCGACCGCGGCGAGCGTGGAGGCTTCGGCCGTGAGCGTAGCGGCGGTGGCGGCGGCTTCCGAGGCGATCGCGGCCCTCGTGGTGATCGTCCGCCTCGCGAAGGTGGCGGTGGCGGCGGGGGCGGCTTCCGGGGTGATCGCGGCGATCGTCCGCCGCGCGAGGGTGGCGGCGGCTTCCGCAGCGGCCCGCCGCGCGAAGGTGGCGGGTTCGGGGACCGTCCGCCGCGCGAGGGCGCTGGCATTGGTGATCGCGGCCCGCGCGGCCCCCAGACGACGGAGAGGACGTAAATGGCTGAGCCAGCAACTGGTGGCGGCGCAGCCGTCCGCCGTCCGTTCCATCGCCGACGCAAGACGTGCCCGTTCTCGGGCGCCAATGCGCCAAAGATCGACTACAAGGACGTCCGTCTGCTGGGACGCTACGTGTCCGAGCGCGGCAAGATAGTGCCCAGCCGCATCACGGCGGTGTCCGCCAAAAAGCAGCGCGAGCTGGCTCGCGCCATCAAGCGGGCCCGCTTCCTCGGTCTTCTGCCGTACGTGATCAAGTAGGGCAGCAGCCTCACAAACGGGTTGGGGCGGACTCGAGTATCCGCCCCTAACCGCCGAGAGCGGGACAGCTTCGAGATGCCACAATTTCTTCCAGTCGGGGTGGCCGCGGGCCTCGCCACCGCGCTGTTGTTCGCTTCAGCGAGCGCAGGCGGGATGACGGGACGTTTCCTGCTGTTCTTCCTGGCGCCCCTACCGTCCTATCTTGCCGGTCTCGGATGGGGCTCCATGGCCGCCGGAATAGCGGCCGCGACCAGCGCTCTCGTCGCCACGGTTTTCCTAGGCGGACGCACGGGCTTCGTTTTCTTCCTCTCCCAGGGCCTGCCCTTGGTGGCGCTCTGCCATCTGATGTTGCTGAACCGGCCCGCTCAGGCGACGGCCACGCTGCCGATGGGCGCGGCACCAGCCGTCGAATGGTATCCAATCGGGCGCGTCCTTGCCGCCGCCACGCTGATGGCCGGCGCACTAGCTCTCGTCTCGATCCTGTTGCTGGGTGCCGATCTGGACGGTCTGCGTACCATGATGCGCCAGCTGGTTGACGACGTCCTCGTCAAACAGTTGCCCGGGCTCGGGGGGGGCGACCTCGGAGAGAAGGACAAGGACGCGCTGGCGACCTTGCTGCTCCACGCACTTCCGGCCGGCTCGGCCGTCATCTGGCTCGGCGGCTTTGCTCTCAACCTTTGGCTCGGCGGCAAAGTGACACTGCTCTCCGGCCGGTTGTCGCGACCCTGGCCAAACATCCAGCTGATGCGTTTCCCCCCCGGCTTCGGCATCGGTCTCGCTGGATCGCTCGCCCTGTCCATGCTGCCCGGATTGCCCGGTCTTCTCGCCACCGGCTTCGCTGGCGCTTTTCTTTTCGCCTACATGCTGATGGGTCTGGCGATCATCCACTTCATGACGCGAGGACTGTCGGCACGGCCGTTCATCCTATGGGGCATCTACCTCATCCTGATCGTGTTCAACACGACAGCGGCGCTCGTCGTTGCACTGGTGGCTATTCTTGAGCCGCTACTCTGGTACCGACGCCCGGACGTACCGGACCAGCCTCCGCCGACACAACCGCTTTCCCCGACATAAACCGCTGGTTCTCCAGCCGTTTCCGACAAACCCCATTCCAACACAGCCACTAAGGAGATCACCCCATGCACGTCATCCTTCTCGAGCGGATCGGCCGCCTCGGCCAGATGGGCGACGTCGTTCGCGTCCGCGACGGCTATGCTCGCAATTTCCTACTCCCCCAGGGCAAGGCACTGCGCGCCACCGATGAGAACCGCAAGCAATTCGATACGCAGCGAGTGCATCTCGAGGCGCGCAATCTCGAGCTCAAAAAAGAGGCCGAGGTGGTCTCCGCGCGCCTCGACGGGAAAAACTTCGTCGCCATCCGCCAGGCCGGTGACACCGGCCAGCTCTACGGCTCCGTCTCGCCACGCGACATCGCCGAGGTGATCACGGAGGGGGGCTTCAGCATCGACCGGCGTCAAGTTCTGATCGACCGCCCGATCAAGGCACTCGGCCTGCACAAAATCCGGCTGCAACTCCACCCCGAAGTGACCGTGGGAGCCACTCTCAACGTCGCCCGCTCCGCCGACGAGGCTGATCGTCAGGCACGCGGCGAGGACGTCACCGTTATTCGCGACGAGGAACTCGACATCGAGACCTTCAGCGAGGACGGCGATTTCGAGGGCACGCCGCCGGGCCTCGGCGACCAACCCGAGGATCCGGGCACTCCCTGATCGATTGCACTTGCTGGACGTCACACTCGTCGGGCGCTGCGATACACTCGCGGCGCCCGTACTCATTGTGCTTGATGCATCGTGCAACAATCAGAGTTGCATCGATCTTTTCAGAATATGGCCACATCGGCGTCGTCGAACTTGCGGCCCCCACTTGAATTCTTCCTTTCGTTGCGCGTTAATACATGCGGCAGAAAGCCGCGTGCTTTGCGGGGACTGGCATGCGGGCTGGGGGCACCAGCAGAGATAGTGGCCATGTTCAAGCCCTTGCACATTCTCCTCGATCGCATCGTCCGACGCGGCTCACTCACTGTCCAAACCGCGGATGGGGCAGCATTCTCCTATGGTGACGGCCGCGAGCCGCGTGTCGCAATCAAGCTCATGGATCGGCGGCTTGAGAGGCAGATCGCGCTCAATCCCAACCTCGCGGTCGGCGAAGCCTTCACGGACGGCCGCCTCGTTATGAACGAGGGGCGCATCTACGATTTAATCGCGCTCGTTCTGGCGAACACTGGGGCAAGCCCGATGCCGCGATGGGCCCTTACGGCTGACAGCCTGCGCTTCCTGACCCGCCGGATGGCACAGTTCAACCCCATCTCGCGGTCCCGCCGTAATGTCGCCCACCACTACGACATCGACGGGCACATTTACGATCTCTTCCTCGATCCTGAACGTCAGTATTCCTGCGCCTATTACCCAGATGCCGACTGCGACCTCGACGAGGCCCAGCGCGCCAAGATCCGCCACATCGCGGCCAAGCTCGCGATCGAGGAAAATCATCGGATTCTCGACATCGGCTCGGGATGGGGAGGCCTCGCTTTGAACCTCGCCGCCATGACGGGATGCGAGGTGCAGGGCATAACGCTATCGACCGAGCAGCTGGCGCACGCGCGGACCTGGGCCCAGAAGCGGGGCCTCGGCGAGCGCGTTCAGTTCGATCTTGTCGACTACCGACAGCTCGAAGGACGCTTCGACCGGATCGTTTCCGTGGGCATGTTCGAGCACGTCGGCGTCAATCACTACAGCCGATTTTTCGAGCGAGTCGGCGAACTTCTCGACGAGCACGGCGTCGCCCTCATCCACTTTATCGGGCGCGCCGACCAGCCAGCCGCGACCAACGCGTTCATTGCCCGTCATATCTTCCCGGGCGGCTACATTCCGGCCCTGTCCGAGGTGCTCCCCGCAATCGAGCGTAGCGGCCTGATCGTCACCGACATCGAGGTGCTGCGCCTGCACTACGCCAAAACGCTGCGTCACTGGCGCGAGCGTTTCATCGCCAGCTGGGACGAGGTCAAGCGCATCCAGGGCGAGCGCTTCTGCCGGATGTGGGAGTTCTACCTCGCTGGCTCGGAGTGCGCCTTCCGCTACCAGAACCTCGTCGTGTTCCAAATCCAGCTCACGCGGCGCATCGACACTCTCCCCATCGTCCGCGACTACATGCACGCGAGCGAGGCTCAGTCACGTGCTCGCGAAGGGGAGCATCAGATCGCGCAGACGGCACGCCTCGCCGGCGAGTGATGGCCGAGGGCAGCTGTGTGCCGAATGCATCGGACAAGGCTTTTCTCGCAGCCATGTTGATAGCGGGGACCCACGCCATGGAGAACCCCGACGCCACGCTTGCAATGAGCCGAATCGGCTAACGCTTCGGTCATGGCAAAGAGCACCACGAACCCGAGATCCGCCCTCCCGGCAGTCGACGCCCAGGAAACCGAGCCTTTCCGGGCGGCGCCGCACAACATCGATGCCGAGCAGGCCCTGCTCGGCGCCATTCTGGTTAACAACGAGGCCCAGGACCGCGTCTCGACATTCCTGCGCGCCGAGCACTTCTATGATCCCCTGCATGCCTCGATCTACGAGACGGCCGGCAAGCTGATCGCCGCTGGCAAGCAGGCGACCCCGGTTACATTGCGCACCTTCTTCGAGACGGCCGAGCCGATCGACCAGAACTTGACGGTGCCCCAATACCTGGGGAGGCTGGCCGCCAACGCCACCACGATCATCAACGCCGTAGAGTACGCGCGCACGATCTATGACCTCGCCATCCGCCGGCAGCTCATTCTGATCGGCGAGGATTTGGTCAACGTCGCCTACGACTCGCCTATCGACAATCCGCCGGAGACCCAGATCCAGGAGGCCGAGACTCGCCTCTTCTCGCTCGCCGAGACAGGCAAGTATGGCCAGGGCTTCCTCACGTTCGAGAAGGCGCTGACCAACGCCATCGAGATGGCGAACAGCGCCTATCAGCGCCAGGGCGGGCTTTCCGGCGTATCGACAGGCCTGCGCGATCTCGATGCCCGTATGGGCGGGCTGCAGTCGTCCGACCTGATCATCCTCGCTGGTCGCCCCTCGATGGGGAAGACGTCGCTCGCGACGAACATCGCCTACAACATCGCAAAGGCTTACAGGACCGAAGAGCAGCCCGACGGCAGTATGAAAACCACGGATGGCGGTGTCGTCGGCTTCTTCTCGCTCGAAATGTCGGCGGAGCAGCTGGCAACCCGAATTCTCGCCGAGCAAGCCGAAATCTCGTCCTCTAAAATTCGCCGCGGCGAGATCACCGAGGACGAGTTCAAGCGCCTCGTGCTGGCATCCCAGGAAATGGCCCGCTGCCCGCTCTACATCGACCAGACCGGCGGTATCTCGATCGCGCAGCTGGCGGCCCGGGCCCGGAAGCTCAAGCGCCAGAAGGGCCTGGATGTCCTGGTGATCGACTATCTTCAGCTTCTCACCGGCTCAGCCGGCCGCGCATCGCAAGGCCGCGTGCAGGAGATCACGGAAATCACGACCGGATTGAAAGCGCTCGCCAAGGAGCTCGCAGTTCCGGTCATTGCCCTGTCGCAGCTCTCGCGTCAGGTCGAGACGCGGGAGGACAAACGTCCGCAATTGTCCGACCTTCGCGAGTCAGGGTCGATCGAGCAGGATGCCGACGTCGTGATGTTTGTCTTTCGCGAGGAATATTACGTCGAGCGAGCCAAGCCGTCCGAGGGCACAGCCGAGTTCCAGGCCTGGATGGAGAAAATGCAACAGGTTACAGGCAAGGCTGAGGTCATCATCGGAAAGCAGCGCCACGGCCCTGTCGGCGCGGTCACGCTGGCGTTCGAAGGCTCATTCACGCGCTTCTCGGATCTCGCGCACGATCAGTACCTGCCCGAGCGTCACGAATAGCCGCCTGCCGACAAATGGGCTGGTCACGCCCTCACACCACCAAGTGGCGTCTGAGATCGGCGCCACTGACAACAGTCACGATGCCCTCGCGCCCGAGAACGTTCAGCGCGGGGGGTGCCGCTGTATCAGAGGGCGGCTCGCTCGGCGGCAACTCACTGAGCGGCTGATCGAGGAAAGAGGTGCCGACGGCATCGCCTTCGACGAAGGCCACACCATATTCGCCACCGTCGCGCCGACGAACCTCGCACAGCACGTCGATCCCTTTCGCCTCGACCGTCAGGCGAAAGCGAGCCGGTGGCTCGAAAGGGCCAACAAATGCCAACAGCGCGCCGGTGTCCGAAAAGTTGCGAACGATGCAGGGCTCGGCACTGCGGCCAGGAACCTTGGCGAACGCATGGATCCGGCTTTCCCTGCGACCGAATGCACGACGATCGGAGTGCGTGTTCGCGCGCGGCATGCGGTCCTCTCGGCATTCTGCATTTGGGTAGGGATCGAGCATTCCTTAAAGCTGCAAACAAATCATTAATCGCGATGCCATGACGTCCAGGAAGGGCGTCCATCGCCGGTCCGCCAGCACCCGTTATGGCGCAGCGCCTCTGCCTGCTATGCTCCAGACATCATGGAGATCGAGCCTGTGATTCGCGACGCCCACACCATACCCCCGGACGCCCGAGCGGTGTTGACGATCGACCTCTCTGCCCTGAGGGCGAATTGGCGAGCCCTCAACGTCGCCTCCGGCAAGGCCGAATGCGCAGGTGTCATCAAAGCGGACGCCTATGGCCTCGGCATCGATGAGATCGCCCACGCCCTTGCCGCCGAGGGTTGCTGCACCTTTTTCGTCGCCACCCTGACCGAGGCCCGCATCGTTCGCATGGCGAACCCCGGCGCGAGGATCTTCGTCCTGGACGGCCTATTGCCGGGCGCCGCCCCCTCCTACACCGGGTTCGACCTTTGCCCCTGCCTCTCGAGTCTCGAGGAGGTGCGCGAATGGGCTGCCTGGTGCGATGCGACCGGCCGGCGCCTCAGGGCAGCCATCCACCTTGATACCGGGATGCACAGGCTTGGCCTTTCCCGGGCCGACGTGGAGCAGCTTGCGGGGCCCGAGCGAGCACTCTTCGCCAAGTTCGATCTAGCCCTCGTGATGAGCCACCTTGCCTGCGCGGACGTGCCAGGCCATCCGATGAATGCTGCGCAGCTTGCGCGCTTCCAGGCTCTGCGCGCGATGCTCCCGCCCGCACCAGCCAGTCTCGCAAACTCCGGCGGCGTCTTTCTCGGCCCCGATTTCCACTTTGATCTCGTGCGGCCAGGGATCGCTCTTTACGGTGGCCGCGCGCTAGAGGGCCACCCCAATCCGATGCGCTGGGTCGTGCGCTTACAGGCCCGCATCCTGCAAATCCGGCATGTCGCGGCAGGCGAGTCGATCGGCTATGGCGCAACATTCCAAGCCGGGCGTGATTCGCGCGTGGCGACCCTTGCCTGCGGCTATGCCGACGGGTTCTTGCGTGCTCTGTCGAGCCCGACCGGCCACCCTGGCCCCGTCGGCCATATCGGCGAGCAGCCCGTTCCGGTCGTCGGACGCGTCTCGATGGATCTCATCACCGTCGATGTCACCGATGTGCCTGAGCGAGAGGCCTGCCGCGGCGCATGGGTCGAGGTGCTCGGCGCCCGCACCACGATTGACGATCTGACCGACCGTGCCGGTACGATCGGCTATGAGCTGCTGACGCGCCTGGGCCGTCGCGTGCACCGGATCTACGCCGAGGGCACGACCTGATGGCCAAGCCGGCACGAGCTTCGTTCGTCTGCCAAAACTGCGGCGGAGCCTCGCAACGCTGGGTTGGCAAATGCCCGTCGTGCGGCGAGTGGAATACTCTCGTCGAGGAGACCGCGGCTGCGCCGCCGCCGGGCTCTGGCATGTCGCGCCAGTCGCGCGGACGCGCCGTCACGCTGGAGACGCTCGCGGCGCGCGGCGAAGCCCCGCCGCGCATGCCGACTGGCAACGCCGAGGTCGACCGCGTGACCGGCGGCGGTATCGTTCCCGGCTCCGCTCTGCTGATAGGCGGCGAGCCCGGCATCGGCAAATCGACGCTGCTGCTGCAGCTCTGCGCTTCTCTGGCCGCTACTGGGCGCCGCACGCTCTACTTCTCGGGCGAGGAGGCGGCGGCCCAGGTTCGCCTGCGGGCCGAGCGGCTTGGGCTTTCCGATGCGCCCGTGCTGCTCGCCAGCGAGACGAACCTCTCGAACATTCTCGCGACCCTCGGGGAGGATCGCCGCGCGGACCTCGTCGTCATCGATTCGATCCAAACGCTATGGGCCGATGCACTCGATGCCGCCCCAGGCACCGTCAGTCAGGTTCGAGCCGCCACTGGCTCCCTTATTCGCTACGCTAAACAGTCCGGTGCCGCGATGCTCCTCGTCGGCCACGTCACGAAGGACGGGCAACTCGCCGGACCCAAGGTCGTCGAGCACATGGTCGACACTGTCCTCTCCTTCGAAGGCGACCGAGGGCACCCGTTCCGTATCCTTCGCGCGGTGAAGAACCGGTTCGGGGCGACGGACGAGATCGGCGTCTTCGAGATGGCGCAGCAGGGTTTAAGGGAGGTCTCGAACCCTTCCGAGCTGTTCCTCGGCGACCGCGACGCCAAAGCGCCGGGTGCTGCCGTCTTTGCCGGCGTCGAGGGCACCCGGCCACTCCTGGTCGAGATCCAGGCGTTGGTCGCGCCCTCGGTGTTAGGAACGCCACGCCGGGCCGTCGTCGGGTGGGATACCAACCGGCTGTCGATGTTGCTGGCCGTGCTGGACGCGCGCTGTGGGGTCAGCCTCGCCCAGCATGACGTTTACCTGAATGTGGCTGGTGGGCTGAAAATCACCGAGCCCGCTGCCGACCTCGCCGCCGCAGCCGCCCTGCTGTCGTCATTATCCGGTGATGCTCTACCTTCCGACCACGTCTATTTTGGCGAGATCAGCCTGTCCGGCGCGGTCAGGGCTGCGGGGCATATGACGACGCGACTGAAAGAGGCCCAGAAGCTGGGTTTCAAGCGTGCAGTGGTACCGGCAGCGGGCGACCTCGAAGCCGGCGCAACGCGCATTGGATTGGAGCGGCTTTCGCACCTCAAGGAGCTTGCTGAGTCGGTTGGTCCATGTCACTGAGACGATGCTGACGAATGGCCGATCCGCCAGTCATCCGAGTGTGAACAGATCGACCGGCAGTCGGGTTTGCCAGGCTAAACGCCTGTGCGCCTTGAGCCGAACGAAGGAATGACGCCCCATGCTCGGGCCACTGACCTATCTCGACGCGGCGCTCGTGGCGCTTGCGATCCTGTCGGGACTTCTCGCAATGTATCGTGGCTTTACCCGCGAGGTGCTGTCCATCTTGTCATGGGTAGCGGCGCTCGGAGCCCTCCTGTATTTCGTGCTCTATCACAAGCCCGCCGCCGAGGAGCTTGGCAAGCAGTTCAATGTCCCGGTCCCCGTGGCGCAGATCGTCATGGGCGCGATCATTTTCCTCATCGTTCTGATCATTGTGCACCTCGTCACCGCGCGCGTCTCCGATACGATTCAAGACAGCGGCGTCGGCATGATCGACCGAGTGCTCGGTTTCGTATTTGGCGCCGTTCGTGGTTTCGTGCTGATCGTCATCCCGTACATGTTCTACGAGGCCTTCTTTCCCGATCCGAGCAACCAGTTCGAATGGGTCAGAAGTGCGCGCTCGCTGCCTTACATCAAGAGTGCCGGCAACACGTTCCGCACGATCCTCGTCAGGGTGGTGCCGTCGTCGCTGACCGAGCCGAAAACCGAGCAGCAGGGACGCGCGCCCGTTGACTCTTTGCGGGTGACGATCACCGCAGGCCATGGT
>LNFM01010991.1_pt1 | contig 12496 bp, 13 predicted proteins | sample 596031 | NCBI WGS metagenome assembly LNFM01 (sample SAMN04254537, study PRJNA301005) | activated carbon metagenome | isolation source: dual media filters at the Ann Arbor, Michigan drinking water treatment plant | place: USA: Ann Arbor
GGTCGCGACAACGGCCGACGTGCCGGCAAGCTAACCTTGGGCCAGTTCGAGAATGACGCCGTTGGCCTGGGCAGGGGACACCTTGACCATGCGTGGTTCGACGATGGCAGCCTTGGCGCCGACCACCGCTGCGGCCGCCTTGGCGTCAGTCACGGTAAGCGCAAGCGTGATGGCTGTTTCAGCGGGGATGCCATCGAGGGGGACGCCAGGGTGGCGCCGCTCCAGCGTGGCGCGGTCGAGGAAGACGAAATCGCCGCGACCCGAGCCGGTCGCGACTCTGAGCGCACCATCCGCAAGGCGCTCCGGTGAGCGGTCGATCAGGCGGCCCATATGCGCCGCTGCCTTGGCGGGATCGGGCGACAGCATCTCGACGCGATCGATGCGGTAGGCGGTGTTGGCGTGGCGCGTGAGTTCGGGGATCCAGACGTTTTCGCGGGTCAGATGCTGACACGCGAAGACCCGCAATCCGCCTGGGCGTTCCTCTAAAGGCCAAACGAACGTGCGAAAGCGGGCCTCGACTTGGCGTCCGTCGGGCATATCGACGGGACGGCCGAAGTCATAGGGGCCGAGGGCGGCAAAGCCGCGCTCCTTCAACTCGGCGACACCGTCGTCGGCATCCGTGCCAGTGAAGGCGGCGCGCTCCATGCCCTCGCCGCGACGGGCAAGAAACTGGCGGCCGGGAAGGTTTCGCTCCGTCTCGGCGACGACGCCGATCAGCTCGATATAGTCGTGGCCCAGCATGATGGTGTGATTGGCCGTGCCCATGACGGCCGTGTGCATGCCCATGGGCGAGACCGTGAAGCCGAGACTGGCCCAGCGGCGCGCTCCCTCGCTCAGGTCGCGGACCATGATGACGACGTGGTCGAGGCCGATGATCGATCGCATAGGCATGGGCGTTGGCTCCCGTTCTGGCGAGGTGACCGTCGCAAGGCCGAGCCCGAGCGTCAACCGTCGATGCGCACCGCCGAAGAGCTACAGCACGCGATCGGCGGTCGGCTTCACGGGCAGGCCGATCGGCGTCTCGACGGCGAACATGAAGCGGACGATGGCGCCCGAGCGGTCGTTTGCGGAGCGGCCGGTGACGAGTTGGAAGCGAACGCCGGGCGCCCCGAAATGGTCACCCTCGATGAATTCGAGACCCGTCACCTTGATCACCTGCGGATGGCCGTCGCTGCCGGAAATGGTGACGGTGTCGCCGGGTGCCACCACTCTGTTTGCTCCCGTGATGCCGTCGTCCCCGACGCTGCTCAGCCAGACATTACGCGGGAGCGACGTCCACGAGGTGTCAGAGTCGGCGAAGGCCGTCCCGTACGTCGTGGAGAGAACGGCATCCGGTGCCGCGCGCTGAGAGACGATGCCGACGGCGATTCCGATAACAAGGGCCCCGGCGAGCCCAAAAAGGGTAGCTGCGGCTCTCTGGCGAAGCATGGATGGTGTCTCCTGGTTCAAACCTGAGACTATATAGGAAGCAGGGAGGAGGCGGCGAAAGCCCTTTCGGACCTCTTATAGCCTCCTCCTCTCCGCATTCCGTCGCGGGGAGGCGCTCTCGCGGCGGAGGTGACGCCAAAAGGCGAGATTGAAGGCGACGAGCATCGAGAAGGTCAGGCCGAGGACGGTCAGCTCAGTCATGCGCCGAGCATGGATGGTGACGCCGGCCGGTCGCAGTTGAGCGGCCGCGACGATGGCGTTTTCTGCGGCCGGGCCGGGTGGCGACGTCACCTCGACCGCCCGTGTCGCGATCACATCGCCAGCGAACGCCTCGTTGATGGTCCAGCGCTGGTGAGGATCGGACAGCGCGGCGGCCAGTATAGGCAACATGAGAAAGATCGCGGCGCCCAGCATAATGTCCTTCGACCAGCGACGCAGCGTCGTCAGGGTTCTCTTCCGCATCCCGCTTCTCCCGCTGTTGTTTCGGGGCCGGTCGAGCGACTCGGTGGCCCGCATTCGATCATTGGGGCTTAGCCCTCGAATGTGGCGCTTGCGGTGGCGACATGTGGCGGAATTTGGCCATGCGTCCGCTGTTGCTGGCGAGCCACGCGGAACGATCGTCAGGTTAACTTGAACTCGTCGGTCACATCGAGCAGGTCGCGCTTCTCGAAACCCGATTGGACGATTTGCATCTGCTCCGGGGGATGCTGCCGGGCCAGTGCGAAGGCCTCGTCGGGCGTGCCACGGAGCCAAGTGTCGCGATCGGTCTCGGAAGCGAGAATGACCGGCATGCGCTCGTGGTTGATGGTGGCGACGAGGGCGTTCGGCAGTGTCGTCATGAACGAGAAGACATCGATCTCGATAGCGGGGCCATCCTTTTTGACCGGTCCCCGGAACCGGCGCCAGATTCCGGCGAAGGCGAACAGGGGCCTCGGCTCGCCGTCGGCCAACGCGAACCAGTGCCAGGTGGCGGGCGTCACCTGGCGGGGCTCGGCGAACGACGTCACCGGCACGAGGCAACGGCGGCGCTCGAAGCTTTCCCGCCAGAACGGGCTGTGGCGGGTCCTGTCGTCGCGGAAGTTGGTCACCCGGCGGGGCGCGCGGCCAGCCTGAGGCAGGACGAAGCCCCAGCTCATCACACCGAGTTCGGGCTCGCCGTCGGCGGCCAACCTGACGATCGGTGCGGTATGACCGGGGAAGATCGCGTCCCTCGGCTCAAATGTAGCGGCGCGGTTATGGCCGATACGAAACAGCCGAAGCATGGCCTCACGGGCAGCTGTCATGGAGTAGAGGTTGCACATTGGCCGGCCTCACCCCTTCTGGAAGAACTCGTAAATCCGGGTCGCCATTTCGGCAGAGATGCCGTCGACCGCCTGGAGGTCCTCGACGCCAGCGCGCGAGACGCCCTTGGCAGAGCCGAAATGCTTCAGGAGGGCGCGCTTGCGGCCGGGGCCTATGCCCGCAATCTCGTCCAGGGGATTGGCACCGATCGCCTTCGAGCGCTTGGCGCGGTGGGTGCCGATGGCAAAGCGATGGGCCTCGTCGCGCAGGCGCTGCACGAAGTAGAGCACGGGATCGCGCGGCTCCAGCATGAACGGGTGCGGGCGCCCGGGGACATGGAAATGCTCGCGGCCGGCATCGCGGTCTGGGCCCTTGGCCACGCCGACCAACGGGATGTCGTCGATGCCGAGGTCCGCCAGCACCTGGCGTGCGATGGCGAGCTGTCCGGCACCGCCATCGATGAGCACCAGGTCTGGTCGGTCGGGAAACTCGTCCGCCTCGGAGGATTCATCCTCCTCGGGGTCCTCGTCCTCCGACAGGGTGGGCTCGAGGTTGGCAGGTGAGGGCGGGTCCGCGCGCAACACACCGAAGGCGATCGCGTCGGCGCCACGCTCTCCGCGGGGTGGTGGAGCAGGACCGGTAATCCGAGAGGTGGGACCGTCCTCGGACTCCTTGGGGTGAAGGGGCGGGTCGTCGGCCACTCGTTCAGTAGCCTCGTCCTTGACGATCAGCCGCTTGAAGCGGCGGGTCAGGACCTCGCGCATCATGGCGTAGTCGTCGCCGGGCGCGGTCGCCTTGTCCTTGATGTTGAACTTGCGGTAATGCGCTTTGGCGAAGCCCTGCGCTCCGGCGACGATCATGCCGCCGACCGCGCTCGTGCCCATGATGTGGCTGTTGTCGAAAACCTCGATGCGGCGTGGGATTCGGGACAAGCTGAACCGCTCGGCGACGCCCTCTAGCAGACGACGCTGCGATGAGCTTTCGGCAAGCCGCCGGCCGAGCGCCTCGCGGGCATTGTTGAGGGCATGCTCGACCAGCTCGGTTTTGGAGCCGCGCTGCGGCACTCGGATCTCGACGCGCCGCTCAGCCTTCAGCGCCAGCGCCTCCTCGAGCAGCGCTTGAGACGGGAGGTCGTGGGAGAGCAGGATCAGCCGCGGCACCGGCTTGTCGTCGTAGAATTGGGCGATGAAGCTTTCCAGCACCTCCTCGGTGCCGATGCTCCGGTCGGCCTTCGGGAAATAGGCGCGGTTGCCCCAGTTCTGGCCGCTGCGGAAGAAGAACACCTGGATGCAGGTCTGGCCGCCTTCGCTGTGGGCCGCGAAGATGTCGGCCTCCTCGACACCGTCCGAGTTGATGGTCTGGTCCGCCGTGACATGCGCGAGAGCCTGGAGGCGATTGCGGTAGCCGGCCGCGCGCTCGAATTCGAGCTTCTCCGCGGCCTGAAGCATGAGCGTCTGCAATTCGGTGCGGACGGCTTGGCTTTCGCCCCGGAGGAACTTGATGGCCTCCCCGACCAGTACGTTATACTCGGCGTCGGCGATCTCGCCGGTACATGGCGCAGAGCAGCGCTTGATCTGATGCAGCAGGCAGGGGCGGGTGCGGCTCTCGAAGACGCTGTCGGAGCAGGTCCGCAGAAGAAATGCCCGCTGCAGCGTGTTGATCGCCCTGTTGACTGCGCCCGCCGAGGCGAAAGGACCGAAGAACTCACCCTTCCCCGAGCGTGCGCCGCGGTGCTTCAGGATCTGTGGTGCATTGTGGTCGCGCCGGATCAGGATGAAGGGAAACGATTTGTCGTCCCGCATCAGGACGTTGAAGCGCGGCTTGAAGCGCTTGATCAGGTTTGCTTCAAGCAGCAGCGCCTCGGCTTCCGTGCGGACGCTGACGAACTCCATCGAGGCGGTGACGGCGATCATGCGGGCGATGCGGTTGGTGTGGCCGCCCATGCGCGCGTAGTTCGAGACACGGGCCTTCAGGCTGCGCGCTTTGCCGACATAGATGACGGTGCCGTCGACATCGAGCATCCGATAGACGCCCGGTTGCGCCGTCAGTGTACGCAGATAGCCGGCGATGACCTCGGGGCCGGTCCGGACGGGCGCCGGATCGCGCGCGTCGGACGGCGGCGAGCCGGCGCCTACCGTCATTATCTCCGGCTCGTCGCCCGGCGAGGGCGTGTCTATCGGCTTTGTCGTCATTGCCTCGTTGTCGGCAGCGTTGCGGCTCAGGTCAAGCCGCGCATGGCCGCCACGGCTGTTCGGTAGGGGCATAGCAGCTGCGGCGCAACCTCCCCTTGTGTCTGGCTAAAAAGTAAGCAATCGTTTCATCCGGGCACAGCCGATGACACGGAGTGACGAGATGGCCGTTGAAATAAATCGCCGAGCACCTGCTGCAGTCCGGTCCACCTCTCTCGACCGAGGGTCGCATCGCAGCTTTCTGGCGGACGTGGCGATCGACTTCGGACCCGAGAAGGAACTGAGCCGGATGTTCCCGCTTGCGGATGCGCAGATGCGGGAGCGTGGCATCCGCCTGTCGTTCGCAAGCTTCGACGAGTTGGTAGCGGTCAATCGTCGGAACGGGAAGAGTTGGCGCCCGATCCTGCCACTCTTCGACCCGGCGTTCAGTGACGTCGACGACAGCAACGGCTACGCGCTGATCGGGCGCAACGGTAGTGGTGAGGTGGTGTTCACTTACGGGTCACGGCTTTTCAATCTGGGTGAGGCGACGCTTAAGGACGAGATCGAAGGCCTGCGTGTCTTTTACCGGGAGCCCGAGCGGGACCGGGCCGACGGAGAAGCCATGCGGGTTACGGCTCCGACGGCGAGCGAGCGACGTGGTCTCGTCGCCTTTACGGGGGCGGCCTGGGCGCGTCCCGACTACCGCAAGGCCAACCTTGTCCACGTAACGACGCCCTTGACGCGGGGGCTTTCGCACACCCGCTGGGGCTGGAATTTTTTGTTCAGCTTCATGGCACCGGAGGTGGTCCGGGGGGGGATCGCCCGCGAGTGCCGCATGCACGCCGAATGGGAAGTCGAGATGATCAATACCCCGGTTCTGCGAGACGAAACGCTGCATGCGGCGCTGGTCTGGACCGACTGGGACACCCAGCTCGGATTTATCAGGGATTTCCTCGCAGAGGCGTCACCGTTTGGCGATACGCAGGTCGATCGAGTCGTCGACGATCGTGCCTCCAACTAGGAATTTTGGGGCTCCCGCAGCGTGGAACGGGAAGATCACACGCTTATAGCGATGGCGTGAGCGACCAGCGTGTGGCCACCGCATGATAGCATCGACGGCCTCGATGCGAGGCACAACGTCGTGAGCGGCGGCATTGTACGTAGAAGCAACCCACCGACCGAAGTGACGGTCAGGCTGCTCCTCGATCGGTGCGCCAATCGCGCAAGAGCGCCACGTCTCATAGGCAGAGTACATTAGCCCGTTACCGACCTCGTGAAACAGGAGGTGTGGCGCCTCGGCGGGCATCTTCACGACCACGAACCGGTTCTCGAAAATCCCCCTGAGGAGTGCAAGCAACGCGTCGTACTCGTACTGCCCGACGATATGCGGCCAAGCCTCCACGATGTCGCGCAACAGTGGGCGGCCCGCGATGGCCGATATGTCGAGGCTATTCGAGAGAAAATCGTCGGGCTTCGCCTGCGAGGCATAGTTGATCAGCTGAGACAGGTGCGAGTGTGCGTCGGCGACGCGGACCAGCTGACTCTGCCACTCCTTGTCGAACGCCGAGACAACCATTCTCTCCAGTCGCGACCGAGCCAGCCATTCCAAAAGAGCCTTGGTGGCTCGTTCCGTCACGAACCCGGGGCGTAACCGCGCCTGGCAGGAAGCACCAAAAACATTGATCGCGACAAAGCCCAGGTTCTTGACCGCGTACTCGACGAACTCACCGCCAGAATAAGGGGAGTCGAACGCAACCCGCAGTTGCCGCGATTCGCCGCGCCACAACTCTCCCTGATCGTCAATCAGAAGTAGCGACATCCACCCGGTCTCTCGTGTCCAAAGTCCTTTGCGCCACCGAGCATTTCAACAGGGGGCGATTGCCAAATTGTTGAGATTGAGGGGAAAGGCGGTGTCTGGTTGCCGCGTGCACGGAGCGTGCTTAACCAGGTGTTGCGGCGCCTCCCGCAATCGACCATCGCCACACTACGGTCACACGCTTCGGGCCCAGAATCGGGACGAAGGAGGCCTGCCATGCCGATCATCGCCGCCGTCCTCGCGGTCGTCTGTCTCGCCGTCTCGTCGCTGGCCGTGTGCGCGGGAGCCTCAGCCGCCCCACCGCCGCGCGGAAAGACGCTCTTTGGCGGTCCTCAGGACATCCTGAGATGGATCAATACCTATCGCGCGAAGCCGACCCCGGATCGGTTGCCGGAGGCCGTCAAGGCAATGAGCGCCTTCGCACTGTTCCGGGATCTGGACTCGAGCGGAGTCTACATCGGCTTCATGGCCGGCGTTCTCGGCGACAATCCGGACAAGGCCGACAAGCTGGTGGCCGGTATGTTTCCGATGCCACCCGAGGATCAGGTCGCGGTCGTCCGCGCCGTCGCCTACTCGGGCCTCCCCGATTGGAAAGGCCTCCTCGGCCGTTTTGCCGAGCGAATGCCGGCTCGAAAGGTGCTGATCCAGCGCCACCTCGAGGGCAAGCTGCCGACGCTCGAGACGGTGCCGCTGGCCAGCAACCCTGCTGGGCTCGACTCCCTATGGGGGTATTTCTTCGCCACGGGCCGTATGGCGCCGGTCGATCGTATCGTCGACGCGCTGGCTTGGGCCAAGGACGGCAACGATGTGGAGAAGCTCACGAGCGGCAGCATGGCGAAGTGGACGCTCGCCAACAACGCGCTGCAGAACAAGGACCTCCTCGATCATCTGAAGGCCGAGCAGGCGAGGCGGCCGAAGCCGGTCGCGGCGCAACTCGCCGAGGTCGTCGAGGCGGCCGAGACCTATGAGACGTCAAAGATCCGGAAGGAGGCTGCCGCAGCGATCGAAGAGTTGAGACGCAAGGGTCCAGAATCGGTCAGAAAGCTGACGTTCTGGGGCATGGCCGGCCAGACGGCACTGGCACTGGGCTGTGTCGTGGCGGGGACGCTCGGGCATCCCGAGATCGCGGTGCCGTGTGTCATCGGTGGGGCGGCGTCGTCGGCGGCTCTGCGCATCTTCACGCCGCAATAGTCCGACCGGGGGCGGTCGGGCGCATTGCAGGCTCCGCCTGGCTCTGGTAGGCGTCGCACTTGCGATGCCAAGCGCCCGAGGCTACCCATGATTCCCCGCTATTCCCGCGCCGAGATGGTGAAAATCTGGGAGCCCGAGACGCGCTTCCGGATCTGGTTCGAGATCGAGGCCCACGCGGCGAACGCGATGGCCGAAATCGGGATCATTCCCAAGGAGGCGGCTCGTATCATCTGGGAGAAGGGCTCGGCCGCGACGTTCGACGTGGCGCGCATCGACGATATCGAGCGGGTGACCAAACACGACGTGATCGCGTTCCTGACGCATCTGGCCGAGCATGTCGGCCCAGAGGCGCGCTTCGTACACCAGGGGATGACATCTTCGGACGTGCTCGATACCTGCCTGAGTGTGCAACTCGTGCGCGCGTCGGATATTCTCATCGGCGATGTCGACCGGCTGCTCGCAGCGCTGAAGGCGCGTGCGTTCGAGCACAAGAACACCGTCACGATCGGTCGCAGCCACGCGATCCATGCGGAGCCGACGACCTTTGGTGTGAAGCTGGCGCAGGCCTATGCGGAGTTCTCGCGAGGGCGGGAGCGGCTCGTCATGGCGCGGCGCGAGGTGGCGACCTGCGCGATCTCGGGCGCGGTCGGATCGTTCGCCAACATCGATCCGCGCGTCGAGGAGCATGTCGCTGGCAAGCTCGGGCTCGTCCCTGAGCCGGTCTCGACGCAGGTCATTCCGCGGGATCGGCACGCCATGTTCTTCGCCACGCTGGCCGTCGTGGCCTCGTCGATCGAGCGCCTCGCGATCGAGATTCGCCATCTGCAGCGGACCGAGGTGCTCGAAGCCGAGGAGTTCTTCTCGGAGGGGCAGAAGGGCTCGTCGGCGATGCCGCACAAGCGCAATCCGGTGTTGACCGAGAACCTGACCGGGCTCGCACGGATGGTTCGGAGCTACGCGATGCCGGCCATGGAGAACGTGGCGCTCTGGCACGAGCGAGATATCTCGCACTCCTCGGTCGAGCGCATGATAGGGCCGGACGCGACGGTGACGCTCGACTTCGCATTGAATCGCCTCGCAGGCGTGATCGAGAAGCTGATCGTCTACCCTGAGAACATGAAGGTGAACCTCGATCGTCTCGGTGGGCTCATCCACTCGCAGCGTGTGCTGCTGGCGCTTACTCAGAAGGGCGTCAGCCGCGAGGACAGCTACGCCTGGGTACAGCGCAACGCCATGCCGGTGTGGCGCGGACAGGGTGATTTCCTGACGCTGCTGAAGGCCGATAAGGACGTCTCGAAGGCGCTTGGGCCAGCGGAGCTCGAGGCGCTGTTCGATCTCGGCTATCACACCAAGCACGTCGACACGATCTTCCGGCGCGTGTTCGGGACGGCGTGAGGCTGGAGATCTGCCGCCTCGGTCGCATCCGGAGGCTGCGCCCCGTATCGCACTCTGGTAATGTTCCGCCAGTAGATGCCACATGAACGCCCCCCTCGATCTGAAGCTCGACAAGGATGCTTTCGACCGCTGGCTCCTGGATCAGGGCCGGAAGTACGAGTGGAAGGAGGGCCGCGTCGTGCAGATGTCGAATGTCACCCGCGGCCATGCCCGGATCGTGCGAAATATCGCTCGTTCACTCGAGGCCCGGCTCGATATCGAAAGTTGGGCAGTCGTGACATCCGATTTCGGCGTTGAGAAGCCAGCTTTCGTGCGCTTCCCCGATGTCCTTGTGGAGCCAGAGGCCGCTGGTCGCTTCGACGTTCGCAGGTCCGACAATGCGGTCCTTCTATTCGAAGTTCTCTCGCCGTCGTCCGTTGACACTGACATGATCGACAAGCCGGCCGAGTATGCGACCATCGCCACGCTGGAGGCTTACATCGTCGTGAGCCAGGATGCAGCGATTTGCTGGATCTGGGAGCGCGACCCGGAATCGCGCGCATTTCCGGTGAAGCCTGCGAAGGTTGCAGGACGCGGCGAAACTCTCGCGCTCTCGGCGCGCGGAACCGTCTTGCCGCTTGCTGAGATCTATCGGAACATTCCTACGGCGGACGACTGAGCCAGCCGGGGGCTATGCGCCGGGTGCGGTTGCCCTGATCGATGGGCGCTGGTGGAGGCGCGCAAGCCACGCTGCCAATTGCGGGCGCCCTTCGGTGAGATCACCGTGCCCCCAATGCACCAACTGATCGATGCCGGCGAGCAGATAAAGCTGCGCCAGGTTGAGAGGGCCTTGCATGAGGGGATGCGAAATCTCGCGCCCCCAGAAGTCGGCGAGGCGGTTGGCCCGGGCCTTCTCGTGGGCGATGATCGTGGGCGAGCGCTCATTCTCAGGGCGGCGCATCTCGCGGACCCACACTGACAGGCCATCCGTCAAGGATTGTGCGTAGGTCTCCAGCCGGCCGTACTGCCAATCGGCGCTGGCGAGGGCAGGAGTGAGCGTCGGGCTCCCATCGAGATTGTCCAACCACGTGGCGATGAGCCGGCTGTCCTCGAGCCCCGTGCCGTCCTCGCGCACGAGATAGGGAACGCGGCCGGAGGGATTGATGTCGTAGTAGGGGCTTCCCGTGGAACGTGTTCTCGCCTCGACGACCTCGACGCGATCCGCGAGCCCTTTCTCGAGCACGACGATGCGGGCCACCCGTGCGTAGGGCGACGTCGGTGTGATATAGAGCTTCACGTTTGCCATCTCCCAGACCCTGAGCGCCGATCTCCATGGATGCGCACGAAGAAGGATAACTCATGCGCGTCAGAGAAATCGACATTCTGATTGTACCGGGATGGACCGGCTCGGGGCCGAACCACTGGCAGTCGAGGTGGGAGCGCCAACTGTCGACGGCGCGGCGGGTCGAGCAGGCCGACTGGGAAAAGCCGAAACTCTCTGATTGGGTGGAGCGGATCGTCGTCGAGGTGCATGCCTCGACCCGGCCTCCGGTCATCGTCGCTCATAGTTGCGGCGTTACGGCGACGATAGCTGCGGCGCCGCGCATCGGTGGGCGTCTGGTCGGTGCGTTCCTGGTGGCGCCGTCCGATCTGGAGGGGCGAGACGTTTGGCCGGCCACTGACGGCGGCTTCGTGCCGCTGCCGATGGAGCCACTGCCATTCCCGTCGAAGCTTATCGGGAGTTCGACCGATCCTTATTGCACCGTCGAGCGGGCCCAGGAGCTTGGAGCAGCGTGGGGCTCGGACGTGTCGATCATGGCCGGGGCGGGGCACATCGACACGGCGTCCGGCCACGGGCCATGGCCCGAAGGTCTGCTGACCTTCGGGATGTTTCTCAAGAAACTGGGGTAAGGCAGCTCAACGACCGGCTTCGAGGTCCGCTACTGCCTTGGCGAGGCACTCTCCCATCTGGTTGCGAATGTCTGTCTCTGCAACTTTAAGTCCTTTTTCGGCCAGATCTTTCGCAATTTTGCGGACGACATCGTCGTCGCCCTTCTCCGCCAGATCCGCCTTCCGAACGGCTTTGACGTAGTCGTCCACGGCTGTGCCGGTGATGCCCATCTTGGCCGCTGCCCATTCCGCGATCATCTTGTTGCGGCGGGACTCGGCTTTGAACTTAAGATCTTGATCGTGCGCGAATTTTTTCTCGAAGTTCTTCTCGCGCTCATCGAAGGTCGTCATAGGGGCCTCGCCATCAAGGGTTGCATTTCCGAGCAGGCTCGCGCGCAATTGCGGTTGACGGCGCGTTAACGCTCCGCATTCCGCTTAGCCCGGCTCCGGCCCGGAAATCAACAAGAGACAGGAGCCGGCCGTTACCATCAACGGGTCGCCCGCTCCCCTAACATTGTTTCTCCCCCCCGGTTCGGCTAGAGTCCGGATGAAATCGAACTGGCTCGACACCTGCGGCATGGCTGGTAGATCGCCGGGCAGGGGGCGTGTTCCAGTGACAGAAAGCGGGCGCGGCGCACGGCCGAACCGCTCGGCAGGCAACGAGAATAAGTGGCTCCTTACGAGGAACGACGAAATGAACAGGCGGCGTCGCGTTTACGAGGGCAAAGCTAAGGTCCTCTACGAGGGGCCGGAGCCCGGCACCCTGATTCAGCATTTCAAGGACGATGCCACCGCGCTGAACGGCAAGAAGCACGCGCAGATCGATGGCAAGGGCGTGCTCAACAACCGGATCTCGGAGTACATGTTTCAGCGGCTCGGCGAGATCGGCGTGCCGACGCATTTCATCAAGCGTATCAACATGCGTGAGCAGTTGATCCGCGAAGTCGAGATCATCCCGCTCGAGATCGTGGTGCGAAATGTCGCGGCGGGGTCGCTCTCTCAGCGCCTCGGACTCGAGGAGGGCGCGCAACTGCCGCGCTCGATCATCGAGTTCTATTACAAGAACGACAAGCTCAACGATCCGATGGTGTCGGAGGAGCACATCACGGCGTTCGGTTGGGCGAGCCCACAAGAGATCGACGAGGTCATGTCGCTTGCGATCCGGATCAACGACTTTCTCGTCGGCCTTTTCCTCGGAATCGGGATCCGACTGATCGACTTCAAGGTCGAGTTCGGTCGCCTTTGGGAGCAGAACGATCAGATGCGGATCGTGCTTGCCGACGAGATCAGCCCCGACTGCTGCCGCCTGTGGGATGTCTCATCGGGCGACAAGCTCGACAAGGAC
>LNFM01010992.1_pt1 | contig 12496 bp, 14 predicted proteins | sample 596031 | NCBI WGS metagenome assembly LNFM01 (sample SAMN04254537, study PRJNA301005) | activated carbon metagenome | isolation source: dual media filters at the Ann Arbor, Michigan drinking water treatment plant | place: USA: Ann Arbor
CACCTTCTGGCTGCTGGTCCGGGTGATGTCCCAGTGATCGATGGCATCGCCGATGGTCCTGGTGTGCACCGTCGGCAGCTCGCGGTTGATCAGCCCCGCCCGGTCCAGTTCGCCCAGGATCGCCATGACGCCGCCCGCCCGGTGGACGTCCTCCATATGCACGTCCGGCTTGGCCGGCGCCGCCTTGCACAGCACCGGCACCTTGCGCGACAGCCGGTCGATGTCCTCCATGGTGAAGTCCAGCTCGGCCTCGTGCGCCGCCGCCAGGATGTGCAGCACCGTGTTGGTCGATCCGCCCATGGCGATGTCGAGCGCCATGGCGTTCTCGAACGCGCCCTTCGCCGCGATGGTGCGCGGCAGCGCGGTCTCGTCGTCCTGTTCGTAATAGCGGCGCGCCAGGTCCACCACCAGGCGGCCGGCCTCGAGGAACAGGCCCTTGCGGTCCGCGTGCGTCGCCAGCGTCGAGCCGTTCCCCGGCAGCGACAGGCCCAGCGCCTCGGTCAGGCAGTTCATCGAGTTGGCGGTGAACATGCCCGAGCACGAGCCGCAGGTCGGGCACGCCGAGCGTTCGATCTTCTGCAGGTCCTCGTCGCTCACCGCGTCGTCGGCGGCGGCCACCATGGCGTCGACCAGGTCGATGGCCTGAACCTTGCCCGCCAGCACCACCTTGCCGGCTTCCATCGGCCCGCCCGACACGAACACGCACGGGATGTTCAGCCGGAGCGCCGCCATCAGCATGCCGGGCGTGATCTTGTCGCAGTTCGAGATGCACACCATGGCGTCGGCGCAGTGGGCGTTCACCATGTACTCGACGCTGTCTGCGATCAGCTCCCGCGACGGCAGCGAATACAGCATGCCGTCATGGCCCATGGCGATGCCGTCGTCGACCGCGATGGTGTTGAATTCCTTCGCCACGCCGCCCGCCGCCTCGATCTCCCGCGCGACGAGCTGGCCTAGATCCTTCAGGTGCACATGCCCCGGCACGAACTGGGTGAACGAGTTCACCACCGCGATGATCGGCTTGCCGAAGTCGCTGTCCTTCATGCCGGTCGCGCGCCACAGGCCGCGCGCCCCTGCCATGTTGCGTCCGTGGGTCGTGGTGCGTGAGCGATAAGCGGGCATAGTCGTTCCAGGCTGAATTGACTACGGCCTATATGGACCACCCGGTGCGGAATCGAAATATTTTTCCCCGCGCGGCCGTCATACCTCGTTGCTAAACACTCAGTTTATCCGAGCACACGGAACATGGATCACGACATCGGCAACCGCGAAACTGTCGATCAGCTCGACGGTCTCCAACAGCTTGCCCCGAAGTCCGATGACAGCCACGGCAGGCATGAAGTGGTTTTTCCCTGCTAGCGACAGGACTGCACGGGTGACAGCTTCAGAGTGCCGCATCAATCGCACAAGATGCCGGCCGCTTGGGCCGGAGCTGCCGTCGAGCCAATTCCTTGCTGATCGCTCGGACGCCCCTGTCCAGGACATCACTGTCTTGATTGCCCGGTGGCTATCTCCGAGCTCTGACCGCAAAGCACGAGAGATGGCGATTGGGTACGCCGCGTCGGCCACTTGAGAGCGCAACCTTCTTCCCATTTCCGGCAATCTCTTCCGGAGGTGATCGCGATAGCCTGCTGGTGAGGTCTTGTGCTCCAGAATGTTGTCGATGCGATGGCGTCGGCGAAGGCGCTCTGATGGCAACCCGCGCACGTCACAAATCCGCTGGCAACGAGACGGCAAATCTCGCCGCGACCTATTTGCGGATGTCCACGGAGCACCAGAGATACTCGACGGAATTCCAGGCTATCGAAATCGCAAAATATGCTCAGACAACCGGGCTGACGATCATCCGCACCTATGCCGACGAGGCCAAGAGCGGGCTGAACATGAGGGGACGGCCGGGCTTGCGGCGGCTCATCTACGACGTAGGTTCGGGCCGGGCGCCTTTCGGTGTCATCCTCGTGTACGACGTGAGCAGGTGGGGCCGTTTTCAGGACACCGACGAAAGCGCCCACTATGAATTTCTCTGCCGAACCGCGGGTATCCGAGTGATCTATTGCGCGGAGCCGTTCAAAGACGATGGCTCGCCTCTGACGCTGCTGGTCAAGAACATCAAGCGGGTGATGGCGGCGGAGTACAGCCGAGAGCTGTCGGCAAAAGTGTTTGCCGCGAAAAGGCGTCAGGCCTTGCGTGGAGTCCATACGGGCGGCCCGCCGGTGTATGGCCTGAGGCGGGTACTGGTAAGCGAGGATGGAAAACCAAAGGGACTGCTAAACCAGGGTGAGTACAGAGCGCTCAAATCCGATCGCGTGCATCTCGTGCATGGGCCTTCGGGAGAGGTCGAAACGGTCCGATGGATATTCACCGCTCTGGTCGAGGATGGGCTGACACAGAGGCAGATCGTCGATGCGTTGAATGAACGAGGTTCGCGACACCCCAGTGGTCGCCCTTGGGACAAGAGCATGATCTGCAAGCTGCTCGACAATGAGAAATACGCAGGTGTCAGCGTCTGGAACCAGGCATCGTACAAGCTCAAAGGTCCTCGCGTCGCGAATGCGCGGGAAGACTGGGTACGTGTGCCGGCTGCCGTTGAGCCGATCATATCCGAAGATCTGTTTAGACGTGCGCAAGAGTGCCGGCGGGAGCGCCGTAATCGAACTGATCCGACTCTGATGCTCGATGGGCTTCGGAACCTGCTACGAGAGCAGGGAGACCTGTCAATCGAGATCATTGATCGATGTCCAACGATACCGTGCGCCGATACCTATACCCGCGTCTTTGGCGGCCTTCTCAAGGCCTATCGCCTCGTGGGCTATACACCCCGGCGCAATTATAGGACCCGCGAGGCCGATCTACTCCGGACACGGCGCCAACGCGAACTCCTCCGTAGAATTGCCGAGCGGATCAGGGAGCATGGCGTTACCTGCGAACTGCAATACGGCATGAGGCGCCTGCGGGTCAGTGGCGAAGTCACCATCATTGCCAAGGTGCTACCGCCGTACGAGGCAACGAGCGGGGCAGTGCTTTGGTACTGTTCCCAGATACCCAGAGGCGGGGATATCTACGTCATTGCACGAGAATTGCCGGAATCACCAAGCGCCGAGGACTACTTTGTCGTACCGGCGCACAGGATGCCCATGCCACCGTTCAGAATGGGACGTGAAACGGGACCGATACCCCAGGTTTTCCACGCAACCAGCCTGGACCGGACCGTAGCTCTGCTCACGCGCCAGTCGGTTTGTGAGGTGTGACATGCCGCCGCTGGCCACCGAACTGGTTCCCATCGCAAGGATCAAGATTCCGAACCCTCGCAGCCGCAACCAGCATGTCTTCCAGGAGATTGTCGATAGCATCGCAAAGGTGGGACTGAAACGACCGGTCACCGTCTCGCGTCGGGCCAACGGCCGAACTTTTGATCTTGTTTGCGGCCAGGGCCGCATCGAGGCATTGCGCGCTCTTGGACAAACCCTGATTCCGGCAATCGTGCTCGACGCACCGGTCAGCGACTGCATGGTGAAGAGCCTGGTTGAGAACGTGGCGCGACGCAGACATTCGCACATGGAACTATTGGCGGATATCGCTGCCCTGAAGCTGCGCGGCTACGACGTCCAGCAGATCGCGACCAAGACAGGTCTGAGCGCCGAATACGTTGGCGGCATTGCGAGACTTCTGGAGAACGGTGAACAGCGCCTGGTCAACGGCGTGGAGCGCGGAACCATTCCGCTGACCGTCGCCGTCGATATTGCGGCGGCTAAGCGGTCTGACGTGCAAGCCATCCTGCAGAATGCCTACGAGTCCGGTGCGCTTAGAGGCCGCAAACTGATCGCCGCGAAGCGCCTGGTCGAGAGCAGGCTTCGCAAGGGCAAGTCGTCCACGCCGACTTCGCGCGGCGGCGAGAAGATGACCGTTGCAGGTCTGGTTCGGACCTATGAGCGAGACGCGGAACGAAAACGCCACCTTATCCGGGAAGTGCACAACAGCGACGAGCAACTGGCAGTCCTGGCCCACATCCTGAAAACGCTCCTTGCCGATCCTGGCTTCGTGGCTGTCTTGAACTCCGAAGGTCTGTCGTCGCTTCCGAGTTGTCTCGCCGCGCGGATCAAAGCCGAGGTGGACGCCTATGCCAACCAATGAAGGTGTTGGAGCCGGGTTCCATCCAGAAGGTTTGAGGGTACCCATCCGTGATCTGATTCCGACCAGGAAGGTTTCGTCGCAAGTCTACCAGAGCAGGAAATACGCCCAGATCGCCGCCTCAATCAGAGAGGTCGGCCTTGTCGAGCCTCCCGTGATTGCTCCGGACGAAGATGGCTCATACCTGATTGTCGATGGTCATATCCGAATCAACGTGCTGCGGGAGCTTGGCGAAAGCGAGGTGGAGTGCCTGCTTGCCAAGGACGATGAAGCATTCACGTACAACAAGCGTGTCAACCGGCTGACCCTGGTCCAAGAGCACCTTATGATCAGGCAGGCCATCAGGCGCGGCGCCTCGGAAGCTAAGATCGCCGCGGCGCTGTCAATGGACCTCACCACGTTACGTCAGAGGAACCGGCTCCTCGACGGCATATGCCCTGAAGTGGTGGAACTCATCAAGGACGCCAATGCGCCCCGAGCGGTGTTCAGAGTGCTTAAGAGGATGAAGCCTGTGCGCCAAATCGAGGCCGCCGGACTCATGGTCGATCTCGGCAAATTCTCTGGCCGGTATGCCGAGGCGCTGCTCGCCGCGACGCCAGACGAGCAATTGGTGTCGCATCGGCGAAAGTACCCTCCACCAGGGAACGGTTTAGCACGCTTGGCGCTGTTGGAAGGTGAGGCACGGAGCCTTGAAGCACAGTATAGGGCCGTGGAAGAATCATACGGTCAGGTTCAACTCGACCTCGTGGTAGCGAAGGCTTACGCGGCGCGACTTCTGCAGAATGCCGAAGTGTTGCGTTGTATGGCTGGTTATCACATAGACCTTCTCGCCGGCTTGCAGAGCATCTGCGGCCGGAACGGAGTTGAGCCCAATTGATCAACCGACGAACTGACGGGCTTCTAATCGACGCGTGGAATGACGTATTGTTGCTGATCGTTGGGGGCGCTTGTGAAATCGTTTTGGATGATCGTAACGTATGCTGCCTTATTTGCCTCGCCCGCTTGGCCACACGGGGGTGGATTGAACGCCGAGGGCTGCCACAACAATCGAAAGACTGGCGAATATCATTGCCACCGCGGACCGCAGGCAACGCAGCCCAAAGCGATCATTCAGCCAGCGTATGACGGTAGCCAGTCATTCCGGAATTGTGCCGCCGCCAGGGCCGCAGGCGCCGCGCCGGTCAGGGCAGGGGATCCAGGATACGGCCGCCATCTTGATCGCGATGGCGATGGCGTCGGGTGCGAGTAGGTTCTGCATGCCTGCCCCAAATAACCCAAAGCATGTCTGAGCGATCTGACCAGGTAGCCGGACAACGCGAGTTGAACCGTTAACAAGCCGCCTTCTTTGCCGTGGGGCCGAGGCCGCATATCTCTGGGAGCGACTAGTGTCCGGGAGATCGGAGGTCTTCCATTTTGGCGCCCTGATCCAAATATGCGAACAGGTACGGAGGGATTATGTCGAGAGCTCGGTAACGGCTTTGCAATGACCTTGGTAAGGTCTTGAAATCGCCGATAGTTCCTCGGCAATTTGTGGAACCGCAAGCGCAGGTCATCGCCCAGGGGGTCTCAAAAAGGGTTGTCGAATAATCCCAAGTGATCTCCTCCCCAGCCACGATGTCCCGGATGGCGACGAGGTGGATGCTGGCGTGCTCGAATTTTAGGCCGGCGTTCGGGTTGCAGGAGTGGTTGATCAAGTCGTCCAGCTCTCCGGAGGGGCCGAGGTAGAGTTCCCGGCCGATCTGCATGAAATGATCCGAGGCGCCCGGCCTGTCGTCAGGAAGCTGTGAACGGTGTATCCGGGGACCTTTGAACTCGATGATCGGACACCCGGCCGAGAACGGTGTGACGGCGAACACTGCCTTTCCGAGATGATTGTGGCCAACAGCCAGCTTGCCGGCGGTCGATGGCATGGCGGCCTTCAGCTCCTGCCTGTGCGGAAGGACCGTATGGAAGCGATCGACCCCACGCCGATGATGAACCAGACGCCCGCATGGCACGCGAGCTCCACAACGATGTAGGGAAGTTCGTGAATGCCGCTTCGAAGGGTGGTCAGGATGAGGATAAGTGTCGCCAGGTCACCGAGCGTCCATAGACCCCAGGCCGGGGAAGCTTCGTGGCGTCGATCGCGCAGTGCGCCGATCCACGTCGGTATGAACCCGATCGGCACCGCGGCGACAATGAGGACATGCGCCCAGAATGCCATCTGGAAAAACCCCCAAAGGATCAGCGCCAGGATGGATGCGGCAACACAGGTCATTTCGGTCAGGGAGGGGGCAGTCCAGATAGACCGCGCCCATATACTCACCGTGACAACGATGCAGCAGGCCGCGGAGATGGCAAACACGGCCGCCTGAGCGACATCGCCGTTCACTGCCTGATAGGTGGAGGCTTCGATACCTGTCGCCGCGCTCCAGATCAGCCACGACCAGCGATTCGGTTGCACCGACCGTGCCCGCAGGCCAAGCCAGTAAGACGCATAGCCGGCGATATAGCAGGCGGCAGCCGACACCAGGAGGATTTGGGAAAGCAACCCCATGCTATGCCGGCCGCCGCGCCATCAGCCAGCGTCTCCCAGGCCATTGCTGTGTCGAGTGCCGTATGACGTCTGTTGCTGGCTGCCGCTTTCATGCGGCGTGGAGAGGGCTGGCCGGTCCTGCTGGAAAACCTCCTGAAAGTACGGATTTACATAGGGGAGATAGCGGGCAAACACCTCCGGAGGGAGGAACTGTACCGATCGGATCAAGCCTCTGCAGTTCGGCGCAGCGCACCGGCACTCCATCGCCCAGTGCACCTCATCCGTGGTGATGGCGTAGTCGACCGTCAGCTCGTCGCCTGGTGAGATGTCTCTCAGCGCGACAAATTCTCGCTCTCCTCGAACGCCGAGGTTGGGATCACAGGAATGGTTGACGAAACCATAGGGCGGGTCCGGATCGAGCCACACGTCTTTCCGGATGCCATAGAAATTGGGATTTGAGCAGGCGTCGGCTTCCGTTCGGCTCGCCCACTCGTATTCTGCTCCGGTGACCCTGAAAACGAGCGCGCCCGAACGGTAACACCGCCCTGTGAACAGACCTCGGCCTGTATGGGGAGTATCGGAGACGTAGAAAGCTACGGACCATTTCGCATCCGTTCCCGACGTTGACCCGATGGCTCCGGCGCTGTGCGAATTCAAGTCTCGCTATACGGAAAGCCCCGTGACCACGATCTCATCGGCCAAATGCGCGGGGCATCTCGGGAGCAGAGGCTGGGCGGCGCGGCATCATCCGCGCTTCCAACATGATGCGACCAACCTGCGCCGTTTACCGAGGTCGATGCTCTTACCGGAGCGCCATACCTGGCAATCTCGATGGTCGAAAAGCGACCGGGACTCGTTGGCCTCTACCGTCCCCCTGGTTCATGGTTGAACAGAATGGCACATTCCGTTCAGTGAGGACCGCTGGGAGGGATTATCGAGATCGAACCTCAGTGGCATTGCCTGATCTTGAGCGACACAAATTGGCTGAGAGGAGACGGGTAACTTTCCGCAACGCGCTTCGACGTTCCCCTTTAGCTGGCGGAGGTAATCCTTTAGTTGCCCACTGACGCTCACGAGCCTTGTACTGTCCGTCCGCGCGCGGAGAGCCATATCGGCACGCGTCGGCGCTTCCCAGTGCAACGCTTATTGAACAATACGATCCATCCCCGCTGCACCTGCTCAAGATGGGCCAAGGTGGCCTCGACTAGCGCGTCGTCTATGGCTTCAGGGTCGCCATGAACAAACGCGTTGCGCGCTTGCTGCATAAGACGCAAATGCTTTGCCTCCTCGAAAAAGCCTTCGGCCTGGAGATCTTCCCAGAAACTTATCCGCCAAGTACGTCGATACAGGAGGTCTAGCCGGCCACCGATGTTCGGAAAACGGCGGAGAAGCTCATCACCCAGATCGCCGGGAAGATCGGCGAAGGCCGCGCGATAAAAGCTGTCCATAAGCACTTCGAACAGGGTCCAGAAAAGCAGTACGATGGTAAAGCGCTGCGACAGTCGCGCGGGCCGGCCCGGCTGAGAAGCGATGGACCGTTCGCTCTCGATCTTGATCTGCTCGAGCAGAACAAAGGTCGACCACGGAATAGCGCCCTGCATCGCTGACGGGATAATATGATCAACGCCATTAACTTTGATGCACATAGGTTCGGGGCTAACTGCGTGACCGCAGATTGGACAGGCCAAAACCCCGTGCAGTGCATTGCACTCCGGGCAATGTATAAGACCGTGCCAAGGTGAATGCATCATGGTGTCCTAGGCTGACAAGGGAATTTTCGACGGCCACTATGGCGACCATCGCTCACAACCTCAGTCCTGGTGTGCGGAGACGTCGTTAGGCTCTATTTTGCCTTTGCCCATCGTGTTGCGCCAAGCCTGCTCTTCAGTGATTTCAATGATGCTTGCGCCTGCTCGGATGTGATCGGCAAGCTGCTCGCGTGCCTTGGCTACGACCTTCTGTTGTCCATCGGGATCGTGCGGCATCGCGCTTTTTGCGATCGTCTCGATTTTTTTGATATTGACCCAGGCAGCCTTGAAGCTTGCATCGTCCGAGGTCAGGCCCTGCTCCCGCGACAGCGCCAGAAATTGAGCGGCCCGAGCGTCATGACGATCGCGCTCAGTGTCATCAAGCGCCTGAATACGCGATAGTAATAGGGCTGCCATTGGAGCCGCGTCGGCTTGCTCAAAGCCGATCCGAGAGGCCACATACCACGGCTCACGGTCTTCTGGGCGGATCGAGAATTCATATCCCGCCCGCTCCGCGACACCCGCGAGCCAAATGCGTTGAACGCGACCGTTCCCCTCAACGAACGGGTGCGCCGCGTTAATTTCGTTGATTAGCGCCGCCGCCTTCTTGGTGAAAGCATCCGGCGTGAGGCCACGTAGTTCGTTGGCCTCTCGGAACGTCTTGAACTGCCGCTCCATCCATGGCGTGATTTGATCCGGCACTGCGAACGGCGCCGGACCTCGGCCTGTCGTGTATTTCCGCTCAGCTCCAGCCCAGGCATAAAGGTCCTGGAAAAGATGGCGATGGATTGCCCTGAAAGCGGGATAGGTCGGTTCCGCACATTCGGGCGGTAAGCCCTCCGTGATGCGGATGTCGGTGAAGAGACGCTCGGCCGCGTCGAGTGTGGCGGCGTCACGTATCCCAAGCTCATTCACTAGGACCTGGGTGCCTTGATAGAAGACCTTCTCGTATTCGACACGCTCAGCTTCGCTCCGAGCGCTCAACGAGTCTTCTTGGCAAAATAGGATCGAAGCACCTCGCGACGCTTCTCAACGGATGCTCCATCGGCCTCTAGGCGTGCAAGAAGTTTCTCAGCCTTTTCATCCCGACCGACGCCTTCAATGTCGTTGTTCGCGCTCATCTGTTTACGTCGCCACGTAACGTCAGAGGGAGATGAGGAAGTCCATCGACTCATGTTACCCACCAGTTTGAATATGAGTGATTCGGTTGGGCGATCCTACGCTCAAGGGAATGCTGGTCGTAGCTATTCACTGCCCTGCCGGTCGAGCAATCGCCGCGCACGGGAAATCCGCTCTTCCAGCCCAGCTCGAAAATCGGGATCCCGCCGCCGGAGCTCAATATGCTCGGAAATCGCCGCCCGGATGACATCTGATATAGGCCGCTGCTCGACGTTGGCGACCGTTTCAAGCGCTTCCGCCTGCTCGGGCGAAAGGCGAATCGTCATGGCTTTGTTTTCTTTCATGTCCCATGTTTGACACCAAATCTTAGGGGTTGTCAATACGATTGGTATCGTGGTATCAAGGTATCAACAGATGGAGATACCTAATGAGTAAGCCTGAAAATCATCCCGGTCCCGATCCGTCCAATCCGAATGGACATACCTTTACGATTAGGATCGATCGTACAGCCTATAAGGTACGTGCGGAGCAACTGACGGGCCTCCAGCTTCGTCAGCTGAGCAATCCGCCGATCGGTCCCGATCGGGATTTGTTCGAGGTCGTCCCTGGAGGATCCGATATTAAGATCCTCGACGATCAGGTCGTCCAGATGCGGGACGGTCTGCGGTTCTTCACTGCTCCGGCTCAGATCAACCCTGGTGGGAACAAGGGACAGTCCTAATGCTTCCGCAGATCGATCTTGATTGTCTTGCAGAGCGTGCTCCCGGCTATAGCGTCTCGAACGAAGGTGGAATGATCTGCGTCCTCATTCCAAATTTTGCGCTGGGTCCTGGATTCGATCACCCCACTGCAGATCTCCTGTTGCGGCTGGCGCCCGGCTATCCGGATGTAGCTCCAGACATGTGGTGGTTCCACCCGCCTGTACGTCGCACTGATGGCGCAAAGATTGCGGCTACGGATGCCCATGAGCATCATTTAGGACGCGAGTGGCAGCGATGGTCGCGGCATTTGCAGGCTGGTCAATGGTGCTCGGGCATCGACTCGCTCGAAAGCTATCTCACCATCATTCGGAGGGAGATCGCTCTGTCTGCTCCCAAAGCGGCATGACGGTAACGCTCGTTCTCACGGACACGGTCGCGGAGGAACTGACCGCGGCAGCGTTCGACTCAGTGGAGTCTGCCGGCGTTTTGCTCGCGACGGTATTCGAAGGCGCGGACGGTGATGTCCGTCTACTGGTCCGTCGTCACTTTATGGTCGGTCAGGACGCCTATCGCGCACGCACGCGCGACTATATGACAATCACGCCCGAAGGATATGTCCCCGCTCTCGCTGAGGCGGAGTCACTCGGGACCATGGCGATCTGGTTCCACACACATCCCGGCGTTAGTGGCACTCCTCTGCCGAGCCTTGCGGATGAAAACGTCGATGACGCCATCGCCGACCTGTTCCGCTTGCGCTCGGGCTCGCAATATTATGGCACGCTCATCATCTCGCCGCGCCAAGCAGGATTTGCCTTTTCCGGCACTTTGCAGCCGGAAGACGGACCCGCTCGTTTGATCGAGCGGCTATGGATTGTGGGGGATCGCTGGCGACTGCTGAACGCCGTAAACGCTGACGACAGGCCGCCCTCGCCAATGTTTGATCGCAACGTCCGAGCGTTCGGCAGCGAGATTCAGCGTTCGCTCGGCGACCTGAGTATAGCGGTGGTCGGCTGTGGCGGCACAGGCTCGGCTGTCGCCGAACAGCTCGTCCGGCTCGGCGTCCGTCGACTGCTTCTAGTCGACGCAGATTATCTCTCTGAGAGCAATATCACGCGGGTCTATGGGTCAACACCCGCCGACGTCGGGCGTCCTAAGGTGGAGGTGTTGCGTGACCATCTCACCAGTATCGCACCCGATCTTAGCTGCCAAGCGGTCAATGGGATGATCACATTGGAGCCGATCGCCAGGCACCTCTGCGATCGGGATCTTGTGTTTGGTTGCACGGATGACAATGCCGGCCGGTTAGTTCTCTCCCGGCTTGCGACCTATCTTCTTACCCCAATCATCGACGTCGGCGTCCTGCTCAGCAGCGATGGCGAAGGTTTACTTACTGGAATTGACGGCCGCATCACTGTGCTCTCGCCAGGTTCTGCCTGCCTTGTTTGCCGCAATCGGATCGATCTTGCGAGGGCGGGTGCCGAGGTCATGACACCGACCGAGCGCCACCGTCTCGCCGACGAAGGTTATGCACCGGCGCTGGGTGAGACCGAGCCCGCGGTCGTGACGTTTACGACCGCCGTCGCCTCAGCTGCGGTCAGCGAGTTGCTTGAGCGGATGATAGGCTATGGCCCCGATCTCCGACCTTCCGAAATACTGCTTCGCCTGCATGAGCGTGAAATCTCGACTAACAGCGCTGCACCGCGCCCCGGTCACTATTGTGACCCAGCAAGTGGAAAGCTAGGCCTGGCAACTGCAACGCCCTTTCTTGAACAGTTGTGGTCGGAAATATGAAGCTCTCGTGGTTGGAGTGGTTGCCCTTTAGACGCTGGCGGATCGTCGGCACGGTCGAGTTCGCCGACGACATCCCGCAGCGCTTGCCAAAGCGCGCGATGGTTCTGGTAGTCTCAGGCAGTTCACCAAAGTGGGCCGGTTTCAACTGCCCGTGCGGGAAGGGCCATGAGATTCTGCTGAACCTCGACCAAGGACGTCATCCCGCCTGGAGCCTCACGCAATCCGAGGGAAAGATCACGATTGCACCAAGCATTGATTATCTTGATGGCCGACGTCGGTGCCATTTTATTTTGCGGAATAGCAAGATCCTCTGGGCTAAGGACAGTACTCGATGACCGATAGCGAAATCACCGGCGGTGGCGATACGCCAACTGGCGCCGCCAAGCGCCCACTCAGCAAGACGCCTATGTTCACGGCCCGTAATTCGGCGCGTTACGAACGGCAAGCAGTGATCAAAGAGATCGATGACGCCGAAAGAACGCACCTGATTTGTT
>LNFM01010994.1_pt1 | contig 12496 bp, 10 predicted proteins | sample 596031 | NCBI WGS metagenome assembly LNFM01 (sample SAMN04254537, study PRJNA301005) | activated carbon metagenome | isolation source: dual media filters at the Ann Arbor, Michigan drinking water treatment plant | place: USA: Ann Arbor
ATAGGCGCCCCGGGCCGACAGGTTCTCGTCCGAGGCGACCGTGCGCACCGCCGGCGTCTTCTGGCGCGACAGGGCCATGGCCGAAGGCGCGCTTCAAGGCCGCGGGCTGGGCGGTCAAGGCCGTCGACGGCCACGACATCAAGGCCGTCAAATCGGCCCTGCAGTGGGCGACCCGTCAGGACCGGCCGACCCTGATCGCCTGCAAGACGAAGATCGGGCGCGGCGCGGCCACTATGGAAGGCAGCCACAAAACCCATGGCGCGGCCCTCGGCGCCGCAGAGATCGCGGCCACCCGTCTCGGTCTGTCATGGACGCATGAACCGTTCGAACTGCCCGAAGCGATCGACAAGGCCTGGAAGAAGGTCGGCAAACGCGGTGCCAAGGAGCGGAAGGCCTGGGAAGCCCGGCTGAACGCCTCGTCCCAGGCGGCGGACTTCACCCGCGCCATGAAGGGCGACCTGCCTGCCGGTGCCTTCGACGCCCTGAACGCCATGATCGCGGAACTGGTCGAGACCCGACCGGCCCAGGCCACGCGACAGTCATCCGGCGCGGCGCTGGACGAACTGTTCGCCGCCATCCCCGAACTGATCGGCGGCTCGGCCGACCTGACCGGCTCGAACAACACCTTCGTCAAGGGCACGCCGATCTTCGACGCGCCGACCTATGAGGGCCGCTACGTCAACTGGGGCATCCGGGAGTTCGGCATGGCCGCGGCCATGAACGGCATGGCGCTGCACGGCGGGATCATCCCCTACGGCGGCACCTTCATGGTGTTCTCGGACTACAGCCGCCCGGCGATCCGGCTCGGGGCCCTGATGGGGGTACGGGCGATCCACGTCCTGACCCACGACAGCATCGGCCTCGGCGAAGACGGCCCGACCCACCAGCCGGTCGAGCATCTCGCCGCCCTGCGCGCCATCCCCAACCTGCTGGTCTTCCGCCCCGCCGACACGGTCGAGGCCATGGAGTGCTGGCAGGCGGCCCTGGAGCACAAGACCGCGCCCTCGGCCATGGCCCTGTCGCGCCAGAAAACCCCGGCCGTGCGGCTGAAGGCCTCCGACGAGAACCTGTCGGCGCGCGGTGCCTATGAGCTGAAGGCCGCCTCGGGCGAGGCGCAGGTCACCCTGTTCGGCACCGGCACGGAACTGGCGCTCGCGCTGGCCGCCGCCGATGTGCTGGAAGCCGAAGGCAAGCCAACGCGCGTCGTCTCGGTCCCGTGTTTCGAGCTCTTCTTCCAGCAACCGAAGGCCTATCAGGACAGCGTCATCGGCCGCGGCACGGTCCGCGTCGCCGTCGAGGCCGCCATCCAGCAAGGCTGGGAGCGGTTCATTGGCGAGGACGGGGCCTTTGTCGGCATGACCGGCTTCGGCGCCAGCGCCCCGGCCGAGGTGCTGTACGAGAAGTTCGGGATCACCACGGATGCGGTGGTTGCGGCCGTGAAGGCCCGGCTCTGACCATGCGCCTCGGCACCCCCCTCTCCGACAGCGCCGTCCGCGTCATGCTTCTCGGTGCCGGGGAGTTGGGCAAGGAGGTGGCCATCGAGCTGCAACGTCTCGGCGCCGAGGTGATCGCGGTCGACCGCTATCCGAACGCCCCGGCCATGCAGGTGGCGCACCGCAGCCACGTCATTCCGATGACCGACGCGCATATCCTGAACGGCGTCATCATGGCTGAGGCCCCGCACATCATAGTGCCGGAGATCGAGGCCATCGCCACCGAGGTACTGGCGCAGATCGAGGCGGCGGGCATGGCGAGGGTCATCCCGACCGCGCGCGCCACCCAGCTGACCATGAACCGCGAGGGCATCCGCCGGCTGGCGGCAGAGGAGCTCGGTCTGCCGACCAGCCCCTACGCCTTCGCCACATCCGCCGCCGAACTGGCCGATGCCGCGCACCGGATCGGCCTGCCGGTCTTCATCAAGCCGGTGATGTCGTCGTCGGGGAAGGGCCAGTCGATGATCGACGCCCTTGAGGACGCCGCCAACGCCTGGGCCTATGCGCAGTCCGGCGGACGGGTCGAGACTGCGACGGTGATCGTCGAGGGCCGGATCGATTTCGACTTCGAGATCACCTTGCTGACCGTCCGCTCGCTGCGGGACGGCGCGGTCCGCACGGACTTCTGCGCTCCTATCGGCCACCGGCAGGTCAAGGGCGACTATGTCGAGAGCTGGCAGCCGCAGGCGATGACGCCCGCCGCCCTGGCCTCGGCGCAGGACATCGCCCTCAAGGTCACCGATGCGCTGGGGGGGCTCGGCGTCTTCGGGGTCGAGCTGTTCGTGAAGGGTGATCAGGTCTGGTTCTCGGAGGTGTCGCCGCGACCGCACGATACCGGTCTGGTGACACTCGCCACCCAGACCATGAGCGAGTTCGCCCTGCACGCCCGCGCCATCCTCGGCCTGCCCGTCGACGTCAGCCAGCGGGACATCGGCGCCAGCGCGGTCATCTATGGCGGCATGGATGCGGTCGGGATCGCCTTCGAGGGCGTGGCCGAGGCCCTGTCTGTCCCGACCGCCGACCTGCGCCTGTTCGGCAAGCCCGAGAGCTTTGTCACCCGCCGCATGGGCGTGGCCACGGCGCGCGGCGAGACCGTGGAGCAGGCTCGCGAACGGGCGCGCGAGGCGGCGTCGAGGGTGCGGCCCGTCCGGGGCTGATCGATCAGGGCCGCGCCAGAACCGCCTCGGCGGCGGCCTCGATCATCGCGTCCCGCCCCTGGCGCAGTTCGTCGGCGCGGAACTGGATCTCATGGTCCGGGGTGACGCCGACGCCCTCCAGCACAGCGCCGGCGCCGGAGCGGAAGCTTCGCATGCCGATGCTCAGTTCGCCCCCATCCGGCAGCAGAAGGTCGCGCGAGGCGACGACCGCCCCCATCGATCTCAGGCCGAAGACGGGACCGCGGCCGGTCTCCTGGAAGGTCGCGGCGAAGACCTCGGCGCCGCTGGCGGAGCCGTCCCCGATGACGACAGCGACGGGTCCCGTCCAGACGTCGCGGGGCGGCCGGGTCCGGTAGGGGAAACGCGGCAAGTAGCCGAAGTCTACCCAAGCATAGGGTTGGCGATCCGGGAAGAAATGGGCCAGCGTCCGCCCGACATCGTCGATGAAACCACCGGGATTGTCGCGGAGATCGATGACGATCCCCGTGGGCGGGTCAGCCGCGGCGGCGCGCATCTGGTCGTCGAACCAGCGCCGTGTCGCTGGCGCGAAATAGTCGAACGACAGCACGAGGACGCCATCGGGCCGCCGCACGGCGTCGCCGAGATAGGGCGGCAGGGGGACGACCGGGATCCTCACCTCGTGCTCGACGTCCTGTCCGTCGGTGAAGACAACCACCTGGACATCGAGAGTCTTGTCCAGGGACGAAGTCACCGACACGGGCTCTCCGTTCAACCGGTCGGCGCGCCAGCCGAGTTGCACCCCCGCCAGATCGGCGGGGCCGCCGGGCCGGATTGAAGTGACGATGAGCTGGTCATCGATGCGCCGCATGCTGAACCCGAGATTGGGCGTGGGCTCGAGGCGGGCCAGCGTGCGTTCACGATGGCGCGTCGGCGTCAACGCGGTCGTATGTCGGTCGCCGAGCAGGTCGAGGGTCTCGTTCAGCGCCCTGTAAAAATCGCCCTCCGTCGGCTGCACGAGGGCCGCTTCACGACGGGCGGCGGCCTCGCCCGCCCAGTCGATTCCCCCGAAATCCCGCTTGTAAAATCGCAGCCCTACCCAGCGCACAGCGGAATCATATACCCGTGCGTTCAGCGCCTCGCGCGCAGCCGAGCCGTCCTCCACCTGCACCGGGGTCGGTATCCGGGCGTCATCGTCGTATGGAAGAAAGCTCTGGCATCCCGTTAGCAGAACGGCCGCGCCGGCAACGGCTCCGAGACGCCGTAAAGTACTGAAAACAGACACTATATCTCTCATGCGCCGAGACTAGCCTGATCGTGCGCCCCGGGCCAGCCCGCGCCGTCCGAGGACAAGGTACCGGTGCGTGGCGCGGAACTCGGAAGCGGAGCCGGGATCGTCGCGCGCCGTTTCAGTGCCCTGGCGAGGCGACGCGCGCCTGGTCCGCGCCGGCCAGCGCAGCCATCGCCGCTTCCAGCCCCGGATCGCGGCCGGCGCGCCGGTCTTCCAGCGTCTGTTCGGCGGCAACATCAGGTGTCACGCCGCGCTTTTCCAGCCGAACCCCACCCGACGTGATGAAGTCGGCGCGGCTCAGACTCAGCCTTCCGCCGTCGGGCAGGCGGGTCTCCTGCGAGATCAGAACCGCGCCCGCCGTCGGCGCGCCGACCACGACCGCGCGCCGCGCCTCCTGCAGGGCGGCCGGGGTCAATTCGGCGGCGCTGCGGCTGTTGGCGTCGACAAGGACGGCCACGTCGTTCCCGACCGGCTCGGCCAGATCACCGCAACCGCCGGCGGTCCTCAGTTCCACGCGGCGCCCCGAGCGCCCGGTCCTGGCTGCCCAGAGACGGTCGCGCGGCAGGAAGCAACTGAGCACGGCATCAGCCTCGGCCAGCCGGCCGCCGGGATTGCCGCGCAGGTCGATGACAACGTCGGTTTCCGGCGGCAGGTCTTCCAGCTGCTCGCCCATCCAGCGGCCCAGCCCCAGTTCGAAGCCGTCCACGGTCAACACCAGAACCCCCGGACGCGAGCGGTCGGCGACGAAGGCCGGCGACGGCTCCATCATGCGGGGGGTCAGGGTCAAGGGGCGGGCGGCGCCCTCGCCGTCGATCAGCGACAGGGTCACGGGGCGGCCCTCCGCGATGTCCTGCTCCGGCGTCCAGAGCGCGCCGTCGCCTGTGACCAGCCGCCAGCCAACGGCCACCCCGGCCTCGGCGGCGGGCGAACCGGGCCGGACATGTTCGATCACATAGAGGTCGCCCGAGGGCTCGGGCCTCAGGGACACGCCGATGGCGGGCCGACGCTCACGCAGGGTATCCTGGCGTCGAGCCACGGCAGGCGGCGCCGCGCCGGCGTGATCGTCGTCCAGCAGATCGAGCATGTCGCCGAGCGCGCGATACAGGGTCCGGTCGTCCGGCGCCGTCAGCGCGACTGGCCGCCAGGTGCGACGGGCGGCGATCCAATCCACCCCATGCAGGTCGGGGTCGTAGTACTGGCTTCTCACCTCGTTCCAGACACGGTCGAAGACCCGCTGGTTCATCCGCGCGCGCTCGGGGTCGAGCGTCGCGGAGGCCGCCGGGGGCGCGCCGGTCCCGGATCCGGGATCAGCCGCGAACGCCGGAGCGGCGATAAGCGCAAGGCTCATCGCCGCCGATGCAGTCAGAATCCGGAGAATACGACGGTAATTCACGGCGCCATTAGAAGGCGCCCATCCTGTCTTTCAACTCACGAAGTCGCAGACGGATCAGTCTTCATCATTCTGTCGCGTTTCGATGCGGTGAACGAAGACCTCGGAGCCGTGGCCGGAGGCCCGCTCGCCCGCCTCAATGAAGCCCGAGCGATCGGCGTCCATCCGGGCGAAGGCCTCCCGCAGGGGCGCGCTGAACTCGGCTTCGCTGATCTTGCCGTCGTTGTCGGTGTCGAGATCGTTCTGTCCGCCCGGACCGCCTGCACGTCGGATCTCGACCCGCTCGCCGGGTCCGCCCTCGCTGCGCGGCCTTCCCATCATGGCATGACCGCCCGGGCCGCCGTGGATGACGATCTCGCGTTCGCCGCCCGGACCGGTCAGGCTGCCGACGAAAACCATGGTCCGCGCCTCGCCGTCACTCGCATGTTCCGCATGGGCGCCGCCCTCCCCGCCAGGATGCGCCCGGCGCATTTCGAAATGCCGGACGCCCGGTCCGCCCGGACCGCCCGGACCGCCAATGACCCGGATCTCATGCTCGCCGGGACCGCCCGGACCGCGCATGATCCGGATGTCATGCTCTCCACCGCCCATGGCGCCGTGGCCGGCGGACAGTTCCTCGGTCGACAGACGGCCGTCGCTGTTCGCGTCCATACGGGCGAAATGATCATTCATGGGCGCGGCGAACTCTTCGCGCGTGATCTGGCCGTCGCCGTCCTTGTCGAGCCCGCCGGGACCGTCGGCGCCCATGACCATCACACGGGTGCGGACCTCGGGCGGAGCGGGCGGCGCCGGCGTCTGTTGCGTCAGGATGGCGGAAAGGGCGATCAGGGTCAGCATGAGCGGTCGGCTCCCGTTATTGTGCGGCCACTGTTCGACCACGCCCCGCTTGCCGGAGTGTTTCAACCCCGCCGGCGATTGTTTCAAAGCTGAAATGACGACGAGCGTCTGGTTCGCCACAATGACCTCATGCAAGCCGACGCCGTCTCCCGTATTCTCGTCGTCGACGACGACCCCGGCATCCGCGAAGTGCTGTGCGACTATCTGGTCCTGCACGGCTATGACGCCGTCGGCGTCGCCTCTGCCGCCGAGATGGATCGCGCCGTGGCGCAACAGACGCCCGACCTGATCGTGCTGGATCTGATGATGCCGGGCGAGGACGGACTGTCGGTATGCCGCCGCCTGGCCGGCAAGGGGCCGCCGATCGTCATGCTGTCGGCCATGGGCGAGGACACCGACCGGATCATCGGCCTGGAACTGGGGGCCGACGACTATCTGGCCAAGCCCTGCAATCCCCGTGAACTGCTGGCCCGCGTCCGTGCCGTGCTGAGACGCCCGCGAGATGAGGCGGTAGCCGAAGGCCCGGCCCTGACCTTCGCCGGCTGGCGGCTGGACCTGTTGCGGCGCGAACTCACCCGGCCGGACGGCCGCTCGGTCTCGCTCTCGGCGGGGGAGTTCGCCCTGCTGCGCGCCTTTGCCGAACGGCCCGGGCGGGTGCTGACCCGCGACCAGTTGCTGGAGCGGGCGCGGGGCGCCGACGCCGACGTCTTCGACCGCGCCATGGATGTGCAGATCAGCAGGCTGCGCAAGAAGCTCGACGACGGCTCCGGCCTGGAGATGATCCAGACCCTGCGGGGCGAGGGCTATATGTTCGACGTCAGGGTCGAGCGGCACAACGGCGCGATCCGGGGCGTCGCATGAGGCGGCCTTCGTCCTTCCCGGTTCTGGTTCAGGTGGCGGCGCTGGCGGTGCTGGCGGTGGTCATGTCCCAGGCCGTCGCCTTTGGCGTGGTGGTTCTGGCGCCGGAGCCGCGGCCCGCCGGCTTCAGCATCGGCGCGGCGGCGGACGCCTTGAGGGGCGAACCGGCCGAAACAGCCGACGGCCGCGCCCTGCGTCGCCGCATCGTCGACCGGCCGCCCGGTCCGGAGACCGATATCCAGATCGACCCTATGGCCATGGCGATTCGCGCCGGCCTGGCCCAGCGGCTGGGCGTCGAGCGCGACTCGGTCCGGGTCACGGTGGATCACGGTTCGCCTCGCTGGCGCGCACCCGGACCGGGCGAGGGCGGGGCTTCCGAACAGCGAATGGATTTCGTCCTCGTGCGTCCTGAAGGCGGCCCGGCTGTCGGTCCGCGGGATGCTGTGCGCGCGAACCGTTCACCGCCCCCTGTTGTGATCGCTGTTCCGCCTGCCGGGTCCGAAGAGACCGTGATCGTCCGGCGCGGCTCCGACGTCGAGGCCCAGTTGCGCATGCGTCATCTGGCCCCGGGCGGCCAGGGCGGCCCGGAAAACGGGGCCTTCGTCATTGATCGGGAAACCCATCAGTTCACCGTGCGGGCCGACCGCCTGACCTTCGCGCCCTTCTCCGCCTCGGTACGCCAGCCGGACGGGCGCTGGGCAACGGTCGAGCCGCCGCGCGGCCTGCTGTCGCCCTGGCAGCAGCGCATTCTGCTGGCGCTGGGCATCTCCATGTTGTTGCTGGCGCCGCTGGTGTGGTGGATGGCGCGCAGGCTGACCCGACCGATCCGCGTCTTCGCAGACGCCGCCGAGCGCTTGGGCGCCGACCCCGAGGCCGAGCCGCTGACGGCCTCCGGTCCCAGCGAGGTGCGCACCGCCATCCACGCCTTCAATGACATGCAGGCGTCCCTGCGCGACCACATGCGCAAGCGAACCCAGACGGTGGCCGCCATCGCCCATGACCTGCGCACGCCCCTGACCCGTTTGCGTTTCCGGGCCGAACAGGCGCCCGAAGCCGTGCGCGACCGGATGGCCGCCGATATCGAGGAGATGGACGCCCTCATCGCCCAGGCCATGGCCTATGTCCGCGGCGAGGCAACGCCCGAGCGGCGCGAAGCCTTCGATCTCGACGCGCTTGCCGCCGATTGCGCGGGCGGCTTTTCCGAGACCGGCGGAGCCGTGACCTTCGACGGCGGCGGCGAACTGTCGGTCGAGGCTGACCCCGCCGGCCTGCGCCGGGCGCTGGGCAATCTCATCGCCAACGCCGTCAAATACGGGGGCGCGGCGCGGGTGAAGGCCTTTGCCCGGGACGGTCGCGCGGTGGTCACGGTCGAGGACGATGGCCCCGGCCTGCCCGACGACGAACTCGAGGCCGTCTTCGAACCCTTCCACCGCGCCGAACGCTCGCGCAGCCGCGAGACCGGCGGAGCGGGTCTTGGTCTGACGGTCGCCCGTCAGGCAGCGCGGGCTCACGGTGGCGACGTGACCCTTTCAAACCGGAGCGACGGCGGCCTGGTCGCCCGGCTCGAACTGCCACTTGTCCAGCTCACGGAGAAGCACTGATGCGCGCCCTGATCCTCGCCGCCGCCCTGCTCGCGGCGGTACCCGCCCTCGTCCAGGCCCAGACCGCGCCGGCGCAGACCGCAGCCGCCCAGCCGGCGCCGCGCGAGACGGTCGCGGCTGTTGCGGCTCGCATCCGCGAACTCTATTTCGATCCCGCCGCCGCCGACCGCATTGCCGACGCCCTCGAGGCCGAAGCCGCCGCCGGGGCCTTCGACAGCCTGACGGACCAGCGTGACCTGGCCGCCGCGCTGAGCCGTCGCCTGCGCCCGCTAGACGCGCATTTTAATGTCGCTTGGGACCCCAACGCACCTACCGGACCGGCCCCGGCGATACGGCGCCCTCCGCCGACAGACGGAACTCCGGCGAGCGGCGAACCCATCCGTCGCCTGGCCCAACCGGCCAATCCGGGCGAGACGCGTGGCAATTTCGGCTTCCGCAAGATCGAGATCCTGCCCGGCAACGTCGGCTACATCGACCTGCGCCAGTTCTCGAATATCAACTTCGACAATCCCGCCGATCCGGCCCGCCGCGCCGCCGACTCCGCCCTCGCCTTCGTGGCTGATACGGACGCCGTGATCTTCGACCTGCGCGACAACGGCGGCGGCGCGCCTTCTATGGTCGGCTACCTGACCAGCGCCTTCACCCCGGCGGACGCGCCGATCTACAACGTCTTCCACAGCCGCGAGGGCACGGAGAGCGAGGCTCCGGCCGTGTTCCATCCCGCGCCCCGGCTGGAGGTTCCGGTCTATGTGCTGATCAGCGGTCGCACCGGCTCGGCTGGCGAGGCCTTCCCCTACACCCTGCAGGGCGCGCGCCGCGCGACCATTATCGGCGAGGCCTCGGGCGGCGCCGCCAACCCTGGCGGCATGGTTCCGGTTGGCGGCGGGTTCGCGGTCTTCATCTCCCGGGGCTCGCCGAGGAATCCGAATACGGGTGGAAACTGGGAGGGAACGGGCGTCATCCCCGACGTGGCCGTGCCGTGGGACCATGCTCTGACCCGGGCACACGCCCTGGCGCTGGAGGGCATCGTCGCCGACGACAGCCGTCGCACCGACGCCGTCTGGGCTCTGGAGGCGATGAACGCGACGCCGCAGGGCGGCGACCTGTCCGTCTACGCCGGCACATATGGCGAGCAGCAGGTGTCGGTGGTCGGAGACAAGCTCCACGTCGTTCGCGGCCGCCGCCCGCCCCTCGTGCTGGCCGCCCTCGGCCCGGACCTGTTCACCGTCGTCGGCGATCCCACCCGCCGGGTGCAGTTTACGCGCGACGGCTCCGGCCGGGTCACGACCATGGACTCGGTCAGCATCGGCGGCCCAGGGCCCCGCGCACGCCGCACGGACTGACCGAAGCGTTACAGTCGATCACGTCTTGTTACGGGCTCGGGGTTGATCACCGCGCCCGTCGGCTTCATTGAAGCGCCAATCCCACACACTGCTTCTTCGGAGACCGCCCCATGACTGTCCGCGTCGCCATCAATGGTTTCGGCCGTATCGGCCGCCTCGTCCTGCGCTCCATCGTCGAGCACGGCCGTCGCGACATCGAGGTGGTGGCGATCAACGACCTGGGCCCGGTCGAGACCAATGCCCATCTGCTGAAGTATGACTCGGTCCACGGCCGCTTCCCCGGCACGATCGAGCATGGCGAGGGCTGGATCGACGTCGGCCTGGGCAAGATCAAGGTCACCGCCGAACGCGACCCGGCCAAGCTCCCGCACAAGGAACTGAACGTCGACATCGCCTTCGAATGCACAGGCATCTTCACGACGAAGGAAAAGGCCTCGGCCCACCTGACCGCCGGCGCGAAGCGCGTGCTGGTTTCGGCCCCCTGCGACGGCGCCGACAAGACCATCGTCTACAAGGTCAATCATGAGACCCTGACCGCCGACGACATCATCGTCTCCAACGGCTCGTGCACCACCAATGCCCTGGCCCCGGTGGCCAAGGTCCTGCACGACCTGTTCGGCATCGAGCGCGGCTACATGACGACGATCCACGCCTACACCGGCGACCAGCCGACGCTGGATACGATGCACAAGGACCTGTACCGCGGCCGCGCCGCCGCCCTGTCGATGATCCCGACCTCGACCGGCGCCGCCAAGGCGCTCGGCCTGGTCCTGCCGGCCCTTAAGGGCAAGCTGGACGGCTCCTCGATCCGCGTCCCGACCCCCAACGTCTCGGTCGTCGACCTGAAGGTCGTCGCCGGCCGCGAGGTGACGGTCGAAGAGATCAACGCCGCCATCCAGGCCGCCGCCGACGGCCCGATGAAGGGCGTTCTGGCCACCACCGACGAGGCTCTTGTCTCCACCGACCTGAACCACATCGCCGCCTCCTCCACCGCCGCCCTGCCCCAGACCCAGGTCGTCGACGGCAAACTGGCCCGCGTCCTGACCTGGTACGACAATGAATGGGGCTTCGCGACGCGGATGGCCGACACGGCGCTGGTGATGAGCAAGCTGATCAAGGCTTGAGATCATGACCTTCCGCACCCTCGACGACGCCCGTGACCTCGCGGGCAAGACCGCCCTCGTCCGCGTGGATTTCAACGTCCCGATGGAGGCCGGCAAGGTCACTGAGGACACCCGCCTGCGCGTTGCCCTGCCGACCATCAACCGGCTGCGCGACGCCGGCGCCAGGGTCGTCCTGCTGGCCCATTTCGACCGGCCCAAGGGCAAGGTCGTGCCGTCGATGAGCCTGCAGCCGGTGGTCGACGACCTCGAACACCTGCTGGGCGCCCCCGTCCGGTTCGCGACCGACTGCGTCGGCGATGAGGCCAGGGCCATGATCGCCGACATAGACATCGGCGGCGTGGTCCTGCTCGAGAATGTCCGGTTCCACGCGGGGGAGGAAGCCAACGACCCCGCTTTCGCCGCCCAGCTGGCCGAACTGGGCGACGTCTACGTCAATGACGCCTTCTCCGCCGCCCACCGCGCCCACGCCTCGACTGAAGGCCTGGCCCGGCTGCTGCCCGCCTACGCCGGCGAGTCCATGCGCCGCGAGCTCGACGCCCTCGACGCCGCGCTGGGTAAGCCGCAGAAGCCGGTCATCGGCATCGTCGGCGGAGCCAAGGTCTCGACCAAGCTGGACCTGCTGAAGAACCTCGTCGGCAAGCTTGACCGGCTGGCCATCGGCGGCGGCATGGCCAACACCTTCCTGTTTGCGCAGGGGATCGACATCGGCGGTTCGCTGGCCGAGCGCGACATGGCCGACACGGCCCTCGAAATCCTCGCCGAAGCCAAGGCCCGCGGCTGCGAAATCCTGCTGCCCGTCGACTTCGTCGTGGCGACCGAGGTCAAGCCCGGCGCGGCCTCTCGCCCGGTCGTCGCCGGTCAGCCGCTGTCGACCGACGACAAGATCCTCGACGCCGGCCCGGCCAGCGTCGCGCGTCTCGTCGACGCCCTGACCGCCTCGAAGACGCTGATCTGGAACGGTCCGCTTGGGGTATTCGAGGTCCCGCCCTTCGACACGGCCACCGTCGCGGTCGCCCACCATGCAGCCGCGCTGGCCAGGGCGGGCGTCCTGACGGCAGTCGGCGGCGGCGGCGACACGGTCGCGGCCCTGCATCACGCGGGCGTGGCCGACGACATGACCTTCGTCTCCACCGCCGGCGGCGCCTTTCTTGAGTGGATGGAGGGCAAGCCCCTGCCCGGCGTCGAGGCGCTGCGAGCCTGACGAATTGCGTTGTTACAATGCGTGACTTCGAGACGCGGGGCGGCTAAACCACCGGCAAAACTCACGGGCTCAGGAGACACCCCATGGCGCGCATCACGCTGCGACAGCTTCTCGATCACGCGGCGGAAAACGACTACGGCCTGCCCGCGTACAACATCAACAACATGGAACAGGGCCTGGCCATCATGGAGGCCGCCGAGGCGGTCAACGCCCCGGTCATCATCCAGGCCAGCCGCGGCGCGC
>LNFM01016716.1_pt1 | contig 12496 bp, 12 predicted proteins | sample 596031 | NCBI WGS metagenome assembly LNFM01 (sample SAMN04254537, study PRJNA301005) | activated carbon metagenome | isolation source: dual media filters at the Ann Arbor, Michigan drinking water treatment plant | place: USA: Ann Arbor
TGCGAAGAGCTGGCCGCCAACGGCTGGTCAGTCAAGGTCCATCTGCAGGACGCCAAGTCCTACGACCGGCACCTTGCCATCTACCCCGATGACCTGGTGGCGTTCGTCAAGGAGACGCAGCCGGCGGAGTGGGCCAAGTTCAAGAAGTGGCACAACGGCGCGTCCGAGGCCATGTTCGTCAAGCGCGTGGCCAAGCAGCTCGACACCCACGGCACGCTGCACCTGCTGCGCCACGGGTTCAAGGACGTTGATGCCAAGTTCCAGCTGTGCCAGTTCCGGCCGGCGCACGGCAAGAACCCGGCGCTGCTCGAGGCCTATGCCAAGAATCGGCTGACCTGCATTCGGCAGCTGCACTACAGCTTGCACAACGAGAACAGCCTCGACCTCGTGCTGTTCGTCAACGGTCTGCCCGTGGCCACGTCCGAGCTGAAGACGGACATGACGCAGAACGTCCGCGACGCCATCAAGCAGTACAAGGCCGACCGGCTGCCCAAGGACCCGAAGTCCAAGGAGCTGGAAGCGCTGCTGCAGTTCAAAACGCGCGCCTTGGTCCACTTCGCCGTCTCGACCGACCTCGTCTACATGACGACGAAGCTGGCGGGCGAGGACACCTTCTTCCTGCCCTTCAACATCGGCAAGCCCGACGGCGTAGACCTCTGCAGCGCCGGCGCCGGCAACCCGCCTGCGCCCGCCGACAAGGGCTACCCAATGTCTACTCAAGGTGCTGCGCATGAAACTTGAAGGATGGCGGCTGGCCGCCGTGGTCGTGGCGTCAGCGCTCGGTGGCGTCGCCGGCGGCTGTCTGCTCAGTGACTATGCCGCCCTTTCTGGGTTCCCTCACGAGAAGCTCATCGTCGAGCTTGAGCACGACGGAAGCCCGCGAGCAGCGTACGAGTGCCAGCGCCTCAGCAACGCCTTCGGGCCGGAGCTGTCTTTCTTTGATGAGAAGGCTGGCGCGCAGTCCCGATGCGTCCTGGAGGTCGCTGGCGAGACGCTGCCTGACGGGTCAATGCTTTGGTACCCCGGCTACCTGACCTGGTACGGACGAGTCATTCAGAACCACCCCCCGGCACACATCACGAAGAGCCGAATCAAGGCTGTGCGCGCTGCACGCAGTTGAGATTCACGGTCGCGCGCCCTCGGCCCTGCTCCAGACCTCCAGCTCACCGGGGCAGCGAGGCTCGGCCTGGCACCGGATAACCCCATCCAGCCCCAGTTGCAGGCGGAACCGTTCCGGCAGTGGGGCCGTCAAGTTCGACGTCGTCAGCCGGAAGTCGTAGTAAGCGTCTGCCGGACCGGCAGACGCCAAGAACTGGGTCTCCGCAGTGACGTCCTTGCCGTGAACCAGCAGCGCCCATGTGTCGCCCTTGCGGTTGAGCACTATGGCTTGCCCTCTGGCGGGAACATAGTTGACGCCGGCGGGCAAGTCAGCCTTGCTGGTGCAGGCAGTCAAAGCGACCGCCAGAATCAACTTAACGGCGGTCGCCGGGGCGGAAGTTCGCATTCCGCATTCTAAAACGCGTGGCCTATAACGTCGGCGATTCTGCTGTGTTGGGGGCTCAGTGACGGTTAGCAGCGGCGGTTCTGCCATTTCTGTCGCGCAGCAGCGGCGGACCTGGTCATGTACCGAGCGCTTGCGGTTGCCAAAGTCGTTGTGGCAGGAGGCCCCCCCCGGACTCGCTCGCCAAAGCTCTGGAACTGGCTGATGGGGGGCGTGGGGTCCTCCGTCACGCCTAGGGGCTCACGGGCCGACCAGATGCAGGCGGCTACTGCGGCTACGCGGCCTGTGCCGGCAGCACCCCCGGCATGTCGGACAAACGGTATGTCGGCACCCTGGCTCTCGGTCGGCCGAGTCTTCGGGGTACCCGTCGGCCCCCTCTAATTTCGTCAGGCGGGCACTTGGCGAAGGCCTAAGTCCTTGATTTGCAAGGCAATTGGTCACCAGCTAGATAACACCCCCCCAAAAAGAAAGGGCCCAGCGTTGCCACCGGGCCCAAAACAACCTTCCACACGAGAGACCTGGGGTTGATGTCCCCCAGGCCCTGGATAGAGCGGCGGGCGGCGCAGAAAGTTCCGCGCCTGCCGATCAGGTCACTGGCGCGGGCGGGCCGCGCCGCGTGATCAGGCCGACTTCTTCGCCTTCGTGGCGGTCTGGCTGGCCTTGACGGCCTGGTTCGTCAGCGTCGTGAAGTTGGCTTCGGCCACTTCGGTGGCTTGCTTGGTCGCCTTCTGCACGCTCTCGAAGGCGTTGTTGGCAGCGGCCACGGCCGACTTCATCATCGCGACGGCGCTTTCCGAGCCGGCAGGCGCGTTCTTCACGGCGGTGTCGACCAGGGCCAGCACCTTCTTCTGGCCGTCGGCCATGGTGGCTTCGGCGGCCTTGGCGACTTCGGCGTTGGTGCCGGCCAGGATCTCGTAGACATGACGGCTGTAGGCAGCGGCCTTCTCGGCGCTGGGCTGCAGCATGCTGGCCTGCAGGTTCAGCAGTTCCTGCGCGTCCTTGACCGACAGGGCGGCCTGGGTGGATTCAGCCACTTCGGCCAGCGTGGTCTTGGCGACCTGCATGTTCAGCTCGACCAGCTTCTCGACGCCTTCGAAGGCCTTCGCGGTCAGGCCGAACAGGGTTTCGAGGTTGGCCTTCTGGGCGGCGGCGACTTGCTCGGGGGTGAATTGCGTGATCATGGTGAGTATCTCCATTCAGTGAGGTCAGGAAAACCGTGCTGCGCCTCGTTTGAACAACATTTGCTGCGCTGCAACATGAACCGAAGTATAGGCCTCGTGGTGGACTATGCAAGCCTTTTTTGCTGCACCGCAACAAAGTAGGGGTGTCTTCCTAGAATCCGCCGCCGTGCTCGCCTTCCACTCCGACCAGTTCGTGCTGCCCCTGCCGGCCGGCCACAGCTTCCCGATGTCCAAGTACCGGCTGCTGCGCGAAGCCGCCGAGCGCACGCTGCCGGGTGTGCGCGTCACCGAGGCTCCGCCGGCCAGCGACGGTGAACTGGCGCTGGCCCATGAACCCGGCTGGATAGGCGCCGTGGCCGAAGGCACGCTGAGCGCGGCGCAGCAGCGGGAGATCGGCTTCCCGTGGAGTGAGCGCATGGTCGAGCGCTCGCGCCGCTCGGTCGGCGCCACCGTCGCGGCGGCCCGGGCCGCGCTCTTCGACGCCGAAGGTGTGGCGGCGAATCTGGCCGGCGGCACGCACCACGCCTACGCGCACAAGGGCTCGGGCTACTGCGTCTTCAACGACGTGGCGGTGGCGGCGCGGCTGATGCAGGCCGAATGGCACCGCGGCGGGCAGGGCGGGCCGGGTGGGCAGCGGCTGCTGCGCGTGATCGTCATCGACCTCGACGTGCACCAGGGCAACGGCACGGCGTCCATCTTCCGCGACGACACGAGCGTCTTCACGCTCAGCCTGCACGGCGCGCGCAACTTTCCCTTCCGCAAGGAGGCCAGCGATCTCGACGTCGAGCTGCCCGACGGCTGCGGCGACGACGACTACCTCGCGGCGCTGGACACCGCGCTGGACCAGGCCTGGGCGCACCATGGCGAAGAGCTGCCCGGGCTGGCCTTCTACCTCGCCGGTGCCGACCCGCACGAAGACGACCGCCTGGGCCGGCTGAAGCTCACGGCCGCCGGCCTGGCCGAGCGCGACAGGCGGGTGCTGGCGGCGCTGCGCGAGAGGCGCATCCCGGTGGCGCTGTCCATGGCCGGGGGTTATGGACGCGACATCACCACCACCGTCGAGGTGCAAAGGCGCACGCTGCAAGAGGCGCTGGCGAGCTGGCAGGCTTGGCCACGACGGGCACCGCGCCGGGCGGTGGAAGAATGCGTCCCGTGACCGAGCGAGCCCAGCCCCTGCCGCGTGCCCATTTCCCTCACTTCCAGGCCATCACCACGCGCTGGATGGACAACGACGTCTACGGCCACCTCAACAACGTCGTGCACTACAGCCTCTTCGACACGACATCCACGGTGGCGAGGTCATCGGCCTGGTGGTGCAGACGCAGTGCCACTACTTCGACAGCCTGGCCTTCCCGCAGACGGTGCATGCCGGGCTGCGCGTGGCGCGGCTCGGGCGCTCCAGCGTCAGCTACGAACTCGGTCTGTTCGGCGACGACGCGCCGCTGGCCGCCGCCGTGGGGCGCTTCGTGCATGCCTACGTCGACCGTGCCACGCGCCGCCCGGTGCCGCTGCCCGAAAGACTCCGCGCCGCGCTGGTGCCCCTGCTCGCCAACCCCCTGGACTCCCCATGACGACTCCCCACGACACACACCCGGCGGCGCACGTCGTCATCAACCCCGAGATCACGCCGGCCAGCACGGCCGCAGTGGACGCCGCCATCACCTCGCGGCGCTCCTTGCGCGCCTTCCTGCCCACGCCGGTGCCGCGCGAAGTCATCGAGCAGATGCTCACGGTGGCCGCACGTGCGCCCTCGGGCACCAACACGCAGCCCTGGCAGGTGCACGTGCTGACCGGCAACGCCCTGCACGCGCTGTCAAAGGACATCCTGGACGCCCACGACGACCCCGCCGTGCGCGCCACCCATATCGAGGAATACGCCTACTACCCCACCGAGTGGCGCAGCCCCTACATCGACCGCCGACGCAAGGTGGGCTGGGACCTGTACACGCTGCTGGGCATAGGCAAGGCCGACAAGGCGCGCATGCATGCCCAGCACGGCCGCAACTACGCCTTCTTCGGCGCGCCGGTCGGCCTGATCTTCACCATCGACCGCGTCATGCGCCAGGGCAGCTGGCTCGACTACGGCATGTTCCTGCAGAACCTGATGGTGGCGGCGCGCGCCCGCGGCCTGGACACCTGCCCGCAGGCGGCCTTCACCCAGTTCCACCGCATCATCGAGCAGCACCTGGGCCTGCGCGAAGACCAGATGGTGGTCTGCGGCATGTCGCTGGGCCACGCCGACCCGGCGGCGGTGGAGAACTCGCTGGTCACCGAGCGCGAGCCGGTGGCTGGCTTCACACGTTTCCTCGAATGAAAGAGCCAAGCCGATGAGCACCCACCCGAACCGTCCCGCCGTGCTGGTGGCGCGCGCCGTCTTCCCCGAGGTGGTGGCGCGGCTGCGCGCGCACTTCGACGTGGAGGACAACCCCGACGACGTCATCCTCAGCAAGGCCGAGCTGACGCGCCGACTGCAGGGCAAGGCCGGCGCCTTCACCACCGGCAGCGACCGTGTGGACGCCGAGGTGCTGGCCGCGAACCCGCAGCTGCGCATCGTCGCCAACATGGCGGTGGGCTACAACAACTTCGACATCCCGGCCTTCAACGCCGCCGGTGTGCTGGCCACCAACACGCCCGACGTGCTGACCGAGACCACCGCCGACTTCGGCTTCGCGCTGATGATGGCCGCGGCGCGCCGCATGGCCGAGAGCGAACATTTCCTGCGTGCCGGTCGCTGGGACCGCTGGGCCTACGACATGTTCGCCGGCAGCGACGTGCACGGCGCCACGCTGGGCATCCTGGGCATGGGGCGCATCGGGCAGGGCATCGCGCGGCGCGGCGCCCTGGGCTTCGGCATGAAGGTGATCTATCACAACCGCAGCCGCCTGCCCGAAGCCACCGAGGCTGCGGTGAACGCCCGCTGGGTCGACAAGGCCGCGCTGCTGAAGGAGGCCGACCACCTGGTGCTGGTGCTGCCTTACTCCCCTGCGAACCACCACTGCATCGCCGCCGCCGAACTGGCGCAGATGAAGCCGACGGCGACGCTGACCAACATCGCGCGCGGCGGCATCGTCGACGACGCGGCGCTGGCCGTGGCGCTGCGCGAGCGGCGCATCGCGGCGGCGGGGCTGGACGTGTTCGAGGGTGAGCCGGCCGTGCACCCGGGGTTGCTGGACGTGCCCAACGTCGTGCTCACGCCGCACATCGCCAGTTCCAGCGTCGCCACGCGGCTGGCGATGGCCAACCTGGCTGCCGACAACCTCATCGCCGTGCTGAAGGGCGGCACCGCGCTGACGCCGATCAACGCCGGGCAGTTGCAGCGCCGCGACTGACGCGCAGCGTCAAGGCCGTCGGCGGCGGGCCGCTGCAGCGAGAATCGAAGGCTCATGCCCGAATGGACGTCGACCCTCGCGCTGGCCCTGCTGGCCATCAACCTGCTGTTCCTGATCTACCTGGCGCTGCGCCGGGTGGACCACCGCAGCGCCGCCGACGCCGAAGGCCTGCAGCGCCTGGAACGTGAATTGCGCGACGAGCTCGGCCGCCAGGGCCAGGCCACGCGCGGCGACCTCGCCACCTTCCAGCAGATGCTGCTGGCGCAGAGCAGCGACGTGGCGCGCACGCAGAACGAGCAGATCGACAGCTTCCGCACCCAGCTGGCCACCACGCAGCAGGGCGTGAGCGCCGCGCTGGCCCAGGCCACACAGGCGTTGGCGCTGCAGTCCACTGGCGCACGCGAAGCCCAGGACGCGGCGCTGCGCCGCTTCGGTGACACGCTGGCCGAACAACTGCGGGGGCTCTCCGAGGCCAACGACCGCCGTCTGGCCGAGGTGCGTGCCGCGGTCGAGCAGCGCCTGGGCGCGCTGCAGGAAGGAAACGAGAAGAAGCTCGACCAGATGCGCGCCACCGTCGACGAGAAGCTGCACGCCACGCTGGAACAGCGCCTGGGCGAAAGTTTCAAGCAGGTGGCCGACCGGCTGGAGCAGGTGCACAAGGGACTGGGCGAAATGCAGACCCTGGCGCGCGACGTCGGATCGCTCAACCGCGTGCTGACCAACGTCAAGACCCGCGGCATCTTCGGCGAGATGCAGCTGGCCGGTCTGCTGGAGCAGGTCTTCACGCCCGAGCAGTACGCCACCAACGTGGCCACCATTCCTGGCAGCAGCGACCGTGTCGAGTTCGCCATCCGGCTGCCCGGCCAGCGCAGGGACGGCGAACCGTTGTGGCTGCCGATCGACGCCAAGTTTCCGCGTGAGGACTACGAGCGCCTGCTCGACGCGCAGGAGCGTGCCGACCCTGCGGCGGTGGAGGCAGCCGGCAGGGCCATCGAGACGCGTCTGCGCCTGGAGGCCAGGAGCATCCGCGACAAGTACGTCTCGCCCCCGCACACCACGGACTTCGGCATCCTCTTCGTTCCCACCGAGGGCTTGTACGCCGAGGCGCTGCGTCGCCCGGGCCTGCTGGAAGCACTGCAGCGTGAGTTCAAGGTGATGCTGGCCGGCCCGACGACCTTGCTGGCCACGCTGACCAGCCTGCAGATGGGCTTCCGCACGCTGGCCCTGGAACAACGTTCCGCCGAGGTGTGGGAAGTGCTGGGCGCCGTGAAGACCGAGTTCGGCAAGTTCGGCGAGGTGCTGGCCAGAACCAAGAAGAAGCTCGACGAGGCCAGTTCCACCATCGATGCCGCGACGACACGCACGCGGGCCATGGAACGCCGACTGAAGACGGTGGAGGCACTGCCTGATGCCCAGGTCGCGCGCCTGCTGCCAGGGCTGGCCGCACCCGCCGTGGACGACGATGCCGACACCTGAGCCGCCCCGGCCGGCGGTGTCGGCGCACCCGCCCAGCGCCGGGTCCGCCCAGGTGTTGGCGGCGCTGATCGCCGGCCAGCTGGGCATGCACTCGGCGATGGCGGGCTTGCGCCTGGCCGCGCCGCTGCAGACCCTGGGCGAGGGTTACAGCGCCTGGTCGGTGGGGCTCTTGCTGGCGCTGTTCGCCGCCGCGCCGGTGGCCACCGCGCTGCACGCCGGGCGCCTGGCCGACCGACTGGGTTACCACCGGCCGGTGCACCTGGCCGTGGCCATCAGCGTGTTCGGCTGCGGGCTGGCGCTGCTGTCCACCTTCGTCACGGGCACCTGGCACTTCTTGCTGCTGTGTGGCGCGGCGCTGGCCGCCGGCGGTGGCACCAACGTCGGCATGCTGACCATCCAGCGCACGGCGGGCATGGCTGCGCGCGACAGCGCCGAGCGCGTGCGCGTGTTCAGCTGGCTGGGTGTGGCGCCATCGTTCTCGAACGTCATCGGCCCGGTGTCGGCGGGTTTCATGATCGACGCCTGGGGCTTCCGCGCCGCCTACGGCCTGTTGCTGCTGCTGCCGCTGGCCAGCCTGCTGGCCGGGCGCTGGGTACCGCGGCTGGCCCCGGCCGGCCAGGCCGACGCGGTGGCGGGCCGCCGCGCCTGGGACCTGCTGAAGTTGCCCGGCCTGCGGCGTCTTCTGGTGGTGAACTGGCTCTTGTCGACCTGCTGGGACGTGCACACCTTCGCCGTGCCCGTGCTGGGCCACGAGCGCGGCTTCTCGGCCAGCACCATCGGCCTCATCCTGGGCACCTTCACGCTGGCGGTCACGGGCGTGCGCATGCTGATCCCGCTGCTGGCGCACCGGCTCGACGAGAACAAGGTGCTGCGCCGCGCGATGCTGGGCACCGGCGTCGTGTTTGCGCTCTACCCGTTTGCGCCGAGCCCGCTGCTGATGGGCGCGCTGGCCGTGCTGCTGGGCATCACGCTGGGCAGCGTGCAGCCGATGGTGATGTCGATGCTGCACCACATGACACCCGACAACCGCCATGGCGAGGCGCTGGCGCTGCGCTCGATGGCCATCAATGCGTCCAGCACGGTGATGCCGCTGCTCTTCGGTGCCGTGGGTGCGCTGGTGGGCGCGGGTGTGCTGTTCTGGGTGGTGGGCGGCGCCGTGGGCGCCGGATCCTGGGTGGCGCGGCGGCTGTCGACCGTCGACTGAGCCGCGGCCGGTGCCGCCGCGACGCGCCGCGCGGCGCGGGCCGTCAGAACCGTATCGTGCCGGGCTGCGGCGCCTCGGGCGCCGGCGTGGCCGGCGCTGAAGGCGCGGGCCGCGCTTCGGGCGTGGCGGCGACGGCGCGCTGCACCAGCGGCGTGGGCACCGCCGCCGGCCAGCTGCGCGGCAGCTTCGATTCCTTGGGGTAACCAGCGGCGTCGAGATAGCTGGCCCAATCGGTGTCCGAAAAACCGCGCAGCGGCTGCGCGCCGACCGTCAGCGCCGGCACCGTGCGCGCGCCAATCAGGCGCTCCAGCGCCTGCGCGTCGTCCTCGCTGCCTATGGTGCGCTCGGCGTAGGGCACGCCGCGCTGCTGCAGCAGCTTGCGGCCGTTGTCGCAGGGCAGGCAGTCGGCCGTGGTGTAGAGCGTGACCGGGTAGCGTGCCGTGGCCTGGCGCAGATCGATGGGCAGGCCGACCTCGGCGACGGCTGCCGCAGGCGCGTTGCGCCCGATGGGCGTGATGCGCAGATTGCTGTCGAAGCGTGGGCGGTCGGTGTAGGTGACGCTGCCGTCGGGTGCCACCACCTTGTACTGGGCCCAGGCCGGCAGTGCGGCCAGCACCAGCAGCGCCAGGGTGACCGGAGCAGGGAGCATGTGCAGGGTCGTCGACTTCATGGTGTGGGGCCGGGCGCCAGGAGAAGGCTCGAATCTAGCCGACCCGGGAAACGATCTCAAGCCAGGCCCTGGTGGCGCAACAAGGCGTCGAGCTGCGGCTCGCGACCGCGAAAGGCGCGGAAGCTCTCGATGGCTGGCCGGCTGCCGCCGACCTCGAGCACGTGTTCGCGGAAGCGCCGGCCGGTGGCGGCGTCGAAGACGCCTGCTTCCTCGAAGGCGCCGTAGGCGTCGGCCGACAGCACCTCGGCCCAGGCGTAGCCGTAGTAGCCGGCGGCGTAACCGCCGTCGAAGAGGTGGCCGAAGCTGTGCGGGTAGCGCAGGAAATCCGGCGCACGCATCGGCTGCACCTCGGCGTTGACCTCGTCGCGTATGCCGTCGACGCGGCCCGCTGCCGCGGCTTCGCCGTGCAGCCGCATGTCGAAGAGCGAAAACTCACACTGGCGCAGCAGGCGCAGCCCGCTGCCGAAGTGGCGCGCCGCGACCATGCGCTCGAAGAGCTCGCGCGGCAGCGTCTGGCCGGTCTGCACGTGGCGTGTCAGGCGTTGCAGCACCTCCCACTCCCAGCAGAAGTTCTCCATGAACTGGCTCGGCAGTTCCACGGCGTCCCACTCGACGCCCGAGATGCCCGAGACGCCGAGTTCGTCGACCTGCGTCAGCATGTGGTGCAGGCCGTGGCCGAACTCGTGGAAGAGGGTGATGACGTCTTCGTGCGTCAGCAGCGCGGGCTGGCCGCCGACCGGCGGCGCATAGTTGCAGATGAGGTGCGCCACCGGCAGCTGCAGGTGGCCCTCGGGGCGGCGCCAGCGGGCACGGCTGTCGTCCATCCAGGCGCCCGACTGCTTGCCGGCGCGCGCGTACGGGTCGAGGTAGAAGGCCGCCACCGGTGTGCTGCCGCGCCAGACGCGGAAGAAGCGCACGCTCTCGTGCCAGACCGGTGCGTCCTCGGGGCGTATGGCCACCTCGAACAGCGTCTCGACGAGGCCGAACAGGCCTTGCAGCACCGCCGGCTCGGTGAAGTACTGCTTCACCTCCTGGTTGCTGAAGTCGTAGCGCGCCTGCTTCAGCTTCTCGGCCACGAAGTAGCGGTCCCAGGCCTGCATGTCGGGCAGGCCGAGCTCACGTGCGGCGTAGTCGCGCAGCTCGGCCAGCTCACGTTCGGCGGCGGGGCGGGCGCGCCGTGCGAGGTCGCGCACGAAGGTCAGCACCTCGTCGGGGGTGCCGGCCATCTTGGGCACCAGCGCCAGGTGGGCATAGCTGGGGTGGCCCAGCAGTGCCGCTTCCTCGGCGCGCAGTTCCAGCAGTTCGCGCATCACCGCGGTGTTGTCGAGCGCGGCCGGGCCGATGTCGCTGGCACGGGTGCCGTAGGCGCGGTAGAGCTGCTCGCGCAGCGCACGGTGGCTGGCGTATTGCACCAGCGGGATGTAGCAGGGCGCTTGCAAGGTGAGCCGGTAGCCGGCCACGCCGGCCGCGGCTGCGGTGTCGCGCGCGGCCTGGCGAACGTCGTCGGGCACGCCGTCGAGCTGGTCCTCGTCGACGTCGAGCGCGTAGGCGTCGGTGGCGTCGAGCACGTGGTCGCCGAAGGCCTTGGACAGCGCGCTGCAGCGCTCCTGGATGGCGGCGTAGCGTGCGCGCTGCGCGCCCTGCAGTTCGGCACCGCCGAGCACGAAGTCGCGCAGCGTGTCGGCCAGCGCCTTCTTCTGCGAAGGGGTCATGGCTGCGGCGGCGGGGCTGGCGGCCACCGCCTTGTACTTGGCATAGAGGCGCGCGTCGGCACCCAGCCGCGTGGTGAAGTCGGTGACACGCGGCAGCGCCTCGGCGTGCGCGGCGCGCAGCGACGGCGTATCGGCCACGGCCTGCAGGTGGTTGACGTGCGACCAAATGCGGCGCAGGCGCTCCACCGGCACGTCGAGCACCAGCGCCAGCGCGTCGTGGTCGGCCGGCACCTCGGGGCCCACCGCGCGCTCCAGCGCGCTCTCGGCCTCGGCCAGCAGCGTGTCGATGGCCGGCTTGACGTGTTCGGGGCGGATGGCCGCGAAGTCGGGCATCTCGCCGCCGTGCAGCAGGGGGTTGTCGGTGAGGTTCATGCTTGGGCCTCCGCAGCCTGCAGGGTGTTGACGAGCAGCATCGTGATGGTCATCGGGCCGACGCCGCCGGGCACGGGGGTGATGAAGCCGTCCGGCCCGAGCGCGGCGCGCACGGCGGTGAAGTCGACGTCGCCGCAGAGCTTGCCTTCGTCGTTGCGGTTCATGCCGACATCGATGATGACGGCGCCGGGCTTGACCATGTCGGCGGTCAGCGTGTGGCGCCGGCCCACGGCAACGACGACGACGTCGGCCTGGCGAGTATGCAAGCCGAGGTCGGGCGTGCTGCTGTGGCAGACCGTGACGGTGGCGTGCGCCTGCAGCAGCAGCAGGGCCATGGGTTTGCCGACCGTGTTGCTGCGGCCGATGACCACCGCGTGTCTGCCCTTCAGCGACCGGCCGGTGCTCTCGATCAGCTTCATGCAGCCATAGGGCGTGGCCGGCCGCAGCCCGGGCAGGCCCGTCATCAGTGCGCCGGCGCTGTGCACCGAAAAGCCGTCGACGTCCTTGGCCGTGGCGATGGCCTCTATGACCTTGTGCGGGTCGATGTGTTTCGGCACCGGCATCTGCACCAGGATGCCGTGGATCGCCGGGTCGGCGTTCAGCGCCGCGATGCGCGCCAGCAGCGTGGCCTCGTCGAGCGCGGCGTCATGGCGTTCGAGCACCGAGTGGAAGCCGCATTCCTCGCAGGCCTTGACCTTGTTGCGCACGTAGACGGCGCTGGCCGGGTCGTCGCCGACGAGGATGACGGCCAACCCCGGCTTGCGGCCCCGCGCCGTCAGGGCCGCGGCACGCACGGCGATGTCGCTGCGGATGTGCCGGGACAAGGCGACGCCGTCGATGAGTTGGGCGGTCATGCGGGTGGCTTCCTCAAACAAGCGAGGCCGCGTGCTGCGGCCTCGGTCGGGGTGGCGGCCGGGTCAGGCCTTGGACTGTGCGCCGAGGGCGATCTTGAGCAGGTCGGCCACGGTGTTGGCGTTGAGCTTTTCCATGATGTTGGCGCGGTGCGCCTCCACCGTCTTGATGCTGATGCCCAGGTCGTCGGCGATCTGCT
>LNFM01010995.1_pt1 | contig 12495 bp, 14 predicted proteins | sample 596031 | NCBI WGS metagenome assembly LNFM01 (sample SAMN04254537, study PRJNA301005) | activated carbon metagenome | isolation source: dual media filters at the Ann Arbor, Michigan drinking water treatment plant | place: USA: Ann Arbor
TCTGCACATAGTCCCAGTATTCCGGCAGCGTCTCGCCCTTGATGGCGAAGACCGGCGTGCCGGCGGCGGCGATGGCGGCCGCGGCGTGGTCCTGGGTCGAGAAGATGTTGCAGGAGGACCAGCGGACATCGGCGCCGAGATGCTTCAGCGTCTCGATCAGCACGGCGGTCTGGATGGTCATGTGCAGGCAGCCGGCGACGCGCGCGCCCTTCAGCGGCTGCGCAGTGCCGTATTCGGCGCGGACGGCCATCAGGCCGGGCATTTCATCCTCGGCCATGTTGATTTCCTTGCGGCCCCAGGCAGCGAGGGAAAGGTCCTTGACGATGAAATCCTGGGTCTGGCCGGCGGCGTCGGGCATGGGAAATCCTTGGGTCGTGTCTGACTTGGGGCGGCGCGTAGCATGGGCGGTGGCGCCGGCCAAGCTTTTCCTGCGACTCATAAGGATATCTTTATATATCAGCCACACATGCCCAGCTTCTGAGCGGGCTGGCGCCGGCGCCGCGCCAGCCGATGAAGCGCCAGGAACGGTGTACCGGGGATCAACACCGCGCCTGTTTCCTGGCGCACACCCCGGCCGCCCCGCCGAAACGCTACTTCAACGGAAAACCCAGCGCCGTCAGCGCATCCCGCATCCGGTCCCGCCCCGAAAGCCCGGCCGCCGTGCCCACGCGGGACATCATGCGCTGCGTCCAATCCTGCGCGCCCATGCCCTGCGCGACCGAGAAATCGCCCAGCGCCTGGTCGTAGCCGCTGATCGCCGCATCCTCCCCCACCGCGCCATATTGTTCCCGGTGCAGCACCAGGGATTGCGGCAGCCGGGGCTTCACCGCGCCCTGCACCGCCGGGTGGCCCACCGCCATGCCGAAGCAGGCGAAGGCGTTGGGCGGCAGGTTCAGCTCGGCCGAGACCTTCTCCGGATGCTGGCGCAGCTGGCCGACATAGACGGTGCCGAGGCCGAGGGATTCCGCCGCCACCAGCGCGTTCTGCGCGGCCAGCGCGGCATCCACCAGCGCCACCATGAAGGATTCCAGGTAGTCCAGCCCCTCCATCTTGCGCTGATGCGCCTCCCCCAGCCGCATCAGGCGGGAATTATCGGCGATCCAGCACAGGAACAGCGGCGCCTGGCGGATGAAGCCCTGGCGGCCGGACAGGTCCGCCAGCCGGTTGCGCCGCGCCTCATCCTCCACCGCCACCACCGACCAGGCTTGCAGGTTGGAGGAGGTGGGCGCGGATTGCGCCGCCGCCACCAGCGTCTCCAGCGTGCCCGGTGCCAGCTTTTCCTCCGTGAAGTTGCGGATGGACCGGTGGCCCAGCAGCGTCTCCAGCACCGGGTTCGTCGCCTCCAGCGCCACATCGGGGCCGGTGCCGCCGCCGTAGCGGGCGCGAACGGTATCGATCGGGGACGGGTCCATCGGGCAACTCCTCAGCATCCGGTGGCCGCGTAACGTGGATGCGGGGGGCAGGTCCAGGGCCGCACGCAGGGCAGCCCCCCCTGACGGATCGGTTGAAGCGGCCCGGCGCCGGGTCCATACCCCGCCGCACATAGCTGCCAGGTTGCCCCAGATGCCCGATATCGTCCCGATCCGCCGCGCCCTGCTGTCCGTCTCCGACAAGACGGGCCTCGTCGAATTCGCCCGCCAGCTTGTGGCCCATGGCGCCGAGATCCTGTCCACCGGCGGCACCGCCCAGGCGCTGCGCATCGCCGGCATCCCGGTGAAGGATGTGGCGGAGCATTCGGGCTTCCCCGAGATCCTGGATGGCCGCGTGAAGACGCTGGTGCCGCAGGTGCATGGCGGGCTGCTCGGCCGGCGCGACCTGGCCGAGCATCTGGCGCAGATGGAGCAGCACGGCATCGCGCCGATCGATCTGGTGGCGGTGAACCTCTACCCCTTCGAGGCGACGGTCGCCAAAGGTGCCGATTTCGAGGATTGCATCGAGAATATCGATATCGGCGGCCCGGCGATGATCCGCTCCGCCGCCAAGAATTTCGCCTCCGTCGTCGTGGTGACGGAGCCGGAGCAGCTGGCGGAGGTGCAGGCCGAATTGGCGCAGGGCGGCACCACGCTGGCGCTGCGCCGCCGCTTCGCGCAAGCCGCCTTCGCCCGCACGGCGGCCTATGACAGCGCCATCAGCACCTGGTTCGCGGGCCAGAATGGGGAGGAATTCCCCCAGCGCCTGTCCACCGCCGGGCTGCTGCGCCAGACGCTGCGCTACGGCGAGAACCCGCACCAGCGCGCCGGCTTCTACGCGGATGGCAGCCTGCGCCCGGGCCTGGCCACCGCGGCCCAGATCCAGGGCAAGGAACTGTCCTACAACAACCTGAACGACACCGACGCGGCCTTCGAATGCGTCGCGGAATTCGACCAGCCGGCCATCGTCATCGTCAAGCACGCCAACCCCTGCGGCGTGGCGGAAGCCGAAAGCCTGGCCGCCGCCTGGGATGCGGCTTTGCGCTGCGACCCGGTCTCCGCCTTCGGTGGCATCGTCGCCGCCAACCGCGTGCTGGATGCGGACGCCGCGGAGCGCATCACGGCGATCTTCACCGAGGTGGTGGTGGCGCCCGATGCGGATGCCGCCGCGCGCGCCATCTTCGCCCGCAAGAAGAATCTGCGCCTGCTGCTGACCGGCGCGCTGCCCGACCCGGCGGCGCCCGGCACCACCTTCAAATCGGTGGCCGGCGGCTTCCTGGCGCAGTCGCGCGATGCCGGGCGGATCACGCTGGACCAGCTGAAGGTCGTCACGCGCCGCCAGCCGACCTTCCAGGAATTGCAGGACCTGATCTTCGCCTTCCGCGTCTGCAAGCATGTGAAGTCCAACGCCATCGTCTATGCCAAGGGCCTCGCCACGGTGGGCATCGGCGCGGGGCAGATGAACCGCGTGGAATCCTCCCGCATCGCCGCCTGGAAGTCGGAGGCCGCGGCCAAGGCCGCAGGGCTGGACCGGCCGCTGGCGGAAGGCTCCGTCGTCGCCTCCGACGCCTTCTTCCCCTTCGCCGATGGGCTTGAGACCGCCGCCGCCGCCGGTGCCAGCGCGGTGATCCAGCCCGGCGGGTCGATGCGGGATGCGGAGGTGATCGCCGCGGCGGACAAGGCCGGGCTCGCCATGGTCTTCACCGGCATGCGGCATTTTCGCCACTAGACCGACGAATTGCGGAGAGGTTGCCCGGCCGTTCGCTTTCATCGGCCGGGCGGCTGGTCCAGATGGCGACCGTGCCAGACCTCATCGCCCTGATCCCCCCGCCCGTCATGTTCTTCGCCCTCGGCTTTGCCGCGGGGCTGTTGCGCGCCGATCTTTCGGTGCCGGAGGCGCTGGCCCGCGCCCTGTCCCTCTATCTGATGGTCGCCATCGGGCTGAAAGGCGGCGCGGCGCTGGCCAGCCCCGGCGCGGCGGAAGGGCTGTGGCCGGCGCTGGCGCTCGGCATCGGCCTGTCCTTCCTGCTGCCGCTGCCCGCCTTCCTGTTCCTGCGCGGCGCGCTGCGGATCGACCGGGACACGGCGGCGGCGATCTCGGGGCATTACGGCTCCGTCTCCGTCGTCACCTATGCGGCGGCCGCCGGCACGCTGACGACGCTGGGCGTGGCGCAGGAAGGCTTCATGCCCGCCATCCTCGCCGCCATGGAAACGCCGGCCATCCTGACCGCGCTGCTGCTGGCCAGGCTGGGTGCCGGGCCGGGCCAGCCCCGGCTGAATGCGGGCAAGCTGGCGCATGAGGTGCTGCTGAACGGGCCGGTAGTGCTGCTGCTGGGCAGCTTCCTGATCGGCTTCCTGGCAGGCGAACCCGGCCGCCGGCAGCTGGCCCCCTTCACGGAGGCGCTGTTCCCCGGCGCGCTCTGCCTGTTCCTGCTGGAGATGGGGCTGATGGCGGTGCGCCAGCTGCGGGCCGGCGGGCGCGGCCTGTCCTGGGGGCTGGTGGCCTTCGGCATCATCATGCCGCTGATCGGCGGCGCGGCCGGGCTGCTCGGCGCGCAGGCGATCGGCCTGTCACCCGGCGGGGTCGCGCTGATGGCCGTGCTGGCCGGCTCCGCCAGCTATATCGCGGTGCCGGCCGCCATGCGCCTGGCCCTGCCGCGCGCCGATGCGGGGGTGTATGTCACGCTCTCCGTCGCCGTGTCCTTTCCCTTCAACATCCTGCTGGGCATCCCCCTTTGGGTGAAACTGGCCGGGGGCTGACCATGCACAACCGCAAGCGCATCGAGATCGTCGTCGAACGCGTCCGGGCCGGGGATGTGACCGATCTGCTCGACCGGCTGGGCGCCACGGGCTGGACCATCCTGCCGGTGCTGGCCGGGCGCGGCCACCAGGGCGTGCGGCAGGGCGGCGACCTGTCCGGCGTGCTCGACAATGTCGTGGTCCTTTGCATCACGAGCGAGACGGTGGTGGCGCGGGTGATGGAGGCGCGGGACGATCTGCTCGGCGCGCGCCCGGCCATCGTCAGCATCACCGACTGCACCGTGCTGCGTGCCGACCATTTCTGACCAGGCAGCACGGCCAGTCCAACGCCTGATCGACGGCTATCGGCGCTTCCGGTCCGAGACCTGGCCGCAGGAACGCGCCAGGTTCGAGGAAATGGCCGCCAGCGGCCAACGCCCGCACAGCATGGTCATCGCCTGTTCCGACAGCCGCGTGGACCCCGCCGTGATCTTCGGCGCCGGGCCGGGGGAGCTGTTCGTGGTGCGCAACGTGGCCAACCTGGTGCCGCCCTTCAGCCCCGACGGCGCCTATCACGGCACCAGCGCGGCGCTGGAATTCGGCGTGCGGGTTCTGCAGGTGTCCCAGGTGGTGGTGATGGGCCATGCCATGTGCGGCGGCGTCTCCGCCCTGCTGCGCGGCGCACCGCCGGAGGCGCGGGACTTCATGCCAGCCTGGATGCAGATTGCCGCCGAAGCCCGCCGCCGCGTGCTGTCCTGCATGCCGGTGGAGGCCGCGCAGGAAGCCTGCGAGCTGGAGACGGTGCGCCTCTCGCTCGCCAACCTCATGACCTTCCCCTGGGTGGCGGAGGCCGTGGAAGCGGGCCGCCTGACCTTGCAGGGCGCGCATTTCGGCGTGGCCAGCGGCCGGCTGATGCTGCTGGACGCGGAGGGACGCTTCGCGCCGGCATAGCCAATCTCGCAACGGAGTCACGAAGGGTGGCAGACTCTCCCTATTGGGTCGGATAACCGATTCGAATTTCTGGAGCCTGCCCGATGCCTCCCGACTCCTCGCTCCTGATCGTCGCTGCGGTCTGCGGGCTTTTCCTGTTGCTCCTTCTGGTGGTGTTGCTGCTGCGGGCAAATCGTCCTGATCCAGCCCTGGCGGCCGCGCTGGAGAGGTTGCAAGGGCAAGCTGACCGTCAAGGTGAGCGCATGGCTGCGCTGCCCGCCGAGCTACGCGCTGAAGTCGCCAGCCGAACCGGCGATGTCGCCGAACGGCTGGGCGAACTATTGATGACGCAGACCAAGGTGCTGGGCGAGGCGGCGGTGGGCCAGAATGACCGGCTTGCCCAGCAGGATAAGCTGCTGGCCGAACGCCTGGCCTTGATCGCAGCCGACATGCAGAAGGCCATTTCGGCGCAGAATGAGCGCCTCGATCAGACACTGACCGGGCAGGGCGAAAAACTCCAGAAGACGCTCACGGAACAGACCGCTGCGACCCAGCTGACGGCATCGGCGATCCAGGAACGCCTGGCCGTGATCGATGCCGCCCGCAGCAACATCGAGGCGCTCGGCGCCCAGGTCACGTCTCTCACAGGCATTCTCGGGAACAAGCAGGAACGAGGCAGCTTCGGCGAGGATCAGCTGGAGCGCATCATCGCCGATCGCCTGCCCCCGGACGGCTACACCTTCCAGTCGACGCTGACCAACGGGCGCAAGCCGGACTGCCTCATCCACCTGCCTTTCCCCCCAGGGCCGATCTGCGTCGACAGCAAGTTCCCGCTGGAGGGCTGGATCGCCATCCGCGATGCAGTGGACGACGCCGCCCAGAAAGCGGCGGTTCGCCGTTTTGCCGCCGATGTGCAGACGCATATCCGCAAGATCGCGGAAAGCTACGTCCTCGCCGGTGAGACCGCCGATGGCGCCCTGCTGTTCGTACCGTCCGAGTCGATCTATGCCGAGCTTCACACGAGCCACAGCGCCTTGGTGACCGATGCCGCCCGCCGCGGCGTCTACATCGTATCGCCGACAACGCTGTGGGCGGTGCTGGGCACGATGCGCGCGCTGATGCGGGATATCCGCATGCGGAGCGAGGCGCAGAAAATCCAGACCGAAGTACGCCACCTGCTCGACGATGTCGGCCGGCTCGACAAACGCGTCGACAGCCTGCGGCGCCATTTCGGTCAGGCCGAGGGCGACATCGATGACATCGAGAAGTCGACGCGTGCCATCAAGCGCCGCGCGGAGCGGGTTGAGGCGGTGGAGCTGAACGAGCCGACCTCGGCCCCTCTGGATCCCATGAGCCTCATCAAGACTGGCGAACCGCCGCAGTGAGCGCGCTGCAAATCCAATCCGGCCTCGGCCTGCTGGCGCTGGCAGTGCTCGCCTGGGCGCTGGGCGGCTTTCACCGCCAGGTCTCCTGGCGCGTCGTCGCCGCCGGCCTCGGCTTGCAGATCCTGTTCGCCGCGCTGCTGCTGCATATCCCGCCGCTGCGCGCGGCCTTCGCCCTGCTGGGCCGCGCGGTGGAGGCGCTGGCCACCGCCACGCGGGCCGGCACCAGCCTGGTCTTCGGCTATCTCGGCGGCGGGCCGCTGCCCTTCGCCGAACCCTTCCCGGGCGCCGGCTTCATCCTGTTCTTTCAGGGCCTGCCGCTGGTCCTCGTGGTCGGCGCGCTGGCCGCGGTGCTGTACCATTGGCGCGTCATCCCGGTGATCGTGCAGGCGCTGGCGCGGCTGCTGACGCGCGCCTTCGGCCTGGGCGGCGCGGCCGGCTTCGCCACGGCGGCCAATGTCTTCGTCGGCATGGTGGAGGCGCCGCTGCTGGTGCGGCCCTGGCTGGCGCGGCTTTCGATGAGTGAGATGCTGGTGGTGATGACGGCGGGGCTGGCGACCATCGCCGGCAACATGCTGGTGGTCTACGCCGTGATGATCGCCCCCGTGGTGCCCGATGCCGCCGGCCAGTTGCTGACCGCCAGCCTGATCTCCGCACCCGCCGCCGTGCTGGTGGCGCTGCTGATGCGGCCTGCGGAGGCTGCGCCCGAAACGCCGGACCAGGCCGCCGTGGCGCCGCGCCTGTATGACAGCACCATGGAGGCACTGGTGCGCGGCACGCAGGATGGGCTGACCCTGCTGCTCGGCATCATGGCGACGCTGATCGTCTTCGTGGCGCTGGTGGCACTGGCCAATATGGTGCTGGAGCCACTGACCGGGCTGACCTTGCAGGCGATCTGCGCCGTGCTGTTCTGGCCGCTGGCCTTCGCCATGGGCATCCCGGCCGAGAGCGCCGGCACGGTGGCCGCCTCGCTCGGCACCAAGGTGGTGGTGAATGAATTCGTCGCCTATCTCGAACTGGCGCAATCCGGCGGGCTGGGGCTGAGCGAAAGGTCGCGGCTGATCCTGACCTATGCGTTGTGCGGCTTCACCAACTTCGCCTCGCTCGGCATCATGCTGGGCGGCATGGTGGCGATGTGCCCGGAACGGCGCGCGGATATCGTGAAGCTGGGCCTGCCGGCGCTGGTGGCGGCGACGATTGCGTGCTGCATGACGGGGGCCGTGGTGGGGATGTTGACCAGTCCATGATCGAATTTCTCGGCCCGCCACCCGCCGGCTCCCCCCGCCCCTTCAGCGAGGCGACGCGCGCCGGCGGGCTGGTCTTCGTCTCCGGCCATTCGGCGCCGCATGATCCGGCGAACGGCATTTCGCGCGGCGTGACGCCGGCGGAGGAAGTGCGGAATGCGCTCGCCAAGGTTTCGGCCATTCTCGAATCAGCCGGCACCGGGCTGGACCGCGTGGTGCAGATGACCATGCTGATCACCGACCCGGCCGACTACGCCGCGCTCAACGCCGAATACGTGAAGCACTTCCCCGACGGCCTGCCGGCGCGCCACACCGCCCGCTTCGGCGTGCCCACCGAAGCCCGCGTCGCCTTCGCCTGCATCGCCCTGGCCGGAGAGACCGCCCATGCGTAGCCACCTGATCCAGCGCAACCTGCGGCAGGACCCGCCGCTCGCTTTGCGCGGCGAGGGTATTTTCCTGCATGACTCCAACGGGCGGACCATCATCGATGGCTCCGGCGGCGCGGCCGTCGCCTGCCTCGGCCATGGCCATCCGCGCGTGCTGGAGGCGATGCGCGCGCAGATGGACAAGCTGACCTACGCCCATACGGCGCTGTATTCCTGCGAAAGCGCGGAGGCGCTGGCCGACCTGGTGCTGGAGGGTGAGCCAGGCGGCCTGACGCAGCTGTACCTGTGCTCCTCCGGCTCCGAAGCCATGGAAGCGGCGCTGAAACTCTCCCGCCAATATTTCTGGGAAATCGGCCAGCCGAGCCGGCAGAAATACATCGCGAGGCGGCAGAGCTATCACGGCAATACGCTCGGCGCGCTGGCGGCCGGCGGCAATGCCATGCGGCGCGCGATCTACCAGCCGATCCTCTCGGATGTCTTCAGCCATGTCGCGCCCTGCTACGCCTATCGCGACCGCGGCCCGGCCGAGTCCGATGCGGATTACGTGGCGCGCCTGGCGGCGGAGCTGGAGGCGGAATTCCAGCGCCTCGGCCCCGACACCGTCATCGCCTTCATCGCGGAGCCGGTGGTCGGCGCCACGCTGGGCTGCGTCACCGCTTTGCCCGGCTACTTCCCCGCGATGCGCGCGGTCTGCGACCGGCATGGCGCGCTGCTGATCCTGGACGAGGTGATGTGCGGCATGGGCCGCACCGGCACCATGCATGCCTGGGAACAGGAAGGCGTCACCCCCGACATCCAGGTCATCGCGAAGGGCCTCGGCGGCGGCTACCAGCCGATCGGCGGCATCCTGGCCAATCATCGCGTGATGGACGCGCTGCGCGATGGCTCCGGCGCGCTGATGCATGGCCACACCTACCAGGCCCACCCCATGGCCGCCGCCGCGGCGCTGGCCGTGCAGCGCGTGATCCGGGAGGAGCGGCTGCTGGACAATGTCCAGGCCATGGGCGCGCTACTGGAGGCGCGGCTGGTGGACCGCCTGGGCAACCACCGCCATGTCGGCGAAATCCGCGGCCGCGGTCTGTTCTGGGCCGCCGAATTCGTGGCCGACCGCGGCAGCAAGGCGCCCTTCGACCCGGCGCTGAAGCTGCACGACCGCATCAAGCAGGAAGCCTATGCGCGCGACCTGGCCTGCTACCCGATGGCCGGCACCATCGATGGCCGCCAGGGCGACCATGTGCTGCTGGCGCCGCCCTACATCGCCACCGCCGCGGATATCGAGGCCATCGTCGCCCGCTTCGGCGATGCGGTGGATGCCGCGATTGCCGGCCTGCCCGGCGCGTGAGCCCCCGCGCCCAGGCGCGACAGCGCCCGCGCGCAATGAACCGATCCTTCCGAAACGCGTTTCATCCCTGAAGCCCGACCACCAGGCCGGGCCCCAGACAGGAGAACGCGGCTATGGACAAGGATCGCATCAAGGGCGCCCTCAACGAAGCCAAGGGCGCCGTGAAGAAGACCGTCGGCGAGGCCGTGGGCAATGAGCGCATGGAGGCCGAAGGCCATCTCGACACGGTGAAGGGCAAGGCGCAGGGCGCCCTCGGCCGCACCAAGGACGCCGCGCGCGACGCCGTCGATGGCAAGGATCGCGTCTGACCTTATCCGGTCAGGCTTGAGAACCACGCCGCGCATCGGGGAAACCCGGTGCGCGGCGTTGCCGTTTCTGGCGCCCGCCCGCAAGCTGGTCCCCTACCAAGGGAGAAGCCAGATGAGCCAGACGGTGCTGTTTCCAGGCGAGGTCGAGTGGTCCGGCGAGAATCCCGGCATCTCGCTGAAGACCGACCCTGCCGGCCCCTTCACCACCCTCGCCTCCTTCTTCCGCGTCATGCTGTCCCCGCATGGCCGCGGCCACGCGCTGGTGCTGCTGCAATCCCCGCAGGAGGAAGCGCCCCCCTCGGAGCGCGCCAATCTCTGTCTGACGGATAATGCGCCGCTCGCCCGCTGGCTGATCGAGGGCTATCTCAGCCATTTCGGCGCCTGGCGGGGCATGGCGGGGCTGCGCGGCCTCCAGTTCCACACGCTGGACAGCGTGGCGACCGGCGGCGATGCCCGCACCTCCTACAGCGAGACGGTGCGCGCCGGGGATCTTACGGTGGAGATGGCCTGGACGGGCCTCGGCGTGCCCTTCTGCTTCGCCCTGCCGCCGGCGCAATCCGCCACCGGCCGGCACCATATGCCGACCCTGTTCGTCGGCTGCCAGGACGCCAGCGTGACGGTGGGCGGCCAGCGGCGCCCGGGCGCGCCGATCCCGCGTGAGATCGCGGGCCAGTCGATCAGCACGGCGATGCTGGCCTTTTCCGAGACCTGGGTGCGGGCCTGAAACGCAAATGGGGCGGACCAAGGAAGGTCCGCCCCATTCAGCACGCAGCTTGCGCTGCGATCAGCGACGCAGGCCGAGCCGGCCGATCAGCGTCTCGTAGCGCTTCTGGTCCTTGCGCTTCACATAATCCAGCAGGCCGCGGCGCTGGCCAACCAGCACCAGCAGGCCGCGCCGGCTGTGGAAATCCTTCGGGTGGGCCTTCAGATGCTCCGTCAGCATGGTGACGCGGGAGGAGATCAACGCGATCTGGACCTCCGGGCTGCCCGTGTCACCGGGCTTGGTCGCGTATTCCTTGATGAGAGCCGCGCGGGCCTCAGCGGTCATGATCGACATCGTCCATCCTTCCAAGTCGGGGTTGAGCCTCGCCGCCTGGCTGTTGCCCGGGTTCAAGCTGGATCAGCCTTTCGGGCTGCATCCAACCTGCCTCCAGCCGGCACAAGCCGAGCAGACGCTCCCCCGCCATCGCGCGCAGCAGGCCCCCTTCGGGGTCGGCTTCACGGGGAACGCGCCCCGTCAGGTCCACCAGGCTGATCGCCTGGCCCTGGTAGAGGCGTGCGGCCTCCTCTGCGGTGACGGCCAGTGCCGGGATGTCGGCCAGCGCGGTCGTCACCGGAAGCAGGAGGTCCGGGGAAGGGGGAGGCGTATCGCCTGAGACGAGCAGAGAGTCCAGCGGAATCGCATGTTCCATGCGGAAGGGGCCGACGCGCAGCCGCCGCAGTGCGGTGATATGGCCGACGGACCCGACCGCCTTCGCCACATCCCGCGCGAGCGAGCGCATGTACACGCCCTTGCCGGATTCCACATGGAAGATGGCGGTATCCGCATCCGGCCGGCTGATCAGGTCGAAGCGATCGACCCGCGCCGGGCGCGCCGCAATCTCCACCACCTGGCCGTCGCGGGCCAGGTCATAGGCACGCTCTCCGCCGATCTTGATGGCGGAATAGATCGGCGGCACCTGCATGATATCGCCGCGGAAGGCGGGCAGCGCCGCCTCGATCTCGGCATCCGTGGGCCGCACATCGCTGGTGGCGATGACGGCGCCATCGGCATCGTCGGTGTCCCGCGCCTCGCCGAATTTCAGCGTGAAGTGATAGGTCTTGGTACCGTCCATCACATAGGGAACGGTCTTGGTGGCGGCGCCGAAGGCCACCGGCAGCAGGCCGGTCGCCAGCGGGTCCAGCGTGCCGCCATGGCCGGCCTTCTGCGCATCGAAGGCGCGCTTCACCTTGTTCACCACATCGGTGGAACCGATGCCGGAGGGCTTGTCGACGATCAGCCAGCCATCCAGCTCGCGCCCCTTGGGCTTCTTGCTGCGGTGACGGTGGCGGTTGGGCTGGTTCACGGTTCTTCGGCGTCCTGAGGCGGTGAGGCGGTCTTGGCCAGATCTTTCTGCGCCGGGTCCTGCGGGATCAGATCCCGCTGGACCGCCGGCTGCTGCATCACCTTGCTGATATGCATGGCGTATTCGAGGGCGGTATCGGGCTGGAAATGCAGTTCCGGCGCCGTGCGCAGCCGCACGGCCTTGGCCACCTGGCTGCGCAGGAAAGGCTGGATGCGCTTGAGGCCGGCCAGCTGCGCCGGCGACAAATCGCGGCCCAGCCCGCTGACGAAGGCGGTCATGTGCTGGAGGTCGGGGGAGGCACGCACCTCCGTCACCGTCACCTTCAGCTCGAACAGGTCGGGGTCGCGGAATTCCTCCCGCGCGAAGATGTTGGACAGGGCATGGCGAACTTCCTCCGCCACGCGCAGCTGGCGCTGGCTCGGCCCTTCGGCGCCGCCCTTGCGGGGGGCCGACCGGGCAACATGGGCCAGGGCGGATTTGGGGTCGCGCCGCGGGGCATCCGCGGCGTCGCGGGATTTGCGGGCCATCTGGGTCTCTTCCTGAAAGAGAAGGGGCGCGGCATCGCTGCCGCGCCCCCCATCTTGCGGCTGTTGGTGCGTCAGAGCGTGCCGGCGACCGTCTCGGTCTCGTAGCACTCGATCTGGTCGCCGACGCGGATGTCGTTGTAGTTCACGAAGGACATGCCGCAT
>LNFM01014831.1_pt1 | contig 12495 bp, 10 predicted proteins | sample 596031 | NCBI WGS metagenome assembly LNFM01 (sample SAMN04254537, study PRJNA301005) | activated carbon metagenome | isolation source: dual media filters at the Ann Arbor, Michigan drinking water treatment plant | place: USA: Ann Arbor
GCGCGCGCGATCCATGCACTCTTGAGCAGCCCCTGGGTATCGATGACAAAGTCGTATTCCTGCAGGCGCAAGCCGCACAGAAACTGCCGCAGTTCGCGCCACACCTGCGCCTGCCAGGGACTGCGCCGCCAGCGCCGCTGCGCGACCGGCAGCACCCGCAACACGCCGGGATGCAGCCGCGGAATCGCGGCAAAAGACTCCTCGACCACCCAGTCGATGACAACGCCGGGCAGCGCGGACACGAGGTCCGACACCACAGGCAGGTTGTGCACGACATCGCCCAGCGAGGAGGTTTTGATCAGCAGGATGCGCGGCATCGCGGGTCGGAATGGTTGCGGGTTTGCGGGCTCCGGCATCCCGGAAATCAAAGCCTCGCCCGTCGTGGAACTGAAGCGCTAATCTACACGTAAACGCTTGTAACGCATAGAATATATGCCTTCACATTGCACCCGCGAACAGCCTGTCGTCCCCGGATACGGCGACCGCGGACACGAGGAGATGATTTGATACTGGTCACCGGCGGCGCAGGATTCATCGGCGCCAATTTTGTTCTGGACTGGTTGGCCACAGAGGGCACACCGGTCATCACCCTCGACAAGCTGACTTACGCCGGAAACCTGGCCAATCTCGCATCATTGAAGAACGATGCACGCCATGTGTTTGCGAAGGGCGACATCAATGACCGCGCACTCGTCGCCGGCCTGCTGCAGCGGCATCAGCCGCAGGCAATCGTGCATTTCGCCGCGGAAAGCCACGTCGACCGGTCAATCCACGGCCCCGGCGAATTCGTGCAGACCAATATCGTCGGCACTTTCAGCTTGCTCGAGGAAACCCGCGCCTACTGGAGCGGGCTCGCCGAAACGGAAAAATCGAAATTCCGCTTCCTGCATGTCTCCACCGACGAGGTCTACGGTTCACTCGGTGACGGTGACCCCGCCTTCAGCGAAACGACATCTTACGCGCCCAACAGCCCCTACGCCGCCTCCAAGGCCGGCTCAGACCATTTGGTGCGCGCCTGGCACCACACCTACGGCCTGCCGGTCATCACGACCAACTGCTCCAACAACTACGGTCCGCTGCAGTTCCCGGAAAAACTGATCCCGCTGATGATCCTCAACGCCATCGCCGGCAAACCGTTGCCGGTCTACGGGACCGGCAAAAACGTACGCGACTGGCTCTACGTCGGCGACCATTGTGCCGGCATCCGCGCGGCACTGGCCCGCGGCAAGCCGGGAGAGACCTACAACATCGGCGGCAACAGCGAGAAAACCAACCTCGAGGTCGTGCATGCCCTGTGCGCGATCCTCGATGAAATGCATCCGGCTGGCGCGCCGCATGCGAAGCTGATCAGCTTCGTCGAAGATCGTGCGGGCCATGACTGGCGCTATGCAATCAACGCTGAAAAGATCAAGCGTCAACTGGGCTGGGAACCGGCGAAAACCTTTGTGACCGGGCTGCGAGAAACCGTGCAATGGTACCTGTCGAACGACGAATGGATCCGCAACGTGACCAGCGGTGATTACCGCAAGTGGGTCGATCTGAATTACGGGAAACGATGAGCGGACAAGGTAATTGGTGACTGGTGATTGGTAATTGGTGGGTCACGGAGGCACAATGGGCAATGCACCGGAAGAACGTGGGCACCACAAGCTCGAAGCCTGGAAGCAATCCAGAAAGCTGGTTACCGACATCTACCTCCTTACCAAAGAATTCCCCAAGGACGAAATGTATGGCTTGACCTTGCAGATCCGCCGTTCCGCAATCTCGATCCCCAGTAATATCGCCGAAGGCGCCGCACGCAACGGAAACAAGGAATTCGCACAGTTTCTGAGTATCGCGAGAGGATCCCTCAGCGAGCTGGAAACGCAGTTACTGATTGCCTCTGACTTGGGTTACGTGAGAGAAGATAATCCGGTTTTTGCCTTGGTCCACCGCATTTCCCGACTACTGACAGGCCTGCACAAAACCGTCCGTCCCTGAAAAACCAATTACCAATCACCAATTACCAGTCACCATGAAAGGCATCATCCTAGCCGGCGGCTCCGGCACAAGGCTCTACCCCGCGACCCAGGTCGTCTCCAAGCAGTTGCTGCCGGTGTACGACAAGCCGATGGTGTATTACCCGCTGACCACGCTGATGCTCGCCGGCATCCGCGACATCCTGCTGATCTCGACGCCGCAGGACACGCCGCGCTTCGAGCAGCTGCTGGGCGACGGCTCGCGCTGGGGCATCAGCCTGCGTTACGCGGTGCAGCCGGAACCGAAAGGCATCCCGCAGGCCTTCATCATCGGCGCCGATTTCATCGGCAACGACAGCTGCGCGCTGATTCTCGGCGACAACATTTTCTACGGCCATGAACTCTCGGCAGATCTGCAGGCGGCAACCCGCTCTGCGCAGGGCGCGACGATCTTCGCCTATCCGGTGCACGACCCGGAACGTTACGGCGTGATCGAGTTCGACAAAAACCGCAAGGTGCTGTCGATCGAGGAAAAGCCGAAACAGCCGAAATCGCGTTATGCGCAGACCGGCTTCGCGGTCTACGACAACGACGTGATCGCCATCTCGAAGGGTCTGAAACCCTCCGCCCGCGGCGAGCTCGAACTCACGGACATCAACCTCGACTACCTGCGTCGCGGCAAGCTGAATGTGGTCACCATGGGCCGCGGCGTGGCCTGGCTCGACACCGGCACCCACGAAGCGCTGCTGGCGGCATCGATGTTCATCGAAACCATCGAGAAGCGGCAGGGCCTCAAGGTTGCCTGCCCCGAGGAAGTCGCCTACCAGATGGGCTGGATCGACGCCGCCCGGGTCGAGGCACTGGCCGCCACCATCGGCAACAACCCCTACGCGCGTTACCTGCGCGACATGCTGCGCGAACAGGCATGAGTTTCAGCGTGAGCCCCGCGGGGCTGCCGGATGCGCTGGTCATCACGCCAGCCATCTATCGCGACGCGCGCGGCTGGTTCAGCGAAAGCTGGAACGAGCGCGAGTTTGCCGCCGCGACCGGACTGGACCTGCATTTCGTGCAGGACAACCATTCCTGTTCGGCGCGCAACGTGCTGCGCGGACTGCATTACCAGATCGGCACGCCGCAGGGCCGGCTGATCCGTCGTCGACCTGCGACGGCATTCACCGGCGTTCGGCCGCTGGAGCGGACGCGAGCTGTCGGCCGCCAACCGCCAGATGCTGTGGGTGCCGCCGGGATTTGCCCACGGCTTCCTCGCCCTCGAGGAAAATTCAGAAATACTATATAAAACAACAGCTTACTGGAACCCCTCGGCAGAACGCTCACTGCTCTGGAACGACCCCGACATGGGGATCACTTGGCCCCTGCAGGGAACACCGCAGTTGTCAGCCAAGGACCAGGCCGGGATACCGTTGCGCGACGCCGAAACCTATCCGTGAAAACCATCCTGCTCACCGGCAAGACCGGCCAGGTCGGCCATGAACTCGTCACTGCACTCGCACCGCTGGGACGGGTGATCGCATTCGGACGCGACCGGCTCGACCTGACGCAGCCGGACTCCATCGTGCGCTGCGTGCGCGAGACAACGCCGGACATCATCGTCAACGCCGCCGGCTACACCTCGGTCGATGATGCGGAATCCGAGTCCGAACTGGCTCTGCAGGTCAACGCCACCGCACCCGGTATCCTTGCCGAAGAGGCGCGGCGCGCCGGCGCGCTGCTGGTGCACTACTCGACGGACTACGTCTATGACGGCAGCAAGGTAGGCATATACATCGAGGAAGATATCCCCAATCCCGTCAATACCTACGGCCGTAGCAAGCTGGCGGGAGAACGCAATATCCTGGCCAGTAATTGCCGATACTTGATACTGAGAACCAGCTGGCTCTATACGGATCGTGCCAACAATTTCCTGCACACCATTCTGAAACTGGCCCGCGAAGAGCAGGCATTAAGGGTTGTCTCTGATCAGATCGGCTCCCCAACGTGGGCTCGGGTACTTGCCGCAGCGACGGCGAACGCGCTTTGTGATCCTGATGTAAGCAGCAAACTCGGCCTTTACCACCTCTCTGCCGACGGCCATACGTCACGCTATGACTTTGCAAGAGAAATTATTCGCCTAGCTGCAGAAATTACCGGGATCCGCAGTGGATGGGCAACACTGCAACCTTGCCTCACTGAGGAGTTTCCAAGGCCCGCAGCAAGGCCATTGAATGTCGCCACAAGTAAAGAACTTTTTTCCCTTACTTTCGGGAAAACATTAACCCCGTGGAAGTCACAACTGAACAACTGTCTTCGAACAATCCGGTGGGATCATCTGCCCCGCACAAACAAGCCCTGTTAACTTTCCCAAGGTTTTCTCAAGCCGTAAAGCCTTTTGACACGGCGGCGGGCTTACTGAACGTGCTCGACGCAAGAAAGCGCAGACCGGTATATGTCCAGTACCTTCATGGCATTCTTGCCGGCATCGAAGTGCGTCATCGCTAGTTTTTCAGCATTGCGCCCGAGCTCGATTCGTTTTTCCGGGTTGGCGTGCAAGTAAAGTATCGCCTCAGCCAGCTGACGTGGGTCATGCGGACGGACCGCCAGTCCTGTAACACCGTCAATAATCGTATCGCTCATGGGGCTGGTTAGAGCAGCAATGCTAGGCACGCCAAAGAACGCCGCCTCGAATATTGGCCGGCCGGGCGCGTCAAAATGGCTAGGGAAGCACACCACGTCGAATTGACAATAGACATTCTCGAGTTCCGTGGTAAATGGCCAGAACTCGAATACGTCAATTAGTCCCAAGGTCTTGATGCGAGCCCTGAGTTCTTCTTCGATCTCCTGCGAAAGCCCGAGTCGCCGCAACATGAAATCCTTTATGGGCGATCTGCTTCGCATGCTCTGTCCGACAAAAACAAAACGGATATTCACGCCCTGCGCTTTGCACAAGGCCGCCGCTTCCACTAACTCCAAACATCCCTTGGCTCGAGACAGTCCACCCACCATACCAACGGTGAACCGTGCCCGGGACACCGCGGGTGGCGGTTTTCCCGGGAACACCCGCAGTCCGTTGTGGATCACAACAGCAGGAAACAGCAAATTAAGGCTGGCCTTGACTGTCTCATCAATGGCAATCAGCCGTGTCGCGCTACCTCGCAGCACCCCAGATATCAACCGGCCGCGCCAACCCAGCAAGGGCTGCTGCACTGACCGGACATGCACGATCACCGGGCAACCGAAAAGGCGTTTCGCCAGCCAGATTGCCGGCAGCAATGTAACATCGTTGATGTGCACCAAGTCTACCCGGCTCCACTTTCGTCTTGCTGCCAACAGTCCACTAAGCGTCGAAGGCAAATAGGCGAGTTCACGCAGCAGAACTATCCAGCGCCAACCGCGGTAATGACTGTAGCGAGTGTTGTCAAATTGCGAAATTCCGCCACACCCCAGTACTGCCACACCCGCGTCTTCGAGAATTTTCTGAAACTGCCCCCTGCGTGTCAGCACCTTTGGAAATACGGTTTCCGCCTGAAAACTCTGGATTAGCTCAAGAAGACTTCTGGATGCCCCGCCGAAAGGCGCTGCATGGTGCACATAAAGCACCGTAATCGCTTTGCCGAAATGGGTTTGCGGCAAGTTCATCCGGATCAGATCAGTGCAACACGGAACCGCTTCATCCAAGCCGCGAAGCTGATCATGCGCCAAACCGTAAAATCGAAAGGACGCCGGCCGGCAATAACCTCGTCAACCAACTTAAGTGCTTCAGGACGAAGTACCCCTTGAGTCAAATTTACTGCCTCCCTAACTGCCTGGCGAAACTTCTCAGGTGCCTCCTGGCGCATCCAGTGCTCTTCCGGCGTCACAAAACCCAACTTGCTCATCCTCAAGCGAATGACCTCCGGTAACAGGCCTCGCAGTCCTTCCCGCAGGATTCGCTTGGTTACCCCTCGGTGAATTTTGTAGTCGTCAGGCAGCCCCAACACATATTCCACCAGTCGATGATCGAGAAAAGGCACTCGTGCTTCGATTGAGTGTGCCATAGAGTCACGGTCTTCCCAGTGCAACAGCATCTGCAAGTTACTGCGTGTCAGTTGACGATAGGACAGCTCGCCAATAGACAACGCTGCCCCACTCCCGCCACGCAAGGGATCTCTCGGAATTGCCGCCAATGCGGGAAGATTCAGCCACTTTGGTGCCGCAATTTCCTTTCCAATCAACGAACGGAGCGGGTATCGCAGAACCTCCGGGAGCAGAGCGTCGGCCATATACTTCACCGCCCAAAGCAACCCATAACCATGCAGCTTCATAGCAGCGCGTATTTCGCGCCAGAGTTCTATCCAGCGCAAGCGGAGGGAAAGACTGACGTATAAAGCGCCATGGTATCCCTGATAACCGGCCAACTGCTCGTCTGCACCCTGCCCGTCGAGCATGACCTTCACGCCACTGTTCGCCGCCAGAGAAAACACCGACCACTGTGCATAGATGCTCGTAGAACCGAAGGGCTCATCCTGATGCCAAGTTATGCGGTCAAGCTGATCGAACAAGCTATTAAGCTCAGGATAGACGTAATGCGCCTGGACCCCGGTTTTACTGACGACCTCTTCCACGAATTCGCGCTCGTCGAAACGCGGGATGGTCGAGCAAGACGAAAAGACGTGTTGCCGCTCATTGATCCCCTCCCGTCGCAACAAATCGTGAACGGCACAAACGATAGCGGATGAGTCGAGGCCGCCGGACAGACAGGACCCTACCGGAACATCAGATTGCAGGTGCGCCTTAACCGAAGTTTCAAAGCCGTCCCTGAAACGGGCCGCGGCCTCTTTCAGTCCGCCATAGAAGGGCAGACCGGAAAGCCGATACCACTCCTCCAAGACCAATTGCTCTCCCGGTTTGACGGAAAATTTTTGCCCCAGATCAAGCCGCACGGAAGTGCCTGGCCGCAATTGAAAAACGCCACGGAACATCGTCTCATCGGTATGGTCAAGAATTCCCCAAGCAAGAAAGTCATAGCTGCGCTGGCCGTTGAGCACTGCACGCCAACCCGGCAAGACCGAAAACTGCTTGATCTCCGAGGCGAAGGCCAGGCAGCAGTCCGGCGCCACCCAGTAATACAACGGCTTGATGCCAAAACGATCCCTCGCCGCAAAGAGCGTTGCCTCCTCGCGATCAATAAGCACAAACGCAAACATGCCCTCAAGACGCTCAAGGCATGCCTGGCCCCACTGAGCGTAAGCCGCCAGCAAAACCTCCGTGTCGGAACGTGACACGAAGCGATATCCAACTGCCTCCAGCTCACTTCGCAATTCGGAATGGTTGTAAATTTCACCGTTGAACACGATCCAGTAACGCCCGTCCCGATAGGACATCGGCTGGTGCCCCCCCGGCGATACATCGAGAATGGACAGGCGCCTGTGTCCCATGGCAGCCCGGGCGCTTTGCGGCACCCTAACGTCTCGCAGGGGGGCATAGGGTAACGCCGCCGCATAGCACGCTGCAGGGGTATCCCCTCCTCCACCACACGAGACGACCAGATCACCGCCCTCAAACGCCGCCCATCCTTCATCATCCGGTCCGCGATGGCGAATGGTATCCAGCATTCCATTTATAGGAGGTAACGGATGGTCCTCCGATGAAATGAGTACAGCAAGTCCACACATAATTTATCTACTAAAAAACAGCCGCCAACAAACGACGGGGTGAATAAATGGAACGCCGTACGTATTAATCGGAAATTTGTATTCCGCGTCTATACCGTCAGCAAGATGCGTCAACGCCGCCCAGTCATAAAGCAGGCCCTGGCGAATCCGGATTAGTATCGCCCTTCTTTAAAACCACATTAATTTCGTACGGGTCATATAAAAATTTGAGCGCTGCCTGGTAAAAGCGTTGGCCAAGAATCCGAGTGGCGTAAGCAATCAAGCGCACGAGCCTTCTGTAATTTTTACCGAGAACCCTGATTTTAGGATTCAGATACGGCTGTAGATAGGGGCCTTTCCGGACATTTATCATTCTTAGTTTATGGATGACGGAAAGCTCCAGTTGGACAGAATTATCGTCAAAAGACCGGACATGAACAAACTCGTATGGATTTTGTGCAGACAGATAAAAGGAAAGATCTTCCTTGTACGGTACCCGAACGATTAGATACCCGCCGGGCTTCAGCACCACAGTAAGACTCTTAACTGCAAGATACAGATCAAAAACATGCTCAAGGACATCCGTGCATACCACAACATCAAAAAAGTCTTTTTTGTAGGGCATGTCTTCAATTTTCGAGAGGCAAACATTAATTCCCTTCTTCTTCGCGATCGGCAAATATGACGTGCTGATATCCATTCCATATCGATCCAGATCGGGGAACTCTTCCAACAATCTGCCCAATCCAATGCCCACATCAAGAATTTTTTCCCCGGACTTTGAGCATTCGCATATTAATTCTCTCGTCTGCTCCTCACTGGCGCGCCAAAACGCCTCATCCATAAAAGGATTCTTGCCTGTTTCCTGCATGTGATTAACGTGACAAGAGGATATTTTTTCATAATTTCTTATGTACTCGTCCGTTTTCGAGAAGCAAGGAATGAATTCCCCGTCAACCGACAAAGTTTCCAGCGGCAACATCCTGTAAGGAGAAAGTTGTTCTGGCATTTCTATTGCCTTCTAATAACTTCAATTACTGAATGAAAAGCTCTTTTGAGCTCATTACGAGCAAGCAGGCCGATCCACAACAGCGCCAACAAACTTGCAGCAACCCCAAACATGAATTGATTCATTACCTCTTCATAAGGATTGTCAAATGATCCATATGCAAGCAATGCCATCGAGGCCCCAGTAATCAAAAATCTGCGAAAGTCATATGCTATGCGAAGGTAGATGGAGCCATATCTTATCCAGGCCATCTGGATCAGCAACATTGCCAAATGAGCGATTAAAACTGCATACGCGGCACCAAGCGCCCCCCAAACAGGAACAAACAGGAAACACAAACCTACCGCGACGAGTGCCGAGATCGCCTGAACCGCCAATACAACATGAACTCTTTGCGCAAAATAAATTGGCGGAAGCGCCATTAAATACAGAGCATTCAGGAATTGGCTGGCTGCCGTCATGCCAACGATCTTATAGGCATCACTGTACTCTGGAGCGGCAAATATATTAACGACCGGTTTGGCAAAAAAGAAAAACGAAAGCATAAACATCCCCGCGCCGACAAAATAATACAAAGAGACCTGCGCCAGATCGTGTCTCGCCTCCTCCTGCTTTCCCGAGTAAGACAGCGCGAACGGTGTCCACGCTGCAATAAATGCAGTCGTGAATATGCTGAAAACCATTCCAATACTGACGCCGAGGCTATAAATACCGACCTCATGCAACCCCCGAGAACCCTCAAGGAAGTACCGCGCTCCATTCTGGATAACGAACAAAAATATAAAGGATGGTGCCAGCGGTAATCCGCTTTTCAGCAAGCGCTTTGCATACTCTCCAGAAAAGACGACCCGACTTCCTCTTGCCGCAACAAAACTAAATAACGCGAGGCTTATCAGTTGGCTTATTATTATTGCCTCAAAGTACCCGCCAATAGAGCGACTTAGCGTTACAACAAAGTACAAAATAAGGAAAACTGAGGAAAAAGCGGAGCAAATTGATAGCAAGACGAATTCCCTTGCTCTACTTTCAAATTGAAGCTTTAGTTGCCACGCTTGGACCGGTATCGCAATCGCCGATGAGATAATTGCCAGCCTTACTTCATCAGTCCAGCCACTTTCGCTGAATAGAAGCTCCCTAATAAAAGTAACGCCCAGTAATCCCAGTGTAATCAGGGCGAATGCACCAATAATGAAAATGAAAAAAGCGGTCCAGACTACGGCATTTCGGTCACGTATCGCTGTCTGGTTGTGATAATGAATGCCGATCGATACGCCCAGTCCTAAACTGAACAACGGGGTTAGCACCATATTTAGCAATGCCAACATCGCAATTACCCCAAATTCTTGCGGCGTCAGATAGTAAGTCAGCACAGGCAGCACTACGATAGACATCAGGCGGCTGATTGCGCCGCCTAAGCCGTAAATCATCGTACTGGTTAGGAGCTGGCGAGAGCCTGCACTCATTAGTTTTTCACTGATGAATTAGTAACACGACAGACTTATAGGACGGATAGGTACTGCCTGATAGGATATAAACTGAAACTAATTCGCAGTATTCTTGAGAGCATTATCAATTATCCGAAGAAGTTCTGTCCCGGATTCCTGGGAAGACAGTTCGCGTGCGGCAAGATCTGCATTTCGCTTGAATTGCCGGATTTGTTCAGCCGTAAGTTCGTTTAGAAGTTTGGCCAAAGTGGCCGGATGAAAATCGGCTGCTACCAACCCCAAGTCATATTCGGCAATCAAGCGGGCCATCTCCGGGCTGGGCCCAATAGCAACGCCCAGACGTCCCTGAACAAATTCAAAAAACTTGTTCGGCAAGGCGTGCATATTATTAAAATTGCTGAAAGGCAATAAGTACACACCAATGTCGTAATGATTTAAAACCGACGGGATCTCCGCAAGAGGAACAGGGTCGACAAAGCGAACGCGATGGTTGTGGCTAGCACGCCGCTGAAGTTCTTCAAAATACTTTGGATCGGTGTTAACCAACATTAGGTCTAGAGTAAACCGATGCTCCAATGTATCCATTAAGTCAATCATCAACTCTATTTTGCGCGATCGATTAATTCCGCCATGATGAATCAGACGCACCCGATCATCCAACACGTCGGAAGGTCGGAGATCCTGGTAATCAGCTGCATTCATAACGATCGAACAGCGAACACCATAATTGCGTTCGTACTCGTCTGCTATGCCGCGGGAAACCGTGCAGACAGCGTTGGCGCGCAAGAGATACTTTTGACATAGCCAGGACTTATAGCGCTGAAAAAACAAACGCCACTTCCAACCTTCCATTTCCTTAGGTGAATACTCGTGCGCATCCAAAATAACCGGGACGCCTTTGGCTATCCTTAGCGCTACTGGCAATGCCTCCACATCGTTCGCTAGGACCAGATCGAATTTCTCCCCGGAAAATTTCTCAAACACCTCAACAACGGCCGGTCTGCTCCAGTAGTGCAGCGAAAAGGCCCCGGCTAGGAGTTGCAAAGCCTTTAGAGCCTTGTGCGAGAATGATCGATCATCCTCGGGCAATGTGGTCATGGATACTCCAGCCATTTGCATGCAGCCGAGTCCCGCCACTAGTAAATTGAACTTATCTTTAAGCAGCGCCAGCTGACGACGGACCCGTGGATCAGCGCCAATGTTAGAAAACGAAATGATGAGAATACGCTGCATGCAAAGAAATAAGGAGTCTAGCCGTGCCGCAATCTTCGAAATAATTCAAGCCCGGCCTTCGCGGCACGCAATGCAATCGGATGGCCATTCAGAGACTCCCGGATACTTTGTTTGATCGCCTGTGATCGCCACTGCCTGAGGTACCGCTGCGGCATTTCAGTTTGGTATTTTTTGATGACTGCCTCGACCGGCGCTGTGGGCGAATGTAAGCCCTTATTATCGATGCCCTCTACTATGAAACCGATCAAGCGTTCGGCTTTTGCCGAATACCGCAACTCTTTTGAGTCCAGAATAGTCTCCCGGCAGTTTGCCGTTATCCGCTTCACCAAGGCGTGGTCTCGCATGGCAGCAGCTACATCGCCAAAATCGGAGGCGTCCGCACGAATCGGAATATAGTGCTCCCAAGGGCGCACGATCCCACTGTAATCGCCTTCAACCAGGATCTGGCAGCTGTTCAACGTGGCAGCTTCGAGTACTCTGGGGGAAATTGCTGTGAACTCAAATTTTCCGTCCAACTCCTTGAAGAATTTCTCCTCAATTTCTTCAAAAGTAGCTGTCGGATGTTCTTCCAAATACGCCCTGATTCCCCGTTGAATCTCCCCTCGCGGATCTAGGAGGCTGCTTCCACTGTTTGCCCCGAGTGTGAATTTGCTGTCGTTGATGAAATTCAGCCAACTCTTCCCCAACAGCGTTCCTTGATCACCAAGAACGATATCCGTCACGAGGCCATATCCTGAAGCGGCCGCTTTGACTGCCAAGCCGATTCTCCATTTCGTCTCACCCAACCGGCCGAAATACGGAGGCAGTTTTTTGGCGCGATACCCTATCTCTACTCGACGCTCCAACCACGGCTTCAGCTCAAAGCGTAACAGTGATTCGTCAATGTAGCCGGTGTAACCAAGAACAATCTTTCCGACTTTGCTGTATTTGGGGTAGAGAACATCCCAGTGTTTCCCGATGACTGAAACGACGACATCCACCTTCCAGCCGCACATCCAGTCATCAAGAATCTCATTGCAGTCGTACTCATCCTGGGGAAGCGCAATCTTTATGGCATTTGACTGTCGGACAAAATCATAATCTGACTTCAACTTTTGAAAATTTTCCGATGATGTCCAACGGTGACATAGCAAAGTGACATCAAGAATGATTGCGTGAAATGGCGTGCTCTTTACATACTCCGGCAATGCCAAGGAAACATCGTGATAAAGATAATTATGATC
>LNFM01010996.1_pt1 | contig 12494 bp, 8 predicted proteins | sample 596031 | NCBI WGS metagenome assembly LNFM01 (sample SAMN04254537, study PRJNA301005) | activated carbon metagenome | isolation source: dual media filters at the Ann Arbor, Michigan drinking water treatment plant | place: USA: Ann Arbor
CGTGTTATAAACAATGAGTAGTAAATTTTTGAACTTTTTCTGTGTCAAAAATCAAAGCTAATATAAACACTAAAGACGAATACTCAGAAATTCCCAACATAGATTCATGAATTTGCATATTGCCAGAGGATATATCGCTTGAAGGGCGTGACCCAAGAAGTCATTGCTGAAGTAAGGATGCGGGCTAGCATTCTGGAAGTTATTTCTGAAACCGTTGTGCTCAAGCGTGCCGGGAAAGAATATAGAGGCCTGTGCCCGTTTCACAATGAGAAGAGTCCATCATTCAATGTTAATCCAGACAAAGGAATATTTAAGTGCTTTGGTTGCAATGAAGGCGGCGATGTATTTGCTTTTGTGCAAAAACAGAAGGGCATTGATTTTATAGAAACCGTGCGCGACCTGGCACGAAAATATGGTGTCCAGCTTGTCGAGACTGAATCAGAGCGCAAAGAGTACGACCGACGCTCGCAGATTCTCATGCTCTACCAACAAGCTAGCGAATACTACATCCGTCTTTTGAAAGACCCTCAAGAAGGCATTGTGCCGCGCAAGTATTTAGCCGATCGTGGCCTCAGTGAAGAGACCATTGAGAAGTTCAAATTGGGCTATGCCCCCGATGCCTGGGACGGTTTGCTCAACTATTTAAGCCTAAGTGCCGGTGCATCTGCTAGTACCTTAGAAGAAGCTGGCTTGGTGAAAAAGCGCGCTGAGAGCAGTGGACATTATGATCTCTATCGTAATCGTTTGATGATTCCTATCTGCGACCGTGATGGTCGTGTCATCGCATTTGGTGGCAGAACTCTAGGCGATGATCAAGTCAAGTATATAAATTCACCTGAATCGCCAATATACACAAAGGGTCATAATCTCTTCGGTTTCAACTTGGCTAAAGACTCTATTAAAGAGCGTGACAGTGTCATCGTTGTCGAAGGCTATTTCGATGCTATAACTCCGCATCAATATGGTTTCACTAATGTCGTCGCCACTCTTGGAACTGCTTTGACTGAGCAGCAGGCCAAGCTGCTCGTGCGGTATACCGATAGTAAGCGCGTTTATCTTTCGTTTGATGCTGATGCCGCTGGTGCGCGTGCTATCGAGAGTGGTGGTGAAACTCTCAATCAGATAGCTGAAGGGGTAGGAATTGACCTCAAGGTCTTGAAGATTCCTGGAGGCAAAGATCCCGACGAGTGCCTGCGCTCTGGCCCAGAAGGAGTGGCAGCTTTTGCTCAAGCAATAGAAAAAGCTTCGACTATGATTGATTTTCGTCTAGAGCGTGCTGTCTCTGCCATAGATTTTAGTTCGCGCATGGGACGCATCGATGCTTCCAAGGCCGTTGTTCCTATTCTTGCTTCAATAAAAAATGCTGTGGCTCGGGGTGAGTATGTGCGCCAGTGGTCGCCGCGGTTAGGGTTGAGGGAAGAAGAAATTTTGTCAGACGTTGGTGAATATCGTCGCAAGAATCGCCTTGATCAACCTCAGGGCTATGGCCAGGCCGGGTTTAATCAAGGTGGGTTTAATCAAGGCTTTAACCAGGGTCAAGGCGGATTTAACGGAGGCCAGGGTGGATTCAAGAAGCCTCCGTTCAAGAAAGGCGACTGGAAGAAGAACAAAGATAAGAAGGACATCGCTGATGAGGAAGGCTTGCCGATGCCTGCCGGAGCTCGTGGCCACGGCATCGCGCGAAGTGCCCCTGTGCAGGGTTCTCTAGATGCCGAGCGCAGTTTATTGGCTCTTTATCTCACCTCTCGTGAAGATTACGACGTGGTTTACAACCGTTTGACCGAAGAGACCCTTTTGAACGCCCCACACCAGGAGATCAAGGAAGCACTGGAGGGCATTGGTTCGAACTTCAATACTATGGAAGATTTACAAACCAAATTGATGGACCGTGTGGCTCCAGTTCCGGTTACGGCTAGGGCTTTGGTCGACATTATTTACAAGGCCGAGGATTTTAGAAAACAAAAACCACCGGTTCAGGTTGTTTTGAAAGAATCCCGGGCAAGAATACTGAAGGAGCGGCTAGACCTCTTGTCAGCCGCTGTGCGAAGGGAAATGACAAGCGCTGATGAAAATGGCAGCGACCAGAGTACATTGCAGAGTAGAATGATGGAGCTAACGAAACTGGAGCATGAACTGCCAAAATTGGAGTCTCTCGAGCAAATCGAAGAATTCAAAAAGAAGATTGATACGTTTACTCCTGACAATTAAGTAACACCAGTGATGGAGACCCGCGTGAGTAAGGGCAAGGAAAAAGAAGACAGTTTCATTTCGAAACTAGACAAAATGGAAGAAGTCGGAAAGGAGCGTGACCGCGCTGGCCTAGAAGACTTGCTTGTTCCCGATGGCAGCGACGCTGATGAAGAGTTGCCTCTTCCCGCTGGGGCTCAAAACCGTGGCGATTTCATGCTTGAGGGCTTTGACGATAAAGTCGAAGGTGATCCTGAAGAGTTTGTAGAAGAAGTTTCTAAAGGCCTTTCTTCTGATGATCCTGTGCGCATGTATTTGCGTGAAATAGGTCGCATTCCGCTTCTCACCGCTAGTGAAGAAATCGAACTGGCTCGTAAGATTGAAATGGGTGGGTCTGAAGGTGCCATTGCCAAGCGCAAGTTGGTGCAGGCAAACCTTAGGCTGGTAGTTTCTATTGCCAAAAAATATGTCGGTCGCGGCATGCTCTTCCTTGACCTCATTCAGGAAGGCAATATGGGCCTCATTCGTGCTGCAGAGAAATTCGACCACGAACGCGGTTACAAGTTCTCTACTTATGCTACTTGGTGGATTCGCCAGGCTATAACCCGAGCCATTGCCGACCAGGCTAGAACCATTCGCATACCTGTGCATATGGTTGAGACTATTAACAAGCTCAAGAAGATTACTCGTCAGTTGGCACAAGACAAGGGTCGCAAACCAACTGAAGAAGAAATTGCTACAACAATGGAAATTAGCATCACCAAGCTGCGCGAAATTGTTAAGGTCGCTCAAGAGCCGGTGTCTTTAGAAACACCTATTGGTAAAGAAGAAGACAGCAAGCTCGGTGATTTTATCGAAGACAGAGAAGCCGAAACTCCGGCTTCCTCAGTTACTCAAGAATTGCTGAGAGAAGACATTATTGAAGTAATGGCTGGTCTCTCGCCGCGCGAAAGAGATGTCTTGAGGCTGCGCTTCGGCCTAGATGATGGTCGGCAACGTACACTAGAAGAAGTGGGGCAACTCTTCGGAGTTACTCGCGAACGAATTCGTCAAATAGAAGCCAAGGCCCTGCGCAAGCTGCGCCACCCCAACCGCAGTCGCCGCCTGCGGGAATATATAGACTAATTGCGGGAATATATAAACTAATTGCAGAAATACATAGACTAATAATGATCCTCTTCTGAGAGCCATTCGAGTATTTCGGGTGGCCTTCTTATTTCTTCTATGATTTCGTACAGGCTCGATGCCTCTTGGGCTGCTACATTTTTCAGCGGTAGTAACAGCACTGTCACTGTTAGTGCCTTTGAGCCCAGCTCGAGATGCACTTTGTCGCTTAGTTTTAGCTCGGTGGCCGATTTGGCCGGTCTATCGTTAACATACACCCGGCCTTGGTCGCAAGCCATTTGGGCAATGGTGCGGCGTTTAATCAGGCGTGAGACTTTTAGCCATTTATCTAAGCGCATTCGAACCTGGGTATTCTCTTGGGGTGGAGGGAACATCTACCTAGTAAGGTATTCACATATATTATGAACCGTTATCTTGAACCCTTTATCTTGAATTTTCCTTCGATTGGCGTGTTTATGACCATCAATAGAGCTCTTGCCGCTATCTCTGCTATCTCGGGTGTTTTGCTTGCACGCATGCCAGGACTGGGCCGAATTTTAGCAGGCGCTCTAGTTGTTCGTGTCGCTTGTATCGGAGTTTTTGCTTGCGCTTCCACCTTCGCAGTTGTGGCCGCTACTTTATTTTGTGTCGCGCCTGCCTGTGCCGAAACTGTTGGAGTTGATTCTATCGAGAATTCCTTTCCTGCCAATACTAGTAATAGTAATAGTAATTCCGATAGTAAGCCCAGCAGTTCAGGAGAAGCTGTTTATACACCGGCGTCTAAAACAACAAGAATCGCGCCGCTTGGCAGCCCTTTGTCTGGCAGTGTGCGCGTCATTGATCAGGTGAGAACTCTTCGCTTGAAGCGTGCCGAATCGTCCTCGTCGACAGCTGATCAAAGCCTAGGTCAAGGGGCGGGGCAAAACTCCGGGCCAAGCTTCGGCCAAAGCTCAGGCCAAAGCTTAGGGCAAAGCTCAGGTCAAAGTGGTGGCCTTGCCGATTCTGGATTGCAGGCACTCTTTCCCTCCAAAGATTCATTCAATCCCCCGCCTTCTTTATCTGGATTTGCTGGAGCGGGGAGCGGATCTTCCTCTTCTGATTTCAACACAAGTGATCAAGTTAAGTCTAAGAAAAAGCACGCCTATATTTGGAATATGAGCCTGGCTGGCGGCTATTACGACGTCACTAATACTTTTCAGGGTGTTGTGCCGGGAGACAAGCTCTATTTGTATGGTGGATATATGGCTGACGGACACACCCCAGTGCCTTCTGGCCCAGTGCCAATGAACCATGGTGGCCATATTCGCTGGACCCCCATTATGGGTGTTCCTCCTGACTGACGGTCGCAATCTGTCAATTATTTGCAAGCTTGTTGGCTCGCTTGCTGCCACTCGGTTCTCAAGCTTGCCCCAACCTTACCCCAACCTTACCCCATCGTTGCCCCATCGTTGCCCCAACCTTGCGCCAACCTTTCACCAAGCTTTCGCTTGTGTTACTGACCATTGCACACATTGCTCTTGATGCAGTGATATATTTTGGGAAATGTTCGAGTTGCTGTATGCTCTTGTTGAAATGTTATACAAAGAATCCCTGCTGCTTTTTGCCATATCTATAACTCTGAGTTTTGCTTTGAGCGCCTGTGGCGGTCATGAGCCAGCTGAATCTGCTGCTGGCCACGCCGCAAAGACTGCTCATACTGGCCCGCGAGTGATTGCGGTAACTCCTGAGGTCGCCAAGCGCATTGACCTGAAGACCGAAGTAGTTACTCTCCGTGATGTGGTTGTGCCCTTGCACTTGACCGGTCGAATAGAGCCTGACTATGGTCGTGAAGTTGATGTTAGTGCCCGTATTGCTGGACGCGTTTCAAATATTCTTGTAAGACCAGGTGCCACGGTAAATCAAGGTCAAGTGCTTGCCTTCATTGACAGCCCGCAGGTTAGTGACTTGCAGGGTGAGGCTGTAGAGGCCAAGTCCAAGTTAGCTATTGCTGAAGCACATGCTGAGCGTGAGCGCCAAATTTATGAAGAGCAGATTCACCGGCCTAAGGCTTTGCTTGAAGCCCAAGCAACTTTGCAGACTACCCAAGTGCAAGCTGAGCTTTCTGAACAGGAGTTGAAGAGGCAAGAAGACCTCTATCGTGAAAAAATTGCGGCGACCAAAGACTACGTCATTGCTAAAGCCAATTATGCTAAGGCGAAAGTAGCTTTTGAACAGGCCAAGACGGCTCTTGCTCGTGAAGAGCAGTTGTATAAAAATCGCGGATTGATGAAACGTGACTATCAGCTAACTCTGGCTGAAGTAACTAGAGACAAACAACATTTGGCTACTATCATCAAGCGTCTTGATTTTCTTGGTGCTGATAAAAAGATGACTCAGAACGTTCTGGCTACTGGCAATATTACTGGTCTAGTGCAAATTACAGCTCCAATCACCGGCACTCTTAGCCGCTATGATTGTGCCGTGGGTGAAGTGGTTCAGCCTGAGAAATCAATGTTCAAGCTCACCGATCTTAAGTACGTGCAAGTGTCAGCTGATTTACCAGAGGTTGATTTGCCCAGAGTTAAGTTGGGAGACAAAGTAGTTATAAAAATCGCGAGCTATCCTGACTCTGATTTTACCGGGGTGATTAGCTACATAAGCGTCAATGTTCGCGAAGATACAAGGACGGTGCCGATTCGTGCTCGACTAGCCAATAGCTCTGGTAAGCTCAAGGCCAATATGTACGCCGAAATAGATCTGGAAGGGGCCTCCCGAAAGTTTCTGGCCTGTCCTAAGTCTGCCCTACAAGAGCAAGACGGCAGCAAAATTACATTTGTTAGAAAACCCGAGGGCTTTCAAGTGCGTCCAGTCAAGTTGGGCAAGGAAGGCGAACATTACTGTGAGGTTTTGTCTGGGCTTTCTGACGGAGACACTGTCGCTACTCAGGGTAGCCTGATGCTCAAGACCGAACTTAATTATCAACACTAATAAGTGAATTGGCAACCTCGAGAAGTAATTTGAAATGATTTCGCAGCTGATTCGCTTTGCCCTCAAACAAAGGCTGATGACTATAGCCTGTGCTATTGGCATAGCGATGTTCGGCATTTGGAGTGCCGCAAATATTTCAATTGACTCCTTCCCCGATGTATCTAACGTTCAGGTGCAGATTATCACTGAGCCTGAGAGTATGGCTACTGAAGAAGTTGAGTCTCTGATTACATTTCCTATTGAAAATGGCTTGAATGGCTTACCTAAGGTCACCAAGATTCGCAGTAACTCGAGCTTTGGCCTTTCTGTGGTAACGGCAATTTTTGAAGATGATGTTGATGTCTATTGGGCCCGCAATATCGTTCAGCAAAGATTGAGTCAAATTGAGCTGCCAGCTGGCGCACCTCGTCCGCTTCTCGGTCCAGTGGTGTCAACTTTTTCGAATGTGCTGAACTATTATTTGCTCAGTGATCGCCATGATTTGACAGAACTGCGCACCATTCAAGATTGGCAAGTGGCGCGTAAGCTGAGGGCTGTGCCTGGAGTTGGAAACGTTGTCAGCTATGGCGGTTACGTCAAACAGTATCAAGTCTTAGTTTCGCCGCATGTACTAAAAAGCTTCAACTTAACTTTGCATGACGTCATTTTGGCATTGGCCAATAATAACGTAAATGCCGGTGGCAACTTCATTGAGCGCGGTGGTGAAGAGATCATTATTCGCGGCTTAGGAAGAATTGATACCATTGCTGATATCAAAAATATCGTTCTCAAGTCAGTTGAAGGTACTCCAGTCAAAATCGGGCAGATCGCAGAAGTCGTTATTGGGCCAGCATTTAGGCGCGGTTCGTCTTCGATGGATGGCAAGGGCGAGACTGTTACTGGTATGGTAATGACTCGCAAAGGTGTTAACACTAAGGCCGTTGTAGATAGGGTGCGGCATCGCCTAGAAGAGATTAAAAACGATTTGCCAGCTGGCGTCACTCTTACTACTTACTATGACCAGAGCGCTTTAGTCGATAAAACAATTGAGACGGTCAAAGAAGTGCTGATGCTTGGCGGCTCGCTGGTCATATTGGTTCTGGGCTGCATTTTACTGCATATACCGTGTGCCATCATTGTGGCGGTTGTTATTCCGTTAGCGCTTTTGTTCAGTTTCATCATGATGAAGTTTACTGGTCTTACCGCTAATTTGATGACCCTCGGTGCCGTAGACTTTGGCGTTATTGTTGATGCTGGCGTGGTTATGGTTGAAAATATTTTCCGCCACCTGGCCGAAGAGCAAGAGAAAATTGATAGGGGTGAGTCTACAAAAGAAGACTTAGAAAAGAATCGACTGAAGATTGTCTATAATGCCGCCAAAGAAGTGGGCAACCCAATTTTCTTCGCCATTGTCATTATTATTGCTGTTTATCTGCCCCTGTTCACCCTCGAAGGGGTTGAGGGGCGGATGTTTACCCCACTGGCCCTCAACTATATTTACGCCCTTACAGGCGCTTTGATGGTTTCGCTTACTGTCATACCAGTGCTTTGTTTCTGGTTCTTGCGTGGCAATATAAAAGAGCGGCACAATCCCTTCATCGAGTGGGCCAAAGGTCTGGTTGAGCCAGCTCTTAAACGCTCGATCATCGCACCTCGCAGAACCCTAGTGATTTCGTTGGCAGTTCTATGTGTTGGTTTTTCTATCTTCCCCTTCCTTGGCTCTGAATTTATTCCAAGTCTTGATGAAGGTTCAATTTTATTGCGCACCAAGCTGTCGCCTAGTGTCTCCCACACTGAGTCGCGGCGCATAGCTACTACTGTTGAACAGACTATTAAAGAATTCCCTGAAGTCAGCGTAGTTGTCTCACGTATTGGACGCTCGGGCATGGGCGGTGACCTTGAGGGTATCGACAATGCTGACGTATACGTGGGTTTGAAGCCTAAGAGCGAGTGGAAGACCACCCATGATAAAGAAGCCTTGGTAAATGCTATGGCGGCTCGCCTTGATGGAATTCCCGGTTTAGTTTATAGCTTCTCTCAGCCGATCGCCGATATGATCGATGACTTGATCGCTGGTATTAAAGCCGATCTTGGTATTAAAGTTTTTGGTGATGATCTAGTTACTATCGATTCAATTGCCGGCCAGATTGAAAGAATAGTGAGCAAAGTGCGCGGTTCTGCCGACTTGCAACGGGAACACATTCTTGGTTTACCGCAGCTCAATATCAAAATGAAGCGTGATGTTATCGCTCGCTATGGCCTCAATGTAGACGATGTCCAAGAAATAATCCAAACTGCTCTAGCCGGTAAAGAAGTTACCGAAGTGCTCGAAGGTACTAAGCGGTTTGGCCTCCTCGTTCGTTTCCCGTTGCAGTACCGCGATACACAAGAAGACATCGAATCGATTTTGGTTGACACTCCTGCTGGTGGCAAGGTGCCGCTTAAGCAATTGGCCGATATTCAGAATACTCGCGGTACCGTTATGATCAACCGTGAAGATGGCCAAAGGCGTACGGCCGTTCTTGCTAACGTGCGCGGACGTGACCTTGGTAGCTTTGTCGAAGAAGCTCAGAAGGCCGTTAATGCAGAGGTGAAGCTACCGAAAGGTTACCAAATTGTCTGGGGCGGTCAGTTTGAAAACCAACAACGGGCTATGGCTAGACTGGCAATTGTTGTTCCAGTCGTATTGCTGTTGATTTTCATTCTGCTGTTCGCTTCTTTCAACTCTTTGCGCAATGCCGCTTTGATCATGCTCAACGTGCCTTTCGCTATCATTGGTGGCATCTTCTCGCTACTGATTTCTAATCAACCAATTTCTGTTCCTGCCATCATTGGCTTCATTGCGCTGTTTGGTGTGGCTGTGCAAAACGGTGTAATCATGGTCAGTTATATGAGCCAAATGCAGAAGCAGGGAATGGACGTGGAGGAAGCTGTCATCGAAGGGGTGAAAGTGCGACTTCGACCTGTGCTTATGACTGCTTTGGTGGCCATGGTTGGCTTCTTACCCCTGATTTTCTCTCACGGTACTGGTGCTGAAGTGCAACGGCCGCTAGCCACGGTGGTTCTCGGCGGGCTCGTCACTTCGACGATTTTGACCTTAATTGTGTTGCCGACTATCTACACGTTAATTAATCGCCGTGCCTACGAAGACAAGCTGCAATAGGTTTTCGGGCTGTGAAATGTGAATTTCATATGTTTGCCATTGAACACAAGTTGGTTAATGGCAACTCAGAAATGGAGCGTTTCCAACGGTCGTCAAATTCTCGTGTTAAATCAATATTTTTCAGTATGTTAACTGCATAGTAAACCTGCCATAGTGTTTCGGCGTCTGCAGTTGAAGTTTTGCCTCAGGCATTTTGTTTCACAGCCGTTTACTTCACCGCATCGGATAAATATGGACACCAATCAACCGCGCAATCTGCTGTTGAGCAGTATGTCGCCGCCTATTATCGAAGATATTTGCGCGGCCTCTGAGCTGGTTCATTTCGATATGCGCGAAAACATCATTGAGCCCAATAAGACTATTGGCTATGTCGACTTCATTGAATCAGGTGTAACATCCTTGATTTCGGTTATGGAAGACGGCTCGCAAATTGAACTAGCCTTAATTGGTAGAGAAGGAATGTTGGGGTTGCCACTCTTATTAGGAGTCGAATCTGTCGGCCAAAAGATTGCCTGTCAGGTTGATGCCTCTGCTTTGCGCCTTAAAGCAGAAGACTTTTTAGAACTAGTAAAACGTCATCCTGAGCTTGGTGAAATTTGTCAGCGCTACGCTGTTGCTATGTTTGAACAAGTAGCACTGACGATAGGCTGCAATCGCAGTCACTCAATTGAAAAACGTTATGCTCGCTGGTTGTTGCTCACTCACGACCGCTGTGATAGCGATAACTTTACTGCCACTCAAGGTTTTCTCGCCAGCATGCTAGGTGTATCACGCACGGGTGTGAATATTGCCGCTGGTGCTCTACTTAGGGCTAAGTTGATTACGTACGTGCGGGGAAAGGTCACGATTCTTGATCGAAAGAGTCTAGAGGAGTCCGCCTGCCAGTGCTACTTTGCTATGTGTAAGTCATTTGAGAATATGATGAACATCTCTGGGCTCTCTAAATAGTTTGAAAAAAGTTGCTGTTGCCTCAGGCTGATTTGCTGGGCTTCCAACTACTTAAGCTGCATACGCCGTTTTGGCATGAGTCTTGAGCGGACATCTCGCCGTGCTCTTCTTTTGTGCGCGCAGCAAGAACGGTTTGATCCGAGTTTTGTTGTTGGCAGGGCATCAGCTTGAAGAACTTACAGTTTGAGAAAAGTTTATAAAAGCATTGCAAGTTCATAACATTACTGGCCCCCATCAGAGAACACTTTAACCATTTCGCTGTCACCAACTCGGCAATTGCCGCGTTTTTGAACGACTGTAATATGAGACGAAATTAGGAGAGGCAGGTTCCCTGAGGGATGTCTTGGTCAACTCCTTTAATAATTGCCTCGAAACGCACAATTCAGTGGCTTTTGGTCTAAAATACTGGCTGGTTAAGGGCTCAATGGCCGATTTTGTCGAGGCTAGGAAAAATGAAGAAAACTTCTCTCTATGTTGCTCTCGCACTGGCTCTTAATTTGCAGTTTTCTAGTCTCGCTGCACTGGCGTCGACTGTAGAGATTAAGCAAGCCGATGGCAAGCCTGTGCAGGTTTCGTTGGCCTTGCCTGTTGCTAGTATTGGTTCAATGTTATTGCCAGATGGGCAAATTTCAGTCAATGGTCAACTTGTTGAAGTTGGAGCCGTGCCAGAGTGGCTCTTTGATAGGCACACTGTATTAACTGGCACTTTGATCAGGCTAGATCTTGGAGCTGGCGCAACCAGCGCTAGATTAGATGGCCTTGTATATTTCAATGGTGGCGATTATTTGAAGAATCTTCGCCGCAATCGTATTAGCGAAACTGTTGAAGCTGCTGATGGCAACACTTATGTTGGCCGTATTTCAACAATTACTTCTAATAGCTTGTCTATCGATACTTTGCCGGGTCAAACAAGAACCTTGGCCTTGGCCAATGTCAAAAATATTGTTTCTCCCTACTGCTATCGCTTTAGCGCTCCGGCTAGTGACGTCAAGCTTTCTCCTGAAAGTGGCACTACTGTTTGTGATGCTTCTAGTGCTACTTTTGCGCTTTCGCAACTGGCTCAGTCTCAATCTGGCCAATCACAATCAGCTCTTTCAGGTCAACCCAAGGCCCGTATGTTCAGCGGTCCGAGCCAAGCGGCTTTAAAGTTGCCGGCGTCAACCTTGGCTGGCACCGAGGGCGGTATCACTAGAAAGGCCATAACTGCAATGATTGCAGTCGATGCCGCTAATACCCTGGCTCCGATGATTGCTTTGCCTCTGACAATGGCGCTTGGTCAAGGGCGCGCCGAGAACACCCTGAATGGATACACCGCGGCCAACAATCTCAACGATTTTGTCTTGCGTATACCGCTTGTAACCCCGCCGACAGCTAAGTTCTAAGACTAAACTCTAAGACTAAACTCTAAGACTAAACTCTAGGGCTAAGTTCTAAATCGTCCGTTATAGCCTAATTTCGAGCGGCCGGCCACAAGACTGCTCTAAATCTGTGTAGGCTTCTTGGTAGGCCCGCACGGCATCTAGGTATTGACTGCGCACTGCGACGTTTGCTTGTTGCACTAGCAATGTGGCTGTAATGTCTGATTGACCTACTTCATAACTGCGTCTTGCCAGTCTTGCTACTTCGTACGAATCAGACAGAATATGCTCTTGATAAACCTTCAGCTTCTGCCTGGCGGCTAGCACGTTGTTATAGGCCGATGAAACCTGAGCCGTTATGATGTTCTTCTGGGCGCCCATCTCATACTTCAATTGATTAGAGGTGGCCTTCAGTCGATAAATTTCGCCCTGATTCCAGTTGGTGATGGGCGATTCAGCCATTACTGCGAAAAATACTGAGCTGACTTTGGGGCCCGTGGGGGCGTTACCCGACACTGAGTTACCAAAGGTGACTGATGGGTTGGGTACAACATTGGCTATGGCTGTGCGCATTTGGGCTTTGTTTAGTTTGATGCGCTGTTCCACGCTTTTAAGCTCTAGGCGCTGGTCCATAGCCTTTTGCAAATACGACGCAAGAGGAGCTGGCTCGACGCTAAAGTCGGGAAGTAGCTGTGCTTTCTGCGACTTGTCTAATTTGGTGCTGCCAATGCCCAGAAATGCTGGCAAGCGAGGAATATTAACTATATCCTCTGGCTTTCGGCCCATAA
>LNFM01010999.1_pt1 | contig 12490 bp, 10 predicted proteins | sample 596031 | NCBI WGS metagenome assembly LNFM01 (sample SAMN04254537, study PRJNA301005) | activated carbon metagenome | isolation source: dual media filters at the Ann Arbor, Michigan drinking water treatment plant | place: USA: Ann Arbor
GCGTGGTGTGCAGGCTCTGGTAGCCGTTGGCCTTGGGGATGGCGATGTAGTCCTTGAAGCGCCCCGGCACCGGCTTGTACAGCTGGTGCAGCACGCCCAGGGCGATGTAGCACTCGGTCAGGCCGGGCACGACGATGCGAAAGCCGAAGATGTCGCTGACCTGCGCAAAGCCGGCGTGCTTCTCGCGCATCTTGCGGTAGATGCTGTAGATGGTCTTCTCGCGCCCGCTCACCTGCACCTTGATTTTGTGCTGGGCGAAGCCCTTCTCGACCTCTTTCTGCACGCGCTCGACGATGTCGCGGCGGTGGCCGCGCGCGCGCTTCACCGCCTTGGCCAGCGCGGCGTGGCGCCAGGGGTGCAGCAGCTCGAAGCACAGCTCCTGCAGCTCGCGGTACATCTGGTTCAGGCCCAGGCGGTGCGCGATCGGGGCGTAGATGTCCAGCGTCTCGCGTGCGATGCGGTGGCGCTTCTCGGGCGCCATGGCCTGCATGGTGCGCATGTTGTGCAGGCGGTCGGCCAGCTTGATGAGGATGACGCGCACGTCGCGCGCCATCGCCAGCAGCATCTTGCGAAAGCTCTCGGCCTGGCTTTCCTCGCGCGTGTTGAACTGCAGCTTGTCGAGCTTGGTCAGCCCGTCCACCAGGTCGGCCGTGGGCGCGCCGAACTTCTCGATCAGCTGCGTCTTGGTGACGCCCTGGTCCTCGATCGTGTCGTGCAGCAGCGCGGCCATGATGGCCTGCGCGTCGAGCTTCCAGTCGGCGCACAGGCCGGCCACCGCCACCGGGTGCGTGATGTAGGGCTGGCCGCTGGCGCGGAACTGCCCCAGGTGCGCCTGGTCGGCAAACTTGTAGGCTTCGCGCACCAGCTTGCCGTCGGCCTTGGCCAGATAGCCCAGCTTCTCGGACAGCCCGGCAAAGGTGTTGACCTCGGCCGCTGGCCCGCTGAGCTGCGGCAGCAGGCTGGCGCGCTGCAGCCCCTGCAGGGCTGCAGGCAGCAGTTCGGCGGCCAGGGATCGCAGGCTCATGCGATGGAATTTAGCGCGGATTGCAGCCGCCCATCAGCGCGGCGGGACACCCAAGCAAAACGGCGCTCCGAAGAGCGCCGCTTGACTTGGTACCCCGCGGGCCGGCCGGGCCCTGGGGTCAGACGGGCACCTTGCGCAGCATCTCCAGGCCGATCTCGCCGGCGGCGATCTCGCGCAGCGCGGTCACGCCGGGCTTGTTCTTGGTCTCGATCTTGGGCGCGTGGCCCTGGCTGAGCATGCGCGCGCGGTAGGTGGCGGCCAGCACCAGCTGAAAGCGGTTGGGGATCTTGACGAGGCAGTCTTCGACGGTGATGCGGGCCATGGGTGCCTTGAGGGGAAAAGCGGAATCCGGGGGATTCAGACCAGGCCCAGCGCGGCAAACACCTGCGAGCGGTTGCGCATCTGGGCGGCGTACTTCAGGCGCTGCGAGTGAACGACCGTCTTCAGGTCGAAAAGCGCCGTCTCGAACAAGCTGTTGATTATAACGAAGTCGAAATGCCGGGCCTGGGCCACTTCTTCACGCGCGTTGGCCAGGCGCCGGGCGATGACATCGGGCGGGTCTTCGCCGCGGCGGTTCAGGCGCTGCGACAACTCGTCCCAGCTGGGCGGCAGGATGAAGATGAGCACGGCGTGCGTGAACAGCCGCTTGATCTGCAGCGCGCCCTGCCAGTCGATCTCGAGCACCACGTCCTCGCCGCCGGCCAGGCGCTGCTCGATGGCCTTGCGGCTGGTGCCGTAGAGGTTGCCGTGGACCTCGGCCCATTCGAAGAAATCGCCGTGGGCGATCTTCTCGCGGAAGGCTGGCTCGGCGATGAAGTGGTACTCGCGGCCGTCAGTCTCTTGTCCGCGCGGCGCGCGCGTGGTGTGCGACACCGAGACGGCCAGGTGGCTGTCGAGTTCCAGCAAGGCCTTCACCAGGCTGGACTTGCCCGTGCCGCTGGGCGCGGCTACGCAGAAGAGATTGCCCGGGGTTTCCATCCCCGGGCATTCTAAGAGGCGCTCAGCGCAGGCTCGTGGACTTGCCGTCGCTGCGATGACCGCCGGCACCACGGCCTGGGCCCGGCCGTCGCGCGCCTGCTCGCCGATCGCTTCTCATCCGGATCGACCCAGGGCGTCACGCGCATCGGCTTTACTTTGGCCCCGGCCTGAACAGCGTTTTGCCCGGGTCGGTGCGGGGTCGAGTCGGGGTAAAGTCACCGGCCGCCGCAAGCCCGGGATGCGACAGCTGGGCGCGGCCACGTAGACCAGACCGGAGACCGCCATGCTGTTCAATCGCCGCCGTTTCATCCAGGCAGCCGCCGGTGCCATCGCCCTGCCGGCGCCGGCTTTCGCCGCCGACCCGGCCGTGCGCGAGCTGCAGATGGGCGTGTTCAAGCAGCGCGTGCGCGCCAGCGGTGCCCCTACCGAAGTCTGGGGCTTCAACGGGTCGGTGCCCGGCCCGGTGCTGCGCTATGCGCGCGGCGACAAGGTCGACCTGCACGTCGTCAACAAGCTGCCGCAGCCCACCACGGTGCACTGGCACGGACTGCGCGTGCCCAACGCCATGGACGGCGTGCCCCAGGTCACGCAGGCGCCCATCGAGCGCGGCGCCACCTTCGACTACCGCTTCACGGCAGACGACGCCGGCACCTACTGGTACCACCCGCACCAGTCCAGCTTCGAGCAGGTGCCGCGCGGCCTGTACGGCGCCTTCATCGTCGACGAGCAGAAGCCTTTGCCGGTGGATCGCGACGTGGTGTGGATGCTGGCCGACTACAAGCTCGACGAGCGCAACGCGCAGGTCGAGGACTACGGCCGCGTGCAGGACTTCGGCACGCGCGGCCGCCACGGCAACGTCTTCACGCTCAATGGCACGGCGGCCGGACCCGGTCGCACCTTGCAGCTGCGTCCGCGCGAGCGCGTGCGGCTGCGCTTGATCAATGGCGCCTCGGCGCGCATCTTCCGGCTCGAGTTTGCCGGCCACTCGCCCTGGATCGTGGCGCACGACGGCCAGGCGGTGGCGCCGCATCCCATCCCCGACGGCCTGCTGTTCCTGTCGCCCGGCCAGCGCACCGACCTCATCCTGGACGGCACGGCCTCGGCCAACAAGGCGGGCTACGCCATCACCGACCGCCGCAGCGTCGATACGCTGATCGCCCGCATCGTCTACGCCGGCGCACCGGTGCGCGCCAAGGCGCTGGGTCGACCCGAAGCGCTGGAGTCCAATCGCCATACCGAGCCCAACCTGAACACGGCGACCGAGCATTTCCTGAATTTCGAGGGCGGCGAGGGCGGCATGCCGGCCATCGGCCAGGTCGACGGCAAGGCGCTCAAGGTGGAAGACATCCGCAAGGAGCACGGTCTGACCTGGACCATGAACTACAGCGCCCAGCACGAGCACGCGCTGATGCACGAGCCGCTGTTCTACATGCGCAAGGGCGAACATGTGCAGCTGCACATGATCAACAACACGCTGTTCGAGCACCCCATGCACCTGCATGGGCACTTCTTCCGCGTGTTGGCCATCAACGGCAAGCCCAACCCGCTGCGCGAATGGCGCGACACCGTGCTGCTGGGCCCGCAGGGCTCGGTGGACATCGCCTTCGTGGCCGAGAACCCGGGCGAGTGGATGCTCCACTGCCACGTGCTCGACCATGCCGCCGGCGGGATGATGGGCACGGTGGCGATCTTCGACTGACCCGTGTCGCTGAGCCGGGCCGTGGCACCCGCCTCAGCGCGGCGTGGCCCGCGCCAGCACGAAGTCGGTGATGGCCGCGATGTCGGCCAGCGGCAGCAGCGCCGGCGGCGCGGGGGTGCCGGGCGGCAGCGGGGCGTCGCTGGCCAGGGCCACGATGCCTGGCCATTCGGGCCACAGCGTGGGCTTGCCCGGCTCGGCGCGCCAGACCTCGAGCTTGGGAAAGTCGCCGCCCTTGAAGCCTTCGACCAGCACCAGGTCGCAGTGCTGCATGCGGTCCAGCAGGTAGTCCAGCGAAGGCTCGGCCTGCTCGCGCAGTTCGTGCATCAGCGCCCAGCGCTGGTTGCCCAGCAGCAGCACCTCCTTGCAGCCGGATTCGCGCAGCCGGTACGAGTCCTTGCCCGGCCGGTCGATGTCGATGTCCTTGTGGCTGTGCTTGATGAGCGAGACCACCAGCCCGCGCGCGCTGATCTCGGGCACCAGGCGCTCGAGCAGCGTGGTCTTGCCCATGCCGGAGTAGCCGGCGATGCCAAAGGTCTTCATGCGTGCGTGGCCCTCATGCTGGACGCCGATTGTGGCCGGCCCGCCGCTGCCCGCCACCCGCCGCGCCGGGGCGGCTTCGGGCGCTTCGCCATCTGGTCACGCGGTTGAAATTCAGCAATTGCTTATTCGTGAGAGCAATATTCTTTAGTTGTTCTTAGTGTTGATGGCTTCTAGAGTGGCGTCCATCCCCAGCCCCACCCAGCGAGAAACACCATGGACCAATCCAGCCGCTACACCGACCTGAGCCTGCGCGAGGAAGAACTGATCAAGGGCGGCAGGCACATCCTGGTCGCCTACAAGATGAAGCCCAAGGCCGGCTACGGCTACCTGGAGGCGGCGGCCCACTTCGCGGCCGAGTCGTCCACCGGCACCAACGTCGAGGTGTCGACCACCGACGAGTTCACCAAGGGCGTCGACGCGCTGGTGTACCTGATCGACGAGGCCAGCGAGGAGATGCGCATCGCCTACCCGCTGGACCTGTTCGACCGCAACATCACCGACGGCCGCCTGATGATGGTCAGCTTCCTGACCCTGGTGATCGGCAACAACCAGGGCATGGGCGACATCCAGCACGCCAAGATCTACGACTTCTGGATGCCGCCGCGCGCCATCCAGTTGTTCGACGGGCCCAGCAAGGACATCTCCGACCTGTGGCGCGTGCTCGGCCGGCCGGTGCAGGACGGCGGCTACATCGCCGGCACCATCATCAAGCCCAAGCTCGGCCTGCGGCCCGAGCCCTTTGCCGCGGCGGCCTACCAGTTCTGGCTGGGCGGCGACTTCATCAAGAACGACGAACCGCAGGGCAACCAGACCTTCGCGCCGATGAAGAAGACCATCCCGCTGGTCTACGACGCCATGAAGCGCGCGATGGACGTCACCGGCGAGGCCAAGATCTTCTCGGCCAACATCACCGCCGATGACCACTACGAGATGGTGGCGCGCGGCGAGTACATCCTGGGGCAGTTCGGGCCCGACGCCGACAAGGTGGCCTTCCTGGTGGACGGCTACGTGGGCGGGCCGGGCATGGTCACCACCGCCCGCCGCTGCTTCCCCAACCAGTACCTGCACTACCACCGCGCCGGCCACGGCGCCGTCACCAGCCCCAGTTCCAAGCGCGGCTACACCGCCTATGTGCTGGCCAAGATGAGCCGGCTGCAGGGCGCCAGCGGCATCCACGTCGGCACCATGGGCTACGGCAAGATGGAAGGCGAGAAGGACGACCGCGCCATCGCCTACATCATCGAGCGCGACAGCTACACCGGCCCGGCCTACCACCAGGAATGGTTCGGCATGAAGCCCACCACGCCCATCATCAGCGGCGGCATGAACGCGCTGCGCCTGCCGGGCTTCTTCGAGAACCTGGGCCACGGCAACGTCATCAACACCGCCGGCGGCGGCAGCTACGGCCACATCGATTCGCCGGCCGATGGCGCCAAGAGCCTGCGCCAGGCCTACGACTGCTGGAAGGCCCGGGCCGACCCCATCGAGTGGGCCAAGGAACACCGCGAGTTCGCCCGCGCCTTCGACTCCTTCCCCAAGGACGCCGACGCCATCTACCCGGGCTGGCGCGACAGGCTCGCCGGCGTGCACCGCTGAGCACCGCCATGGCCGCACTCGACGACTGGCGGGTTCTGCAGCAGCCCTACTACGCGCCGCAGGGCGACGAGGTGGCGCTGTTCCAGGCCGCCTATGCCGCGCGCTTGCCGGTGATGGTCAAGGGCCCCACCGGCTGCGGCAAGAGCCGCTTCGTCGAGTTCATGGCCTGGAAGCTGGGCCGCCCGCTCGTCACCGTGGCCTGTAATGAGGACATGACGGCGGCCGACCTGGTCGGCCGATTCCTGCTGGAGCCCGGCGGCACGCGTTGGCAGGACGGCCCGCTGACCGTGGCCGCGCGCCACGGCGCCATCTGCTACCTGGACGAGGTGGTCGAGGCGCGGCAGGACACCACCGTCGTCATCCACCCGCTCACCGACCACCGCCGCACGCTGCCGCTGGACAAGAAGGGCGAACTGGTCCGGGCGCACCCGGACTTCCAACTCGTCATCTCCTACAACCCCGGCTACCAGAGCCTGATGAAGGACCTGAAGACCTCGACCCGGCAGCGCTTCACCGCGCTCGACTTCGACTATCCCGTAGCGGCGCTCGAAGCCGAGATCGTGGCCACCGAGACCGGGCTGCCGCGCGCACAAGCCAGCGCGCTGGTGGAGGTGGCGGCGGCCGCGCGGCGCCTGAAGGGCCACGGCCTGGACGAAGGCATCAGCACGCGGCTGCTGGTGTACGCGGCGCAACTCATCGCCCAGGGCGTCGCGCCGCGGCAGGCCTGCCGCATGGCGATGGTGCGGCCGATCACCGACGATGCCGACATCCGCGACACGCTGGACCACGCCATCGACGCCGTCCTGGCCTGAAGCCCCGACACAGGCCCGCGCGTGAGCTCGCCCGGCAGCACCTTTCCCGCCTACGGCACGCGGCCGGCGGCCAGCGGACCGGTGCTGCGCCACGCCGCGCTGCGTGAGCGCCTGGACTGCCGCTTCGCCGCGGTGGACGAGGTTTTCGACGAATGCGTCGACGAGGCCCGCCGCGTGCTCAGCCCGCAAGGCCTGGAGGCCTACGTAGACCACGCGCGGCTGCTGGGCAAGCTCGGGCGTGGCGTCGAGCCGCTGCTGGGCTTTCTGGAGATCTGGCCCACGGTGGCGGCGCAGGCCGGCGAGGCCGCGCTGCAGCCGCTGGCGCAGGCCACGCAGGCCTTGCAGAAGTCGCCCAACGGCCCGGCTATCGTGCCGCTGCAGCAGAGCCTGGGCGCGGTGGCGCGGCGCCTGCGCTCGCCCGAATTGCTGGCGCAGTACCTGGCGCTGGTGGTCGAGCTGGCGCAGCGCACCAGCCTGTCGATCCACGGCCACCACGCCACCGAGCCCAGCCCCTGCCTGCCCACCTTTCTGCAGCAGGCGCCGGTGCTGGTGGGGCTGGTGCCGCTGGACGGCCTGCGGCGCTGGATGCACGAAGGCCTGCGCCTGCACGGCAGCCATCCGGCGCGGCAGATCGAGTTCTTCGGTTTGGCCACCGCCGACAGCCGCACCCTGCTGCAACGGCAGCGCCTGGGCGTGCTGCTGGTCGACGTGGAGCGTCGGCTGGAGCTGACGCTGCAGGGCCTGTGGGCCGAGCGCCTGGCGCTGATCGCCTACCCGGTGCAGCTGGCGCCCGACCGCGCCGCCGACGCGGTGACCATGCCCTACCTGCAGGCCGACGGGCTGCGCCTGCCCGAGGTGCTGGCCGACCGGCCCGGCGCCACCGCCCTGCAGCGCTACCGCGCCATGCTGGCGCACGCCGCGGGCCACCGGCGCTGGAGCCGCCCGCAGGTGGCCGACAACCTGAGCCCGCTGCAGCGCCTGGCGGTGGAGTGCTTCGAGGACGCGCGCATCGACCACCTGGTGCTGCGCCGATTCCCCGGCCTGGCGCCGGTGTTGCGCGCGCTGCACCCGGCGCCGGCCGAGGACGCCTGCGATCCGCTGCGCGAATCCTGCCTGCGCCACCGCCTGGCCTGCCTGTCGCGCGCGCTGCTGGACGATAGTCATGCCTACCGCGACGCGGCGCTGCAGGAATTCGTGGCGCGCTTCCACGAGCAAATGCAGGGCGGCGAGTCGTCCACCGCCGCGATGGCTAACTTGGCTGTGCAGTGGGCCGCGCGCACGCGCCGCCAGAGCGACCAGCAGGCGCAGGTGCTGTTCACCGACACCCAGGTCGACTGGCGCGACGACAACCGCCACCTGTGGACCTACATCGAGGCCGGCGACGAGGAAGACACCGCGCCCGACCCCATGCAGCGCAGCGCCCCCGATGAAGGCGGCCTGCCGCCGCGCCATTACCCCGAATGGGACGAAGCCATCCGCGCCCACCGCCCCGACTGGGCCAGCGTGTACGACACGCTGCAACCCGCGGGCCAGGCCGCCGACATCGACGCGCTGCTGGCACGCCACGCCAGCGAGGCGCGTCACCTGAAGCGCCTGCTGGACCTGCTCAAGCCGCAGGACCGCACGCGGCTGCGCTACCAGGAGCAGGGCACCGAGCTGGACCTGGACGTGGCGCTGCGCGCGCTGGCCGACTGGCGCGCCGGCGCCCAGCCCGATGCGCGCTTCCACATGAGCACCCGCACCGACGGGCGCGACATCGCGGTGCTGCTGCTGGTGGACTTGTCGCAATCGGTCAACGACGCCGTGCCCGGCAGCGACGAAACCGTGCTGTCGCTGGGCCGCGTCGCGGTGGCCTTGCTGGCGGGGGCCATCGCCACGCTGGGCGACCAGCTGGCCATTGCCGGCTTTCACTCCAACACCCGGCACGAGGTTCGCTACCTGCACATCAAGGGCTTTGCCGAGCCCTGGGGCGACGCGCCCAAGGCGCGCCTGGCGGCGGCGCAGGGCGCGTACTCCACGCGCATGGGCGCTGCGCTGCGCCACGCCGGCCATCTGCTGGGCGGGCGCAAGGCCGACAAGCGGCTGCTGCTGGTGCTGACCGACGGCCAGCCCGCCGACGTTGACGTGGCCGACCCGCAGCACCTCATCGCCGACGCCGCGCAGGCCGTGCGCGAGCTCGACCGGCAAGGCCTGTACACCCACTGCATCAGTCTGGATGCCAAGGCCGACGACTACGTCGGCCGCGTCTTCGGCGGGCGCTGGACGGTGGTGGACCGGGTGGCGCAACTGCCGCGCCGGCTGCCCGAGATCTTTCTGGGGCTGACGCGGTGAAGTCCGCGGTCCGCTTCAGCCCGCCGCGGGGGCCGGGCCCGCGCCGCCGGGCTGCAGCAGCGGCCGGTCGTGTTCGGCCAGGTGGGCCTCGCCGTGCTCCAGGATGAAGTAGCGCAGCGCCTCGGCCGCGGGCGACAGCATCTTGGATTGCATGTTGACGATGTTCCAGGCGCGCAGGATGGGCGTCTCGCGCACCGGCACGATCTCGATCAGGCCACAGCGCAGTTCCAGCCCCAGCGTGTGCAGCGACAGAAAGCTCAGGCCCATGCCGGCCATCACGGCCTGCTTGATGGTCTCGTTGCTGGGCATCTCCATGGCGATGCGCGGCTGCACGCGCTGGTCCTGGAAGAAGCGGTCCATCAGCGCGCGCGTGCCCGACGCCGCCTCGCGCACGATCAGCGCGTGCTCGGCCAGCGCCGCCAGCGGCGGGTTGTCCAGCGCCAGCACGGCGTGCCCGGGTGGCGCCACGAACACATGCGGGTGCGCCGCGAAGGGCTCGGCGCGCACGGCCATCTCGCGCGGCGGCCGGCCCATGATCGCCAGATCGACATCGCCGGCCTGCAGCAGGCCCACCAGTTCTTCGCGGTTGGCGCCCACGCGCAACCGGAGCTCCACCCCGGGGTGCTCTTGGCGAAAGCGCGTCAGCAGCCGCGGCACGAAGTACTTGGCGGTGCCCACCATGCCCACGCTCAGCAGCCCGGTCTCGAGCTTGCGAAAGCGCGCCATCGCGTCGTCGGCGTCCTTCAGTGTGGCCAGCAGGCGCTTGGCGTAGACCAGAAAGTACTCGCCGGCCGTGGTGAGCGAGACCTTGCGGCCCTCGCGATCGAACAACGGCAGCTCGATGGCCGATTCCAGCTCTTTGACCTGCATGGTCACGGCCGGCGGCGTGAGGTGCAGGGCTTCGGCCGCGCGCACGAAGCTCAGGTGGCGCGCGACCTCGGTAAAGACCCGTAGCTGGCGGAAAGTGACGGTCTTCATTCAGCGTTCCTGAATCCAGGCCTAACGATCTATGAATTTACCTTAAACAGATCAATGCCTACAGTCGGCGCATGGTCATCCAGCACAGCACTGAACGGCAGCCCAAGACATGAACTACCGCATCGCCCCCAGCATCCTGTCGGCCGACTTCGCGCGCCTGGGCGAAGAGGTGCGCAACGTCATCGCGGCCGGCGCTGACTGGATCCATTTCGACGTAATGGACAACCATTACGTCCCCAACCTGAGCATCGGCCCGGCCGTGGCGCAGGCCCTCAAGCCGCATTGCCGGCGGCCCGACGGCAGCACGGTGCCGCTGGACGTGCACCTGATGGTGCAGCCGGTGGACGCGCTGGCGCAGGCCTTCGTCGAGGCCGGCGCCGACCTGGTGAGCTTCCACCCCGACGCCAGCACGCACGTCGACCGCACGCTGCAGCTCATCCGTGCCGGCGGCGCGAAGGCCGGGCTGGTGTTCAACCCGGCTACGCCCTTGAGCTTGCTCGAATGGGTGATGGACAAGGTGGATCTGGTGCTCATCATGAGCGTCAACCCCGGCTTCGGCGGCCAGAGCTTCATCGATTCGGCCTTGCGCAAGACCGAGACCGCTCGTCGCCTGATCGAACGCAGCGGGCGCGACATCCGACTGCAGGTGGACGGTGGCATCAAGGTCGACAACATCCGCCGCGTCGCCGATGCCGGGGCCGACACCTTCGTGGCCGGCAGCGCCATCTTCGGCAAGCCCGACTACCGAGCCGTGATCGACGCCATGCGTGCCGAGCTCGAACGCGGCCGCTGATCCCGCAACGCATTCACCCTTAGAGGCCTTCATGCCGCTCTCCCGACGCCTGACCCTCACGCAGTACCTGATCGAGCAGCGCCGCCGCTTTCCGGGGGCCAGCGGTGACTTGAACGCGCTCATCCTGGACGTGTCCATCGCCTGCAAGGCCATCGCGCGCGCCGTGGCCTTTGGTGAACTGGCCGAGTCGACGGCGGGCAACGCCGGCGGCGGCGTCAACGTGCAGGGCGAGGTGCAGAAAAAGCTCGACGTGGTGAGCAACGAGATGTTCATCGCCACCGCCGAATGGTCGGGCCACCTGGCGGGCATGGCCTCGGAAGAGATGGACCAGCCCTACCAGATCCCGCGCCCCTTCCCACGCGGCAAGTACCTGCTGGTGTTCGACCCGCTGGACGGCAGCAGCAACCTCGACGTCAACGTTTCGGTGGGCAGCATCTTCTCGATCCTGCGCGCGCCGGACGACGCGGTGGAATCGGGCCGCGACCTCACCGAGGCCGACTTCCTGCAGCCCGGCAGCACGCAGGTGGCCGCCGGCTACGCGCTCTACGGCCCGGCCACCATGCTGGTGATGAGCGTGGGCGATGGCGTGGTGGGCTTCACGCTGGACCTGAACCTGGGCGAATTCAAGCTCACCCACCCGCACATCACCGTGCCCGCCGACACGCAGGAATTCGCCATCAACGGCAGCAACAGCCGCTTCTGGGAGCCGCCCATCAAGCGCTACGTGGACGAATGCCTGGCCGGCAAGACCGGCCCGCGCGGCAAGGACTTCAACACGCGCTGGATCGCCAGCATGGTGGCCGAGGCGCACCGCATCCTGATGCGCGGCGGCGTCTTCATGTACCCGCGCGACACCAAGGACCCGGCGCGCCACGGCCGGTTGCGCCTGCTGTACGAGGCCAACCCCATCGGCTTCCTCATGGAGCAGGCCGGCGGCCGCGCCAGCACCGGGCGCCAGCCGGTGCTGGGCGTCAAGCCCAGTGAACTGCACCAGCGCATCGGCCTGGTCTTCGGCTCGCGCAACGAGGTCGAGCGCATCGAGCGCTACCACCGCGAACCCGCCACGCGCGACAGCGGCAACCCGCTGTTCAGCGAACGCAGCCTCTTCCGGGATTGAGGAAACCACACCATGTCGCAACGCCATCCCATCATCGCCATCACCGGTTCATCGGGCGCAGGCACCACCTCGGTGACGCGCACCTTCGAGGGCATCTTCCGGCGCGAGAACATCCTGGCCGCCGTCATCGAGGGCGACAGCTTCCACCGCTACGACCGCAAGGAGATGAAACTCCAGCAGGCCGAGGCCGAGCGCGCCGGCAACAAGAACTTCAGCCACTTCGGCCCCGAGAACAATCTGTTTTCCGAGCTGGAAGGTTTGTTTCGCGACTACGCCGAAAGCGGCACCGGCAAGCGCCGCAAGTACCTGCACGACCTGGACGAGGCCGCGCCCTACAAGCAGGAGCCCGGCACCTTCACGCCCTGGGAAGACGTGCCCGCCGGCACCGACCTGCTGTTCTACGAGGGCCTGCACGGCGCGGTGGTCACGCCCGAGGTCAACATCGCCAGGCACCCCGATCTGCTGATCGGGGTGGTGCCGGTGATCAACCTCGAGTGGATCCAGAAGCTCTACCGCGACAAGAGCAAGCGCGGCTACAGCACCGAGGCCGTGACCGACACCATCCTGCGCCGCATGCCCGACTACGTGCACTACATCTGCCCGCAGTTCGAGCACACGCACG
>LNFM01011911.1_pt1 | contig 12490 bp, 12 predicted proteins | sample 596031 | NCBI WGS metagenome assembly LNFM01 (sample SAMN04254537, study PRJNA301005) | activated carbon metagenome | isolation source: dual media filters at the Ann Arbor, Michigan drinking water treatment plant | place: USA: Ann Arbor
GCTTCCTTGCCACGGCCCGGCGCCGACGCCAGCAGCAGGCGCTCGTCGAGCGCGAGCAGGAGCTGGCCGAGGGTCACTCGGGGGTGCGCTTCTCGGGCTACGTCACGGTCTCCGCCTCTCGGGAGGATGAGCTCGCCGCGGCGACGGCGGAGATCGAGCAGTCCGCCCAGATGGCACGGCTGGAGCTCAGGCCGCTCCTCGGAGAGCAGGCGATGGGATTCACCTACACCCTCCCGCTCTGCCGGGGACTTCGATGAGGACGAACCCCCGGCACCCGGCCCACCAGCTGACGAGCGCGCACCTGCAGGCCGCCTACCCGTTCATGGGCGAGGGTGGCCTCGGCGGGCGCGGCGTCTACATCGGCCGCGATGTCTATTCGGGGGCCAGCTTCTGCTTCGACCCGTGGGTTCTCTACGAGCAGGGAGCGCTCACCGGACCCTCGGCCCTGGTGGCCGGCCAGGTCGGTCGCGGCAAGTCGGCGCTGGTGAAGACCTACCTCGCCCGCCAGGCGCTGTTCGGCCGCCGAGCGGTGGTGATCGACCCGAAGGGCGAATACGGGCCGCTCGCCGAGTGGTTCGGCAGCCGGCCGATCCGCCTGGTCCCCGGCGGGGAGGTCCGCCTCAACCCACTCGATGCCGCAGGGGGTCGCGAGGAGCGGGTTGCGCTGCTGGGAGCGCTGGTGGCGGGATCGCTGCGGCGAGCCCTGGAGCCCCAAGAGCACACCGCCCTTGACCTCGCCTACCGGGCCGCCGCCACGCGTGGCGCGCCGACCCTGCCGGCCGTCCAGCACCACCTGCTGCACCCGGCGGGCGAGGCCGCGCGCTCGATCGCGGTCGGCCCGGAGGACCTCGCCACCTACGGGCGCGGCTGCGCCCTTGAGCTGCGCCGCCTCTGTGAGGGCGACCTGCACGGGATGTTCGACGGTCCGACCAGCGAGGGCGTCGAGCTCGACGCGCCGATCGTGGTGCTCGACCTCTCGGCCCTGCACGTGGCTGTCGGGGCGCCTGGTGCGCGATGACGGCGTGAAGCGACTGGTGGTCCTCGATGAGGGCTGGGCGGTGCTCGCCGACCCGGCGGCGGCGACCTTCCTGCAGCGCTCGTGGAAGCTCGCGCGCTCCTACGGCGTGGCCAACATGCTCGTGATCCACCGCCTCTCGGATCTGGCGTCCGCAGGCGACACCGGATCGCGCGAGGCGAAGATCGCCCAGGGGCTGCTGTCGGACTCGGAGACCCGGATCATCCTCGCCCAGAGCCCGGCCGACCTCGAGGCGACCCGCGAGATGGTTGGGCTCACCGGCACCGAGGTCGACCACGTGGCGACGCTGCCCCGCGGGGTCGCCCTGTGGAAGGTCGGCGAGCGCTCCTTCGTCGTCGAGCACAGGCTCTCCCGGGCCGAGCGCGCCCTGGTCGACACAGACGCGCGCATGCGTGTGTCGGCGTGACCCGAATCAAGCCAGAGAAGGAGATCGACGTGAGCGACGACGGCTTTTCCTCCCTTACCACGAGCACCGGGGCGCTGGAGATCCCGCAGGCCCTACTGCCGCGCGCCACGGACTCCGAGCTCGCCCGGCGGGCGACGGCGCTCGCAGACCGGGTCGCGGGATACGGCGCCTCGGAGCGCCTCGACGGACGCTTTCGCCTGGCGGTCGGCGACCTTGGGCGCGCGGTGGTGGGCCTGGAGGGCATGCGGGCGTGCGGCCTCGCACCGAGCGTCGCCGACGAGGCCCTGCCGCAGCTGGCCGAGGTGGTCGACGCGGTCGAGCGGGCCCTCGAGCGGGCGCTTCCCGAGCTCCAGGCCGAGCTGCGCGAGACCGAGGGCGTCCGTGAGCCAGTGCGCCGGCCCCGGAAGGTGCGCGCCACAGTCCCGAAGTAGGCGGCGGCGATGTCGCCGCTCGATCGGGGACCGGGCTCACCGGAGGATCCGTGGGTGAGCGTCGCCCTCGCCATCGCCGTTGGAGTGCTCGGACTGGCGTTCATCGTCTGGGGGATCGGCCAGCTCGCCGGACTGGCCTTCGGGGACGGGGAGCTGTCGACCGGGATCGGGCAGATGCCGGGGGTGCTCTCGCGCCTACCGGGCACGCTCTCGGATCCGGCCGCCGCCTGGCCGGCGGTCGATCGGCACCGCCTACCGGGGCCGATCGGCTTCTACGCCGTGGTGGCGGCGGTCCTCGGCTGCCTCGTGGTGGCAGGGCTGGCCGCGGCGCGCCTCGCGCGAAGGGGGCCGTGGTCCTCGCACGCCGGTCGCGGGGAATCGGGAGCCCGATGGGGCCAGGCGCGCGACCTGCGCGCCCTCGTCGTGCGAGGCGCGCAACCGGGCCGGCTGACGCTCGGCCGGCTCGGGCGGCGCCTCGTCGCGACCGAGCCGCGCGCGAGCACGATCGTGATCGGCCCGAGTCAGTCGGGCAAGACCGCGGGCCTTGCGATCCCGGCGATCCTGGAGGCCGCGGGGCCAGTGCTCGCGGTCTCGGTGAAGCGCGACCTGCTCGATCACACCCTCGCCGCCCGGAGCTCGTGCGGCGAGGTCTGGATCTACGACCCCACCGGCGCCGCGCACCTCGATGACGAGCGCGTCGTCGGCTGGGATCCGGTGCGCTCGTGCATGGAGTGGGCCGACGCCCGCCGGATGGCCCACAACCTGACGAGCGCCCAGGCAGCGTCGGGGAGCCGGGACGCCGAGTTCTGGCTCCAGATGGCAGCGAAGCTCCTCGCGCCTCTGCTCCTGGCTGCGGCGGGGAGGATCGACGGCTCGATGCGCGACGTCGTTGCCTGGGTCGACTCGGGCGAGCAGACGGCCGTCGCCGATCTGCTCCTCGATCTCGGCGAGCCCGACGCCCATGCAGCCTTCATCGCGACCTGCCGGCGCGAAGAAAGGACGTTGTCGTCGGTCTACGCCACCACCGAGGCGGTACTCGCCCCGTTCGCCGATCCGGCGGTGCTCGAGAGCACGGCCCGTCATGGCATCGATACCGAGGCTCTGCTCGAAGGTCGGAACACGCTCTACATCGTCGCTCCGGCGAAGGATCAGGAGCGTTTGGCTCCCCTGTTCGCCGGCCTGGTCGAGCACGTCGTCGATGCGGCCTATGCCCGGGCGGCCGCCGGGCGGCCGTGTGATCCATCGCTGCTGGTGGTGCTCGATGAGGCGGCCAACACGGCGCCGATTCGGAACCTTCCCCAGATCGCCGCAACCGCGGCGGGTCAGGGGATCCAGGTGGTGACGGTGTTCCAGGACCTGGCTCAGGCGCGCTCACGCTACGGCGAGGCGGCCGACACGATCCTCGCCAACCACCGGGCCAAGCTCTTCCTGTCCGGCATCTCGGACGGGCGGACGCTGGAGTACCTCGGCCGCGCCCTCGGCGATGAGGAGGTGGGCTACGAGAGCCGCACACGCGGCGATCGCGGGAGCACCAGCCGCACGCGGGGCACCCGCACGCGACGGCTCGCCCCGGCGGACGCCGTGAGAGGGATCGCCCCCGGGGAGGCGATCCTGGTCTATGGCCACCTCCCGCCGGCTCGGCTCTCCCTGCGGCCCTGGTACCGCGAACGCTCCCTCCGAGGACTGGCCGCGCCCCAGGGCGGGACACGATGACGCCTCACGGGAGCGGACATCGACCGTCGCGGGAGGCGGCCGCCCAGCAGGCGAAGGAACGCCGCGAGAAGGCGCGTGCGCACTTCGAGGCGGCCTGCAACGAGCTGCGCAGCTCGGAGGGGTGGCAGCGCTTCGCGAAGGCGCGGGCCCTCCTTCGCGGCTACTCGCTGAACAACACCCTGCTGCTCCTCGCCCAGCGCCCCGACGCGACGACGGTCGCGAGCTTTCGCCACTGGAGCGAACTGGGACGCCAGGTGCGACGAGGTGAGCGGTCGCTCCGGATCTGGGCTCCCTCGATCCGGCGCGAGCGCGATGAGGCCACCGGCGACGAGACCACTTCGGTGCGGACCTTCGTGCTGGTGCCGGTGTTCGACATCTCCCAGACCGACGGCCCACCTCTTCCCGAGCCGCCGCCCGTCCTTCCGCTCGCGGGAGACTCGCACGCTCACCTGCTTCCGAACCTCGAAGAACACGCATCCGAGGCGGGCTACGCCGTCGAGAGGCATGACGTCATGCCGGTCGGATCGAGCGGCTTCGTGAACCACCTAACGCGGAGGATCGTGCTCGCGGCCGATCTCGAGCCCAATGGGCAGGTTGCCGTCCTCGTCCATGAGCTGGCCCATGTGCACGGCGCTCGCTATCAGGAGTTCGGCCGAGCCGGAGCGGAGGTCGTCGCCGAGACGGCCGCCTTCGTCGCGCTCTCGGCTGCCCGACTCGACACATCCGGGCAGTCGGTGCCCTACGTCTCCGGATGGGCGGATGCCGCACCGAAGAACATCGTCGCCTACGCCGAGGCCGTTCACGGGATCGCCCGCCACCTGGAGCGGGCGCTCGGGATCGAGTCGCTCTACGAGCGGACGCTGTCGGACCGTTCCCTCGCCGCGGGGGTGGATCGCGAGCCGCCGAGGGCGATCCCGCTGCTCCCAAGGCCCGCACTTCTCGAGCGGGCGACGATCCCGAGGGCCGGCAGTCGGTCCGCGCCCCACGATCCAATCGGCCCGCAGCGCTTGTAGACCCTTCGGAACCCAAATCTCGGAGGCTCAAGACGTGACGCTTCGTAGACGCAGCATGCTCCTCGTCCCGCTGGTGACTCTCGCCGCGGCCGCAGCCCTCCTCGCAGGGTGCGGAGGAGACGATTCCACCGCAGAAGGCGCGGCGCACGACGCCGGCACGACCGCGACCGCGGCAAGCACCCAGGCGGCCAAGCAGCCGGTGCTCGAGGGCTCGTTCGACGGGAAGACGATCGAGTACCTGGACTTCGGCGAGATCGCTCTCGAGCCGGGCAATGACATCGCCGGCATCTGGACGGTCGCCAACGGACCCGCCGAGCAGACGGCCGTCTTCGACAGCGCCCCGGGTGGGTCCGGCTACTCGGCGCTCCGCCAGGAGCGCGAGGTCCGGTGGGCCGGATCGGCGACCCCTCGCGTGCTCGCGTCCGTCGCCGATGTGAACGCCGCCGAGGCGGCCGGCGAGGTCACCGTGAGCGCGACCGAGCGCGTCATCAACGCGCCCGTCCTGGAGTTCGGCCAGGAGCGCCACCCGGGCTTCGCCAAGGGGGAGACCATCGAGTACTACGAACTGGGGACGGTGAACGTCGCGCCCGGCAACGAGGTGCTGCCGATCTGGACCTTCACCAACGGAGTGCCCGAGCAGCGGAACATCGCAGACGTGGTCCCCGGAACGACCGCCTACACGCCGCTCTGGGCCCCGGTGGAGGTCACCTGGAGTGCGTCGGCGACGCCGCGGCTGATCGACTCCTTCGAGGACCTCAAGGCGGCCGAGGACGCCGGCGAGGTCACCCTCAAGGCGGTCCCGGACACCGTCGTCAACTGCCCGTTCCTCTAGTCGCCCGGCAGGACGGGCTCGTCAGCCACTGATCACCTGAACACACCGTGCGGGATGCGTCGCATCCCGCACGGTGTGGGTCGAGGTCACGTCGACGCCGGCACGTCCTGCGACCCTACCCCCGCACGGCGTCGCGAAGCGCGACTCGCGGAAAGCCAGCCGAGCATGGAGACGGTGAACGGCGTGAGATAGGTCAGCACGCCCCGGGCGATCAGGCCGGGCGTCGGGTCGGCCAGGTGCTCGCCCTGGTTGACGGCGACGAGGAAGGTGCCGACCACGCTCGCGATCAGCAGCGAGCGGCGCGCTCCCGCACGGATGTCGTCCCATAGACGAGTGCCATCGGCGACGAGTTCTGCCGGAGGGCCGGACAGGGGCGACTCACCGGTCACGGGCTCGGGGGTAGGGGCATGCTCCTCGAGCTTGGAGAGGGGGCCGGGGCGCAGGTCAGTGCGAGCTCCTCCGCCCGGCGAGCGACCTGCTCGATCTGATCGAGGGCAGCACTCACGCCGGGATCCGGCGACCAGTCCTCAACGCCGGCGGCGCCGGACGCAGCGTTGTCGCGCGCGGCCTCTGCGATCTCACGCACGTGGCGCTCCGCTTCACGGGCAGCCGCGATGCTCTCGTCGATCGTCGCCAGGCTCGAGGCGAGCGCCTCGGCGATCGCGCTCGCCTCGGACCCCAGAGCGCCCGCGAGCCCCGTCACCTCCTCGGCGGCCCCGCGGGCCCTCTCGGCCAGTGTGCGCACCTCGTCAGCCACAACCGTGAAGCCCCGGCCCGCCTCACCCGCCCGCGCCGCCTCGATCGAAGCGTTGAGGGCGAGGAGGTTGGTCTGTCGAGCGATCCCATCGACCGCCCCGGCGAACTCTCCAACCTGCGACGACATCGCCGCCAGACCCCGCACCCTCTCCGAGAGGCCTGCCGTCTGCTCGATCTCGTCCAGACGCCGCGTCGCGTCGGAGATCGCGGCGACGGCACCGTCAGCCCGCTCGACGTTCGCCACGGCACGCTCTCGGACGGCATCTGCTCGGCCCTGCATGGCGAACATGAGGCGCTCGACGTCCGCCTCCCGCGACTCGACGGCGCCTCGCGTGTCAGCGACGTGTCGGACCAGATCCGAGGAGACGTCGACCAACGCCGCGGTCGGCTCGTTCGCAGTGTGGGGCATACGTTCCTCTTCTCTCGGTCCGGGGCCTCCCTTGGCCTTCGGGCTCCCGAGACAGGAGTTGAGCCGGGCGCCCGCACGGGGTCCGAGCACGAACCCGCACCCGCCGACCGGAGAGTGCGCTAAACCGAACCGTCGTCCGCCGTGCCACCCGCAGCAGATGGCGCTCGGAAGACTCGACCGCATCGCGCCTGTCTGGAGCCGGCGCTCACGACAGAGCCCGGACCAGCTGGAGTGTGGTCGGGGCACCCTGCAGCCCGTCCGCCGTGGCGTAGACGCGACACGCGAGGCCGGCGGGTGCGGAATCGTCCGCGAAGGGGTCACGTCCGTCCAGGAGGATCGACGGAGACCCCGTGAACCCGAGTCGCACGGCGTCCTCCGGCGTGTTGACCTCCTCGAGGGTGACGACCGCGTCGGGCTGCCCGACGATGGCGAGGGCCTCCCTCAGCCGCGCCTCTGCGAGCTGCCAGCTGGGACACCCGGAGAAGTAGCGCAGGGTGATCTCGACGCGAGAACTCGATGGTGGCCTTGCCTGGGTCACCGGGACGGGATCTCGAGACCGGAGACACTCACTGCGAGATCCTCGAGTGTCTCGACGACGAGGTCGGGCGTCGTGAAGTGCCCCGGATACGCGCTCCCCGTCCGGTTCAACCACGCAGTCCGCAACGCGGCGCGGGCCGCGCCATCGATGTCCCACGCGTGCACGGCGACGAGGACCATCTCCTGCATCGCTACTCCGCAGGTGTCCGCGGCGTAGGCGTAGGCCCGGCGGTCCGGCTTCCACGCGCCCGCGTCGTCCACCGAGAGGCATCGCTCGAACCGATCGCGTATGCCGGCCGACCCGAGCAGTCGCTCGGCAACCTCGGCGGAGCCGTTGGAGAGCGTGACGAGCCGGTGGCCGGCATCGGCCAGTGCCTCGACGCCGCCGGCGACGTCCGGGTGGAGGGGGAGCTCCGAGAACCCGTCCATCACGTGCACGACCGCCGCCTCGAGGTCACGGTCGATGCCGACGCCGGCGAGCTGATCGCGCAGCACGCTCCGCGCGATCTCTGCGAATGCGGCCGATCGCCCGGCGGCCGTGAGGGCGAAGCCGTCGCGGAGCACCGTGGCGAACCAGAGGGACGCGAGGTGCCCGGGCGCTCCCAGATCGGCGAAGCGCCCCGCCATCGGGGTCATGTCGGAGAGCGTCTCGTTGACGTCGAAGACGATCACTGGCGTCCGGGCGCTCATCTGGGACCTCCCTCGTCTGGGGTGCGCGCCGGCCGTGCCGCCGGGACACGGAGCGCTGGGCCGTAGCCTCCACCCAGGACCGTCGGCGGCGCCAGCCGGAAAGGGGCCGAACAGTGCGAGGGCGACCATCATCGGCGCAGCGCGCCCGACGGGCCGGGCGAGCGGACGGCCTCGGTGTCGGGGAAACGCCACACGGCGCCCGGGGCGAACGCGATGCCGACCTCGCGGCCGGCGGGCGGGGCCGGATCCGGGGGCAGGCGGGCCTCGAGGCGCATGGCTCCGCGCCGCAGGCGCACGCGCAGGCCCGAGCCGACGAAGGCGACCTCCTCGACCAGCATCCGAAGGGGGCCGCCCGGGTCAAGCACGACGCCCTCCGCCCGGATGGAGACGCGCGCGGGTCCGTCGGGGCCCGCGACGGGCACCGGGCCCGCCTCCGACTCGAGGACACCGGATCGCACCTCCCCGGCCAGGAGGTTCCGAGCCCCGAGGAAACGGGCGACGGCCGGGGAGGCCGGGCGCAGGAAGAGGCTGCGGGGCGTGTCGCACTGGACGATGCGCCCCTCGATCATCAGGGCGATCTCCTGACCCATCTCGGCCGCCTCGTCGCGGTCGTGGGTCACGATCAGCGTCGTCACCCCCCGCTCCCTCTGCAGACGCAGGATGAGGCGGCGCAACCCCTCCCGCCGATCGGGATCCACAGAGGCCATCGGCTCGTCGAGCAGCAGCAGCGGAGGGTCCGGGCAGAGCGCCCGCGCCAGCGCCACGCGCTGAGCCTCACCCCCCGACATGCCCCGGACGGCCCGTCGGCCGAGGCCGTCGAGGCCGACCTCGGCGAGCAGGGCCTCGGCCCGGGAGCGCCGCTCCCGGCGGCCCACTCCCACCGCGCGCAGCCCGAGGGCCACGTTCTCGGCGACGTCCAGGTTGGGAAGCAGCCGGGGTTCCTGGAAGACCATGGCGATCTGCCGGCGATGGGGCGGCAGATCGTCGAGCGCCCGCCCGCCGGACTCCACGCGGCCGGTCGCCGACGGTTCGAGTCCGGCGACGACGCGCAGCAGAGTGGTCTTCCCCGCCCCCGACGGACCCACGAGGGCCAGGCGGCCACCGGCAGGGACGACCAGGTCGATCCCGCGCAGCACCGGCGCGCCACCCGGGCTGGCACCGACGTCGATGCAGCGCAGGCCGGCTACCGCAGCACCTCCTGGCGCCAGCGGTCCTCCAGGCGAGTGACCTCCCCGGCCGGCAACTCTGCCAGCGACGTCCCCAGGGCACCTGGGCCGAGGAGGTACGGGCTGCGACTGGCGGGCCGCAGGGCCCGCCGGCCGGCCGCGTCGAGCGCGTCCACGTCGAGGACCGTGGGGATTCCCAGGATCTCCGGGTCGGACTTCAGGGCTTGGAGCTCGACCGACAGCAGCAGGTTCGCGACGACGGCCGCCCCCTCGCGATCGGCGGCGTTCGCCGGGATGGCGACGAAGCTGGTGTTCACGAGGGTGCGGTCCAGGGCGAACGGGCGAACCCGGGCCGGGAAGGTGCCCGAGCGCACCCCCGAGATCACGAAGCCGGGGTCGTAGCTCATGGCGATGTCCACCTGCCCGTCGCCGAAGAGGCGGTTCAGCTCGGCCTCCGACTTCGGAAGGCTCGAGCCCTCCTTGTAGAGGGCTGGAGCCACGTCGCGGAGCGCCGCCAGGCCCTCCTCCTCGCCCAGGGCCTGGACGACAAGCCGCACGAAGGCGGAGCCGGTGAAGTCCGGGGGGGCGGGATAGGTGACCCGGCCCGGGTGGGCACGGACGTAGTCGAGCACCTCACGGACCGTGCGGGGCGGGTCCTTCACGCGTGACGGATCATGCGCGAACACGAGGGCCGCACGGCTCCAGGGCGACTCCTGGCCGTCGACCGGCACGCCGAAGTCGGTCGTGATCGACGGGTCGTCGTGGTCGACCAGCGCCGCGTTGGGAAGAAGTCCCGCCCAGTCGTCGAGCCAGAGGCCGGCCTCGCGGCCGAGGGCGAAGTTCTCCCCGTTGATCCAGATCAGGTCGACCGCGCCGCCCGAACCCCGGCCCGCCTCGCGCTCGGCGAGCACTCGCTGGACCGCCTCGGCGGTGTCGTCGATCGGCACCTGCTTCAGGGTCACGCCCTCGGCTGCGGCGGCGGGGATCACCCGGTCCCGCACGTAGGCATTGATGCGGGCGTCTCCGCCGTACATCCACCAGTTGACCGTCTGCCCCTTCGCCGCCGCGCTGATCCGGGTCCAGTCACCGGCGAGACTCGCGGCGGGATCCCCGGACGAGGCCCCATCACCCGCGCACGCGCTCGCGAGCATCATGACCGCCGCCACCACCACGCCGGCGCCGACGCTTCTCCGCGTTCTTCCTTTGCTGATCCTCACGCGCGTCCTCTCGATGCCTCGATGACGCGGTCGAGTCTGCCGCGACGACCTGCGCCGCTGGTCACCGACGTTCGCGCGCGAACACACCGACGCCGCAGAGCCGTCCCGGGGCTCCGGGCCCTGGCATGCTCGGCGCTCGGCGAGCCGGGCACTCCCGCACGACCGTCCACCCCGCGTCGAGAGGCCCTATATGGCGTCATGGAGATCTGGAGTCACGTCCGCATGACGCCCACGCACAGGCCCCGCTCCGGGCTGGCCGGTCGGATCGCCGACGCCGCCCGGAGGTCCGAACGCGCGACGCGCCCAATGGAACCTGAGCGCGCGCGAGCCCTCGCCCGCCGCTGGGATGAGCTGCCCGCCGCCGTCCGCACCCCGTCGCAGATGCTGGGGCGGCGCATCGCCGGCTGCGAGGGGACCAACGCGGTGTTCCCCCGCTGCGACCTAGCCTGCTCGCCCTGCTACCACTCGCGCGACGCGAACCGTGTGCCGACCGACGGCGCCCACACGATCCGGCAGGTGCGGGCCCAGATGGAGGTCCTGCGCGAGGTCCGGGGCCCGGGACAGCCGGCCCAGCTGATCGGCGGCGAGGTGACGCTGCTGTCGCCCGACGACCACGCCGCCGCCCTGCAGGCCATGCTCGACGCCGGGCGCAAGCCGATGTCGATGACGCACGGCGACTTCGACTACGGCTACCTCGAGGCGCTGGCGCTCGATCCGGCCACCGGACGCCCGCGCTTCCGGCATCTCAGCTTCGCCGGGCACTTCGACTCGACGATGCGCGGCAGGCGCGGGGCCGAGCGTCCCGCCGACGAGGCCGAGCTCGATCCCTTCCGCGCGCGCTTCTGCGCCATGTTCGCCCGACTGCGCGCCGAGCACGGCATCACGAGCTTCCTGGCCCACAACATGACCGTGACCCCCGGAAACGTCGACGAGGTGGCGGGCGTGGTCCGCCGCAACCACCACACGGGGTTCCGGCTCTTCAGCTTCCAGCCCGCCGCCTATGTCGGCAACGCGGCGCGCTGGGGCGAGGGCTACCGGGCCGTCGACCCCGACGACGTCTGGGCCCGGATCGAGGAGGGCGCCGGCGGGCGCCTGCACCACCACGCGCTGCAGTACGGGGACCCGCGCTGCAACCGCACCGCCTACGGCGGCTTCTGCGGCACGCGCTACTGGCCGCTGCTCGACGAGGACGACCCGCGCGACACGGCGGCGCTGACCAGCTTCCTGACCGCCTACGGCGGGATGGACTTCGGCGCGCCGGTAGGTCTGATCGCGGCGCGACTGGTGCGGGGCGCCCTCGGGCATCCGGCCGTCGTCGCCCGCTGCGCCGGGGCCGGCGTGCGGGCCCTCGGGCGCATGGGCGGCCCGCTGGGTGCGGTGCGCCACCGCCCGCGGCCCGTCACGTTCGTCATGCACAGCTTCATGGACGCGTCGGTGGTGATCCCGGCGTGGGAGGCCACCGAGCAGGGCCTCGTGAGCACGGACCCCGAGGTCGCGGCCGCCCAGGAGCGCCTGGCGGCCTGCTCCTACGCCATGGCGCACCCCGCCGACGGGCGCATCGTGCCCGCCTGCGCGCAGCACGCCGTGTTCGACCCCGGTGAGAACCGTCGGTTGGTGCGCCTGCTGCGCGCGTCTCCGGAGGCCGCGCGCGCACACCACGGCGAGCCCGGCTGAGCAGTCGCCTACGACCGGGCCGGCATCTCCGGCTCGGCGGCGTCGACGAGCGCCCGGCCGATCGGGAAGAGCTGCGACGCGGCCTGCTGGGCCCCCATGCCCATCGCCGGGTAGGCGTGGATCGCCTGGGCGATCCGGCCCGCGAACACGCGCGCCTGCATGGCCAGCACGACCTCGTGGAGCACCTCTCCTGCGCGGGGTCCGACGATGTGCGCGCCGACGATCTCCCCGCCCCCGAGGCCGCCGAGGACGCGCCGGGGGGCGACGACCAGCCGGATGAATCCGTCGGTCTCGCCGAGGATCCTCGCCCGGTCGACCCGGCTCATCGGGAAGCGGATCACCGTCACGCCGCGGTGCTCCCGCCGGGCCTCCTCCTCGGTCAGGCCGACGCGGGCGATCTCCGGGTCGAGGAACGTGATCCAGGGCACGACGCGGTAGTCGGCCTTTGTGCGGCCCCCCGCGGCGTTCTGGCCCGCGACGCGGCCCTCGTGGCCGGCGACGTGGGTGAACAGGTACCCGCCCGTGACGTCGCCGGCGGCGAACACGTGGCGCGCCGAGGTGCGCATGCGCGCATCGACCACGATCCCGTCCGGGCCCGCCTCCACGCCGA
>LNFM01011000.1_pt1 | contig 12489 bp, 9 predicted proteins | sample 596031 | NCBI WGS metagenome assembly LNFM01 (sample SAMN04254537, study PRJNA301005) | activated carbon metagenome | isolation source: dual media filters at the Ann Arbor, Michigan drinking water treatment plant | place: USA: Ann Arbor
GGATTGCAGCTGACACCCCCGGCTGCTGGCTCAGGCGTCCCCGCCTTCCGCCAGTGCCCGTTCGGAGTCCTGGCCACCGTAGAGGACGCCGAGGATCGAGACCGTCCGCGACTCCGAGTCGACGACGTAGGCGATCACGGTGCGACCCCTGTGGTGGGTGACACGGAGAACTGCAGTTGCCGGGATCGATGGCCGATGCGCTCTGCGCAGCGCCTGCGGCACAGTTGCAGACGCCGATTGAAGAGCGAGTCAACCGATGGATCGAAGACGAGCCTGCCTGGGCGTCACTGCCGGACGCAGTCGAGGCGATCGCATCTTGGGTCCCGCCGCCAGAGAGGCGCTTGATCGACCGCTGGAGGGAAATGTCCCTCCTGGAGCTGGCGAGCCTGGTCGCCAGCGTGCTGACCGACTACCTCGATCGGCGTCAGGCCGCCCGACTTGCGCAACGCATGGACATGCCGAGTGCGATGGCGCCCCTGATGGTCGATTCGCTCCAACCCGAGGGCTTGGCGCTGGCGGTACGCGTTTGGCAGCCCGCCCCGCATTCAGTGGCCACATAGGATGGTGTGCTCGTAGTCTTCGTTCCGACTGGCGCAGCGCACTGTCGGCTTCACCGCCGTCCGGCCGCACCCTTTCGGCCATCAGCTGACGGTGACGATCGGCGGCTATCTGGCGATCTGACCAGGTCGCCAACATGAGTTGAGGACTCAATCTCGTGCGATTGGACGAGCAACCCACGGCCGCCGATAGGTTGAAGACGTGATTCGCGGGGCCTGCAATGCAGTTTCAGTGCCTGTGCTCGGCCGCGTCGCCAGACCGAGCCTTGGGTACCTGAACGACGACCTTGACGTCTGTCTTGCCCCCGCGCTCAAACTCAAGCGTCATCGGAAAACTGCTTCCTTCAACCAGCGGTTGCTTGAGCCCGACGAGCATGATGTGCCAACCACCCCCAGGCCGCGTTTTGACAGGAACACCCGGGGTCAGTGGGATGTCGACGACCTCGCGCCTGCGCATCACATTGGCGGCGTCCACCGTCATCTTGTGCAGCTCGGCGCGCTGCGCAACGGGCGTACTCGCGCCCAGCAGGCGGTCGGCTTTCTTGCCCGTGTTTTCGAGGGTCACGATGTAGGCGGCGCCATGGGTCGCGCCCGGTAGTGTCGGTGTCGCGAACGGATAAGTGCTTGAAAGCATGGTGAGCAGCACCGCACACGCGACACCTCTTGCAGATTTCAGGTTGATGGTGAGTCCTTCGCGTGAAGAAGTTGAGTGGTGCACCGGGGGCGTCGTGGCCCGCCCCCCGTGCCGTACACGCAGCCGGCGAACCCATTTTTAACTGGGCTCCGCCGGCTGCCGTTCAGCCACCCCTCACCAGCCACGCGTGCAGGTGGTCGCAGGCGCCGCATGCATCAAAAGCTGGCCTGCAAGGTCAGCCGCAGGTTGCGCGGCTCGGCAGGGTGTACGTGGCGGTCGGCCACGGGCGCACCCTCCCCGGGCAGCTGCGACTCGTAGAAATACTGGATGTCGTTGACCTTGCGATCGAACAGGTTGAAGACGTCCAGCGTCACGCTGGTCTGTGCGCCCAGCACCTTGCCGAGGGCTTTGGTCAGGCGCAGATTGAAGGTCGACGAGGGGGAGGCACGCTCGCTGTTGTCTTCGATCAGCGCACCTTCACCCAGATAGCGCCACTGCAGGCTGGCTGTCCAGCCGTCGAGGTTCTTCAGCGTGCCGGCCACGCTGGCCACACGTTCGATGGCGCCCGGAATGCGGCTGCCGTCCTTGAAGCGCGCACGGCTGAAGGCCAGGTCGGCATCGAACAGGAACCAGGGCACCGGCTGCCAGCGGTTGCTGAACTCGACGCCGCGCCGGCGGCTGCCTAGGCTGGCCTCGGTGGCACCGGCGTCGCCGATGTAGACCAGCTCGCTGGCCGAACGCAGGCCCCACACCGACACCGAGCTCTGCAGCCCGGCAATGGCTTCGGTACGCAGGCCGATCTCGGCGCCGCTCAGCGGCACCAGCGGCGGCACCCTATCCACCGGGTCGCCGGTCTTGGGGTCGATGCGCGCCGTCATGCCGCGCGCGTCGTTGCTGTGGAAGCCGCGGCCGATGTTGAAGAAGGCTTCGGTCTTGGGCGTGACCGACCACACCACCGTGAGCTTGGGCGAGACCTGCGTGTCGCTGGCGCTGCCGCCGTTCTCCGGCAGCGTCAGCGCATGCACGCGCGCTTGCAGGCGGTCAGCGCGCAGGCCCAGCACCGTGCGCAGCTGCGGCGTGAGCTCCACCGAGGTCTGCGCGAACACGCCCAGCTGCGTCTGGCGCACCTGGTCTTCGCGCACCGTGTTCGTGATGCGGCGCGCCACGCTGTCGAAAAGGCCCACGCGGATACGGTCGTGGCGCAGCTGCAAGCCGGCCACCGTGCGCGCGGGGAAGGCGCCGATGTCGTGGCTGATGGTGTGCTCGGCGTCCATGCCGTAGACCGTGCGCTTGTCGGTCTGCTTGAACTGGTCGCCATCGGCCGGGCGTTCCAGCGCGTAGGTGAAGTTCGAGTTGAGGTCGAGGTCGTAGCGCAACGCATAGGCCGAGACCTGGGTGCGCCCGAGCGTACTGTCCATGTGCCAATCGCCCGACAGGCTGGTGCGTGTGCTTTCGCCGCCAGTGGTGGGGTCGAGGCTGTCGAAGCGGCCAAACGGGCGGCCGTTGTAGCTGCCGGCATCGATCAGACGCTGCGGCACCTGGTCGGTGGCCGTCCAGCGCGAGCGGTAGCCCATCGCCGAGACCTGCCAGCCCTGCGCCTTCGTGCCCCCGCTGAGCGTGAACACGCCGTTGACCTTGCGCACGCGCTCGGGAACGGTCCAGGGGCCGTCGGTGTTCATCGCCTCCAGCGCGCCTAAAGCGGTGATGCCGGGCGCCACCTGGCCCGACCCCCCGAAGACGCCGCGGCGGTAGCCGATTTCGCCCAGCGTCAGCTGGGCGAAGGGTGCAGCCACGCTGTTGACGTACACGATGTCGGCCGAGCCGGCAGCGGCGAAATCGCCCACCGTGGCGAAGTAGGGGCCCTTGCGGTATTCGATGCGGTCCACCAGCTCGGGCAGCAGGAAGTTCATGTCGCTGTAGCCCTGGCCGTGGCCGTGCGTAGGCATGTTCACTGGCATGCCGCTGACACGGGTGGCGAAGTCGGTGCCGTGGTCGAGGTTGAAGCCGCGCAGGAAATACTGGTTGGCCTTGCCGTCGCCGGAGTGCTGAGTGACGATGACGCCGGGCACGAATTCCAGCACCTCGCCAGGGCGCTGGGCCGGACGGCTCTGCAGCAGCTCGCGGCGGATGGTGCCGGCCGAGGCCGCGTCTTGCGTGCCCACCGCGTTGTCGTAGTGGGTGCCTTGGATGACGATGACCTGCGGCGCACCGGTGACGGGGCCGCCATGGTTGCCAAGGGCGGGGATGGTGAAGAAAGTGCCGGCAGCAAAGGCCAAAGGGCGAAGGCGGAATCGGGATTGGGATGTACGGCGCATGTGTATGGTCGAGATGGGGTTGCTGTTTGTGAGGCTGTAAACAAAACGGGTTGCCATCGAGGCAGCCGGGAACTCGTGGGTTTGCAGGAACTGCGAGCCCGGCGAATGCACGGTCGAGCGACATCAGCGGCAAGCCCCACATCAACACGCGTGCAGGCTCTGCGTGCGTGCCAATGTGAATGGCATGGCAGGGTCAATGGCATCAAATGCAGGTTCGCATGACGCACTCCAGGCTCAGCGCCCAGTGCGCTGGCAGAAGTCCGGATGCGGTCTTGCTGCCCTCGCAGAGACGCTGGGTCCGACGGTGGGCCAGGGGTGCGTCAGAGCGCGGAAAACGCCGACGTTGATACGCACCGCAAGCGGGCATACCAAACGTCGATTCGCAAGAACTCAAGCGGCACATGGCCGCTAAAGCTTGGATGCACCCGCACCAGGGCCACTCAGGCCCCCTGCACTCAAGCGCGCGGCGGGCGTTCCGGCAACTTCGTTAGGGCGTCGCGCCATGACGGGGGCTGTGGCCGTGGCCACAGGCGCGGCAGTGCTGCAGCCTCGGGCAGCATCAGACCGGCGCACAGGCCCAGGGGCATGTGGGCGCTGACTGCCGATACCGTAACGGCAGCGTCTGCCACGGCATCGGCGGTGAGCCCAGCTCCGTCCAGAGAGATCACAGATTCATCGCCGATGTCGTGATGATGGCGTTCCGAGGCGTCGTGGTGGTGGGCGTGCCCTGCTGTACCGGCAGCGTGGCTGCGCGCGTGCATCTCTGCGTGCCACTGTCGCACCGGTCGAAGCCACTCTCGGGCGCGTTGAACCAATGAGACTGCCCGCACGGCACTGTGCGGTGCCAGTAGAGCTACGTCTTCCACGCTGTGCGTGTGTTTCGGGCCCAGCAGTTGAAGCACAGCGCCGGAATAGCCATAAAAACCCAGCGCAAGCAGCAGCGTCCACACCAGCAACCGAGATGCAGCGCAGCGTGTGGGTATGTATCTGGTGGAGATCATCTTGCGAACGATCTGCGCTTCAAATGCTGGCCATGTTCTGGATTCTCATCGCCCGTCCTGATGCCGGCAAGCGCGAGGGTGCTGATTCACTTGCCCGAGGTCGATGTCATCAAGTCTTTATATTCCGCTTCGCCGGGAGAAGAATTCACACTGTTCCCCGCGCAGACTCGTACGCCAGAGCAAAGGGTCCGGGACGATCTCCATCGACCCTGCATGCCACCAGTTTCAGGTGCCGGATTGTCTGCAGGGGCATGTGCCAAACTACTTTATGCCGGCGCTTGCGATCATGTTCAAAGCCATCCCGCAGGGCACCGCCATGTGCATGCGCACGGACGGCAAATTCAAAGCCACGGGCAAAATCCGCACAGGACGCGCCTTGATTGCGTTCTAACCGCCTCAAGGGTGTCAGATTTGCGGTCCGCCCGGTCGATGACGTGCGCCAGCGGTGACCTGAGGGTGCGGTCGTTCGGTCCGGCATAACCACTGGTTTCGGCTTATTGGCTCGGCCGGGAACTGGTGGCCCACCGGCAAAATTCTGGAACTGGTGAGCGACAGTTTTGCGGCAGGCCAATTGCTGAGCGCCTTGCGCAGCCGGGGCTGCCGGCTGGACTGCGGGTATCCTCTCGCCCGGCTCCAAGCGCACCGCCGCTGATGGCCGCCCTTCCGCATCGCGGATGAATCCTTCGCCGATGAACCTGCCCCGCCACCTTCAAGCCACGCGCCGCCTCATCGGCGTGATGTTGCTGGCATTGCTGTGCGCACAATGGGTTGCGCTTTCGCATGCCATCGGCCACGTCGACTGGCCGGCCTCGGCTGCTCGGTTGGCCACGGCGGCAGCCACCGATGACCACGCGCATGACAACAGGGCTTGGGGCCACGACGCCGGCACGGCCGCCTGTGAGCTGTTGGATCACCTGCTGGCCGGCCAGGCGGCCGGCGTCATGCCGGCACCGCTGATACTGCTTCGGCCCGCGGCGGCGATGCTGGCGGCGCCCGCACCATCGATCACCCCTGGGCCCGTATGGCGGGCCTTCGAAGCACGCGGCCCGCCCCGGGCCTGAGTTCCCCTTCAAAGCTGCAGCCAGCGCGTGCGCGTTGCTGGCCCCCTTTGCTTGATGCTGGCCCATGGGCCGGCGAGGACTCGTGCATGAAATCCACGTTCTGGGCGGCCCTCGTGGCCGCCGCTGCGCCTGCGTTGGCGCAGCAGAAAATCGAAACCGTCGTCATCACCGGCAACCCGCTAGGCAGCAGTGAGGTGGCCACGCCTTCGTCCGTGCTGGCTGGCCAAGGGTTGGTGCTGCGGCGGGCCAGTTCGCTGGGTGAGACCCTGGACGGCCTGCCCGGCGTGTCGTCCAGCTACTTCGGCCCCAACGCCAACCGGCCGGTGATCCGCGGCCAGGACGGCGACCGCATCCGCGTGCTCAGCAATGCCGGCGCCGCGCTCGATGCGTCCAGCCTCAGCTTCGACCACGCTGTGCCCATCGAACCGCTGGTGGTCGAGCGCATCGAGGTGCTGCGCGGCCCAGCGGCGCTGCTGTACGGCGGCAGTGCGGTCGGCGGCGTCGTCAACGCGATCGATAACCGCATTCCGAAAGCCCGCATCGACGACGTCTCAGGTGCACTCGAAACCCGCTTCGGCGGCGCTGCCGGCGAACGGGCCGTATCTGCCGCGGTGGAGACGGGTGGTAACGGCTTCGCGCTGCACGCTGACGCGTTCGGCCGCAGGACCGATGACCTGCGCGTGCCGGCCTTCGACCGGCCGCTGGAAGACGGCAGCACCGAGCGCCGCACGCGCGTCGCGAACTCCGCCAGCCGCGCGCACGGCGGTGCTTTGGGCGCCTCGATGACTTGGGACCGTGGCTACCTCGGGGCCAGCGTAGACACCTACCGCAACGACTACGGCATCGTGGCCGAGGACGACATCACGATCCAGATGCGCCGCGACAAACTGGCGCTGGCCGGCGAGGTCCGCATGCCCGTCGGCTTCATCACCACGCTGCGCGCGCAGGCGGCCAGCACCGACTACGGGCACCAGGAAATCGAAGGCGACGGCTCTGTGGGCACGACGTTCAAGACGCGCGGCAGCGATGCCCGCGTGGAGGCGGTGCACCGGGCGATTCCCCTAGGCGCCGGTCGCATCGAGGGTACCGCGGGCATGCAGTTCGAATCGTCGCGCTTCTCGGCGCTGGGCGAAGAGGCTTTCGTGCCTTCCACACGCACACGCCAGGCCGCGGCCTTTCTGCTGGAGCGCTGGACCTGGGGCGAGCGCGGACACCTCAGCGCCGGTGTGCGTGCCGAGCAGGTGCGGGTGAGCTCGGAAGGCGATGCAGACCCTGCCGAACCGCAGTTTGGCTCGGCGCAGGAACGCCAGTTCTCGCCTCGCAGCGCATCGGTGGGTGGCGTGCTGAACCTCGGCCCGCAATGGCAGCTGTCGTCGAACTGGTCGTACACCGAGCGGGCACCGACGAGCTACGAGCTCTACGCCAATGGCGTACACGCCGCGACCAGCGCCTACGAGCGCGGTGACCCGCAGCAGAGGCTGGAGCGCGGCCGCAATCTGGACATCGCGCTGGGCTGGAAGAACGGGGCTACGGGCGTGAAGGTGGGCGTGTTCGAGAGTCGCTTCGGCAACTACATCGCGCTGGAGGCCACGGGCGAGCCGGACTTCGTCGACGACGAAGGCGGCAGCGTTCCGGTGTTCGCCTTCCGGGGCGTGCGGGCCAAGCTCCACGGTCTGGAGCTCGAAGGCACTTGGCGCGCGGTGGCAGGCGTGCGCACGGTGGATGTCGACGCCAAGCTTGACCTTGTGCGCGGCAGCAATCTGGACAGCGGCGAAGCCTTGCCGCGGCTGGCCCCGCGCCGCGCCACCGTGGGTGTGAACCTGCTGCAGGGCGCGTGGACCGCCCGCGCCGAGGTCCAGCACGCCAGTGCGCAGCAGCGCGTACCCGGCACCGACATGCCCACCGCAGGCTGGACGCTGGTGAACCTGTCGGCGAGTTATGCGCTGAACTTTGGCCCGCGCGACGCGTTGCTGTTCGTGAAGTTGCAGAACGTGGGCAACAAGCTCGCCTACAGCGCCAGCACCATCGGCACAGTGCGCGCTTTGGCGCCGCTGCCAGGGCGCGGCCTGACCGCGGGGTTGCGGCTTTCGTTCTGAACTGACTGCCCGCTTTGCGGTCGCAGCAATGCAAGCCTGGCAGTCGCGCCATACGGCAGGGACGCTAAGGTCGGCGCTCTGAAGACCGGCCGTTCAGCCCGCCGCAGATCCAGTGGCCGCCTGCGGCGTCGCCCGCCAACTGGTCGTCCCGGTCACCAGGCGACGCCGACGACCGTTGGCTTCCCGGCATCCGGATGCTCGCACGCTGGGCAACGCTGGAGGCTGTGCAGCACCATCGTGAGCCCCTGCCCGGCGTGACTACACTCCTGCCCTGTATGCATCCGCTGCGCCGCCGCCAACCCGCCCCCGCCTGGATCGCCATCCTGGCCCTGCTGGCAATGGCGCTGCTGCCCACCCTCACGCAGGCCTTGACACACCTGCGCGGCGACAGCACCAACTGGGTTGAAATCTGCACCCCGCAGGGCATGCGGCTGGTGAGCCTGACTAGCATGGCCGGTGGCGAAGATGCCCCTACCGAGCAAGCCCCGCTGCAGGCTGCCGCGCATGTCGAACACTGCGCGCTGTGCACGCTGTCGCAGCCGCTGCCGGCCCTGCTGGCGGCTCATGCGCCCACCCTCGTGCCACCACCAGCCGCGCATGCGCTTCCATGGCTCTTTCTCCACGCTCCTCACACGCTGCATGCGTGGCGCAGCGCCCAGCCGCGCGGTCCGCCCCACCACCTGCCCTGAAACCGCCCACGCCGGGCCTGTGATGCCTTGGCCGCGCTGCTTGCATGCAGCGCGCCCTGAGCGCCATCCGCGCCGGGCCCCATCTCTGGTTTTCAGGCCGCCCGTTCCCCGCGCGCCCTTGCCCTGCAGGTGGCGAGCAGGGGCGGGCTGCAGGAGTTGTCTTCGTGTCCATCCCCTTCCAAGCCCGGGCGCTGGCCCTGGCGTGTTCTTCCGCCCTGGCTGCCTTCACCCCGCTGACCGCCGTGGCCCAGACCACTGCGGCAACCCCCAGCGAGCCCGTCATCGGCAGCAGCCGCAACGCCGGCATTGTCACCATCACCGGGGCGCGCATCAGTTCGCTGCCCACGCAGATCCCCACCACGATCGAGAGCATCAGTGGCGCCGAGATCGAAGCCACCATCAACGCCACCGACAGCGCCGACGCGCTGAAATACTTTCCGAGCCTGCTGGTGCGCAAGCGCTACATCGGCGACTACGACCACGCCGTGCTGTCCACGCGCGCCAGCGGCACGGGCAACAGCGCGCGTTCGCTGATCTATGCCGACGGCATCCTGCTTTCCAACCTCTTGGGCAACGGCGCCCTCTTCACCCCGCGCTGGGGGCTGGTAACGCCGGAAGAGCTCGCCCGTGTCGACGTGCTGTACGGCCCGTTCTCTGCCGCCTACCCCGGCAACAGCGTGGGTGCGGTGGTCGACTACCAGACCCGCATGCCCACGCAGTTCGAAGCCCATGCCCGGGTGGCCGGCTTCACGCAGCGTTACGACGCCTACCGCACCAACCAGCGCTTCAGCGGTGGCCAGGCCAGCGCCAGCGTAGGCAGCCGCGAGGGCAACTTCGCCTGGTGGTTCAACCTCAGCCGGCAAGACAGCGAAAGCCACCCGCTGGTCTACGTCACGCGCACGCCCAGTACGGCTGCACCGGCGGCCGGCGCGACGGTGGCGACGGGCGCGGTGGCGGAGCTCAACCGCTTCAACCAACCCTGGCTCCTGATAGGCACGACCAGCCAGGCCAACACCGTGCAGGACCACGCCAAGCTGAAGCTGGCCTACCGCTTCACGCCCGCGCTGCGCGCAAGCTACACGCTGGGCTGGTGGGACAACACCGTGCAGCGCCTGCCCGAGAGCTTCCTGCAGGACGCCAGCGGTGCGCGCATCGACATCCGGCCCGACAACTTCCCCACGACGTCGGGCGGCACGCGCGCCATCAGCCTGGACGGTCGGGGCTACACGCTGAGCGCCGCTGACTTCGGCCGCACGCGCGAAAGGCTGCAGCACCTGATGCATGGCCTGTCGATCAAGCAGACCACCGGTGGCCGCTTCGATTGGGAAGTGGCCGCCAGCCTCTACGACTATGTTCGGGACGAGGTTCGCGCCTGGGCTCCCGTGGCGACCACGGCCACAAGTGCCGCCAACGCCGCGGCCGGCCGCATCACCGACCAGGAAGGCACGGGATGGAACACGTTCGCTGCCAAGGGCATCTGGCGCCCAGCCCAAGGTGGCGCCGGTGCCGGCCGCCACACCGTGGAATTCGGCCTGCAGCGCGACGCACACCAGCTGCGCAACAAGGTCAGCAATACGGCCGACTGGGTCGCCGGAGCGCCGGCCGCAGGCAACCCGGCTTCGCGCTTCGAAGGCAACACCACGCTCACCAGCCTGTGGGCGCAGGACGTGTGGGCCTTCGCGCCAGACTGGAAAGCCGTTCTGGGCCTGCGCCTGGAACGCTGGCAGGCCAGCCGTGGCCTCACGACCAACGGCAACGGCCTGTTCGCCCACCCCGGGCGCAGCGAAAGCGACGTCAGCCCCAAGCTGGCCCTGGGCTGGCAGCCCAGCGACGACTGGTCGTTGAAGCTGGCCACCGGGCGCGCGGTGCGCTACCCCACGGTGAGCGAACTCTTCCAGGGCGGCGTGAACGCAGCCACAGGCGCCTTGAGCAACGGCGACCCAGACCTGCGTGCCGAGGTCTCGCAGACCACCGAGCTGTCGGCCGAATGGCTGCCGCGTCCGGCCCGCAGCCTGCGCGCCACGCTGTTCCATGAAGCCACGAGCGACGCGCTGTACAGCCAGACCAACACCACCGTCACGCCCAATGTCACCAACATTCAGAACGTGGACCGCATCCGCACCTGGGGCGTGGAACTGGCAGGCAGCGGGCAGGATGTGGCCGCCGGGCTGGGGCTGAAGGGGCTGGACCTGAGTGGCAGCGTCACCTGGGCCGATTCCATCATCACCGCCAACGACCGTTTCCCAGCGAGCGTGGGCAAGTGGCAGCCGCGCGTGCCGCGTTGGCGCGCCAACGCCGTGGCCACCTGGCGCGCCACGGAAACCTTCAGCGGCACTTTCGGCGTGCGCTACGGCGGCAAGCAGTTCAACACCCTGGACAACAGCGACCCAAACGGCGCGCGCTGGCAAGGCACCAGCAAGTTCTTCGTGGCCGACCTGCGTCTGCGCTGGCAGCCCACGAAGCAGTGGAGCGCGTCGCTGGGCATCGACAACCTGAACAACGAGCTGTACTGGAACTTCCATCCCTACCCGCTGCGCACCTATGTCGCGGAACTGAAGTTCGACCTGTGAGGACCACCATGAAACCCCTTTTCGTTGCCACCACCCTGGCCCTGGCCGCCGCCGCAGCCGCCCCCGCCCACGCCCACGTGACGCTGGAAGAACCTGCAGCCATTGCCGGCAAGGGCTACAAGGCCACGCTGCGCGTGGGCCACGGCTGCGAGGGCACGGCCACGCACACGCTGCGGGTACTGGTGCCCGCAGGCTTTCGCGGGGCCAAGCCCATGCCCAAGCCTGGCTGGGCGCTGGAAACCCGGCGCGCGCCACTGGCCCAACCCTATGAAAGCCACGGCCGCCGCGTGACGGAAGACGTGGTCGAGATCACCTGGAAAGCCACCAGCCGCGACGCCTGGCTGGCCGACGCGCACTACGACGAGTTCGTGCTGCGCGGCCAGACCCCGGCCCAGCCCGGCCCGATCTGGTTCAAGGTGCAGCAGCTGTGCGAAAGAGGCCAGTGGGACTGGTTCGAGACGCCGGCCGACCCCCAGAGCACCAGCCGCGCCGGATTGAAAGCGCCAGCCGCGCTGCTGGAAGTGCTGCCCGGCATGGGCAGCGAAGAACACCGTCATTGACCATCCAACCCGCCACTGAGAGCAAGTCCGCATGAAGTTCAAGCACACCCTCGCCTTGTCGCTCATCACCTCAACGCTCGCACTGACCATCACCCCCAGCCATGCCCAGACGGCAGCCACCGGGCTGAAGGTCGAAGCCCCCTGGGCCCGCCCCACCGTGCAGGGCCAGGCCGCCGGCGGCGGCTTCCTGCGCATCGTCGGTGGCCCGGCCGCCGACAAGCTGGTGAGCGCCAGCGCCGGCATCGCAGGGCGCGTCGAGCTGCACACCATGAGCATGGACGGCAACGTCATGCGCATGCGCCAGATCGACAGCATTGACGTGCCCGCCGGCAAGGCCGTGGACCTCGCCCCCGGCGGCCTGCACCTGATGTTCATGGACCTGAAGACGCCGCTGAAGACGGGCAACAGCTTTCCACTGACGCTGAAGTTCGAAAGGGCTGGCGTGGTGCAGGTGGACGTGAAGGTGCAGCCCGGGCCCCCGGGCGGTGCCGCGGCTGCCAAGCTCGCACACGATCACAAGCACTGACCGCTGGGCCCGCACTCGGCGCGGGCCAGCAAGTTTCTACGCGCCGAAAGCCCGTGCTACGTCGCGCTCACGCAGGCCGGCCGGGGTGCCTTGCAGCGCGGCGACATGGCCACGCACACCAGGCCTTGGCCTCTGTGGCCGCTGCCGGCGCAGCCGCATCCACCGCGGGCGTGAACGCCTTCAACGGGCAGCTGGCGATAGGAAATCGAGCGACCCCATCGAACCCGAGATCCAACCGCGGGCCGGGCCCCGAGGCCCGTCCGCAAAGCCATGAAGTGTCCTGAGTGCTGCCGCAGGCGGCGTCGCAAGCCATCCGGTAGGTGCGTGGGCAGTGATTCGACAGGCTGCTTTAAAGGCACGAAATCAGGGCGGCCGAGGACGGCTTGGGGTCGGTTGCTGGTGCACGCGGCCGGAGGTCGACGGTCTGCTCTACGACACACACCGGAAGTAAGAGGCCGGTCGACAGGCAGACGCTGATGA
>LNFM01011001.1_pt1 | contig 12488 bp, 9 predicted proteins | sample 596031 | NCBI WGS metagenome assembly LNFM01 (sample SAMN04254537, study PRJNA301005) | activated carbon metagenome | isolation source: dual media filters at the Ann Arbor, Michigan drinking water treatment plant | place: USA: Ann Arbor
ACCACCACTGCCAGGAGGTGTATGCGAAGTGCCAGGGGCTTCGTAGCTGTCCACAAAGGCGATCGCGGGGGGCGGACCACCACCAGCAGCCGTATAACCGGGACGAGCACCCATGCCGGGTAGGACACAGGTGCTGTTACGACGAACCTTCTTGAGGTATTCTCGTTCGGAGTGCTCGCGGATGATATCATCGAGCGAATGGATACGACGATCCGGTACCAGTAGTTCTCCGCGGTGTTCGTACCGACTCATGAGTGCCTCACGTTTTTCTCGATCGATACCCAATACTCAGTGGCACTGTGGCACTTGATGTAGATGATATCCTTGACGCCGGGAGTAGCCGTGAGAGTGATAGTCGATACGCCACCCGCCGCGTGATAGTCAGTGCCGAAAGCGATCGTCGAGGCCGCCGCGCCCTGAGTCAATCGAAGCGCATACACACTGCCGGGCTTGCCATTGGTCGATGGGTTGGCGAGCGTGAGAGTGCCCCCACCGGCCGGGAGAGTGCCGTAAGCGTTGAACCAGTTCGCCAGGTTCGGAGTGATCGTCGAGCCGAACGTACCGAGGTCGACCGGGGCGTTGTCAGTATGCACACCGTCGGCCGTTAGGACTTTGCCGCTCGTACCGGCCCGGAGATCGCCCGAGGCCATGATCTCGAGTGTCAGTAGCGTGCGCATGGCCGCGTAGTTGGTCGCAGCGATCAGTGATGCGCCGTTCTCCGAGAGGTCGATCGTATCGAGAGCTCCCGTACCAGTCAGCCGCATCAGCTTATTGGCGGCCCACGTCAGGTCAGCGATGGCCTGCAACTTGGCCGACTGGGTCTGAACATCGATCGTCGGTCGAAGCGACAGCAGAGTACGCATGGCCGAATAGTCGGCAGCGGCGAGGATGCTCTCGGCGTTGGACGAGATATCGATAGCCGACAGTCCCGCCGTGCCGGTCAGCTTCATCAGTTTTCCGGCAGCCCAGGTCAGGTCGTCGATCGCCTGAAGCTGTGCAGACTGCATCTGGACGTCAGTGCCCGGCACAAGTGCTAGGGCACTACGCAACGCCGACTGACCGACAGCACCGGTCAACCCGACAACGCTGGACACAGCATCCGTGTAGTCAGCCTTGAACCAGTTGGACGCGTAGGTCGAAGTGGACGCGTTGTCCAAGATCGCAATGATACGATCACCGACGGCGAAGGCGATCGAGTTGACCGTACCAGCCACAGACACGATCCACGAGTCACCCGCCTGCGCAGTGCCGCTGCCCGGGAACGTGCCAGCACTAGCGTCCCAAACGCCTTTGAGGACAACGGCCGCATCCAGCGCGTTGACTCTTGTCTCGATCGCATCGAGATCAACCGCCTGGGTGACAGTGACATGCCCCAGCTTGGTACGCTCGGCTCCCGTCAAAATCAGGTTAGTAGCGCCCTCGACCATGTTGTCCATGTCGAAAGCGTCAGACTCGACAGTGTTCGGGTCATACATGGAGGCGAACATGTCGCCACCGCCACCGCCACCACCGCCAGTCGAGTCAGCCCCCCAACCATACTGACCCGCGCCAGTGCCGGTACGCTTCCACACAGTACCAGTCGACGCAGCGGCATCGAACAGCGCCTTCAGCGCCTCGAGCGTATCAATGCGGCCATCCAGAGCGGTGTCAGCCGCTTCAAGTGCGGCTATGTCGGCCTCGGCTGCATCCAGGTCAGTGACGATAGTCCCCTGAACTGCCTCGAGGTCATCGATATCGTCCATCGCCGCAGCGAGGTCGGTCTCCATCGTGTCGAGGTTAACCGCCTGACTTACGGAGATGTTAGTGAGTTTCGCCTTCTCCGCAGCCGTAGACCACTTATTGGTCTGCCCCGTATCGCTGATATCATCAGTCGTCAGGGTAACAGCGCCGGTCTCGCCGTTGACCGACAGGACTTGGTCTGTGTAGTCCGCTTTGAACCAATTGGAAGCGAAGGTAGATGTGCTGGCATTGTCCAAGATGGCGATGATGCGATCGCCTACAGCGAAAGCAACCGAGTTCACGGTTCCAGCGACGGACACAATCCAGGAGTCGCCAGCCTGAGCCGTACCACTGCCGGGGAACGTACCGGCGTTAGCGGCCCACGTGCCCTTGAGAACTACCGCGGCATCGAGGGCATTGACGCGAGTTTCAATCGCATCAAGATCGACCGCCTGGGTAACCGTGATATGCGTGAGTTTTGCCTCTGCCGTATCAAGTCGACCGTCAAGGGCGGTGTCAGCATCACCCCGAGTGATAATCTCTGCGTCGAGATCATCGCTGAGGTCGTTCAAAGCCACCAGGCTGGCATAACCCGACAGCAGTGAAGTAACCTGAGCCTGTGAGTACACAGACAAAAGCGTACGGATCGCCCCGGCGTCGCCACTTGCGGCCGCCCGGAGAAGGTCACCGCTGGTGTCGGCGAATACAGCAAGTCCGCCAGACGTCACTGCACCCGAGGTCGTAACGTCGCCGCTACCGGCACCAGTCGGTCCCCGAATATCCGAAGCATCCTCGATGTCTGCTACAAGACCCTCTTCACCGAGGTAATAGCCGATGAAAGCCGTAGGTGCCGTGCCCTGACCCCCGTAATACCCGATGATCTGTTGGACAACACGATCACCATCCGGTACATTTACTACTTCAGGAACCCAGCTGAAGGCTCCCGGAAGAGGTGCGGTGGCACGAACTACTGACGGCCGGTTATTCTCTACCTTAACAACGAAGGGCGGGGGCTCAGCCATCGATCGGTGCCTTCTTCAGTTGAATGGGTATCTGGATGGTGAGAAGCTCTTCGCCGTCTGCCCAATTTATATCGACGTAGAGATAGGATCGAGTACCTCGGGGCATATCGAGAAACAGGTCGGCGGACACCACACCCACGATGACGCCCGAAGCAAACGTGAGGGCATTACCCCCTGTAAGGGCGATAGGCGCATCCTCAATATCGGGCCACGTGATCCAAGCGGCCTCCACAGTCCACTCTTCGGTACCTTCAATCGGGTCGCCAGTATCGGGATCGATGAGTGGGTAGTTTATGTGCTTGTCCCTACCCCGAACCCAAATCTCATACTCTTCTTGGGGGTTAGTTACCTCGGCCCAGGGCATAGTGACCTCCTGACGTTGACTTGAATGTAGCAAATACCCCGGATCAACCCAAAATCCGCTATCATGCGATGGTTTCCCAACTAATACGAGGTCTTGAATATCGACCGTTTGCCGTGCCAGACGTAGTCAACGCCTCAATACGCATCTCAACAGTTGCCTCGTCAACACCCGTCGGGAGTTCATAGACACCGGACATCGTAACAACTATGTCTTGAAACTCGTCTTGAGCAAAGTTCTTGACACCCAGCAAGTCCGTTCGATCAAGAACTGTAGTTACCCCATCATACTCTACAACGAGTCGAAATTCACACTGTGACCAGGCCGGCAGAGAAGGAGGTGTTGGGTTACTGTTAGACCTGAACTTGGCAGTGGCCGTGACTAGAACCTTTTTGTAGATACTGGCATCCCCGCCAAAGATTTCATCGAAGCTGGTGGACGAGATGATACCAGTTCCGTTACTGCTCAGTGAGTTTACTTTGCCCACTGCGTTATCCGCAAACTTGGACTTGTCGATAGCCTTGGATGCAACCCTTACACCAACTATCTGTTCGTCGAGTTCAAGAAAGTCAACACCTATCTGACCCGTATCAAGTCCTGACACCAATATGTCCGCACCCACAGCAACAGTCCCGGCCGGGGCTGGGTCAGTTGTAAAGCTGAGGTCTGTCCAGGAGGTATCGGTATTGCTTGTTATGCGGGTGATGCTATCGAATATGGTCCCCGCAGCGTTAAGGTAGTTGAAACGTACCCCAAAACCCCCCGTCCCGATCCACGTGGGGGCGAGCAGGGAGATCCGTTTACGTAGCATCGATACAACAAACACCTGTCCGGGCTTTGCCTCGTAGTAGGCATTAGTATTCATCAGGATACTTCCAGAGCTCGGACCGGTTATCCGAAGGAAGCGATCACGATGACCCGCCCCGCCGTTGATCACTGCAACATTGATACTGCCCGTCAGGCTAAAGAACTTGGGGAAAGTTCCTGCAGCGTTTAGTCGTTCAAAACTACCGTTCTTGAACTTACCTTCACGGGTGATAAGAACGTCGTCCTCACGAGCATCGACGGCTTGTCGACCGGTTACGGGAATGCAGAAGTTCCCACGATCGACCCCATCGAAAAGATAGGCCACTCGAATGGTATAGCTCTGACGAGAACGGATGTTATCCCAAAGACGACAGGTAGTATAGCTCTTGAAAACCTTCTCCTCATACTCAGTATCGGCCTCACCGTCCTTCTTCCACTGAACGACGGCATGCGTAACCCTAGCATCACCCGGGTCCGGGATGGTAAGGGCAAACCCAGCCTTTTCACTGCCGTTCGGTCCATCTTTTTGAATGGACGTGATGTTGGCACTGGTGAACACAGGAACAGGGGCGCTTACAGCATCGAACGGGTCAAGAGCTGTAACGTTCTCAGGCGTGGTGTTGAGACCATCGATCCCGCCACGTAGGATATAGCGAACCTGAAACGCGTACTCGATACCCGCACGGATGCCAGCGTAGATGTCTACCTGTGTCCGGCTCTTGCTTCTGACAGTGTGAGTACGAATTTGTGTGGGATCGCTGGTGGGCCAATACTCGATAACCCAACCTTCATAACGAAAGTCCCTAGCTTTATTGATAGAAACGTGGACGCCGGCACCCCGACGTTTACCCGTCGTGTCGGTGAACGGCGTGTAGAGGACCGTCGGGGTCTGAAGGAATGACGGGTCTACAAGTTCGATCTCAATCCAGGGGCCGGCCAGCTTGCCGATAGCCCGGATGCGACACTTTGTCGCAATTTCATCAAGCGGAACCTCACATCTACGAACAGTGCCGCGATACACGCGGGTCCACTCTCGATCAGTATCATCCAGCTCATTTGATACATCGACTTGATATCGCTTGGCACCATAGGCCTCAGTCCATGAAGCCTCGAGAGTGCGATCAGAACCCCTCTGCTTGATCCTAGCCCTAGCCTCATAGATCACGGGCTGATTGGGCGGTTTGCTCTTCGGGTTATTAGGTGTCGGAATGACCTCGGTCTCATCGATGGTATGTACCGACGGGTCATCCAGCACCATGTTGAGACGACCTCGGCTTCCCGACGGGTCATAGGACAGGACCATCGCATCGATGGCCTGCCGATTGGCCGTACCGAATATACAAGATACGGGGAGGGCACCATACTGACGATCCAGGGCTTGGGCAAGACTCATGCCCTGCTCTTCCTCTACATCAGTCAAGTCACTTGCATCAAGAACAGCAATGTACTTGCGCGCACCCTGAGAAACACGGATGGGCCCAAACCTACCACCAGTACGAGTTCTGATCTCGATATACCTCTGAGTTCCGCCCCAAGACGGGGCTGGATCAACCCACAGCTTCCTTTCACTGACTTCATCTCGAATGATAATAGCCGTCTCTCCCCAGTTACCCGGGGTATCCGACGACACCCTAACCCAATCACCAAACTTCAGGTGACGACCTTGGGTGCTGATCTCAGCACTCGGGTACTGACGACGCTCTCGGTTGACCTTGGCCGCGTACATACCTTCTCGCCAGGCCTGCTCACGATTAGTGATGCCGGGGATACGGATACGAACCGGTTTGACACTACTACTGCCGGCCAGAGTACAACGTACCTCGTCGGGTTCCCAGGTCTCCTCATTCATGAAGACGACAATCAGGTCGTCCGCAGTTTGAGAGTCCTGAAATACCGACTTGATCTCGAAAGAGCCCTTGAGAACACAGGTGTCGTCGATCAGCATGGACGGGATGCTGCGAGGCTCGTCGCGCACGATCGACAACGTGTTGCCCAGGACCAACGGAACCGATCGCATGGTCTGCAACGCGGTATGCATTGCATCCGTAATCGGGATTTCACCCGTATAAACATAGTTGAATGTATCGGGTACATCGGGACGATTGTCCGCCAGATCCGCGTAATACTTCAAAAGGTCGAGATCGAGGAACTCAAGGCTGTTCGCGCCCCCGTAGGTCTCATTAGTCCAGATGTCCACAGCCGCCCAAACGGGGTTCCGTGATGGCTCATAGTGCCACTCGTCGTCACGGTATACGTTGAGCCACTTCGTAGAAATCGTGTTGATACGGTTCTGAACGGTAGATGCGATCTCATTGTCTTCAGCCTCGAACTGAAGAGCAACCATGCAAGTATCAGGATAGCTCTTGTTTCCGTCTAGCTTGGCTCGGAGCGCATACCAAATAACCGTGTCCGCTCCCTCGTCAAGGTCGAGGTTCTTTTTCTTTTTCGACATGCGAGCGCGCCAACGCCCACCGTTAACGTCAACCTTTACGGTCTTCCTGATCTGCTCACGAGAGCGTTTCGAGAGATTGTTGTTGAACGCAGTCTGTATGGAACCTATCGGGTCTCCGGCAGCATCAATCTCCTGGATTTCAGCCTTAATGGAGATGCTACGCGGGCGAAGTTCATTATCGTTGTTTAGCTCATACAGACCTGGCAGGATATAGTCGAACCAGATTTCAGTGATCTCGGTATCGGCCGCATTGACGTTAAACCAGCCGACCTCATCACCCCAATCGTCATCATTGTTGCCACCGGGCAACTCGAGGTTATCCACCTCGGCCGACTGGGTTGTGGGAGCAAACAGTGTGAGTTTCTCTCCGGGCTGCCTAATCTGTACCTTGATGCGACCCGCAAAAGATCCGACTACCCCGCCAGAGGAGTCCCAGATCTTGGTGTCCTCGGCCCTGATCTCGTGAATGTCGTACTTGCCAGGTCCCTGACACAGAAGGATAGACACAGTCTGTTCGTTGTCTCGAAACTCCGAAGTCGGCGGGGCGCCCAACGGGGGCCAATGGATGATCTTGCCATAAGGAACGGGAATTGTTTCAAAGGGTCGGGCAACGTTTCCACCAGCACTCATGAGGGCCGGCGGGATATCACCATCCCCGGTATCGGCCTGCTCCGGCTTTGGCATTAGGAAGGCGTTGACGAGCAACTGTCCACCCATTGCAATACCGGCCGCAGCAGTGGCAGCGAAGATGGAAGCCCACGTGGTCGTACCGAACGCCACTCCGGTCAGGCCTACGGCTCCGCCGATAGCCCCGCCGACGAGGGGCGCGAAGGGTCCGGCGACAAGGGCGGCGGCGAGGGCAATGGCGATCATCGCACCGATCGCGAGGGTGCCCCGTCCGCCAGCGGGCTTCTGCAAGAAGATCACATCATCGTTGTCTGCGATCTTCAGTCGACCCCAGTCACGCTGCATGACGGGGTTACCGACTTTCTCACCCTGCTTGCGAACTATGACGATGCAGGGTTGATCCCAGATGTACCAGCCCGTTCGGTCAAGTATCTCGTTGACCGTCTCGGGGCCCCCACGACGAGCAAACTTCTGAGGCCAGTATCCGACGATGTGTGCTACCTGACCCATTATCCCCTCGAGTAGTAACGAAACCTAGTCCACATCTGCTGACGAAGCTGTATCGGTGACTCGTACATTACACCGAAGTCCTCATGGCAGTGCAACACGCGTCCAGGCGAACCAGGCACGCTCAGGAATACGCCAACGTGTGTCGGCCGATCATACCTGCTCAAAAGCACGATCGATCCTTCCTGCGGCTTCTCTACGCGATGCCAGCCGATCGGCGCAAACGATCGCTCGAAGAGCTCGCGCGCCTGAGCAAGCTCCATACCCTCGAAGGGGCGTTCGACCGGCGGCAGTTCGTCATTGAACAGGTGACGACGAACGTATACCACCAGACCCCAGCAGTCGAACGTATCCGGACCCTCAGTGAAGCGTTTCCACCGTTTGCCGATGAGGGGCTCGATGAACTCTACCGTGGTCATAGCGCCGCCTGCTCCACAAGCTCGTCGAAGATTATCCGATCGAAGATGAGGGAGGGGAACATCTCCTTCTGCCATGACGGAGTGGTAGCGGTGCACGTCAATCGGTTACCAGATGATGTGACGGTGTAGACATTCAGTTCGATGGGGCCAGCGTGAACCTCGTCCTTGTCGTCACCGAGGTAGGCGCGAAAACGAACCACGACGGGGTTACGTTGCTTGACAGCGGTACGGATAACCTCTTCGAGCGGTCGGGCGACGTTATCGATGATCAGCACGAGTTTCGGTAGTTCCTGCGGATCATTGATGCGAAGTTCCACCTCAAACGGGCAAGCGTCGAAGTGGACAAGGTTTCCACCGTCCACAGGTGCATCGGCCTCGAGTCGAAACTCCTTGCCCTCGGGATTGTTGTCAGAGACGATACGAAGTGGCGGATTGAGGTCTTCGTGTCTGAACTCAAGGGTGATCCAAGGCGTCTTGCCCGGGGGAAAGGTTGCCTCCGCCTCTTTCCAGGCATCGTCAAATAGGTCATCCATCAGTCGTCGTCTCCGTCGTCGTACTTCAACTCATTGTAGATCAACTGCTCAAAGCCGACCGTATAGGTCGGGACTTCCCAGTTGTCTCCTCGATATCGACCGATCGATGTAAACCCAAACTGTCGATACGTCAGAGCCCCGTTGAATATCTGCACGAGATGAAGAGTCCAGTTGCCCTCGGGGTTCCTGGCGCGCATCCGAAATAGCCCAGCGCCCTTTTCGAGATCACGATCCCAGAAAGTATGAAACTTGTCTTTGTTCCGCTCTTCACCAAGGAGTAGGGTAACGTTGATGCGACGTGCGGCTAGACTGCGCACGGATCTCTGGGCGAATAAACCAAAATTGGAGTCCGTAGACTCCATGATGGGTGAGTATTTTTCTTCGTAGCCCGAAGCCAACGGCTTATATGGTAGGTCCTTCGGATAAGTGGGATAACGAGGCATTATCTACCCCCCTTTGTTCTACGAACGTTAGAAACCTGTTCCAGCTTGTTGAACAGCGGGCCCCGCTCTTCGAAGTCGCCACCCACTTCCTCGCGCACGATCTTCCGAACGAACGCATCCACGCGAACATTACCCCCGGCACCTTGACTTACCCGAGTACGACTCTTATCGACCTGTACGCCCTCGGGCATACCGTGCAGGTTGATCTCGACATTGACACCGGGCCGGTTATCGTTGTCTCCAGCATACCCGCCACGTGCGAAGCGTCGGCCGCTGTTGATCGCCTCCAGTGCGCCACGATTGCGACGAGTAGCCGAGGCGTTGACCACAAACTCGCCGTGCGATAGCCGGGCAGCGATGCTGTCGGACGTGCCAGTGCCCGGGCCTCTCACCATACCACCGGCCGCGAACTTCGACCCAGTGTTGGACAGCGCAGCAGTATTGGTAGTACCTCCCAGCAAACCCTGGAATAGACCGCCAAGCAGGCCGGTATTGGTAGTCCCGGTCTTGCCGATCATCAGGTCCCAGAATTGGTTTTCGGCCAGTTCAAAGAGCTTATCACCCAGACGATCGAGAGCATTGGCAAACGACTGAACCCAGCCAGTACCCTCCATCATGTCTTCTTTGAAGGATGATAGACTGCCCTGCGCAAGCGACCGAGCATTGTCCAGGTTCTCCACAGCCTGTTTCATCATCATGAGTTCTCGAGTCGCCGCAGCATAAGCATTCGCCTCGCGCTCGATCTCCAAACGCATGGCAGGCGTGATCTTCAGATTGGCCTCCTTCGCTGCATACTCAAGGCGCTTGGTGGCTGTGTACCGAGCCGCCGCATCCTCGGCCATACCGTAGGTGGCTGCCTGCTGTTTCAGCGCATCGGTCTGGTCCTGGATTTGGTCGATCTCCCGCTGCCACTCATTCAGCTTGGTGCTAGTCTTCGCTGGTGCAGCAGAGATGGTCGGTGCAACCGGATCTTGCCACGACATCATCTCACCATGCCCGCCGCCGCCTCGAGCACGGATAACCCGCTGTCGAGCCGTCAGTGTCTGCATCTCACTATCGACTTGCTTGAAGAACTGATCGAGAATGCCCGGCTGGGCCATCTGACGTTCGATCTCCCCGCGCATGATAGCACCGAGATTGGCCGCCTGCTCTTGAGCATTTGTCTTAGTGCTTTCATCGACCAGCTTCACTGGGTCCATAGTGGGCATATCGCCACGAAGTCCCATGAACTGATCAAGAGCATTCAATCGACCTATGACGTAGTTGACTGCCCCGACTACTCCGTTGATAAAGTCCTGGATTAGCTTGAGTGAGTCCTGAACAGCATGATCGATCGCAGCGGTCACGATCACCCCGAAGTTATGCCACAGGATGTTAAGTACGCTCTCGGCGGCCTTCATTGCCTTGATGAACTGGTCGAGCTCTCGGATTGACTGCTCCGGACCTTGAATACCGCTCAGTCCCTGACCGAGTATTGCCCCCACGCCCCCGCTCCCACCATTGGGAAGCAGGTTTACTATCTCTTTGGAAAGTTCATTCTTGAGTGCGCGGACAGCGATGATCGCAGTATCCGAGCTCTTGACGATCTCAGTCAGGTAGTCGATCACCATCTTCAGGTTATCGCCACCGAGACGACCGATCTCCTGGAAGATCATAGTGAATGCGTTCTCGAGCCGGTTCAAGCTGGCGCCCAGAGTATCGGCACGCTGAGACGTACCGTACAGGGCGTTGAGCTCTTCGGCCAGCCGAGGCAGGAGCACTTCAGCGCGCACCAATCCGAGCTCCAGCATCTTGCTCAGACGCTCAGTAGTCACACCCATGGCCTTGGCCGCAGCGGCGAACGCGCCAGGCAGTCGTTCACCGAGCTGACCACGAAGCTCTTCGGCCTGGACCTGACCTTTGGAGATCATCTGCTGCAGTGACAGCAACGCGCCTCGGGTCTGGTCAGCCGATCGACCGAGAACCGACATAGCGTTGGACACAGCGTAGAAAATGTCTCGTGCGCCCTGACCCTCGAGAGACGTGCCCTTAGCCGAGGCAGCCAGACCGGCATACGCCTCTGCCGCAGTCTGATACTCGACACCGAGTTGGTCCACAGTACGGGCCAGCCACCGGAGCTCCTTCTCACTGTTGATCACCGAACCCGTGATGACAGTGAAGGAGCGAGACAGTGAGTCGAGCTGGGCGATCGTCTTGATAAGCTGCCCGCCAGCCATAGCGCCGATGAAGGCGGCCAGGGCGGAGCCGGCCTTGGATGCGACAGCGCCGAGCTTATAGACAGAGCCCTCGACTCGACCTGACGCCGCGCCGAGGGCATTGAGTGAGGCAGTCGCTGCGGTAACACTAGCGAACTGCACGTTAATCACGAGTGTCGCCAGGTCCATCTTTTTTTACCCTCTTCGCACCCTTGCCCCGCATCAAACTCATGACGCCCGCTCCGTCTGTGTATCGGGGCGTCTTATCTACCCGGCTTTTTTTCTTGTGGATTACGCGCAGGTAGATTTGACCGAGGTCAATGATCAGTCGCTTCTCGCTGAAAGTCAGCGGCACCAAAGAGGCCCGTTCCCAGGACTCGATCATCAGGAAGTCGATGGGGTTGACTGAGAAACCGTTGCCGGTCATCAACTCCTGCAGTTCAGCGAAGACCTCCCAAACGTGGAACAGCTCAATCGGGAAGGGCTCTTCGTTAACCTCGTCCTCTCGTCGAGCGAACTCTACTTCGGCCCACTCTCGGAGTTCGTCTGCGAGGACTTCATAAAATTTCCGAGGTCGCCCAGGAAGTCGTCAACCTGCTCCCTGATCCAGCGGAAACGCTTGTAGACCATCGTAGCGTTCTGCTTGTTGCACTCGAGCTCTTCACCATCGATGATGATCTTCTGCCATGACATAGTCACGACAGCGAGAGCTTCCACAGCTTCGGCCTCGATCGTCTCCGGGGGCAGTGTGCCATTCGAGCGACGAGCTTCCTTGACACGACGACGGTAGGCCTCGAACTGGTTCTTGCGCCAACGATCGGAGTCAGTGCCCGCGAGCGTGATCGTCTGAGGCACGCCCTCGTGCAGGAGAGGCGTGCTATCGATGGGGTGCTTCAGGTGAAGGGTCGCGCCCTCATTGGAAGCGCGACCCGTATCAAGCGAATTGAGGTCCATAGGTCAGGTTTCCTCGCTCGGAATTTCGAGGATTTCCGAGTTGATGCCGATGTTGAAGGTACGACGGACGATGTTGTCGTTCTCTCCGGTGTTCCGACGTTTCGACATGACGAGCCCGCGGAAGTAGAACGTCGACTTGCTCCAGCCCACGGTTCGGTCGTCATTGGCGACGAGACGGAAGGCGTACTCGAAGGAGGTTGCCTCAGCGGCGATCAGGGCAAGCTGCCCAACGTCGTTCGGGTCCTCGCCGCAGACGAGCTCCATGACACCGGCGTCACGGGCGCCCTTCTGCTTCCTCACTCGAGCGTCGCCGATCGCGGCGAAGTCGACGCTCGCGCTTTCGTCGCCGAACTCTCCGAGGCTCTCCACTTCGCCCACCAGCACATAGGGCGTCAGAGCGATGTACTCGGCTTCCGTGTTGGTCGCGTCGGTGGTCGCGGGACCGATCG
>LNFM01011002.1_pt1 | contig 12487 bp, 11 predicted proteins | sample 596031 | NCBI WGS metagenome assembly LNFM01 (sample SAMN04254537, study PRJNA301005) | activated carbon metagenome | isolation source: dual media filters at the Ann Arbor, Michigan drinking water treatment plant | place: USA: Ann Arbor
ATGAAGGTGTTCAAGGGGATGGAGCCACAAGCGATACCGAGTGAGGTGGAGGGCCGCTTGATGGAGGCCCTCCGGCGAAAGATGGCCGCTCGGCGCTGTGGCGAGGCCTGACCGGCGCTACAGACCGATCTCGGCCAGCATGGAGACGGTTTCGAGTGCCCCCTTATCCTGGAGAACCTCGAAGATTCTATTCAGTTTCCCGGTGTAGGCGGGAAATTCGATAGTGGTCTCGGCACCACGGTGAAACAGCTCCGGATTAACGGGGAAGTCGAGCTCCGCCAGGGTCTCCAGAGTCTCTTCCAGGTCCTTCGCCGTTACGGTCAACCGCACCATAACAAGCTCTCCACCCGAGCCGCATAGGGCTTCGTTTGGTCGCATGAGTCATTACTCCTTTAGCACTTTTTAGCGTGGTTGCAATTAGCAAGGCGGGCAAAAATGATCCCCAGCCCTAAATCAATCCACGTTCTTCTTGAAAGTATCACTGCCTCCGTCCGGAGGCAAGTAAATTACTGGTTCGACATTTCCCTCAACTTGGCGGCAGGTTGGAACGATAAGAACAAAGTGAAAGCTCGAAGATCTCACTCCTGGTCCCTTGACCTTGCTAATCGCACTCGCCTCGTTCTCTCAAAGCTACCCCTACATAGCCGGATGTGGGTTGCCGTCGCCCTCTTAACGCTGCCCGTTGTGGCTGCCCTTTACTTTGTCGTCTCTTCGCTCAACCAAGATGTTCGCTTCGCGGCCCGGGAGCGGGCCGGGGTTGAGGCGGCGCGTCCGCTGCTTGCGAAGATTATCGCCCGATCGGCAGAAGCCGCGGAGGCTCAGCGCGCCTTGCGCCAGTTGCTGGATGACAGCTACTTGATTCTCGATCCAAGCCTGGATGCGTACAACCTGATGGATGCCGTGGGGTTGGTCCTGCCGCTGCTCGCTGCGCAGCCGGACTCGCCGGAACTGTTGGCGCAACTGCTGCGGTCAGCCCGGGCCGCGGTGAAGGAGGATGAAAACTTCTTCGACTCCAGTCCGTCGTTGCAGGCGCGCCTGCCTTTGGTGATCCGGGAGTTAGAGTCGGCCCTGTCGGGTCCGGCCCGAGATCCCCGAGTGGTCATGGCCAAACTGAGCCGCTTCGCCGAGGTGGCCCTCGCGGAGTTGGATACTCTGCTGGCGATGCGCCAAATGGCCTTCGAGCGGCGGATGCTCCTCGCCTCGCTGACGACGGCGGCTTTCTATTTCTTAGGTATTTTTATCGCGATTCAGGTTCCGATCACCCTTACGACGGAGATCCGCGCGGCCGCCGAGACGCTGCATGCGGGTGCGCACCAGATGCAGTCCACCGCGAACTCGGTAGCGAGCGTGAGCGCGGGGATATCCGCAGGCGCCTCGGAACAGGCGGCGTCTGTCGAGGAGATTGCCGCCATGATGCAGGAAACTAGGGATCGCGCTCATCGCGAGCGCGAGGAGACGACGAGCATTGCCCGCAGCATCGCCGGGTTAACGGGGGAGATTACCCAGGGTAACAACGCCATTGCGGAGCTCCACGCGGCGATGCAGCAGATTCAAGGCGCATCCGAACGCGTGCGGGGAGTGGTGGGTATCATTGGTCAAATTGCGTTTCAGACCAACCTGCTGGCTTTAAATGCAGCCATTGAGGCCGCGCGTGCGGGCGAACACGGACAGGGTTTCGCCGTCGTAGCGGACGAGGTGCGGGTTTTGGCGCGACGTTGCGCCTCAGCGGCCGAGGACACCGACTCCATGATGATGGAGGCGAAGGCCAGCGCGACGGAGGGCGCGGCTCGCACCGGTCAGGTCGCTCAGGTCTTTCGCGATATTCTGCAGGGGTCGGCCGCCATTGATAACTCCGCCGCGCTCCTCAGTCAGGGCGCCATTGACCGGACGAGTTCCATGGACCAGATCGCTGCTGCGCTTCAAGGCGTCTCGGCGGTTGTGCAGAAGAATGCAGAGGCGAATCAGGAGGCTTCGATGGCGACACACCAACTGCGCGGCGAGATCGTGATGATGACCATGGTGGTGGAGCAGTTGGATTCCCTTCTCGGCAGGAAAGCCTAAGTATTTTTTCGAGCAGTGTTATGCTGCAGGGAGGGTACTTAGTCATGAAAATTCTTTCTTTCGTCGCCAGCCTGCTGCTAACATCATCCGGGGCGATTTGGGCGCAGGGGACGATTTCGACCGCCGCCGGGACCGGATTGTCCGGCTTCGGGGGCGACACCGGTCCGGCGGTGTCGGCATTGCTCGCCGGTCCGGCGGGCGTGGCCTTCGACGCCGCGGGTAACATTTTCATTGCCGATACCAACAACTTCCGTATCCGCCGGATAACCCCGGCTGGAGTCATCACGACCTACGCCGGCAGTGGGATATCGGGGTACTCCGGCGACGGAGTCAGCGCGGTGAATGCCCAACTGCGCTCCCCGCGGCGCGTGGTTGCCGCTCCCGATGGCACCCTCTTCATTGCGGACTCCGAGGATCACCGCGTTCGACGGGTCAGCCCGGGCGGCATCATCAGTACCTACGCTGGGAATGGCCAGCAGGGCTATTCCGGTGACGGCGGAACCGCCATCACCGCCCGTTTGGACGGACCAAGCGATGTGGCGCTGGACGCCGCCGGCAATCTCTACATCGCCGAACTGGGCAACCTGCGCGTCCGGCGGGTGACTCCGGGCGGGATCATCAGTACCTACGCGGGCAACGGCAACATTATCTCGACCGGGGACGGCGGTCAAGCCACCGCCGCGGGGCTGGCGGGCCCCACTAGTTTGGCGATGGACGCGGCGGGCAATCTCTACATTGGAGAGTTCCAGGGCAAGGTGCGGAGAGTCACCCCGGCGGGGATCATCTCGACGGTCGCCGGCTCGAACAGTTTGGGTTACGCCGGCGATGGCGGCCCGGCCACGTCCGCACGGCTCGGCAACGTGCAGGGTATCGCTATCGATCCGTCCGGCAATCTGCTGATTGCCGATACGACGAACCATCGGATCCGTAAAGTCACTCCAGGCGGGCTCATCTCGACGGAAGCGGGCAACGGCACGCCGGGATCATCGGGCGACGGTACGAACGCGACCTTCGCGCAGCTCAACGCGCCGGCCGATGTTGCCGTCGATCCGTCCGGGGCTTTCGTCATCGCCGAATCTCTCGGCCACCGGGTACGCCGGGTCGGGCCGATCGCGCCCTCGACAACGAGTACCGCCCCTTTCGTGAGCACGGGCATGTCCCAGATTTTCACCTTTACCTTTACCCATCAGGACTCCGTCTCGCAGATTGGCGTCGTAAACGCCCTGATCAACACGGCGCTGGTGGGGAACAACGCCTGCTACATTGCGTATTCGTACCCGCAGGGAGTGCTCTATCTCGTCAATGATGGGGGTACCGAGAGCGGCCTTTCCAGTCCGCTCGTGCTGGGCGGGGCGGGGTCGGTCAGCAATAGTCAGTGCACGATCCTTGGCGGCGGGTCGGCGGCGACGGTTTCCGGCAACACCTTGACCTTGACGTTGAACGTCACCTTCACCCCCAACTTCATGGGCAACAAAGTAGTCTATCTGGCCGGCCGGTCGGTGAACAACGCCTCTTCGGGGTGGCGTACGGCCGGGGTGTCGATTATTCCGGAGTCGCTTGTCGCCTTCCCCCGATCGGTGGACGCGAATCCCGGCGCGGGAGAAAGCAACACCGCGCTGATCTCGTTCAGCTATCAGGACGTCGCTTCGACGGACAACCTGCAGACCGTTTGGGCGTTGACGAACACGGCGGTGGATGGGGGCCGGGCTTGTTACGTTGCCTACTACAAGCCGGGCAATTTGCTGTTCTTGATTCCGGACAACGGTGATGGCAATGCCGCGCAATCGGTTCTGCTCAGCGGCGTCAATTCGATCGAGAACTCGCAATGCCGGATTTCGACCGAGGGATCGAGCGCTATTTCGGTGGGCAACACGCTGACATTGACCTTGAACATGTTCTTTAAGCCCGGCTTCGGCCCGTCGGTAGGCATGTGGACCGCGGCCAATACGCTGGCGGGTCTGACGAGCCAGTGGAAGATTGTTGGGGTGCGGCGGGTGCCGTAGTCCTCCGGAGCGCGGATCGTCAGTCTGTGATATAAAATTTCAGAATGCACAAGCATCTTCGCGGGGTCTTCCCGATTCTTTGCACGACCTTCGACGAGACGGGCCAAGTTGACTACTCTAGTCAGGCCCGTCTGATCCATTACCTGCTTGAGCAGGGTGCACATGGGCTTGGGCTATTCGGCAACGCCAGTGAGGGGTACACCCTCTCCACCGAAGAGCGCATTGCCCTGATGAAGCTGATCCGGCGCGAAGCCGGGCCGCAGGTCCCGCTGATTGCTTCTTCCGGCCACACCGGGACGGACGCCGCGGTGGCGCTCTCGAAAGAGATGGAGGATTTAGGCGCCGACGGGCTGATGATCCTGCCGCCGTATTACCTGAAGACCGATGGCGATGGCCTGCTGCACTATTTCAGTGAGATCTCCAAGGCTGTCTCGATCCCCATCATGGTGCAGGACGCTCCCCTGCTGACCCAAGTTCCCCTGCCGGTTCCGCTGCTGGCGCGGATGGCCCGCGAGATCGAACACGTTCGATTGGTCAAGGTGGAAGCGCCGCCGACTGCTCCGAAGACGTCTGCCCTCCATGCGGCCACCGGCGACTCGCTAACCCTATTTGGGGGCCTGAACTGTCAGTTTTTTATCGAGGAATATCAGCGCGGCGCCCGCGGCCAGATGCCCGGCAGCGACCTGACCCGCGAACTGGTCGCCATCTGGAATGCCCTCGAGTCCAACAACCTGGCGGCGGCCTGGGATGAGTTCGAGAGAATTCTTCCGCTGCTCCGTTTCGAACTGCAACCGGGTCTGGGTGTATCGGCCATGAAACACAACCTGGTGGCCGAGGGGATCATTGCTTCGGCGAGGGTTCGGCATCCGACCGCGTCCCTGGATGCGACCTCCCTGGCGGAGCTGCGCTTTCTGCGGGAGCGCATTCGCGCCGGCGTGGCTGTCTAAATATGTCCCCATGGCGCTGGGGGATTGCCGTCCTCTTATTTCTGTCGACGGTGATCAACTACATCGACCGGCAGACGCTTTCCGTTCTGGCGCCCACCCTGACAAAAGAGCTGGGCATCTCTGACCAACAGTACTCGAATGTTTTGACGGCGTTTCTTGGCGCCTATACGGTGATGTACGTCGGGTCGGGTTTCATTGTGGACCGCTGGGGAACGCGCCGCTCGCTGAGCCTTTTCATGGTCTGGTGGAGCACGGCGAATATGCTCCATGCGTTTGTCCGGGGGCCGTGGTCGCTGGGAGCGTTCCGGTTCCTCCTTGGCGCCGGGGAGAGCGGCAACTTCATGGCTGCCTTTAAAGGCGTCTCGGAGTGGTACGCGCCGAAGGATCGAGCGTTCATCAATGGACTGATCCAGGCGGGAGCCAGTGTGGGCGCGGTGATCGCTCCGCCGGTGATCACGGTGCTGGCACTGCACTATGGATGGCGATTCGCCTTCGTTGCCACCGGCGCGCTCGGACTGGTCTGGCTGGTGCCCTGGCTGCTGGTTACCCGGCACGCCGAGGCGCTGCCCGTCGCGGCGGGTCCCCAGCGGCATTGGACCGAGATGCTCCGATACCGCCAAACGTGGGGCCTGTTGGCGGCGCGATTTCTCTCTGATCCCGTTTGGTGGTTTTACCTGTTCTGGCTGCCCAAGTATCTGGTCGACCAACGCGGATTCACGGTGGCCGAGATGGGGATGCTGGCATGGATGCCGTACCTGACCGCCGATGCCGGCAGTCTGGCGGGCGGTTGGCTGTCCGGACAACTGATCCGCCGCGGCTGGAGCCCGGTGGATGCCAGGCTGGCGTGGATGTTGCCCTTTGCCTGCCTCATGCCGCTTTCGATGGCCGTCGGCTTTGTTGAAAGCCGTACGGTTTCCCTGGCGCTGATTTGTGTTGTCACGTTTGCCCATATGGGATGGAAAACGAACCAAGCCACGCTGACGAATGACATCTACCCCCGGGAGGTGGTGGGCACAGTTGCCGGCCTGCTTGCCTTTGGCAACGGACTTGGCGGAACATTGTTTACGGCGCTAACGGGCTGGATGGTGGTCCAATTCAGTTATGCGAGCGTTTTCGTGCTGATGGGGCTGCTCCATCCGATTTCTTTCCTGCTCGTCCGCTGGCTGGTGCGGACACCGCTGCAAACGACGCAATCATCGCATCCTTAGCCCGATAGATGTGCTTCCGTAGTGACTCCCGCGCCCGCTGCAAGTCCTTTGCCTTCAGCGCCGCCACAATCTCCTCGTGTTCGGCCTGTTCCTGCTGAAATCTCGCCAACCACTCTTTACTTTGAAACGCTGTCTCCGCCTTTCGACTCTCCGATGCGTGGATCCGTGCTATGGTCAGATGCGCATTCAACCCCGCGTAAACCTCTTCCAGGCGTTTGTTGCCCGAAGCTTGCAACAAGGTTTGGTGGAGGTCGCTGTTGGCTTCTTCATGCTTCCGCAGCGCCTCTTCGTTGTCCACCGGCCTGCGCAGCAACTCAAGCAGCTCGTCAAACTCCTTTTCGACGGCCCGAGTCAGGCGCGAGATGGCCAACTCCGCGGCCAGGCATTCGAGGGCGCACCGCACCTCGAAGGTCGACTGGATATCCTCAACGGTCAAGGTGGCGACGAAAGTGCCGGAGCGCGGCCGGATCTCGATCAAACCCTCCGTACACAGGCGCTGGACGGAGTGGCGCACGGGAGTCAACGACACCCCCAACTTATTGGCGATTTCCTCGACTTGCAAGCGCTCGCCGGGCTTGAATCCGCGGGTCAGAATGGCATCTCGCAGAGCTTCGTACACTTCATCGGTAGCGCGTTTCCGGGTCAGTCGGCGAAGTTTCATTCGGTTCCAGTTTCAATTATCAACATTCGGAGATCTCATGCGCATTGAAAAAGTAACCGCTATCCCCGTTCGCGTTCCCCGCGATACGCAGGCCGCGCGTGGACTCGCCGGCTCTCCCACCGCAGTCAGTGGAGAGGGCCGCTATCGGTGGTCGACCGCCTATCCGGTGCTCTACCCCGTCGATTTTGAGACGGCTCTGGTCCGCATCGATCTATCAAACGGCATGACCGGCTGGGGGGAGGCCCAGGCGCCCCTGGTGCCCGAGGTGGCCTGCACGATTATCGACCTGCTGTTCGCGCCGCTGCTCCGGGGCCGTCCGTTTACGGGGAAACCGGCCGAGATCAGTGAGATTCGGGAGTTGCTTTACAGCACGATGCGGGTGCGCGGCCAAACCGGCGGCTATCAGTTAGACGCCATGGCGGGACTGGACATCGCGCTCTGGGATCTGGCGGGGCAACTGGCCGGGCAGCCGGTTTCGCGCCTGTTGGGCGGCACCGCGAACCGGGTTCCGGCTTACGTCTCCGGGGTGGCCGGCGCTACCGACGAGGAGCGCTTGGCGTTCATCCGGCAGTACGTTGACCGCGGATTTCGTCTCTTCAAGGTGTATCTCGAAGAGTCGTGGTCAGAACTGGACCGGCGGGTCCGGCTGTACCAGTCCGCATTCCCGCGGGTCCGGTTCGCCGTGGATGCTTTGTGGCATCTTCCTTCGGGCGCGGGGCTGGACCTGGATCTCGAATGGATGGAATGCCCCTTTCCACCGGAAGACACCGACGAACATCATCGCTGGGTGCGCCGCGCCCGTTCCCCCTTGGCGCTGGGCGAAAGCTATCGGACCCGCTATGAGCTGCAGCCGTTTCTCGCCTTTACGAAGGTGCTGCAGCCCGATCTGGGGCGCTGCGGTATCACGGAGTCGATGGCGATCGGCAAGGTGGCGAAACGGCTGGTTCCCCACGTCAGCATTGCGTTGGCGCCGCAGATTCTGGCGGCGGTCCATCTGGCCGCCGCGTTGCCCAACAGCCGCCTTTGCGAATACAACCCGCGCGTGCTCGAGGTCGCCAACCAGTTTCTGGCCGAACCCATTCTGTTGGATGGACCCGAGTATGTTGTACCCGAGCGGCCGGGGCTGGGCGTTGCGTTTAATCGGGAGGGTCCAGCCGGATCATGGACAGATTGACGGTAAAGGTCCGGTCGTCTTCGGGCACCCTCCAGGCGGGTCCGGCCTCGATGGCGACGGTGTAGCGGGCCTCCGGCGGCAGGTCAGTTTCGAGGATGAAGAGGCCGGTGCGTTCGAGGGTCCACTGCCGCGAAGGCTGGCCATTGACGGTTACCCGCACCCAGGGAGCCACCCCCTGAGCGAAGAGATTGCTGTGCGCGTGCCCTCGGATACGCAGCCGTTGGGGCCCGGTGCGGAGGTTCTTCAGCCGGGCCTCCGCCCGGTCTCCCATCCAGCGAAACTTGTTGCCGTAAACCCCTTCCAACTCGTACCAGCCGGAGCCCAGGTGCGCCTCGTGGCTCTCGCGGGAAAAGTCGATGATGTCGGCCCGGTCGCCGGGATAGAACTCCTGTTTTTCGGCCGAGCCCAATAGGTTGTAAATCCCGTCTTCGAGAGGCGCCGTGTAGCCGCAGGCGCACCATAACGCGCCATTGGCTTTCCGTGCCAAAGCCCCTTGGCAGTCCGGACAGCGCAACCGTTCCCACGGCGATCGCGGATCGGCCGGCGCCGAACCCGCTTTCTTACAGACCGCGGCCAGCGTTCCGCCGAGTCCGGCGCCAAAGAGCCGTTTGCCCCAGCGCTCGCCCCAGCCGCGCTCCGGGATATAGAGTTCATACTCCCAACTGGCGAAGTGCCGCTCGGCTAAGCTGCGCCAGTCTTCAAGGACCATCGTGTGATTCTGGCGGATGCCAAAGCTTTCCTCCTGATGTGCGCCGATCACATCGCGCACCAGATACCCAAGGAGACCCCAGCGGTGCAGCCGTCGTTCCCAGGACTTCATGGTGTCCGGATAAGGACACCGGTACCAGCCCAAGGTCATCCGCCGCCGTACGGGTTCTTCGGCGAAAATAAAGACTCCGCCCGGCCGCAAGACTCGCTCCACTTCCTCGAATACGCTATCGAGGTTCAGAAACTGGCTCAACATTTGAAACGCGACGACGCATTGCAGGGAGCCATCGGCGAAGGGCAGATGCAGCGCATCGGCGGCGAGGCGGATGGGCGACCGCTCCAGGTTCCAAGCCTCGACGAGGGCTACACCATGCCGCAGGGAATCGGCGGAGAGGTCCGAGGCGAACCCTTCCGCGCCGAACTCATTGACCAGCATGTAGGAGGAGTGCCCGGCGTTGGCGCCAATCTCGAGGAAGGGCGTCAGCGAGCCCGCATAGGCCAAATGGTTCCGCAGGAAGGCTCCTCGCCGGGCGTTCTCTTCGGCGTAAATGGGCAGAGCCCGCTCGGGTTCCCCCAGGGAGGCGAAATTGTGAAATTCGATTTGGGCGCGCTTCACGGACGCCGACTGCGCAGCGATTTTCATGGAGAGGGAAACACATAGTACATTCCCTCCGCCGGATTACCGCAATACTGCAAACCCTGTATGCGAAGCAGATTGCGAGAGCGGAACGGGATACTCTGGAGAGGAGTTTTTCCGATGAAGAGGTCGTCCAACAGCCTGGTTGTTCTGCGCGGAGGCTTCGCCGCGATTCTTCTGCTTTTGGCGGCGTCCGCATTTGAAGCGTATCGCCTGCAGACGGTGGGCGGCCCCGAACAGGCGGCGGCGTACAGCCGGTTTCTCGAAAAGGACGAAGCGATCGCGTCGTTCCGCCGGGCGGTGTGGCTGGGCGGCATCTACTCTCGCGACTATTTTCTTACTCCCACCGCCGCCGGGAAGGCCCGATTTTTCACCCGGGTCAACGGGTTGCAGGCGCAGGGGGAGCAGGCGCTAGCCGAGCTCCGGGAACTTGTGCCCAAGCGTGTTGAGTCCCTAGGCCTGGGAGCCGAATTCAGTGTATTTCTGGCGGAACTTCGCGCGGCACCTGGTTCTGGCAACTCCTATATTGAACTTGTTTTGGTTCCGCGGCGGCTTTCGGCCTTTGCCCTGATTGAAGAGCTGCGAAACGATGGCCGGCAGGAACTCGTACAGGCGCAGACCCGCTACCTGGCCGAGCGGGCGGCGGCCACGCGCACGCTGGTATTTCTGTTAGCCGCATCGCTGGCCGTTGGCCTGGCCGTCGCCTTTTTTAGCCTGCGCATCGCCACCCGCGTCGAGCGGGAGCGCCAGATTCATTCGCTTGAACTGGAAAAGCTTTCCGCGCGTTTGCTCGAAATTCAAGAGGAAGAGCGGCGTTCCCTGTCGCGGGAACTCCACGATGAGGTCGGCCAATCCTTGACGGCCCTGCGGATGGAGATCTCGCATGCCATGTCCATGCTGCCCGACGGCGACGCCCGCACCCGGTTGGCCCGGGGCCGCGAACTCGCCGAACGCACCGTCCGGATGGTCCGGGATATCTCTCTCCTGCTGCGGCCCAGTCTGCTTGACGACCTGGGACTGGGGGCCGCTCTCCAATGGCAGTTGGAGGACTTTGGCCGCAGATCGGGGATTCGAACGGAGTTCGACGGCGCTGAACTGGGGGAGCACCTCTCCGATTCCGCCAAGACCTGTATCTTCCGCATCGCCCAGGAGGCGCTTCACAACTGCGAGAAATACTCGCGGGCGTCGCTGGTGCGGGTCGTCCTTGCGCAAGATGAACACTCGCTCGTTCTCGAAGTGCAGGACGATGGCGTGGGTTTCTCGCTGAGCGACCGGGGGCTGCCTCAGAATGGGACCGGCATCCTGGGCATCAAAGAGAGGGCCCAAAAACTGGGCGGAACGCTCTTATTGGAATCCCGCCCGCAAGTGGGGACCCGGATTGTGGTCCGTTTACCCATTGAAACCGCCCCTGCCCTGGAGGTTGCTACCTGATGCCTTTCCGTATTTTGCTTGCCGATGACCATACGTTGGTGCGCCAAGGCCTCCGTCGCATCCTGGAGACCCAACCGGGCCTGCAGGTAGTGGCCGAAGCCAGCACGGGCGTGGAAGCCGTGAATCTGGCCCTGGAGCACGGGCCCGATCTCGCGCTGCTCGACGTGGGTATGAAAGGCTTGAATGGACTCGAGGCCCTAACCCAGCTCCGGCGCAATTCGCCGAATGTTGCCGTGCTGATGCTGAGCATGCACGCCGACGAACGCTACGTTCTCCGGGCGGTGCGGGAGGGCGCCAACGGATACGTGCTGAAAGACTGCGTCGAGGAAGAGCTCATCGCCGCAATCCTCGCCGTGCGCCGGGGCCGCCGCTTTTTCAGCCCCGAGGTCGACCGGTTCCTCCGGCTGCGCAATCCGAACGAGTCTCTCGACGATCGCTACGAGCGTTTGACCGACCGGGAGCGCCACATCTACCAATTGCTCGCCGAAGGCAATAGCAACAAAGAGATTGCGCATCAATTGAGCCTCAGTCTCCACACCATCGAAACGCATCGGGCGCGGATCATGGAAAAACTGGGCCTCCATAGCGCCGCTGAACTCGTACTGAGCGCAGTCCGCCGCGGAATTGTGTCGTAAATTTAATACTTCTTTACAGTAGATCTAGTATAGACGGCGCAACTTTATCTTCGCTATCGTTATGTTTCACTCCCCATGCAGAAGACCGCCTCAGTCCGCCCGCTCGCGACCGTTGCGCCTGTTCAGCGGTTTGCACATAGCGTGAGCGTCTTTTTCCCGGCGTACAACGACGCCCCCTCACTTCCGGCGCTAATCACCAAAACCTTTGTTGTTCTCGAAGAGTTCGTTGACGATTTTGAAGTGATCGTCGTCAATGATGGCAGTGCGGACGATACGGGGAAGGTTCTCGGCGAACTGCAGTTGCAGTTCGGGCCGCGGTTACGGGTGGTTACCCATCCGGAGAACCGGGGATACGGGGGCGCCCTCCGGACCGGCTTCGCCACGGCGACCAAGGACTTTATCTTTTATACCGACGGCGACGGTCAGTATGACGTAGGGGACCTTCCGCCACTGCTCGAGGCGATGCAGCCGCAAGTCGGACTCGTGAACGGGTACAAGATCGCGCGGCAGGACCCCTGGCACCGCAAGGCCATAGGCGCGGTTTACAACCAGTTCGCCCGCTTCCTATTCCGCGTTCGCCTGCGGGATATCGATTGCGACTTTCGTCTTTTCCGGCGCGCTCTGCTTGAAGAAAAACCGCTGCGCTCTTCGAGTGGCACGATTTGCGTGGAACTCGTTAAGCTTCTCGAACGCTCGGGCATGGAAGTGGTGGAACTCCCAGTGGGGCATTACCCCCGCCGGCACGGGCGGTCCCAGTTCTTTCGGATGAAATCCCTGGCGACCACCTTCGTCCAGCTTTGCCGGTTGTACTTTACGCGCTAAGGCAGCGCAAAAGCGTGATAGCTGCCGCCGCTGGGGGCGCCGCTCTTGCCGCCGCCGGCCGCGATGACGACGTATTGCTTGCCATTGACCATGTAAGTCGCCGGCGTGGCGTTGCCGCCCGCTGAGAGCGTGGTCTGCCACAGGAGCTTCCCCGTCTGTTTATCGAACGCGCGGAACTGACGGTCGTGGTTCGTTGCGCC